>Ga0299907_10001063_pt1 | contig 15052 bp, 15 predicted proteins | sample RVTome_16_FD_198680 | JGI IMG/M metagenome (GOLD analysis project Ga0299907, IMG submission 198680) | Soil microbial communities from uranium-contaminated site in the Upper Colorado River Basin, Wyoming, United States - RVT152D67 (version 2) ... | reverse complement strand
GACCGCCGATACCGGTGTAGCGCCAAGGGCAACCGCAAGATCGCCGATATCGCCGAGGTCCGACTTGTTGATCAGGACGATGCTCGGTCGCGCCGCGATCTCGGGCGAGTAGTCGGCGATCTCGCGTCTCAGTATCTGCAACTGCTCCTCCGGCGTTCGATCCTGCATCGGCGACGGATCGAGGAGAATGACCAGGACGCGAGCCCGCTCGACGTGACGAAGGAATTCGTGGCCGAGACCCTTCCCCGACGCCGCGCCCTCGATGAGACCCGGGATGTCCGCCATGACGAACTCCCGCCCGTCGAAGCTCACCACCCCCAGATTCGGCACCAGGGTCGTAAACGGGTAATCGGCGATCTTGGGCTTGGCGGCCGACACCCTGGATATAAATGTGGATTTCCCTGCGTTGGGAAAGCCGATGAGGGCGGCATCTGCCAGGAGCTTCAACTCGAGGGTGAGCCACTCCGATCGCCCGTACTCCCCCTGCTCGGCCACGCTGGGGGCGCGGTTGGAGGGGTTGACGAATGCGGCATTCCCCCGGCCACCACGGCCGCCCTTTACGGCCTCGATCTCCTGACCCTCTTCGACGAGGTCCGCTACCATCGTGCCTTCGGAGTCGATCACCACGGTGCCCAGGGGGACGGGCAAGACCAACCCCTCACCAGACTTGCCATGCCGGACGTCACCCTGGCCGTGGGTGCCATGACCCGCGGTGTAATGGGGGTTCCGTTGATAACGAAGAAGTGTCGCCACCGAGGGATCCGCCCTGAGGTACACCGACCCGCCCGGACCGCCATTTCCCCCCGTCGGCTTGCCCTTGGGCTTCCCCTTCGCCCTCACAAACGAGACAACCCCCGCACCGCCGTTGCCGGCGCGGAGGTTGACACGAACCCGGTCGACGAACACGACCGGAGCTACTTCACTCGGGCAGGACGCTGACCAGACGCCGGTTGGCCCGGGTCCCGTACTTGACGGTCCCGGGAGAGGTGGCGAACAGGGTGTCGTCGGACCCCTTGCCCACGTTCTCCCCGGGATGGATCCTGGTCCCGCGCTGACGCACGAGGATGGCCCCGGCGTTCACGAACTCGCCGTCGAACACCTTGGCTCCGAGTCGCTTGGCGGCTGAGTCCCGACCGTTCTTGGAGGAACCCCCTGCTTTGGTCTTTGACATCTCACTCCTCCTCTGACGAGTCGGTCTTTGCTTGCTTGTTGGTCGTCGCCGCCTTTGACCTCGCAGCGGTCGACTTGGCAGCAGTCGGCTTCGCAGCGGTCGTCTTCGCCGCGGTGGACTTGGCAGCAGGCTTCTCTTCGGATGCCTTCGCCGTCCCCGACTTGGAGGCCGCGGTCTTGGCCCCCGTTGACTTGGTCTTGGCGCCCGGCAGCTTGATCTCGGTGATCTCGATCTGGGTGTACTTCTGGCGATGACCCTGACGGCGGCGATAGCCGGTCTTGTTCTTGTATTTGAAGATGTCGATCTTCTGACCCTGGGACTCGCCGAGAACTTTCGCCGTCACCGAAGCCTTGGCCAGGAGATCACGATCGGACACCGCGTTGCCCTTGTCGTCCACCACGAGAAGCGGCGAGAAGGACAGCTCGTCGGCGTCACCTTTCACGCGCTCAATCTCGATTACATCGCCCGATTGCACCTTGGCCTGCTTGCCCCCGGCGCGAATGATGGCGTACATGGGTAAACCTCTTCGAAGGGGATTCGGAGTGAATGGTACCGAGGAGGGGACAGTATCGCCAAGCCAACTTCTGGTCCAAGTACCTGGTACTTGGTACAGCGAGCGACGCGAGCTACTCAGCCAGCGAGTAGTCCTCCACCACGAGATCGTCCGCGGCAATGGCGTGCTCGTGGACGATCACCCCGCGGCCGCCACATTCCTCGCACTTGGACGAGAATTGCTCGAGCAGCCCGGCAGAGACGTTCTTCCGCGTCATCTCCACCAGCCCGAGATGAGACACGTCGAAGACCTGGGTTCTGGTTTTGTCCTTGGCCAGGGCCTCCTTGAGACGACGCAGCACCGACTGTTGGTTGTCGATCGTCTCCATGTCGATGAAATCGATGACGATGATCCCGCCGATGTCCCGGAGTCGCAGCTGACGCCCTATCTCTTCGGCCGCTTCCAGGTTGTTCTGCAAAACGGTCTCCTCGAGGTTGGAGGAGCCAACGAATTTCCCGGTGTTGACATCGATGACGGTGAGCGCCTCGGTGCGATCGATGACGAGGTGGCCGCCCGACGGCAGGTAGACCTTCCGGTCCAGGGCCTTCTTGATCTGGTCGTCAACATGGTATCGCTCGAAGAGAGGGACCTCGTCGGTGTAGTGCTGGACCTTGGAGACGAGGTCAGGCGCCGTGCCCCGTAGGTAGTCGACGACGGTCTCATATGCCCTGGCGTCATCGATGAGCAACTTGCGGAAATCCGCGGTGAAATGCTCACGGATCACCTTGATGAGGAGATCGGGCTCCTGATGGACCAGACGGGGAGCCCCGCCGTTCTTCGACTCCTCACCGATCTCGTCCCAGACCTTGCGCAGCCGGGAGATATCGGCAGCCAACTCCTCTGCACTGGCATGGAGGGCGGCGGTCCTCACGATCACGCCGTATCCCTCCGGACGCACCTTGTTGATCACCTCTCGGAGACGGGTCCGGTCGTCATCCGGCAGCCGGCGGCTGATCCCGATGCTGTCGGAGTCGGGGACCAGGACGAGATAGCGCCCGGGAAGTGATGGCACCCCGGTCAGGCGCGCCCCTTTGGCACCCATCGCATCCTTGGTCACCTGAACGAGGACATCATCGCCCTCCTTGAGGACGTTCTCGATCCTGCGGTTGGGGCGACCGTTGCCCTTCCCATCGGAAGCGACGTCCGATGCATACAGGACACCGTTCTTGGGGGCGCCGAAGTCGAGGAACGCCGCCTCCATGCCGGGGAGGACGTTTCGAACCTTTGCCAGGTAGATGTTCCCTGCGACCGATCCGGCGTCTTCACGGGCGACGTAGTGCTCGACGAGGACCGGGCCCTCGAGGATCACCATCTGAGTCTGTCCGCGGTGCACCCTGACGAGCATCTGCTTGCGCCCGGTCTCGACCGGGACGATCACCTCATCGTCGATGGGCCGGCGAGTCCTGATACGGGACGTGGATACGCCGTTCCTGGACTGGTTGCCCCCGCCCTTGCCTGACGGCTGGTGACGGCGGTCCTTCTTCGGTTTCGCGACGGGGGCAGGCCTGCCCTCGACCCTGGTGACCTCTACCTTTTTTCCCTTGACGCGGACGGTCTTGTGCTCCTCGACGGTCCCTTCCGTGGAAGATTTCCGAACGATCTGTGGGCTCCTCTTGCGAAATAGAGCCATGTGTTGTTGCTCCTCTGAGAGTCGATGCTTGGGTCGACCCGAATGCCCATTTCCTGGCATGGGCTTTCGGGCCCGAATAGATGCGCCAGATCGCGCTGGGGCGCCCGCCCTGCAGTGAGGCGGTCGCCAAGGACTGACATGCCGGCTGACCGGTATGCAAGGGTGCTCATCAACGAAACACTCCGAAGAGGGGAAGATGTCGCGTCTGGCGGACAAGGGAAGATTACCAGAAAGGAAACGCTGAACCTATCCGGCGCCGAGATCGAGCTCCGGCTGCTCGGGCTCGGTCGGGTCATAGCACACCCGACACCGGGCCTCGTAGGCACCCTGCGCACCGAGAACCACGAGTTCTTCTGAATTCACGATCCGCTGGGTGTACATGCCCGGCCCACCGCATTTGTGACAGACCGCAAGCATCTTGGTCACATACTCGGCGCGGTCGCAAAGGGTGGGGATGGGCTCGAACGGTCGCCGCAGGTAGTCGGTGTTCAGACCGGCGACGATCACCTGTTTCTCGGCTGAGGCGAGCTGCTCGACGACGTCGATGAGACCATCGTCGAAGAACTGACCCTCATCGATCCCGATGACACGTGTGCTGTCATCGACCCGGTGCAGGAGCTCGGACGACGTCTCCACGGCGATCGCCTCCACCTTGAGGCTCGAATGCGAGACCACCTCGGAGTCGGCGTATCTGACATCGAGCCGTGGCTTGAAAGTCTGGATCGGCACCCGGGCGATCTGATAACGGGTCACACGTCGGATGAGCTCTTCGCTCTTGCCTGAGAACATGGGCCCACAGATGATCTCCACCCACCCTCGTTCACCACGTCGGTCCATTCGGCGGCAGGGTAGATGCTGGCGAGTGTTGCGGCACCAGTAAATCGGGCGACCAAGCGTCAATCATGTGGTGGACTGGATCATGACCCGGACCCGGCTCCACGAGGACGAGATCGAGATCGACGTCGACCTCGTCCGTGCCCTTGTGGCCACACAATTCCCCGAATGGGCCGGCGAGCGGCTCACACCGGTGGCGTCCTCGGGAACCGTCAACGCTCTTTATCGACTCGGCAGCGACATGGTGGTGCGCCTGCCTCTCGCCGTTTGGGGAGCCGAGGCAGTCGAGCGCGAGCATGAGTGGATCCCTCGTCTCGCTCCTTGGTTGCCGGTCGACCTTCCCGACCTGCTCGGGCGAGGGCGACCCGGGTCGGGATACCCATGTCCCTGGTCTGTCTTCGGCTGGATCGAGGGCAGCCACCCCGAGCCCGATCGGCTCCACGACCCGGATCTCCTCGCTACCGACCTCGCCGCCCTCGTACGCGCCTTCCACGTCATCGACCTGCCCAACCCACCTGCCGCCTATCGAGGCCCGGTGACCCAGATGGACGACCCGGTGCGTCAGTGCATCGCCGAGGTGACCGGCGAGTTCGACCCGGGCTGGCTGACGGAAGCGTGGGAGGACTCGCTCGATGCTCCCGGATGGCACGGACCTCCTCTATGGGCCCACAGCGATCTCCTGGCAGGCAACCTCCTCATGCGCGACGGACGATTGGCAGGTGTGATCGATTTCGGCGCTGCGGGTGTAGGAGACCCGGCCTGCGACCTGATGGTTGCCTGGAACGTCCTGCCTGTGGAGGCCCGCCAATCGTTCCGAGATGCCGTCGGCATGGACGAAGCAACCTGGCTTCGTGGCCGAGGCTGGGCGCTGGCACAAGCCGTCATCGCACTCCCCTACTACCGGGAGACCAATCCGGGCATGACGCAGGCGGCTCGATATGCGTTGTCCCAGGTACTGGCCGACGTGCGTAGCCAGTGACGACGGTTAGGTGAGCTGGTTCTCCCCCGGCACCGGGGTGCGCAGCAGCCAGACGGAATTGGCGACACCCAAGGCCAGAGTCATCGCCAAATAGAACGAGCCTCCCGCCGAGAGAAAGGGCAGCGGAATGCCGGTGACCGGCATGATCCCGATCGTCATCCCGACATTCACAAACACATGGAAGACCATCAGCGCCGCCAGACCGGTCGCGATCAGGGCTCCGAAGCGGTCCCTGGCGTTGGCCGCGATGACAAGGAGCCTCCAGATGATGACAGCAAAGGCGGCGACGACCAGAACCCCACCAACGAAGCCGAGTTGCTCCGCGACCGCGGTGAAGATGAAGTCGGTTTCCTGTTCGGGCACGTACTCGAATGACGTCTGGGTGCCCTCGGCGAAGAGACCTCTGCCGAACAGCTGGCCCGAGCCGACGGCATATCTCGACTGCTGGATGTTGTAGCCGATGCCCTGAGGGTCGATAGTGGGCTCGAACAGGACGCGGATCCTGTCGAGCTGGTATCCCGCGAGCCAGCCTTGCTGGAGGGTGACCATCACTCCCAACGCGGCTGCCGCGGTGAGGGCGAGCATCTGGCGCCAGGTGGCCCCGGCGACGAACAGCATCACGAAGAGGATGAACCCGAACACCAGTGTCGTCCCCAGGTCCGGCTCGAACAGGACCAGCACCGCGGGTAGCGCGACTATGAAGATGGCGCGAAACACGGTGGGCCAGGTGATCTGGCGCTGCCCGATCTCCTCGCGGTTGCTCGGGGCGAGCACCGCGGCCAGGAGCAGGATCACGACCACCTTGGCGAATTCGGCTGGCTGGAGCTTGAAGAATCCAAGAGGTATCCAGCGCTGTGCCCCGTTGATCGGCTCGAACAGATACACCGCGAACAGCCCGAGTAGCACCGCGATCGACACGATCGGGATCAGGTTCTTCAACTCCCGATAGTCGATATTGGAGACGATGGCGTATACGGTCAGCCCGGCGGCCACGAAGATCATCTGGCGCTCCATGCCGACCGACCCGGCGCTACTCGTCGCCGAGTAGATCATCAGCAGCCCAAACCCGGAGAGGGCGAGCATGGTCCCGAACAGGATGCGGTCCGATTTGTTGCGGCCCCGGTTTACGGCCACTTCGCGGAGACGGGACAAAACCGCCATCAGTCGGCCTCCTCACCCTCGACGATGGGTGTGGGCTCGTTGCCGGTCAAATATTGCATGATGTGACGGGCCACCGGTGCTGCCACCTGCCCCCCGGACCCACCCTCGTCGATGAGGATCGCCACCACGTACTTCGGGTCGTCGAGCGGGGCGACGCCGACGAACCAGGCGTGGTTGTCCCGGGTCGCCGACACCTGGGCGGTCCCGGTCTTGCCTCCGACGTTCTCCACGCCCTCACCGAAGTCGCTGAAGGCGGCTGCGGCCGTCCCCCCATTGACGACGCTGCCCAGATCTTCCAACAGGGACGCTCTCGTGGCCGGGTCGATGTCAACGGTCACCGGATCCGGACGCTGGACCGGTGTGACGTTCCCCTCGCTGTCGATCGTCTCCCTGACCACTCTGGGCTCCATGACCTCGCCGCCGTTCACCAGCACGGCGTATGAGGAGGCGACCTGGAGTGGCGTGGCGGTGAACGCCCCCTGCCCGATGGCGAAGTCCATCAGGTCTCCGCCGAGCCATGGGGAGGCCAACCCGAGTCGAGCCGGCTCGAGACGGGGCGGCTCATCGGGGTTCTCCAGCTGGTATTCCTTCCACTGCTCGAACAGTCGCCGTGTGGGGATGATGCCGGGGGCCTCACTCGTCAGGTCGATGCCGGTCTCGTGGCCGTATCCGACCCGGGTCGCCCAGTCCTGGAGGATGTTCTCTTTTGCTGTTCCCTGGTAAGTCGTGTAGGTGCCGAGGGCGACATTCCAGAAGTAGATGTTGCACGAGTTCGACAGGGCCCCATGGATGTCGAGCCAGCCCAGGTTACGGGGGTCGTACCAGTCGTGCTTGACCTGGGCCGAGCCATCGGCAAGCTCGTCGAGAACTAGCGTGCCGTCACAGTGGATCCGGTCGCCGTCGACTCCCTCCACATCCGTGGGGAAGGGCAGGTTCTCTTCGACCTTGGCGGTGTAGGTGATCGCCTTGAAGGTCGAGGCCGGCGGATAGAGACCACTCACCGCGAGATTGTTGAAGGCCTTGGTCTCGTTGAGGCCGTCGAAGGTCGACTCGTCGATCCCGGCCACGAAGAGCTGAGGATCGAAATCAGGGAATGAAGCCAAGGCAAGCACGTCGAAGGTGTCGACATCAAGCACGACTCCAGCGGCTCGTTGTGTCTCGTTGAACACCTCCTCACCTTCGGCTCGCTCCTCCTCCTTGACCTCGTTGGACAGCGCGACCCCACTTTCCAAGGCAATCTCGACCTGTTCCTGGAGGTCGAGGTCGAGGTTGAGCACGATCGAGCTGCCGGTGACCGGGTCGACCGGTGGGCGCTGTTCGATGATCTCCCCTCGCCTCACCCGGTACTCGACCGAGCCGCCCGTGCCCTGCAGCACCTCGTCGTAGACCCGCTCCACCCCCAACTTTCCGATGCGAACATCTGGCTCCAGGTCCTCGCGCTCGGCCAAATCTGCCTCTTCGGGCAGACCGAGATGACCGATGACGTGAGCCATCGTCGGCCCGGATAGGTAGACCCGTTCCGGGACCTTCACCACCTCCACCCCGGGAAGCTCGTCGAGCGACTCGTTGATGGCATAGGCAGTCTCGTTGGAGACCGTGCTCACCTGGAAGCGCCCATTGATCCCGGCGTCCTCGTACATGGCATCGAGTTGAACCGGGTCCGCGCCGACGATCGAGGCGAGCTCCTGGATCAAGTTCTCCCGCTTGTCGGGTTGGACGAACGTACGGTCGACCACGACGGCGGGCACCATGCGACTGGTGGCGAGGAGAGTCCCGTTCCGGTCGTAGATGTCGCCACGCGCCGCGTATGTGGTCTTGCCTACCCAGGTCGACTCTTCGGCAGCCCGGGCGATCTGGGGTCCCTCCGCAACCTGAATGAACCACAGTCGCAGCCCGATCACCGAGAACATCACGGTGAAGATGACCCCCAACGTCGTGAGTCTCAGCGCGAACTTCATAGGTATCTGAGAGCGGTTCGGTCGCGGTCGACCAATCGTACGAAGGTCGGTGCGAAGAGGGCGGCAACCGCCGCATTTGCCAGAGGAACGAGGATCATGACGCTAGCCGCACCTCCTCCGAGAAGGGCCGCCTGCCCGAACAATGTCCCGATCAGGAGCAGGACAACGATCCCGAGCAAGGTCAGCAGGCCGGCCCACAGGGCGATCGTCACCCGCCCCAGCTCGGCTCTCTCCCTGGTCCTTATGGCGACGTAAGCCACCGTCGTGTAGACGACCGCTCGTAGACCGATCAACGACGCCCCCAGTAGGTCCATGATGAGCCCGGAGAGGAATGCGACCCCGAGAACGGCCTCGGTCCGGACCCTCGTCAGTGCCAGCATGATCCCGATCAGCATCACCAGATCGGGAGTGACGACTCTCAACCTCCCGAACAGTGTGGTCTGGATCACGACGGCGATCACGACCGTTAGGCCTATCACCAGCGCGGTGCGGGCTCTCATCAACCATCGTCCTCAGGGGTGGTAGTTGTGGACGTCGCTTCCTCGGCGACGGTCGTATCTGTGATCTCCTCGGGAATGGTGTCGTCGGTAACAGCCGACACCGGGTCGGGGGGCCAGGCAAGCACGATCACGAATCGGAGGGCCTCGGGATCGACGAACGGTCGAACGGTCGTCGTCAGCGAGGTCGACTCAGGAGATGCATCCTCGATGACCTCGCCGACAGGAAGACCGGCTGGGTAGTCAGTGCTCGCCGCCGACGTGAGCACCCGGTCGCCGGCGAGCACCGGCTCGCGGGCATCGAAGACGTCGAGATCCATCTCCAGGCCGAGGTCCGATGAGAACGGGCGGGTGACCAAGGTCCCGGTCTGCGAGCCGACGAGAACGGTGAGACCGTCTCGGCTAGCGGTGATGGGGAGAATGGTCGCGCTGCCAGAGCTCGCACTCTCAACGGTCCCGATCACATAGCCATTGGTGTCGATGACCGGCTGGCCGGCGAGGACCCCGTTCCGGATGCCCTTGTCGATGATGAGAGCCGCGTCGACCGATCCGATGACGTTGGCCACGGTCTGCCCCAGTTCCGCCCCGTCGGTTTCCAGATCGTAGATCTGCTCGAGGAGAGCCAGCTTGGCCAGATCGTCCTGAACTGCGACGAGTGAGGCCTGGGACTCGGCGAGTTGGGCCGACAGGGCTGCGTTTTGCTCTCTGAGCGAGGCGACATTCGACAGGCTGTCGAGGGCATTGGCGATTGGCGTGACTGCATAAGCGGCGACACGTTGCATTGGTGACACGATTGCCTGCGTGCCGCTCCGAAGCACAGCGACAACTCCCCCTCCCTCCAGGCGAACATCGAAGGTCATCAGAAGAACGCCGATCACCAACAGCGTGATGAAGGTGGGAAGGGCTCGGTCGGATTGCTTCGAAGTCAGCATGGGTCGAGACGGGTCGAGGCGGTCATGGCCGGGATGACGACACCAGCACGTTCTGCAATGTGTCGAAGTCCTCCAGACACTTCCCCGAGCCGAGCACCACCGACTGCAGCGGATTGGCCGCCGTGACGATGGGCATCCCCGTCTCATGAGCCAGACGATGATCCAGCCCTACCAGCAACGCTCCACCCCCGGTGAGCACGATCCCCCGCTCGACGATGTCGGCCGCAAGCTCCGGCGGCGTCTTATCGAGGGTAAATTTGACGGCATCGACGACCGCCTGAGTCGGTTCCTCGATCGCCTCCCTGATCTCTGGGCTGGAGAGGAGAATGGTTTTGGGCAGGCCGGTGACCAGGTCGCGTCCACGCACCTCGGCGGACGGCTCATCGGCGTACGGCCATGCCGACCCGACCGCGAGCTTGAGCTGCTCTGCTGTGCGCTCGCCGACGAGCACGTTGTACTCCTTCTTGACCCAGTCGATGATTGCCGTGTCCAGCTCGTCACCGCCGACTCTGATGGAGCGGGAGACGACGATTCCGCCGAGAGAGATGACAGCGACCTCAGTCGTGCCGCCGCCAATGTCCACGATCATGGATCCCGCGGGCTCGGCGATGGGGAGCCCTGACCCGATGGCGGCGGCCATCGGCTCCTCGATGGTGTATGCCCGACGTGCACCGGCGTGATATGCCGCCTCTTCGACAGCTCTCCGCTCCACCGGCGTGATCCCCGACGGCACACAGACCACGATTCGGGGACGGGCCCACTTCCTCCGGTGGACCTTCTGGATGAAGTAGCGCAGCATTTTCTCGGTGACGTCGAAGTCGGCGATCACCCCATCTCTGAGCGGCCTGATGGCGGTGATATGGGCGGGAGTGCGCCCGATCATGCGTTTCGCCTCCATGCCGACGGCCAGGGCCCGACCGTTCTGGGAGTTGATGGCGACCACCGACGGCTCATTGAGCACGATGCCACCGCCACGCACGTAGACCAGCGTGTTGGCGGTCCCGAGATCGATGGCCATGTCCTGACCGGCGAATGAAAGAAGGGTTTCAGCCATGGCTGATGATGACTCCCGCGATGACCCGGGAAGTGTAGGTGTCGGCCAGATCTAGTGCCAGAGCGTGTTTCACGCAGTTTCTGCCGTGAGCGAGCGTCGAAGGGAGTGTCGCCGAGGCGGGGAGCGGGAACGTTCCCGAAGTCATCTCAACCGAAGAAGATCTCCAGCTCGCGGGCGGCGCTCTCCGGACCGTCCGAGCCATGAACGATGTTGTGGGTGACGATGAGGCCGAGGTCTCCTCTGATGGTCCCGGGAGCAGCCTGTTTGGGGTCGGTCGCCCCCATCAGGGAGCGGCAAACAGTGATCGCGGACTCACCCGACCACTCCATGGCGACTACCGGCCCGGAGGTGATGAAGTCGAGCAGCTCGGGGAAAAACGGCTTCTCCAGATGCTCCTCGTAATGACGACGAGCCAGCCCATCGTCGATGTCGAGTTTTCGGATCCTCTCGAGCGTGAGGCCCCTTTTCTCGAACCGTGCGATGACCTCACCGATCAAGCCCCGATCGACACCATCAGGCTTGACCATGATGAAGGTGCTTTCGATTGCCATGTCGGCGGGAGGGTAACTGCTTTGAACGTTCGGCCGACCTCGCCTCCACAGGCAATCAGATAAGCAGGGCCCGTGCCTCGCCGACCAGATACAGCGAGCCGGCCACCAGCACCGCACCCTCGGCCCCGGCCTCGGCGCGAGCCATGTCGATAGCCATCTCTGCGTCCTCCGCCTCGAGCACGGCCACGTCGGTCAGATCTCTGATCCGACCAACAAGCACTGGCGGCGGGACGGCGCGCTCCGAGTCGGGCGCGGTGGCGATGATCCCGGCTAAGAGCGGTTCGAGGCTTTCCACCATGGCCTCCACGTTCTTGTCTCCCATCACCCCCAGGACCAGCTGCCAGCGAGTCGTCGGGTATTCTTCGTCGAGGGACTCGGCGAGTGCATCTACGCCATCGGCATTGTGGGCTCCATCGACCATGACCAGGGGATGGGTGCTCAACACCTCCATCCGCCCCGGCGCCGTGGCGATCGCCACCGCATCTCGAACCGCTTCCTCGTCGAGCTTGCGGCCCAGCAAGGCCTCGGTCGCCGCCACGGCGTTGGCCAGGTTCACCAGCTGATACCGACCGTGAAGGGGAAGGAACAAGTCTTCGTAGGTGTCTTCGGCGCCGCCGATTGTCACCAGCCACCCACCCACTCCACGCTCGGCGTCCAGTACCGAGAAGTCCTTTCCGTAGTGACGGTGATGTATTCCGAGATCCCGGGCGCGCGTGTCGGCGACCTCCAGTGCCCGATCCGGCAGTGGCCCACTGACCAGCGTCGAATTGGAACCGGCTATGGCGAGCTTCTCCGCGGCGATGGTGGCCAGGTCTTCACCGAGGTATTCGGTGTGCTCAATCCCGATGCTGGTCAGGACGCACACCTCGGCGTCCACGACGTTGGTGGCGTCGAGACGCCCGCCCAGACCCACCTCGAGCACGGCCGCATTGACCGCCTGATCGGCGAAGAAGGCGAAGGCGGCGGCGGTGATGAGCTCGAAGTAGGTATTGGGCTCCTCGCCAGCCCGCGCCCGCAGGTCGGCGAAGGCTGCGACGTCTGAGACGGCGAGAGCGAACTCCTGCTCGGTGGCCGTTCGACCGTTGATCGCAAGCCGCTCCTCGACCTTCTCGAGATGGGGCGACGTGTAGGTACCCGTGTTCAGGCCATGGGCGACGAGTAGCAGCGTTGCGAACCGCGAGGTGGACGTTTTCCCGTTGGTCCCGGCCACGTGGATTATCGGGTATCCCTCGTCGGGCCGCCCCATATCGTCGAGCAACAGGTTGATTCGGTCCAAGCCGGGCTTGATGCCGTGCGCGATGTGCCCATCGAGATAGGTAAGGGCTTCGTGATAATTCATAAAAAGCCCAGGGAGGTTAATCCCGGGCTTTGTCATCGACGTTGCGGTCCTGGCTTCAACTTTCGTCGGGTTCGTCCTTCCGAGCGCTGAGCATTGTCAGGCCGCCGAGTGCCAGGGCTGCAAAGGCAACCACTGCCAAGGCACCACCCTGGAAACCGGTGAAGGGAAGGACATCCACACGATCGACGTGGTCCGACGTGGTTGGCGAGGTGACCACAGTTTTTCACCTCGTCCACGGATCTGGCGGTTCAAGATGGAGGGGCCAAGAGGTCAGGCCGACTTCTCGGCTGGACCGTCCTCTTCGCGCGCCGGCACCAGCGTGGGGTTGACCTTCTCGGCAACCACATCGCGATCGATAACCACTCTCTCCACATCGGTGCGGGAAGGGAGGTCGTACATTGTGTTGAGAAGGACCTCTTCGAGAATGGCTCGTAGCCCCCGTGCCCCGGTTCCACGCTTGATAGCCTGAGCGGCGATCGCATCGAGCGAGTCGGTTGTGAACACCAACTCGACGTCGTCCATCTCGAACATGCGGGCGTATTGACGAGTCAGGGCGTTCTTCGGCTCGGTCAGGATCCGGATCAGGGCGTCCATGTCGAGATCCTCCACGGTGGCCATCACCGGCAGGCGCCCGATGAACTCGGGAATCAGGCCGTACTTCATCAGGTCCTCGGGCATCACCTGGTTCAGCAAGTCGGACGGCCGGCCATCGGCCTTGCCACGGACTTCGGCGCCGAAACCGACGCCACGTCTTCCCACCCGGTTGGCGATGATGTCCTCGAGCCCGCCAAAGGCTCCGGCACAGATGAAGAGGATGTTGGTGGTGTCGAGCTGGATGAACTCCTGGTGGGGGTGCTTGCGCCCGCCTTGGGGCGGCACCGAGGCGACAGTGCCCTCGAGGATCTTGAGTAAAGCCTGTTGCACGCCCTCCCCCGAGACGTCCCGGGTGATGGATGGGTTCTCCGCTTTGCGGGAGACCTTGTCGATCTCGTCGATGTAGATGATCCCCTGCTGGGCCCGATTGACGTCGTAGTCGGCCGCCTGGAGCAACTTGAGGAGGATGTTCTCTACGTCCTCGCCCACATAGCCGGCTTCGGTGAGACTGGTGGCGTCGGCGATGGCGAATGGGACGTTGAGCTGGCGGGCGAGGGTTTGGGCGAGAAGTGTCTTGCCCGACCCGGTCGGGCCGATGAGCAGGATGTTCGATTTCTGCAGCTCGACATCTCGCTGGACCTCACCGCCCCGGATCCGCTTGTAGTGGTTGTAGACGGCGACGGAGAGCTTCTTCTTTGCGTCCTCCTGACCCACCACGTAGTCGTCGAGGTATGAGTTGATCTCGACCGGCTTGGGCAGCTCGGTGAAGGTGATCTCTTCGGTAGCGGAGAACTCCTCCTCGATGATCTCGTTGCAGAGATCTATGCACTCGTCACAGATATATACGCCCGGCCCGGCGATGAGTTTCTTGACCTGCTTTTGAGACTTTCCGCAGAAACTGCACTTGAGCAGCTCACCGCCGTCACCGAGTCGTGCCATCGAGTTGTGAACCTCCTTACTTGGAGGCTACCGCCGCGAGCTCCCGACGGGTGAGAATTCCGTCGATGACCCCGTATTCCTTCGCTGCGTCGGCGAGCATCCAATAGTCCCGTTCGGTGTCCACTGCGATCTTCTCGTATTCCTGTCCGGTGTGCTCGGCAAGGATTTGGTTGAGCTGCTCGCGCATCTGGACGATGAGACGGGCCTGGATCTCGATGTCGGACGCTTGGCCCTGAGCGCCGCCATGAGGCTGGTGGAGCATCACCCGGGCGTGGGGCAACGCGTAGCGCTTGCCCTCTGCTCCGCCGGCGAGGATGACGGCCGCGGCCGAGGCGGCCATGCCCATGCATACCGTGTTCACGTCCGGCTTGATGTATTGCATCGTGTCGTAAATGGCGAACAAGGAAGTGATCGATCCTCCAGGCGAGTTGATGTATAGGAAGATGTCCTTGTCCGGGTCCTCCGATTCGAGGTGGAGAAGCTGGGCCATGATCAGGTTGGCGATGGTGTCGTCGATTGGCGTGCCCAGGAAGATGATCCGGTCCTTGAGCAACCGGCTGTAGATGTCGAAGTAGCGCTCGCCCCGACTGGTCTGTTCGAAGACAGTGGGGATCACATAGTTCTGGAACTGGTTGTTCATTCTTCTTCCTCCGCCGCTGTCGCTGCCACTTCGCCGATTGGCACCTCGCCCACCGGGATCTCCCCGACCGGTTCGGCCTCGACGATCTCAGCCTCGACTATCTCGGCCTCGACTTCTCTCACATTCAATTTCAAATCGACCGGGTTGCCATCTTCGTCGACCGGACTCGCTGCCGAGAGGATGACGTCCAACGCCCTGTTTCTGAGAATATCACCGGCCA
>Ga0299907_10001061_pt1 | contig 15065 bp, 15 predicted proteins | sample RVTome_16_FD_198680 | JGI IMG/M metagenome (GOLD analysis project Ga0299907, IMG submission 198680) | Soil microbial communities from uranium-contaminated site in the Upper Colorado River Basin, Wyoming, United States - RVT152D67 (version 2) ... | reverse complement strand
GTCTTCGGTCGGACGAGGTCGTCGGGCAGCATCACGACGAAGGGCTTGTCGCCGACATGGGTCTCGGCGCACGCGACCGCGTGTCCGAGACCGAGCGGATCGCGCTGACGCGTGTAGAAGATGGTCGCGAGCTCGGCGATCGCGCGGACCTGCTTCAGCTCGTCGAACTTCCCCTTCGCCTCGAGGAAGTGCTCGAGCTCGGCGGAGCGGTCGAAGTGATCCTCGATCGACCGTTTCCCACGGCCGGTCACCATCAGGATGTCGGTGATGCCGGCGCGCACCGCCTCCTCGACGACGAGCTGGATCGCCGGCGTGTCGATCACCGGCAGCATCTCCTTGGGGGTCGCCTTGGTCGCCGGCAGGAAGCGCGTGCCGAGTCCCGCCACCGGGATGACGGCGTTCTGGACCTTCACGGTCGCAACGGTACTCGGGTCGCGGAAAAGATGTCAGGCGTCAACTGGGCCACGGGTAGACTGCCTGCCGGGATGCCCACCTACGAGTACACGTGCCGCGACTGTGGCCACACGTTCGACATCGTCCAATCGATGTGGGACGAATCGCTGACGATGTGCCCCGAGTGCGGTGGGAGTCTGCGGAAGGTGTTCGCGCCGCCCGCGATCTCGTTCAAGGGGTCCGGTTTCTACGCCACGGATCACGGGAAGAAGTCCAAGGACACGAGCGAGTCGAGGAGCGAGTCCAGGTCCGAAGGCGAGAAGAAGTCCGAGGGCGACAAGAAGTCCGAGGGCCGAGGATCAGAGGACAAGAAGTCGGACAGCAGGAAGGCCGGCGACGGGGCCAAGGGTTCGGCGTCGAAGGAGGGCTCTGGCGGCGGAAGCTCCGCTGAGGGTCGGTCCACGCCCGCGAAGAAGGAGCCGGCGCCGTCGTGACCGAGGCTCGGGCAGAGATCGGGGTCATCGGCGGATCGGGCTTCTATGCCTTCCTCGAGGACACGACGACGGTCGAGATGGAGACGCCGTTCGGGGCGCCCTCCGCGCCGATCACGATCGGCACGGTGGGCGACCGAACGGTCGCGTTCCTGCCGCGCCACGGCACGGATCATCGGTTCCCGCCTCACCTCGTCCCCTACCGAGCGAACGTGTGGGCCCTCAAGGATCTCGGGGTGACCCGCGTGTTCGGCCCCTGCGCGGCCGGATCGCTCCGCAAGGAGATCCCGCCACGCACGCTCGTGATCAGCGATCAGGCGATCGACTTCACGAAGTCGCGTCAGAACACCTTCTACGACGGCCCGCAGACCACGCACGTCTCCTTCGCCGATCCCTACTGCCCCACCCTCCGCCAGACGCTCGTGAAGACCGCCGGGTCCCAGGGGATCGAGCACCGGGACGGCGGCACGATGGTCGTGATCGAGGGGCCGAGGTTCTCCACCAAGGCGGAGTCCCGGATGTACGCGCAGCTCGGCGCCGACGTGATCGGGATGACGCAGTTCCCGGAGGCGACGCTGGCGCGAGAGCTGGAGCTCTGCTTCGCCAACGTGGCTCTCGTGACAGACTACGACGTCGGCGTGGACGACATCCCTCCGGTCACGCACGAGAACGTCCTCAAGGTGTTCGGCGAGAACATCGACACGCTGCGCGATCTCCTGTTCGCCGCGATCCCGGAGGTGCCGACGGAACGGACGTGTCCGTGTGCCAGCGCCCTCGCGGGCACGGGGCACGAGTGATGGCCGGGCGCACGCTCGTCACCGTCGAGCTGCGGTTCACCACGGACGAAGACCCGGAACAACTCGCCGATCGGATGCGCGAAGCGGTCGGGACGATCGTCGGCAAGCCTTCGCTCGAGGAATTCCGTGTCAAGACGGTCCCGTTGGACGGCCCCACCGAGCGAGGTCTGCGCCCGGCCGAGTGACGAGCGCCACGTTCGGTCATAGCCGTCGTGTTGTCGTGACATCGATTGCGCTTCTCAGAAATGAGGAACATGCTCCGCAGGCGAGCTCAATGCCGCAAGCTCAACGAGAGAGAGGGGGGGCTCCATGCGCAGGGCCTTAGGGGTCAGTCTGCTTCTGCTTGCGTCTGTGATTAGCCAAGGACTCATGACTGGAGCTAGGGCCAACCACTCCGACCCGAAACCCAACACAACGAGCAGTTGGTATATGTCCAACGTGAATCACCAGACGCATTTGACGCAGGCTGTTCCTTCGGAGACCGAATCGAGTCTGGCAGCGACCCAAAGACCTCGCTGACCATTCTCTCTTACGGCTCGCCGCTCGAAATCAGTACCGGCACCTTTGGGACCGACCTCTTCAATAATCCGGCCAACGCAACTACCTCGACGATTCGGACACCGGCCCAAGAGTTCGCCTTCGGGATCGACAGCTGCATGCCGGAGAGCCTGGAGGCCTCGCTCGATATCGTCATGGTCCTCGGCGTGACGAACGACTTCCCGGTGCCCTGGGGCACGGGCAAGTCGCGTGACCACGGCGAGGCGTGGGCGACGATGGTGAAGAACGCCAACGACTATCTGTTCGATAGCGGGAGAATCAGTTTCATGTTGTTCGCCGGCGGCTACGACGTCGAGTTGGGTTGGAGCAACCCTGGGCAGGGTCGCGCTTGGGCTAATGGCTACGAAGCGCACACGAGCGCTTACCGGCTGTATACATTCGGCGGCGCCGCCGGCTGCCGCTCATTTGCCGATCCCTATCCGGGCAGCCTTGGACAGTGTGGAACCCCGGCGTTCCCGCAGTGGCACGATGAGGATGTCTGGTACATCAGCATCTGGGGGAATACGTACGCCCTGCCCCAGACGTACCTGACGAGCGGGATTCAAGCGGAGCAGTGGGTCATGCTCAGCATCTATGGCTACGACAACTGGGGTGGACCCGGCGCCACTCTCGATTTCGTGGGACCGCTTGCAACGTCGACCGGGAATACACCTACTCAAGCCTGGACCGATATGGTGAACAAGATGGATGCAAGGCCGCATGCGATTGATGACATGAAGTATTCGACGAAGATCCTTTTCTTCTGATGCACCCTCCCGGAAGGAGTGAGTGCCATGAACCGGTCCGCTAGGCGAGCATCGGTCACTTTCCTGCTAGCGGCCACCACGCTGGGGGCGGTAGCGGTCCTTGCCCAGGCAGACACTCCGGACGAGCGCGCCCTCTTCATCGAGCAGAATCAGGCCGCACGTGAGAAGGCAGAAGCTGAGATCGCCGCTTTTCGCGAAGCGGGCAGCCATATCCCCTCGGAGCCTGATGACCCATTGAACGATCGTCCCGACCCGGTGCCGACCGAGTGGGCCGAGGGGATCCGGGGCGAAGACGAGTTCTCGTTTCCTGCGTCCTACGGATTCGAGTTCCTCACCATTTGGTACCACGACGCAGGAGACGTTTACCTCAGCGTGATGGCCGGGTCGGTCGTCGAGACTGGCGAGGCGGTCGTCCAGGTGACTCGGGTCAATCCCGTGACACTCAGGAGCGAGCTGGACGCGCCAATGTTTCCGGACATCAAGGGTCCGATCAAGATTGTGGACGCGAACGGGATGAACTTGATCCTTGAATCGGTCGAGACGCACGAGCGCGTCTCGCTCGACGTCTCGACTCTCGAGTTCTCTCCCGTCGCGTCGGACTAGGAAGCTCGCACTTCTCCAGTTCGGGAGTGCCTGTCAGCCTTTCGCTTGCGGGCGCCGCGGCCCCTCGCCTGCCGACGGCGCTAGGTCCGAGGTATTGCCACGACGGCCATCGACAGGTCGCTCACCCAACGCCGCGAACCATCGAAGGCGACAGGGGACGTGCTGAACGACAATCTGGCGACCGGTCGAGTGACGAGCGTCACGGCGGGGTCGCCGTGACACGGCTACGGTCGCGCGGATGCTGTTCCGTCGGAAGCTGCCACGCTCGTCCTTCATCCTCCTCGCGGTCTCCGTGGCGTGCGCGCTGGCCGCGGGCCTGGTGATGCAGGCGTATGCCCATCGGCTCGACGTGACCCGGCCCGACGGTGGTCCGCCTGTGACCGTCGTCGCCGCCTCCACGCCGATCCGGCGCGGCGCCATACTCACCGATGCCGTCCTTGAGGTGGCGACGCTGCCATCACGGTTCGCGCCGCCGGGCGCGCTGGGCGACGTGGCCCGCGCGGTGGGCCGCGTGGCGGCGGCCGACATCGCGGCCGGCGAAATCGTCACGAACCTGCGGCTGGCCGGGGAGCACTCCGGTCCGACTGCCTCGCTGGTCCCGGCCGGGATGCGGGCCGTCGAGGTGCCAGTCGCATCCGCGGTCGGCGTGGAACCCGGTGACCTGGTCGACGTGATCGCCACCTTCGGGGGAGGCGGGGCGCACACGGAGGTGGCGGGCGAAGCGATCGAGGTGCTCGCCGTCAGCCGAGCCGGCGGTGGCGCATCGTTCGGAGCCGCTCCGACGGGTGGGTCGGGAGGCGTCGGGCTCGTGCTCCTCGTGACCCCGACGGATGCGGAGCGGCTCGCGTTCGCATCGGCGTTCGCGACGCTCTCCGTCGCGGTGCGGAGCCCCGACGACCTCGTCCCGGGTTCGTCCTTCACCGTCCGGTGACGGCCGCCCGCTAGCATCTGGCGGACCATTCTCCGACGGAAGGACCGTGTGGGCATCCTGCAGGCGATCGTCCTCGGCCTCGTGCAGGGGGCGACCGAGTTCGCGCCGGTCTCCAGCTCGGGGCACCTCATCCTGGTGCCGTGGATCTTCGGATGGATGCTGATCGGGGATACCGACGTGCAGAAGTCCTTCGACGTCGCCCTCCACGTCGGCACGTTGATCGGCGCTCTCATCTACTTCCGGCGCGACGTCGCGCGATACGCGGGCGCGTGGTTCCGATCGATCGCCACGCGTCAGATGTCGACACCGGACGAACGGATCGCGTGGGCACTCGTCGTCGGCACGATCCCGGGGGCGATCGCCGGCGCCCTGTTCGAGAACGTGATCCAGGAGAAGCTGGGAGCGCCCTGGTTGATCGCCGTGATGCTTGTCGCGTTCGGACTGTTGCTCGTGTTCGTCGATCACCGTGCCCGCAGCGATCGACCCTTCGATTCCATCGGTCCGAAGGAAGGCCTGCTCCTGGGCACCGCGCAGGCGCTGGCGCTGCAGCCCGGCGTGTCACGCTCGGGCGTGACGATCACCGCCGCGCGCGCGATGGGTCTCGACCGCGAGTCGGCCGCGCGCTTCTCGTTCCTCCTGTCGCTTCCGATCATCGCGGGTGCCGGCGCCTACAAGGCCGTCGATCTCGCCCAGACCGGCCTGCAAGGCCACGCGGGTGAGTTCATCGCCGGGATCGTCGCCTCGGCGATCAGCGGCTTCCTGGTGATCTGGGGATTGCTGCGATACCTGAAGCGACACGACTTCACGGTCTTCCTCTGGTACCGGGTCGCTCTGGCGGCGGTCGTGGTCGTCCTGATCCTCGCGAACGTCCGCGACGCGACCCTTTGAACCCTAGATCGGGGCAACGCCGAAACCGACGGTGAACCGCCGACACCAGATCACGACCGTCCGGAATCGCGAGAGATCCACGTTCTCGGGAACCCGGTAGTTCGAATCCCCGACGTTGCCCTTCAGCGCCCCCAGATCGAGGTACTCGCCGTCGTCCCAGATGCCCCAGTCGTCGGAGACCGGTTGATCGGTGAGGTAGATGCGCAGGTCCGGGCCATCTGATGTGTCGAGGTCCTCCAGCCGGACGAAGCGGGTACCGTCCTGGAGCTCGACGATCCGGGCCAGGCCCGTGGTGCCGTGCTCGAGGCTCCGGAACTCCCCGGAACCGAGCTCCTCGACGCCGGAAGGCTCCTCGAGCGGTTGCTCGCCGGTCGAGGGATCCGTTGCCCCTGTCGGGGTCGGGAGCGCCTCGGACACCTCACGATCCAGGACGAGCCGCTGCGGGCCGAACCAGTAGATGCCGAGCCCGAACAAGACCAGCGCCGCCACCGCAATCGCGGCCGCGGCCGATCTGTGCGCTCTGGCCCAATGCACCATCGACGTTTTCCTTTCCCTCGTACCTGTCGAGTCTGGCCCATCTCCCATTACAGAAGCCTTTCCGCGCGGTGGAGAGTTGATGACGACGACCTGTTCACCGAGCCCGTGGAGGAGGGGGATCTTCGCATCCATTAGTGTGTGACGCCTGATCGTGGTCGGCTGGCTGCTGGTCACATGGAGGCCGCGCAACCGCACGACATCATGACGAGTTCCAGCGGAGGCGACGATGACCGAACTGTTGGTGCTGGGTGGGGAGCGGGTAGCGGCCGCCGACGACGCGACCGCCGATGTGGTTGAGCCCTCGACGGGGAAGTCGGCCTGGGAGGTCTCGCAGGCATCGTCGGAGGACGCCCGTCGCGCCGTGGACGTCGCGGTGGATGCGTTCGAGACGGGGCCGTGGCGCCGCATGAGCGCGCGCGAGCGAGGACACGTGCTGACGAGGGCCTCGTTCCTGATCCGCGATCGGCAGGAGGAACTCGCCACGCTCGAGGCGCGCAACGGCGGGAAGCCGATCGGCGGAGCCCGCGCGGAGATCGACATCGTCGCGAACACCTACGAGTACTGGGGTGGGGCGGCGAACAAGATCTTCGGGGAGACGATCCCGGTCGTACCGCCGGGCCTTGACGTCACGCTGCGCGAGCCCGTCGGGCCCTGCGTCCTGATCAGCCCCTGGAACTTCCCCGCCGTGATCGCGAACTGGAAGACCGCGCCTGCCCTCGCGTGCGGGAACACCGCGGTCCTGAAGCCCGCGTCGCAGACGCCGCTGACCGCCCTCGCGATCGCCGACATCTTGATGGAGGCGGGCCTCCCCCAGGGGACTTTGAGCGTGCTCCCCGGTCCCGGAGCCACGACGGCCGCCGCGCTGATCGCGGACCCGCGCGTCGCGAAGATCGGGTTCACTGGCTCCACCGAGGTGGGGAAGAAGGTGATGGAGACGGCCGCCGCCAACATCACGCGGGTGTCGCTGGAGCTCGGGGGGAAGTCGGCCAACGTCGTGTTCGACGATGCCGACCTCGACGTCGCGATCCCGAAGTCGCTGTGGTCGGTGTTCGACAACGCGGGCCAGGACTGCTGCGCGCGATCGCGTCAGTTCGTGCAGCGCCCCATCTATGACGAGTACGTCGAGCGTTTCTCGAAGGCGACCGAGGCAATCGGCGTCGGAGATCCCCTCGACGAGGCGACCGAGATGGGCCCGCTGATCAGCCAGGGCCAACGACAGACTGCCCTCGACTACCTCGCGATCGGCCAGGAAGAGGGTGGACGGCTCACCACGGGAGGCGAACAGCTCGACCGTGAGGGCTTCTACCTAACCCCCGCCGTGCTCGCCGACGTCGACAACTCCTGGCGCGTGGCGCGCGAGGAGATCTTCGGCCCGGTCGTCTGCATCTTGCCGTTCGACACCGAGGAGGAGGCAATCCGTCTGGCCAACGATACGCCGTACGGGTTGTCCGGCTCGGTCTGGACCCGCGACATCGGCAGGGCGATCCGGGTCGCGAAGGCGATCCGAAGCGGCGTCATCAGCGTGAACTCCTCCAGCAGTGTGTTCACCGAGGCGCCGTTCGGAGGCTACAAGCAGAGCGGGATCGGTCGCGAGATGGGGATGCATGCCGCCGCCCTCTACACCGAGGTGAAGAACATCTACTTCAACGAGGAGTGACGGCTTCTCACACCGACCGGTCGTACCGGTCGCGTTCCCAGTCGGTGACCGTCTCGCGCCAGGCCTTGAGCTCCCAGGCACGGGACGTGGCGTAGTAGTCGCAGAACGCGACGCCGAGCGCGCGCTGGAGGCTTTCGTCCTCCCCGAAGGCCGCGATCGCCGCCTCGAGGGAACCGGGGAGCTCGGGGAGGTCGGCTCGCGCGTAGGCGTCGCCCTCGATCGGCTCGGGCGGCTTCGCGTTCCGCCGCATCCCGTCCGCCGCCGAGGCGGCGATCGCGGCGAGGGCAAGGTAGGGGTTGGCGTCGGCCCCCGGGCGTCGGCACTCGAACCGCCACAGCTCAGGGCGTGTCGAGCGGATCGCACGCACCGCGCACGACCGGTTCTCGTAGCCCCAGGTCGCGTTGATGGGCGCGAACCAACCCGGGACGAGCCGCTTGTACGAGTTGATCGTGGGGTTCAGGAGGAGCGAGGCCGCCGGCAGGTGCTCCAGCACGCCCGCGATCGCGGCGCCGAGGGGATCGGGCAGCGGATCGTCGGCGGCCTCGCTTGCGAAGACGTTCGTGTCGCCGTCCCAACACGACAGGTGGACGTGTCCGCTCGACCCCTCCTCACCCGGCACGGTCTTCGCGAGGAAGCTCGCGCGCAGGCCCATCGACGCCGCGACCTGCTTCGTCGCGAACTTCGCGAGCACGGCGCCGTCGGCCGCGGCCATCCCGCGCCCGGGCGCCAGGTTGAGCTCGAGGAGTCCCGGCCCCGCCTCCGTGTGGACCGCGGAGAGCTCCACGTCCAAGGCCTGGAGGGCGCCCACCAGCGCGTCGACGAACCGATCGTAGTTCCCGATCTCGCCGAGGCTGTAGCTGATCCCGCTCGAGAGCGGCGCGCCGTGCTCGTCCCAGATCCGAACCTCGTACTCGATCGCCGCCATCACGTCGTAGCCGAGCGACGACACGTCGCCCACGACGGTGCGGAACACCTCCCTCGAGGCGAAGTCGCACGGCGAGCCATCGGGCCATGTGGGCGTCGCCAGGCAGATCCGCCACCCCGGCCGCCACATGAGCTCGCGGACGGTGTCCACTTCGGGAGTCAGGAGCAGGTCGGCCGCGCCAGTGCGGATCCCGAACCGCTCGTAGTCGGTGATGGGTGTGTCGACCGGGTCCAGCCCGATGATCAGGTCGGTCATCACCGTCCCGTGCTGCACGGCGGCCTCGAACGCGGCCGGGCGCAGGGCCTTGCCTCGGAGCGAGCCGTTCATGTCGGGGATCGCGAGGAGCACGAACTCCTCGCCCGTCCGCGCCGACGATGCGCCCTCGCGCTCCGACGGGCTCATCGCGTGCCCGTTGCCGGCAGAGCGCCCTTGATCGACCGCTCCACCGACTCGATCGTGGCCCGGAAGCGATCGACGATCTCCGCGAGCTCCTCGCCCGTGCTCACGTAGGCGGGCGCGAGCAGCGTCTGGTCCCCGGCGAAGCCGTCGGCCTGGGGATGGGTCGACGTGACGAGGAGCCCGAGATCCAGGGCGGTGTCGTCGACGAGCGACGCGGCGTCGAGCTCGACCGGGAGGAACGACTCGCCGTCCCGGGGATCCACGAGCTCGACACCGAGGAGGAATCCTCTTCCCCGAACCTCTCGCACGATCTCGGATCCCTCGAGGGCCGCCTCGAGCTCGTCCCGGAGACCGGGACCACGATCGCGGACACGGTCGACCAGACCTCGCTGATCGAGGAGATCGAGCACGGCCAGGCCGACGGCCGACGACAAGGGGGCCCCGTCCCACGTGTGCCCGAGGTCGAACTCGCGCGAGCCGCGATCGATCGCGTCGTAGACGTGCTCCCGGCAGAGGACCGCGCCGAGCGGCGCATAGCCTGCCCCGAGTCCTTTCCCGATCGCGACGATGTCCGGCTGGATCGGCAGCTGATCCGCGGCCAACCAGCTGCCGACGCGGCCGATCCCCGTCACGACCTCGTCGAAACAGATCAGGAACCCGTGCCGCTCCCGCCGTTCCTCCAGGCCCTGCCAGAAGCGATCCGGCGGGGATGCGCCGGGGAGGGCCGCCGCACCCACCGGCTCGCAGAAGAACGCGGCCACCGTCTCCGGTCCGGTCTCTTCCAGGAGCCGGTCGAGCTCCACGAGGGCCGCCTCGCCCGTCGGGTCGAAACGCCAGGTCGAGGGCGGGATGTGCAGATGCGACGCGAGGTACGGTGTGTACGGCTCCTGGAGCGCGCGGCGGCCGTTGAGCGCCAGGGTCCCCATCGTCGACCCGTGGTACGACTGCGCCGGGGAGATCACCCGCCAGCGCTCGGTCTCCCCTCGCTCGACGTGATACAGCCGGGCGAGCTGGAGTGCGGTCTCGTTCGCCTCGGTCCCTCCCGACACGAGCCGGACGCGGGCCATCGCCGGCGCGACGACCTCCAACAGCCGGTCCGCGAGGCGCTCCTGCGGCTCGCTCGTGAAGTGGTGGTTGTAGAAGTACGAGATTCGGTCGGCCTGCTCGGCGGCCGCCGCGACGATCTCGGGCACGCCGTAGCCGAGGCACGCCACCATGGCACCGCCCGAGGACGCGTCCAGGATCCGATGGCCGTCGGTGGTGGTGAGCCAGACCCCGTCACCGCGTTCGACGCTCGGAGCGGCGAGGTCGAGGAACCGTGGGAAGACCCGCGTGTCGTCGGATCCGATCCCCGTCGCCGCCATGCCCGTGCCCCGTCTCGACCCCGTCAGCCGGTTCGCCGGTCCGAGGGGGACTCCGTGCTGCTGCTCGGCCCCTCCGAGGGGAGGCCGGCAACGTCGCGGAGGAATCGCTCGAAGAGCTGCCACGCGTTCCGGCGGCTCTCGTCCGCACGGCGCTTCGTCTCCTCGAGGAGCTCGTCGGGATCGACGCCATCGCCGTCCAGCTCGTGTCGGTACGCCCGGACCCAGTCGCCCATGATCTGCGTCGTCACCTCCGGGTGGAACTGCAGACCGAGGCTCCGGCCGGCGACGAACGCTTGCGGGCCGACGTCCGACTCGGCGATCAACGTCGCACCCGGTGGCAGGGTGAAGGAGTCGAAGTGCCATTGGAACCACGGCCCGTCAGGCACGAGCTCCGGATCCGTGCTCCGCACAGGCAGCCAACCGATCTCCGCACGTTCGCCGCGGAACACCTCGGCCCCGAGCACGCGTGCGAGCATCTGACCGCCGAAGCACAGCCCGAGCACCGGGACGTCGGCGTCGACCGCCGACTCTAGGAGTTGCGCTTCCCGCGGCACGAACGTCTTCGAGTCGTCGAACGCGGCGAACTCGGAGCCCAGCGAGACGATCAGGTCCTGGTCCGTGGGGTCGACCTCTCGGTCGTCGACGTCGATCCGCAGGACGTCGACGGTCGCATCGTGCTCGGCGAGCCAGTCCGTGACATGGCCCGGCGGCGAGGGCGCTTCGTGCTGGAGGATCAACGCCCGCAAGCGGGTCGGTTCTTGCTCCGTGCGGCTCATCGCTGACCTCCGCCGGGAGTGGACGTGACGGACTCGGAACCCATCAGGTGGGGCTCGACCTCGGCGGCCACGTGGTGCACGACGGCCCGGAAGCGAGAGACCATCTCGCGGAGCTCGTCGTCGGTCGCGGTGAAGGCGGGAGCGAACAACGTCTGGTCGCCGGCATAGCCGTCGCGCGTCGGCTGCGTCGAAAGCACGATCAGGCCGCGATCGAACGCCTCGGCATCGATCCTCCCGCCGACCCGGAGCTCCGGCGGCAGGAACGACTCGCCATCGCGCGGATCGACGAACGACACGCCGAGCAGGTAGCCGTGGCCGCGAACCTCGCGGACGAGCGGAACATCTGCGAGCGCGTCCGTGACCTCGCGGAGGAGCTCGGCTCCTCGGTCGCGTACCCGCTCGATCAGACCCTCGGAGCGCATCGCGTCGAGGACGGCGAGGCCCACCGCACACGCGAGCGGTGCACCGTCCCAGGTGTGGCCGAGGGTGAAGCGTCGTGAGCCCCGGGCGAACGCCTCGTAGACATGCTCCCGGACCAGGACGGCACCGATCGCGGCGTATCCCGCGCCGAGCCCCTTGGCGGTCGCGATGATGTCGGGAGTGCAGGCCATGGCAGCACTTGCGAACCACTCACCGGTCCGTCCGACCCCCGTCACGACCTCGTCGAAGCACACGAGGAAGCCGTGACGATCGCGTCGCTCGGCGAGGCCTTCCCAGAATCGCGGGGGCGGGGTGTAGGCCGGGAGGGCCGCGGCGCTGATCGGCTCGCAGAAGAACGCGGAGACGGTGCCCGGGCCCGCCTCCTCGAGCGCGCGGTCGAGGGCTTCGAGGGCCGCCTCGCCGGAGGGGTCGAAGCGCCACGTGCTGGGCGGGATGTGCAGATGCCGCGGCAGGTAGGGCGTGAACGGTCCGTGCAGCCCCGGACGGCCGGTCAACGCGAGGGTCTCCATGGTCGGACCGTGGTAGGACTGCGCGGGCGAGATCACTTGCCATCGGTCGGGCTCGCCGCGCTCCACGTGATAGCTGCGGGCGATCTGGACGGCCATCTCATTGGCGTCGGAGCCGCTCACCGTGAAGCGGGCGCGCGTGAACCCCTCGGGCGCGACGCCCACGAGCTCCTCGGCGAGCCTCTCCTGGGCCGGGTTCGTCAGACGCTCGTTGTGCACGTAGGCGAGCGCGTCGGCTTGGGTCCGCGCCGCGGCGACGATGTCGCGCCGCCCGTGCCCGAGAGTCGCGGCCATCGAACCGCCGCTCATGGCGTCCAGATAGCGGCGCCCCTCGGTGTCCTCGATCCAGACGCCTTCACCGCGGGCGACGACCGGCATCGCCCGGCCCAGCTCGAGAGGCAGTACGTGCGTCCGGCCGCTGTCGATCGGAGCCCGCGTCATGGGCGCTCCACCCAACTGCTCTCGGCCGTCGACATCGCGCTTAGGCTACCGTCGGCTCGGGGAACGACCCGAGATCGGGACGCCACAGGCATAGAGCCCGGCGGTGTGCAGATCGCATACTCCTCGGGGGCCTCGGCGCGGTCAGCGGAAGACGCGGCCGGCACACGACGGCGCGGATCCGCCCAGGGGCGTAGGATTCGGCTCCTCCCCCTGCAAGACCCGGCGCACGAAGGAGCCGACGATGGCCGACCTCTCCGTGATCACCTTCCGACCGGAGCCCTCCGACTACGCGTGGACGTTCGGGGGCGTGGAGCCGGTGATGAAGGTCCGACCCGGTGACGTGCTGGAGCTCTGGACCGACGACTGCTTCTGCGGAAAGATCACGGGACAGGAGACCCTCACTTCCCGGGAGATCGTCTTCCCGTTCCTGAACCCGCAGACCGGACCGTTCTTCGTGGACGGGGCGGAGGTGGGGGACACCCTCGCCCTGCACTTCGTCTCGATCGAGCCAGCGAGGGACTGGGGCGTCTCCACGACGGTTCCGCTCTTCGGTGCCCTCACGTCCACGACGAAGACCGTCACCCTGCAGGATCCCCTGCCGGAGCTCGTGTGGCGCTACGAGGTCGACCGGCATCGGAACACGGTGCGCTACGAAGCGCGGAACGGGGACCAGGCGATCGACCTGCCGATCGAACCTATGCACGGGACCGTGGGGGTGGCGCCACCGTACCTGGAGGCGCGTTCCGCCCTCGTCCCGGACTCGCACGGCGGCAACATGGACACACCCGAGATGCGGGCGGGCACCACCTGCTACCTCGGCGTGAACGTCGAAGGAGCCCTCTTCTCGATCGGTGACGGGCACTACCGACAGGGCGAGGGTGAGTCGTGCGGGGTCGCCGTCGAGGGCCCGATGGACACAGTGTTGATCGTCGACCTGATCAAGGGCCGCCAGACCTCGTGGCCACGGCTCGAGAACGACACCCACATCATGACGGCGGGCTCGGCGCGCCCGCTGGAGGACGCGTTCCGGATCGCGCACGGCGACCTCGTGCTGTGGCTCGTCGAGGAGTACGGCTTCGAGAAGCTCGACGCGTACCAGCTCATCACGCAGATCTCGGAGACGCCGCTCGCGAACGTCTGCGACCCGAACTACACCGTCACCGCGAAGGCCCCCAAGCGTTTCCTCCCGACGGCGGACGTCTACGGGGACGTCCGCACGCGGCTCACCGAGATGGCGGCTCTCTACCGCTCGGAGCGCGGTCTCACCTGAACCGGACCGATCACTCCTCCCAAGCTCTCGCCTCACGTCCGAGCTCCCGATAGCCCTCCCCGACCTCCTGGTACCACCTCCGCGAGGAACCCACGCGGGCGCGGATCTTCCACTTCATGCTCTTGGGCGCATCCTCCACACGGAGCCAGAGCTCGTCGATCCGGTCGGACACCGTGGACCGATGCTGTTCGGTGAGCTCATCGATCGTTCCCATGTACCGGCGGACGCGGTCGAGGTTGAGCGATACGGTGTAGTAGAAGCCCCAGTCCTTGGAGAGCATGTCGACGACGTACGTGGCGTCGAACGATCCTGGTGTCCCGTCGTCGGCGACCGGGTGCTCCAGCAGCAGCACCACGAGATCCTTCAGGTCCTTCTCGTTGATCTCCACGATCTGCAGCTTCTCAAGCAGGATGTCGGTAAGAGGGATCGTCACGGCCTCCATCTCCAGCCGCCCCTTCAGCTCGATCGGGTGACAGAAGTCGAGTCGGTCGAGGAAGACGTCGACGCGGCGCCGAACACCCCCCGGGTCGTGGAAGATCCGTCTCCCGACCCAGACATCCATCGTCACGCCACGGCCGCCGAGAACCTCGTAACCCAGCTCTTGGAACATCGCCTCGACCTGTCGGATCTCGCGGTCGTAGCCCATGAAGTCGAGGTCGGTGAGGACCCGGTTCGTCTGCTCGAGGAGCCACACGCCGTTCGGGCACTGCTCGATCACGGCGAGCGCCCCCAGCAGCCGGAGATGCAACCCTCGGTCGTTCGCGGCCTGGATCACCGCCTTCGCCTCGGCTACGAACTCGGGCCACGCCGAGAACGGCTCCCCGATCGGTTGGGTCGCCTGCTCCGTCACCCGACCGTCAGGGCGTGGTTCTTCACGCCCTTCTTCTCGTCGAGGACGACGAGCGAGCCGCGCAGGATGCCTTCGTGGTACTCCGACCCCGTGTTGATAGCGAGTGTCCGGCCGATCTTCACACCCGCCGAGCACTCGTGGATGTGGCCGTGCAGCGAAAGCAGCGGCTGCCACTTCCGGATCGCTTCCAGAACGGCGGTGCTCCCCACGGGGATCATCTTGAGCCCACCGCCCTCCATCGTGGGCTTGAAGTCCTCGTCCAGCTCGGGGGCAACGTCGAGGTTCGTCCCCCACGGGGGGGCGTGGACGTTGAAGATGCAGCGGCTCATGTCCGGGACCTGTTCGGCGAGCTCGTCGATCTTGGCCGCCAGGACGTCCTCCGTTACGTCGCGCGGACAGTTCCACGGGGTCACGTTCGCGTTGCCCAGAGACAGGATGTGGTAGCCGTCGACCTCGATCACCTTCCCGTCCCCGTTCTGGATCGTCTTCGAT
>Ga0299907_10001060_pt1 | contig 15065 bp, 14 predicted proteins | sample RVTome_16_FD_198680 | JGI IMG/M metagenome (GOLD analysis project Ga0299907, IMG submission 198680) | Soil microbial communities from uranium-contaminated site in the Upper Colorado River Basin, Wyoming, United States - RVT152D67 (version 2) ... | reverse complement strand
GATATCACAAACAGAAGCCATTTCGGTCCGGCAGACTACCAGACCGCCCAGGCGCATCCGGCCCCGGACCGCATGATGACCAGCGAGCGAGGACGGCGCTGTCGCCGAAGGCGACTCCAGCCTTTGGAGCCTAAGGTGATGGCGCCGTCCGCAGCGAGCGGGGCCAGCGATGGTGGACAGCGCTTTTACTCTGGGGCCATGGCCGACGTAGTTCAGGCGCCTCCCAAGGGGCTCGAGCTGTTTGCGCCGGCGCGCCGGCGCGCGCCGCTGCGGCTTCCCCCCGCGAAGGCCCGCTCGCTCGGCAAGCTGGGCATCGAAAGCGTGCAGGACCTTCTTCAGCATTATCCCCGGTACCACGTCGACCGAACGCGGCTCCGGACCGTTCACGAGCTTCGCCGCCTCGTTTCGGAGGGAGTCGAGGGCGAGGTCCAGGTGTACGCCACGGTCAAGAACATCCGGCAGCCGGTCCGCATCCCGCCCAAGGGGGGGCGCAGAGGGAACGTCAAAAACCGCGTCCTGATCAAGGGGGTAATCGGCGACGAAACCGGGACCATCGACGTCACCTGGTTCAACCAGGAGTGGGTCGCCCGCGCTCTATCGAGGGGCGATGTAGCCTTCTTCTACGGACGTGTGGGCGTCTTTCGCGGCAAGCTACAGATGACGGCCCCTCGCTTCGAACTCGTTCGCACGGGCCGCGAACCCTTCAATGTCGGCCGGATCATCCCCATATATCCGGCGACGGCGGAACTGTCGAGCGACCAACTCCGCCGGTTCATGTGGGAGACGCTGACGAAGTTCGGCGAGATCATGGATCCACTCCCTGAACAGATGCGCCGGAAGCTCGACCTCATGCCGCGCGGCGAGGCCGTGCGCGCAATTCATTTCCCAGACGCAAAAGAGGACGTCCTCGCTGCGCGGCGGCGCATCGTGTTCGACGAGGTCTTCACCCTTCAGCTTGGTCTCGTCTTCCGTAAACGCAGGCTCGAAAAGCTCGTACGCGGGATCGAACACCCGCGGCCGGACGCAGCTTCACTCCCAGAGACATTCGTCGCGGGCCTTCCCTTCGAGCTCACCGCGGCACAGCGACGGGCCTGCGATGAGGTGACCGACGACATGTGCCGCCCCTACCCGATGCACAGGCTCGTGGAAGGCGAAGTCGGGTCGGGGAAGACGGTCGTGGCGCTGTACGCGTGCCTCCTCGCGATTGGGGGAGCGAGCCAAGCCGCGTTCATGGCCCCTACGGAGGTTCTCGCCGAGCAGCATTACCTCACGGTCACCGATCTGCTTGACCGCGCATTCGGGGCCGACGAGGCGCGCAACCTCTTTGCCGGCGTTTCCCGTCGTCCGGTCGCCCGCCTGCTGACGGGATCGACACCGGCCTCACAGCGCGATGCGATCCTGAGCGGCGTGGCGAGCGGAGAAGTCGACCTCCTGCTGGGCACTCACGCGTTGATCGAGGACGCGGTTGAGTTCGCGCGCCTGGGATGCGCGGTTGTCGACGAGCAGCACCGATTCGGCGTGCACCAGCGCAAGAAACTGCGCGACAAGGGGGCAATGGGAGAACCAGACATCCTCGTCATGACCGCAACGCCCATCCCGCGCACCCTGGCCGTGACCATTTACGGTGACCTCGATCTGTCGGTGCTCGACGAGCTACCAAAGGGCCGGAAGCCGGTTGCCACCTCGCTGGCCGAGGGCGAATCCGGGCGGGAGCGAGCGTACGACCTGATCCGCAGCGAGGTAGCGGTCGGGAGGCAAGCGTTTGTGGTGTACGCGCTGCGGGACGAGTCCCAGGCCGTCGAACTCCGTAGTGCCAAGGCGGAGGCCAAACGCCTGGCGACGGAGGTCTTTCCCGACATCGAGGTTGGGCTCGTCCATGGCGACATGAAGAGCAGCGACAAAGAGCAGGCCATGAGCGATTTTCGTGCCGGCGGGACGAAGGTTCTCGTGGCAACAACCGTCATCGAGGTGGGCGTGGACGTCCCGAACGCCACGGTGATGTTGATCGAGAACGCGGAAAGGTTCGGTCTCGCACAACTCCATCAGCTCCGAGGACGTACCGGCCGCGGGGAACACGCGTCGTACTGCATCCTCGCGACAGATCTGGATCTGAGTTCGGATGATCCGGCTGTTGCTTTTGCGCGCGAACGTCTCGAAGCGGTCGTTGGATCGGGGGATGGATTCAAGCTTGCGCTGGTCGACCTGAAACAGAGGGGAGAGGGACAACTATTCGGGGCTCGCCAGTCGGGAATGCCTCAGTTGAAGTTGGCACGGGTGCTCGAGCACCAGGACATCGTGATGCTTGCCCGTAAGGAGGCGATCGCCCTCCTTGACGAGGATCCCGCATTGCGGTCCTTCGATCACATCGCGTTGGCCCGGGAGATGCGCGATCGCTTCTCAGAGGTTGCCCTGGACGTGGTCCATTCTGGGTAGCGGCCCGGAGCCCCTGCGTGCGTGATCGCCTCGGTTTCGTTAACTTGTGATCATGCGAGTCATCGCCGGAAGCGCCAAAGGACGCCGGTTGAAGTCGCCGACTACCGGCACACGACCGATGACCGATCGGATGAAGGAATCGCTTTTCTCCGCGATCGGTGACGTCGACGGACTATCCGTCCTCGATCTGTACGCCGGATCGGGCTCTCTCGGCCTAGAAGCTCTGTCGCGAGGGGCAGCACAGGCCATCTTCGTGGAGAACTCGCGTGACGCCATCATCAAGCTCAACGAGAACATCGAAGCCACCGACCTCGCGGATCGAGCGAAGGTCGAGTGGGCGGAGGTCGGGCCGATCCTGAATCGCGGAGCGACGGAGCGTGTGGACCTCATCTTCCTCGACCCCCCGTATTCCACCGCCCCGGACAGCGTCCTGGCCGACCTCGAGGCGCTCGTGATGGGCGGCTTCCTGTCGGATCAAGGGCGAATAGTGCTCCACCGTCCGACCAAGGAGCGGAAGCTCAAACCGCTTGGCCTGAAGCTACTGTGGGAGCGGGAGTACGGACAGTCGGCTATCTACATGTGGGCCCACGAAGACGAAGAGGGCGGTTAGGGCCGGTGCCGGCCGCTCTGAGCCCGGGCTCCTTTGATCCACCGACCAACGGGCATATCGACGTGATCGAGCGCGCCGCGCGCTATTTCGATGCGGTATGTGTCGCCGTCATCGCCAATCCGTCGAAGAGCGCTCTATTCACTTTGGAAGAACGCACGGAGATGCTCAACGATGTCCTCGCTCACGTGGAGAACGTGGAGATCGATTCGTTTGACGGACTGCTCGTCGATTTCGCGCGCCGCAAAGGCATCACGATCATCGTGAAGGGACTTCGCGCAGTTTCGGACTTCGAGTACGAACTGCAGATGGCGCAAATGAACGCGGCGCTCCTCGAGGGCCTGGACACGATGTTCGTGACGGCCAAGCCGGCCTGGTCGTTCCTCTCGTCGAGCCTCGTCAAGGAGGTCGCCCGCTTCGGTGGGACGGTGGAGGGCCTGGTGCCCCCTATAGTGGCCAAGGCACTCGCCGAGAGATTTCGGCACAAACCGGGTTAAGCCGCAGCCGGGCCGTGGCAACATTTGGTCAAAGGCGCGAAAATCGCCGGTCTGGAACTAACTAAGAAAGGCATAACCGGATGGACCTGATCCAACGCATCGACGAGCTTCAGGTATTGGTTGAAGAAGCTAAATCGGTTCCGCTCTCGAGCAGCGTCGTCATCAGTCGAGAAGAGTTCCTCGAGCTGCTGGCCCAGTTGAAGGAGCAGGTCCCCGACGAGATTCGTCAGGCGCGCTGGATGGCCCGCGACCGCGACGAGTTGCTTGGCCGCGCGCGCAAAGAGGCCGAGCGTATCGTTGCTGAGGCGCGTGAGCAGCGGGATCGACTTCTCTCTCGCACGGAGATCGTCCACGCGGCGCAGCGCGAGGCCGAGCGCATCAATGATGAAGCGAAAGAGCGCGCGGCGAAGATGCGCACCGAAGCCGAGGACTACATTGATCAGAAACTGGCGGCGTTCGAGATCCTTCTGAACAAGACCCTCGCGACCGTCGCGAAGGGCCGCGAGCAGCTGCGCGGTGAACGGACCTCCTCGTCCGTACCCTCGCAGCGGCTGGATGGGGGAGCTCCGCAGGCGCCCTTCGACGCCGAAGAGCTCAACGAACCCGTCTCCTGAGCATCCAGCTCCGAACGCTAGCTGCCGATTAGCCTCGCTGCGGGCGGCGGCGGGTTCCTCGGGCTCCGAAGCCCACAGTCGCCTGCGGGACCGCCGCCGTCCTCGCTCGAACTCTCGGTCGGACGTAGCGATCCTCGCTCGCTGGATTCTGTAAATAACTGGGAAATCTTGGCCTTCTGGTATTATTTCGCCTGGTCGCGCCCCTTCGGGCTCCGACTCTCACGTACGAACCGAAGCAGCGAAAAGGAAAGAGACGCGCGCGTGTCCAGCCTCACGATGTCCGTCGCAGAGCTACTGGGACGCCCGGGTGAGTACCGGGACGTTCGCCTGTCTGAACCCCTCGAGGGGGTACGGACCGCGCTCGCGCGCCTCTCCGAGGAGCCGGTGTCGGGAAATTTGCGGGCCGAGAGCGTGATCGAGGGCATCCTCGTCACCGGGAAGGTCTCGGGGGCCACGGTCGTTCAGTGCGCCCGCTGCCTCACGGAGTTCGGCTCCCGGGCAAAGGCCGACCTGTGCGAGCTCTTCGTCGCCCCCGGTCACGACATTCGAGAGTCCGGGGCCGATGACACGTACCGCGTGACCGGCTCCGAAATAGGGCTCGAGCCGATGCTTCGGGACGCGATGACCCTCGCCCTGCCTCTGCACCCTCTGTGCCGGGCCGACTGCAAAGGGCTCTGCGCTCAGTGTGGTGCCGACCTGAACGCGGGCGATTGCGGATGTGTCGAGGATGAGGCCGACCCCCGCTGGGCCCCACTCGAAAAGCTGCGTGCCCGACTCGAGGAGGACACACAGGGACCGGCGCGTTCCGCGTAGGGCGCAGAGGGATCGGTGCCGGTGGTGACCGTGGCGCCGCAGAGAGAAGGAGAGGAATCGATGGCAGTACCCAAACGGAGGAAGAGCCGGAGCAAGATGCGGATGCGACGAGCACACTGGAGGACGGAGGCTCCGACGTACTCCTCGTGCCCGCAGTGCCGTCAGCCGAAGCTCCCGCACAGGGTATGCCCCAACTGCGGTTTTTACGCCGGTCGCCAGGCCGTCGAGACCGAGTAGCACCAATACACCCTTGGACGAATCGTCAGCGGATCGGAAGCACTCCCGCGGCATCCGAAGGACTGGATGAACTTGCCGTCCTCGGGGTCCCGCCGGAGGGCGGCGCCATCTATGAACTGGCTCTCACGCATCGTTCGTTCGCGTTCGAACAGCAGGCGCCCGTCGAACACAACGAGCGATTGGAGTTTCTCGGGGACGCCATTCTCGGCGCGGTCGTCACGACTTTGATCTACACGCGCTATCCGGAGCTCAATGAGGGCGAGATGGCTCGGTTGCGCGCGTCCGTGGTCAACACGTATGCGCTTGCCGATCTCGCGCGCGAACTCCATCTCGGGGACCACATCCGGCTTGGAAAAGGTGAGCAGAGCTCGGGAGGCCGGGATAAGGCGTCACTTCTTGCCGACACCTTCGAGGCGATGGTCGGCGCCGTCTACCTCGCCCGTGGGATCGAAGTTGTCACAGAGGTCTTGGAATCCTTGTTCGAGGGGCGGATACGAGCCCGCGTCGAAGCCGGGGGGCGCTATGACGCAAAAACGGCGCTGCAGGAAGTCGTCGTTCGAGACGTCGGAGGTTTCCCCTCTTACCGCGTCGCGTCGTCGGGACCCGACCACGACAAGCGGTTCACCGCGCACGTCTACGTCGAATCCGAACTGTTCGGAGTGGGGGAAGGACGCAGCAAAAAGGAAGCGGAGCAGAACGCGGCGAGGGAGGCACTGGCGCGCCTCGAGGCGGATGAGGAGTTGCGGGCCGAAAGGGGACGGGATGCCCGAGCTTCCTGAGATCGAGGTCCTCAAGCGCGATCTCGAAAAAGAAGTAGTGGGTCGCCGCTTTAAAACGGTTGAGGTGAGGCCCGGCAGCAATGCCATGAAGGTGATTCGCAGACACGGCCGCCGGAAGGAGTTTCAGGAGCTGCTCGAGGGCTCAAAGGTCGAACGCGTCGACCGGCGCGGGAGGTGGCTGCGATTCATTCTGGACAACGGCCACGAGATGGTCGTCCATCTGGGAACCAATGGTGTGCTGCTGAAGACGAGTGCCTCCGACGAGCTCGCACCTCATACACACATCGTCCTGGCGTTCACGATCGGCGGCCAGCTCCGCTTACTCGATCCCAACAAGAACGGGGAGGTTTTCGTCGCGCCCGCGGAGCAGATCGCGGAGCTCGGTGAACTGCAGAAGCTTGCACTTGATCCTCTCGACAGCGAGAACCCGATGACGTGGCAGCACTTCTCCGACTTGCTCGAGCGGCGTGCGTCGGGGCTGAAAAAGCTTCTGATGGACGAAAGCTTCATCGTCGGATTAGGTGAGATCTACTCGGATGAGGTTCTTTTTGCATCGGGCCTGAAGTTCGACCGGCAGTCGGACAGGCTCTCGTCCCAGGATGTCCGTCGCTTGTATCGCGCCCTGATGGAGACGCTTCAGGATGCAGTCAAGGCACGCGGGACTAGCTGGGGCGAGGAAGGGTGGCGTGACCTGCAGGGTGGCCGCGGCGAGTTCCAGGCCGAACTCAAGGTCTTCGAGCGCGATGGACGGCCCTGCCGGCGGTGCCGCCACCAGATCGAAAAAGCGGATTGGGACGGCGCACACACCTTCTACTGCCCGCAGTGTCAGACGTGAGCGCCCGCTAACGAGGCCGAGGAGGATCGAATTGGAAGACAGGACCCGCGTTCACGTCTTCGTAAACGGTGATCTACCGGGCGAGGAGTTCTGCACCGCTGTAGCCGCGAAGGCCGACGAACAGGGCGTCACCGGATGGGTCAGGGCCATGAACGACGGCCGCGTCGAGGCGGTTCTCGAAGGGCCAAGGGACGAGGTGTACCGGGTCGTGGGGCTGTGCCGGGCGGGTCCGTCGGGGGCGCGCGTCTCGAGCGTCCAGGTCGATCGTGAGCCCCCCAAGAACGAGAAGACCTTCAAGATCAAACGCTGAGTCTGGGCTCCGCCGGGGCACCTGCGGGCGGCGGCGGGCTCCTCCGGCTCCGAAGCCCATAGTCGCCCTGCGGGCCCACCACCGTCCTTGCCTTATCGGGTCGTAGATGCCGCCGCCCGTAGCGATTCCGGCATCGCGGAAGTCCGCACAGCCACCGCGAAAATTGCCGAGGAGGGCGCCCGCGCCGCTGCTACCGTTGCGCCCATGTACATAAAACGGCTCCGGATGGCCGGCTTCAAGTCCTTCGCCGAGCCCACCATCCTCGAGTTCGAACCCGGGGTGAACGTCATCGTCGGGCCCAACGGCTCGGGCAAATCAAACATCGCCGACGCCCTCTCGTGGGTTCTCGGCTCTCAAGCGCCGTCCAGCCTGCGTGGCGGATCGATGGAGGACGTGATCTTCGCCGGCTCGGCGGGCCGGAGCCGCCTCGGACTGGCAGAGGTCGAGCTCACTTTGGACAATGCCTCACGGGTGCTACCTCTGGATCTGACCGAGGTCACGGTTAGCCGCATCACAGACCGGGCCGGGGAGTCCGAATACCGCATCAACCGCGCGCCATGCCGGCTATTGGACGTCGCCGAGCTCCTCTCCGACACTGGGATCGGCCGCAGCATCCACACCGTGGTGGGGCAGGGGCAGCTCGATGCCGTGCTTCAGGCCCGTCCCGAGGAGCGCCGGACTTTCATCGAGGAAGCCGCACAGATCGGCAAATACAGGCGCCGGAAAGACCGGTCGCTCAAGCGGATCGAGCGAGTCGACGACAACCTCCTTCGGTTGGAGGACGTCCTGGGCGAGTTGCGCCGATCGGTTCGCCCGCTCAAACGGCAGGCAACGGCGGCGGCGGCCTACTCGGAACTCGTTGGAGAACAACGCAGCCTCCGGCAGCGTCTGGCGGCAACGGATCTGAGGCGGCTTCGGGACGACGATGCCCGCTTCGACCCCAATGCCGAGGGCCGCAAGGCGGACCTCCTCAGCGACGAGATAGCGAGCATCCGTGCCCGGCTGGAGTCGGCGGCGGACGAGCGGGCGCGCCTTGCGGCCGCTGCGGAGGCTGCGTCCGAGACGGCGCACGGCATCGCTCGGGCGACCGACAGGTTGGCGGGGCTGAGCCGCCTGGCGGAAGAGCGCGCCGAAAAGATCTCCGCTCGCCTCGCGGCCGAGACCGAGGAGGGCTACCGCGAACGCATCCGGCTCCTCGAGACGGAACGGAATCGGTGGACGGCCGAGTCGGGCCGGCTCGGAGAAGATGCCGACGGTCTTACGGCCGCCGCGTCCGAGGCGAGAACCGTCCTCGATGCACGGACCCGAGAGATGTCGGCCGCCGAGACCCGCCTCGCCAGGACCCGATCCGAAGAGACCGCGGCGGCTCAGGCACTCGTCCGGGCGGAGGGGAGCGAGGCGGCCGGTCGTGCAACGCTGGGATCGATCGAAGCGCGCGTGCACGCGGTGGAAGAACGCCGCGCAGTAGCGGTGTCCGGAATGGGAGAGGCCTCGGCCGGGATCAGCAAGGCCGAGGAGGAGGTGCGCTCAATCGAGGGCGGCCTCGACGCGCGCACCGAACAAGCGGCCGCCGCCGAAGCGCGCTACGACGATGCCGTTGCAGCACTCGAGCGGATCAAGGAGCGTCTCAACCACAGCAGTGTCGGGCGTGCCGCCGCCCAGGCCCGTCTCGAAACGCTTCAGGAGGTGCTGCGGCTATTCGAGGGGGAGCCGGCCGTGGCCGAGCGGATCCGCCCCCTGCTGGTTGCGGCGGAGTCGGCCGCCGGCAGCTCGCTGGGCGACGAAGAAACGGCCCGTGAGGAGCTTCGAGTAGCCGGAGGGGAGGCCGAACGGCTGCGCTCCGAAGTCGAGATGCACGACCGAGAACTTCGCCGCCTCGACGCCCTCATGTCGGGGGCGGCGGAGCGACTTGGAGGAGCGCGACGCACTCATGAGACCCGCGAGATCGAGCTCGCTGCGCTGGACGAAGAGCTCGCCCGTGCTCGCGATTCGCTTGCAGCGGCACAGCGCGCCGCGGTCGAGGAGCGAGCTGCCCTTCCCGCTCGGCGCGCCGCTTTCGAGGAGGCGCAGAGGGACCGCGAATCTGCGGAGGAAGTGGCCCGCGCGGCGGCCGTGGCCGTAGCCGAGGCAACCACTCGGGCCGCCGCTGCCGAGATGGAGGCCCGCACCGCCCAGGAGCGTGCGCTCGCAGCCCAGCTAAGGATGGAAGAGGCGCAGGCCGGGATCGCAGATGCGGAAGCAGCCCTTGCAGGGCTCGAGGACCTGAGGTCCCGACTGCGGGCGGCCCGAGACTCTGCCCGGGTTGTTGCCGCCGGAGCCGCGCTTGCGGCCCAGACTGGGCTCCGGTGGACGAGCAGGGCTGAGGAGCACGCCGCCGAGGCCCGCACCGAAGCGGACGCTGGGGACCGCAGGCTCACGTCGCTGCGCGGGCGTGAACGTGAGCTGTCAGATCAGCTCGACCATGTGGCCCGCCGCCGCAACGAAGCGGAGGTTCGCCGGGCAGAAAACCGAACCCGCATTGAGGGACTCGGCGAGCGTGCGATGGAGGAGTGGGGCCTGTCGCTGGAGGAGATCGAGACGCTGGAGCCACTCGGCGAGGAGGAAGAGCCGGAGGCGCGTGCTCGCGTCGAGAGGCTTGATCGGGATATGCGCCGGCTGGGCCCGATAAACCCACGCGCCGCAGAGGAATACTCTGAACTCAGCGAGCGTGAGTCTTTCCTGATGGGACAGATTGAAGACCTCAAACGCTCCAAGCGCGATCTGCTCAAAGTCGTGCATGAGGTCGACGACACGATCGTGCAGGTCTTCGGTGAAGCTTATAGATCCGTGGCGGCCGAGTTCGAGGGCGTTTTTGGTCGCCTCTTCCCGGGTGGCTCGGGCCGGCTGAGGCTCCTCGATCCAGATGACATGCTCGCCAGCGGCATCGATATCGAAGCTCAGCCTCCAGGCAAGAACGTCCGCAAACTGTCGCTCCTGTCGGGTGGTGAGCGCTCGCTGGTTGCCCTCGCCTTCTTGTTCGCGATCTTCCGTGCGAGGCCGTCTCCCTTCTATCTGTTGGACGAGGTCGAAGCTGCCTTGGACGACATCAACCTCCAGCGGTTCCTAGGCTTGATCTCCGAACTCGAGGAGCGCGCGCAGGTTCTGATCGTTACGCATCAGAAACGAACGATGGAGGCCGCGGACGTGCTGTATGGGGTCTCGATGCGATCGGATGGTGTCTCACTCGTGGTGGCAAAACGGATGGAGCGAGACGCTCCTATCACCCACATAGCCCCGCGATAGCCTCTACTTCATGGATGCACTCGTATACGTAATCGTTGTTGTCGCGATCATTGCCGTCGCAGGCGGGATCTTCCTTTACACCCGGCGGGGAGGCCCGGAGGCGCCGCCCCGGCCACGTGAGGAAGTCGAGGCTCCGAGCGTTGAGGCTCCGGAAGAGGCCGTCGAGGAACCCGCGGTTGAGGACGCGCCGACCATCACGGAACCGGCCCTGCCGCCGGTGGAAGTGGTCAGGCCGAGCCTCAGGGACCGGCTGAAGCGGAGCCGCAAGTTCCTCTCCGACCGGCTTGCCGACGCCCTCCACGGAGCCCCGGATGACGAGACGTGGGAGGACGTCGAGGCAGCGCTGATCCAGGCCGACATCGGGGTCGCCACGGCCACGCGCATAGTGGACGACCTCAGGGGGGTTGCGCGGGAGCGCAGGATCACGCATGCAGAGGAAGTTCGAGGTTTGCTGGCAGACGAACTCGTGTCGTTGTTCGAAGTGGAGCGCGATCGTGCACTGAACTTTGCGCCGGAGAACCCAACCGTGTGGCTGGTTGTGGGGGTTAACGGGACGGGGAAGACCACGACGATCGGCAAGCTCTCGGCGGATCTCGGGAACCGGGGCCGGACGGTGGCGCTGGCGGCTGCGGATACGTTCCGGGCGGCAGCCGACGAGCAGCTCGGAGTCTGGGCGGAGCGAACCGGCGCCACGCTCGTCAAGCATCAGCCGGGAGCCGATCCGGGAGCAGTGGCCTTCGACGCGTACAAGCATGCGCGCGCTCGCAACGTCGATGTTCTGATCGTCGATACCGCGGGGCGTCTACACACCAAGACTCCGCTCATGGACGAACTCTCCAAGGTCCGCAGGGTCATCGAGAAGGAGGGCGTGGTTCATGAGGCCCTTCTCGTGATCGACGCGACGGCCGGTCAGAACGGACTGGTGCAGGCAAAAGAGTTCGCGGAAGCCGCGGGAGTGACCGGCGTTGTCCTTACAAAGCTCGACGGCACTGCGAAGGGCGGAATAGCGCTCGCAATCGAAGAGACTCTGGGAATACCGATCAAGCTCATCGGTGTTGGTGAGACGACTGAGGATCTCGAGCCGTTCGATCCGAAGACCTTCATCGACGCACTTCTCGCATAGCGCTCATAGAGAAAGAAAAAACAATGTTCGACACACTCAGCTCTCGACTCGACGATATCTTCACGCGCCTTCGATCGCGCGGCCGGCTGTCGGAGAAGCAGATCGACGAGGTCCTGCGCGAGATCCGGCTTGCCCTTCTGGAAGCCGACGTCTCCCTGCGCGTCGTCAAAGCGTTTGTGAAAGACGTGCGCGAACGCGCCGAGCGTGCCGAGATCCATAAGAGCCTCACCCCAGCCCAACAAGTCATAAAACTCGTACACGCCGCTTTGATCGACGTACTAGGCCACGAGGCTGCGGGACTCGAGGTCACCTCCACACCTCCTCGCGTGGTCCTTATGGCGGGACTACAGGGGTCCGGTAAGACGACCGCGTCGGCAAAACTCGCTCTGCTGCTCAAAGGTCAGGGACGCAAACCGCTGCTCGCCGCGTGCGACCTCCGTCGCCCCGCTGCCATCCGGCAACTCGCGCTGCTGGGCGATCAAGCAGGCGTGCCGGTGCACACGGAGGAGGCCGGAGCCGACGCGGTCGCCGTCGCAGGGCACGCACTCAAATACGCGCGGGAGGAAGGCTTCACCGACGTTGTCGTGGACACGGCCGGGCGCATGAACGTGGACGCGGAACTGATGGCAGAGTTGGGGCGCGTCGCCGACGCAGTGCAACCCACGGAGACCCTGCTGGTTTGCGACGCGATGACCGGACAGGATGCCGTCAACGTTGCCGAGGCGTTCATGGAGGAAGTGGACGTCACCGGGGTAGTGCTCACGAAGTTGGACGGCGATGCGCGCGGCGGAGCTGCATTGTCGATGTCGTATGTAACGGGCCGACCGATCAAGTTCGCCGGGGTGGGGGAGAAGCTCTCCGATCTCGAGCCCTTCCATCCCGATCGCATGGCGTCGCGCATCCTCGGAATGGGCGACGTGTTGACGCTCATCGAGAAGGCGGAATCGGCCTTCGATCAGGCCGAGGCCAAGACGATGGAGGAGAAGCTCCGCAAGGCGGAGTTCACCTTCGAGGACTTCCTCAGTCAGATGCAAGCACTCAAGAAGATGGGACCCATGTCCCAGGTATTGGGCATGTTGCCCGGCATGTCGAAACTCCCAGTGGGGGACGCGCGCGTCGACGAGCAACTGCCGAAGATCGAGGCAATGATCAGGTCCATGACACTGCGGGAGCGCAACAACCCGCAGCTGATCAACGGCAGCAGGCGCAGGCGGATCGCTGCCGGATCGGGCACAACGGTGCAGGATGTGAACCAGCTTGTGAAGCAGTTCGGGCAAGTTCGGAAGATGGTGAAGGCCTTGTCGGGCGGGAAGCGGATGCGCCTCCCGGGAGGAATGAAACTCCCCCCGGGGATGGGGACGTAACCGCGCGCCTCTCCGAGTCGGCGGTTGGGCCCCAAATAGTGGGCTTGAAGCCGTCTCGGCCCGGTCGGCGGGTGCGGACCGGGCAGGCCCTCCACCTGCTACGATGGCTGATCCCGCGTGTGTTTGGCCCGCGGCGAATCCATGTACGTCAGCGTAAGGAGAAGCATGGTCAAGATCAGGTTGATGCGCGTCGGCAAGAGGAAGCAGCCGTCTTACCGCGTCGTCGTGGCTGACTCCCGGAGCCCGCGCGACGGCCGGATCATCGAGGCCATCGGCCGCTACAACCCCCGCAACGAACCCTCGATCGTGGAGATCAACTCCGATCGAGCGGTCCACTGGCTGCAGCAGGGAGCCCAACCTTCGGAGGCGGTCCGTAAGCTTCTGCAGATCAGCGGAGCGTGGTACACGTTCACAGGGGAGCGCCCGCCGGCCGGAGCGCCGGCGGCGGCAGGCGTAGCTCCGAAGCCAACCCCTGCGGAGTCGATAAAGGCGACTCCGGCGGCGTCGGTCGAAGAGGAACCATCAGAAGAGGCCCCGCCCGAGGCATCTGCCCCGGCCGCGGAAGCTGAGACTACCGACACGACCGCGTCGACCGAGAGCGCGTCCTCCACCGAGGACGACGAGGACAAGGCCTAGACTCCAGCATGAGCCGCGCTCTGATCGAGTACCTGGGGACCTGGCTCCTCGACCATCCTGATGAATTGGTCATCGAAGAGGTCGAAGGAGAGCGCGGAGAGCTGATCTTCGAGATCACGGTGAATCCGGAGGACATGGGCAAGCTGATCGGAAAGCGTGGCCGAGTCATTCAGGCCTTGCGTGCCCTGATGCGCTCGGCGGCGCAGCGCGAGGGCCAGACGGTCCTGGTCGAAGTCGTCGACTGATCCGGCAGTGAAATCCGGCATGCTCCTGGCCGGAGAGATCGGTAAGCCCCATGGTCTCGGCGGCGAGGTCTACGTCGTTCGCATCTCCGATGACCCCCGGCGATTCGAGCCCGGAGCGAGGCTGGTCCATGCCGACGGGCGGGAACTTGTTGTGGAGAGCTCGAGAGCCCATCGCGATCGGCTCCTGGTCAAGTTCCGGGGGTCCGACGATCGCTCTGCGGCGGAAGGCTTGAGGGGAGCTCTCCTCGTCCCCGCGGAAGGTGCCCGGACACTGGAGGAAGGCGAGTACTGGCCCCACGAGCTCACGGGGTGCATCGTGGTGCTGGGCGATGGAGCAGTAGTTGGGAACGTGGGCTCGATCGAGCCCTCCCCGGCTCACGACCTTCTCCGGGTCGAGACGCGCGCGGGCGACCGCCTGGTGCCCATCGTCAAGGAGATCGTGAAAGAGGTCGACGTAGAGGGACGTCGCATCATCATCGATCCGCCCGAGGGTCTCCTCGACTGATGCGCATAGACGTCGTCACTCTCTTCCCAGAGATGTTCGAGGCACCACTTGAAGCAAGCCTCCTCGGGAAGGCCCGCGCGGCCGGAAGGATCGAGGTGGCCGTACACGATCTTCGGGACCACGGGCTGGGCCGGCACCGATCCGTAGACGACGAGCCCTACGGCGGAGGTCCAGGGATGGTTATGCGGCCCGAGCCTATTTGGAGTGCGGTGGAGGAGCTCGGGACCGACGGCGCACACGTCGTGCTGTTGTCCGCCCGCGGGACTCTGCTGGATCACGAAGTCGTTCGCAGGCTTGCCGGGCACAGGCGCCTCGTCCTGATATGCGGGCGCTACGAAGGCGTGGACGAGCGAGTGGCCGAACATCTCGCCGACGAGGAGGTGTCCATCGGTGACTACGTCCTTGCAGGAGGGGAGCTGCCGGCACTCGTCATGATCGAGGCCGTATCGCGCTTGGTTCCGGGGGTTCTGGGCAACGTCGAATCGCTCGCCCTGGAGTCGCATTCCGCCGGCCTGCTCGAATACCCGCAATACACCCGACCTCCCGAGTTCCGGGGCCACGGCGTCCCGGAGGTGCTGCTTTCCGGCGACCACGGCGCGGTCGAACGCTGGCGCAGGGAGGAATCGGAGCGGCTCACCCGCCAACGCCGCCCCGATCTCTGGGCGCGCCGCCCCTCAAAGACGATTGACTCGGAATGATTGTGCTCTACGGCGCAGCGGTCGTAGGGGCGCACTAACCCGGCGAGGCGCGCGCTCCTCTGTCGTCCTGCAGCAGACAGTGGACGG
>Ga0299907_10001058_pt1 | contig 15071 bp, 14 predicted proteins | sample RVTome_16_FD_198680 | JGI IMG/M metagenome (GOLD analysis project Ga0299907, IMG submission 198680) | Soil microbial communities from uranium-contaminated site in the Upper Colorado River Basin, Wyoming, United States - RVT152D67 (version 2) ... | reverse complement strand
CGTCCGATACCCATCCTGAAGATGCGACCTCCGACGACGCTTCTCGGCGATCGCCGCCATCTCCACCACCCGCCAGGTCCCGATCTCAGACTCAGCCTTGACGATCAGCTGGTCCAACCGATCCTCGGAGTAACTCCCCAACTCCATACCCGACAACCTACGAGGGAGGTGTGACAAGAAACTCCTCAGTCGTACACCCCGGCCAGGAACGCCTGGCCACCGGTCACCACACAGAGGAAGGCACCCACCGAGGTCACCAACTGGTAGCGGTCGGCATCCTCCTCCCCCATCCACCAGCGGCCGGCGAGCCGCCATGGCCCGCTCCAGGTGAGCACCGGCTCCCATCGGGTGCCCAACCGGACCCGGGACGGCATGCCGCCGTCCCATTCCACCTCCAACGGCTCGGGACGGGGTGGGACCAGGGCCGGGCTGGGCGAAGGAGTGGCGCCGGGCCAGGGGGCGGAGTCATCACGCTCCCGATCGGACGGCGGCTCCCCCCAACGGGACCAGGCCACCCTTTCCCGTGGCATCCGCCCCCCTTGGGCTCGTCCCTGAAGCACTCCGTCGGGACCAAGCAGGGCCTGGGCCCTGGCCAGGGCTCGCTCCGCCTCGATCCTCGAGGTCTCGTCCTGGAGCAACGCGAGCTGTCGCCCCTCATCGGACAGATCGGCCGGAGCGATCCGCAAACGGGAGATCCCGCCGGGAATACCCCCCGACTCGACCCATGCCCGCAACTGCCACCACACCCGGTCGGACAGCGCCTTCTCGGTGAAGGGATCGGCGGATCGCCAGATCCTCTCCCTCGCCCCTCCGGCGACATCCTCGGCGAGGATCGAGACCCGGTGCGGCGCAACCCCCGAGACCCTCAAACCCCGGAGCAGTCGCTCCGCCAGGGCACGGGAGGCAAAGGCCACAGCGTCGAGGCTCTCCAATGGCTCTTCGAAACTCGCATCCACCGCCAGGTCGGGCGGGATCTCCCTCGGGTCGACGAAACGGTCCTCGCCCGCTGCCAGACGATGGGCGAGCAGGCCATGGTTACCGAATCGGGTGGCCAGGGCATCTCGGGGCAGACGAGCCAGATCACCCAAGGTAGACACCCCGAGCCAGCGGAATGTGTCGATCAACTCGTCGGCGTCGAGACCCTCCCGGAGCGCAGTCAGATCGAGCCGGGAGAGGAAATCGATGGTGTCCGCCACCACCAGGGGCCGGCCGACCTCGGAGGTGGCTGCGGCCCAGCGAGCGGCGAAGGGCCCGTCGGCGATCCCGATCAGCGCCTCCCCACCCCGGTTTCGGCCCACCATCCTGTCCAATTCCTTGGCAAGTCGCTCGGCCAACGCCTCCTCGCCCCCGTAGAAGCGAACAGCTCCGGCAACCGGGACGAAGACCAGACCGGGCGTCACCACCTCCACTCTCGGGATCAGGTCTTCGATCGACTCGACCACCGGCTCGAAGCGTCGTGACTCCTCTCCCACGTCACGGGTCAAGACCGTGGCGAAGGGGGCGAGTGCCTCGGCCTCGCGCCGGGGCATGCCCAGGCTCACTCCCGCTTCCAACACCTCTCTCGTCGCCGCGGCGACCCGATCGCCGACGATCAGGACCGGGTCATCCAACGGCGCGTCTGGCCTCCCCAACGACCACATCGGAAACCACACGCACAACGTCCGAACCTTCATCCTCCACCTCGAATCGCCGAGTCATCCCGTAGGCGCCCTTTCCCGACGCCTCCAGCATGAGACGTCGTCTCCCCAACCGGCCGTGCCCCTGATCTGCTCCCTCCCAGGTGACCCCGATAGCTCTGAGCCGGAGATGGGCCACGCCGCCGGGCAGACCCCGGCCCATGGGGCGCATCGCCACCGCCACCTTCCTCGCCCGGGCCAGGGCGGCGAGACGGCGAAGGTCCTGCTCCCTGGCCCCAGCCGGCACCTCGGCATAGAGGGCACGCACCCCCTCGAGCAGGGCGGCGGCGACCTTGGGCCAGATCCCCGGGTCGTCACAGCGCACGATGATCAGGCTCTCTGGGACCACACCCGTCTCCCAGGCGGCCGCCGGCGAGATCCACCCCCGAGTGTCGAGAGCGACCACCGGAGCCGTCTGCGAAGGGCCGGCCAGCAGTCGCAGACCGAGACGGGTGAGGCCGGTGCCAGGGATGCCGAGCAACTCGGTCACATGCCCTGGCCTCAGTTGGAGAAACCGCTCCTCACGATCGGCGAGATCGATGAGAGGTATGGCGGTGACAACGTCTGCAGTGATGACTTCTTTGGGGCCCAAACTGGCTCCGCGGTCGGGCGCTCCATCTTATCGAACATATGTTCGATGTAAAGACGGATCCCCCTACACCCCTACCCCTCCTCAAGCTCCTCGATCGTCTTCGGCCAGTCGTCCTTTAGGAGACGTGACAGGGACCGGTCGGCGAGGAGCTTGCCCCCGGTCTGGCAGGTGGCGCAATAGTTGGACTCATTGGCGGCATGGACGATGCGCTGCACCTTGGATCCGCATCGTGGACAGGGCTGGCCGAACTTGCCGTGCACCGCCATGTCGTCACGGAAGGCGGTCACCTTCGTCGGCCAGGCCTCCCCCACCTCGTCCCGGAGCCGTTCGGTCCATTCGGTCAGCGACTGGACCACGGCCTGCCGTAGCTGCTCCACCTCACCGTCGGTCAACTGGGAGGTCCGCTTCACCGGCGACATCCGGGCCTGCCACAGGATCTCGTCCGAATAGGAGTTGCCAATGCCGGAGAAGATGCGGGGATCCGTCAAAGCCCGCTTCAAGGTCCGGTTTTCCTTCTTGAGGGCGGCGCCGAACTCTTCGGCATCGGCGTCCAGCGCTTCGACCCCGCCCCGGTCGAGCTCGGCCACGCCCTCGAACCCGCGACTCAGCCAGATCCCCGCCCGTTTGTGGGTGCCCTGCTCCGTCAGGATCAGCGTGCCGGAGTCGAAATCGATGGCGGCCAGGCCGACCTTCTTCGGGACCGGCTTCTTCGGCGGCTCCCAGCGGAGACGTCCCGCCACCATCAGATGGATGACCAGATAGAGATCGTCCTCCATGCCGAAGACGATCCGCTTCCCGACACGCTGGAGCGACTTCACCTCGAGTCCCACCGGGGCGTCGTAGGGAGGGTCGTACGTGCGCAACACCGACGGAGAGGCAATACGCACTCCCCGCACGACCTCACCGAGGACGCGCCGCTGCAGCGCTTCGAGATAGACCACGATGTCGGGCAGCTCTGGCACGAGGCGGAAGCTACCGGTAGGTCCCGGTTAGTCGGGCTCCCCGAAAGATCCGGCGGCGACCACAGCGATCCCGACCACTACTCCCCCGGCGATGAAGCCATAGGCGAGCAAGTGGTCGGCATCCGGCGTGGCGCTTCGAGCGGCCAGCCCGAACACAATGACCAGCGCCGAAACGGCGATGACTGACACCAACCGGGACCATTTCGTCCTTCGGGCGATGGCAAGCGCGGCACCCACCATGAGGAGACCGCCGAGGACAAACGCGAACCAGAAGTTGCCTCCCGGCCCCAATCCCTGACCAGGCGAGGTTCCGGCGGCCGACAGAGTCGCGTCGTCGCGGAGGAGGACACCCCCGGCGAGGGTCATAACCCCACCGAGCGCGAACGCAATCGCTCCCAGGTTGGACTTGATCACCACCGGCTCGGGGTCCGTCCTCAGCGGGACATCCTGATTCTGAGAGGCGGACACTTTCCGCGCCAGACGCGGCGAAGCGGCGACCATCCCGATCTCACGGGCCAGACCGGCGTCATCGTCGGTCTTGAGCACGAATTCCTCGCCTTCGGCCCGGATGGCGAACCCATCCTGGAGAGACTGGATGCCGATCGCACCCACTTCCCATTCCCCAACGAGCTCGTCCTGGTGCAGAAGACTGAGACGTGGCCCGTCGGCCAGCACCTCCACTTTGACACCACGCCCCGACTCACCGCGCATCTGCACGGTGCCACGCGTCTCAACCGCCAATTTCCTGCCTCCCCTGGCCAACCTTGGTCGGGATGATTTTATGACCTCCCATCAGACAAACCAGAACCAAAAGGGACGGGCCATTGCCCGTCCCTTTTGCACGAATGAGCTAGCGCGAGTTAGCGCTCGCTGATCTCCTCGAACACCTCGTCGAAGCTCTGGGCGGCGCGACGCCGCTCTGCACCCGACTCGGCGGGCACCGGCTGCGTGCTCTCGACGCTGCTCGGGCTGGGCTCACGATCCCGACTGCCGCGGTCTCGATCACGCCCGCCACGGTCGCCACCACGGTCACGGCCCCGTCCTCCACGGTCACGGTCACGATCGCGCCCGCCACGGTCGCCGCCGTCCTGACGGGGAGCCTCGGGCTCGGGGAGGGTTGCTCCCTCCAGGGCCTCGACCAGCTCCAGGCTGACCTTGCCCCGATCGATCTCACGAACCCTGACCTTCAGCTCCTGGCCGTCGACCAGGTAGTCCTCTACCCGCTCGACCCGCTTCGACCCGTCGAGACGGGAGATGTGAAGCAGTCCGTCACGGCCGGGGAGGATGTTGACGAATGCGCCGAACTTGGTGATGTTCACCACCTTGCCGTCGTACTCGGATCCCAGCTCGACCTCGGGTGGGAATGCGATCTGCATCACCTTCTCCTTGGCAGCGGCTAGGGCTTCACCGTCGGCGGAAGCGATGCGAACGATCCCCTTGCCATCGGTCTCCTCGATCTCCAGCTTGGCCCCGGTCAGCTCTTCGAGCTCCCGGATCACGGCGCCCTTGGGGCCGATCACCTCGCCGATCTTGTCCTTGGGGATCTCGATCGACTCGATGCGAGGGGCATACTCGTTCATCTCTGCTCGTGGCTCGGAGATGACTGCATTCATCTTGTCCAGGATGAAGAGGCGGGCCACCCGGGCCTGATCGAGAGCGGTGATCAACACGTCGGCGGGAAGACCTTCGAGCTTGGTGTCGAGCTGGAGCGCTGTGATTACCTCGCTGGTTCCCGCCACCTTGAAGTCCATATCACCCAGAGCGTCCTCGGCTCCGAGGATGTCGGTGAGAGAGACGTATTTGCCATCGCGATAGACCAAGCCCATCGCAATACCGGCAACGGCATCGGTGACCGGCACCCCGGCATCCATGAGGGACAGCGATGACGCGCAGACCGAGGCCATCGACGTCGATCCATTGGAAGAGAGGACCTCGGAGACCAGTCGAACCGCGTAGGGGAATTCCTCCTCCGTGGGCACCACCGGGTGGATCGCCTTCTCGGCGAGAGCGCCGTGCCCGATCTCGCGCCGCTTCGGGCCACGCATGAACCCTGCCTCGCCGGTGGAGAAAGGCGGGAAGTTGTAGTGGTGCATGTATCGCTTCGACTCCTCGAGAGCGAGGGTGTCCAACATCTGCTCCATTCTGAGCATGCCCAGCGTGGTCAGGTTGAGTACCTGGGTCTCGCCTCGTTGGAACAACGCGGAGCCGTGGGTTCGACTGACGACGCCTACTTCCACCGTGATCTCGCGGACCTCGTCGGTAGCCCGGCCATCGAGACGGATCCCGTCCTCGACGACGCGCTTGCGCATCATGTCCTTGGCGACCGACTTGAAGGCGCGTCCCGCCTGGGCCAAACCCTCGACGTCGCCCTCGGCGAGGCTCAGCTCGGCAATGCTTGCCTCCAGCGCCTCGTCCTGTGCGTTGTTGCGTTCCTGCTTGTCGGCGATGGTGACCACGGTGGCCAGCTTGGGCTCGGCGATGCCGCGCACCCTGTCATAGACCTCGTCGGTGTAGTCGACGACCACCGGCCACTCGACGTCCTTCTTCGTCACCTGCGACGCGAGCTCGTTCTGGAGGTCGATCAGTTGGCCAATGTATGTCTTGGACTCTTCGAGCCCGGCAACGACGGCCGCCTCGTTCGAGGGAGCGTCTCCGGCTGCAATCATGCGCAACCCGTTGGGGGTGGACCCGGCCTCGACCATGATGATGTCGATGCCGTTTTCGTCATTGCGGCCACCGGCCACCACCAACTCAAAGACGGATTCGTCGAGGTCTTCCTGAGTGGGGAATGGGACCCACTCGCCCTTCTTGAGGGCGAGACGAACCCCACCGATTGGGCCCTCGAACGGGATGGGGCTCACCATAAGGGCAGCGGAGGCCCCGTTCAGGGCCACGACATCGAACGGGTTTATCTGGTCGACCGCCAACGAGGTGACCACGACGTGGGTCTCGTTGCGGTAGCCGTCGCGGAACGATGGACGGAGGGGGCGGTCGATCAGACGGCAGGTCAGTGTGCCCTGCTCGGAGGGACGACCCTCACGGCGGAAGAAAGACCCGGGGATCTTGCCCACCGAATACATGCGCTCTTCGAAGTCGACGGTGAGCGGGAAGAAGTCGATGCCCTCCCGCAGCTTCTTGTTTGCGGTGGCGGTTACCAACATCTCGGTACCGCCGAGTCGGGCGACCACGGCTCCGTCGGCCTGACCGGCGAGTTTGCCGGTGCTCAGGACGAACTCTTTGCCGCCGATGGTCCCCGTTACGGAGATTTCGGGCACTAAGTGCTCCTTGTGTATGGGAGCCGCACCCGTTGGCAGTAGTCATGTCTCAGGTGAACCGAGACATCGCCACTGACAACCGGCAAGGCTCAGTGTGTTGTCGGCCCCGGCCGTCCGGCCCGGGCCATCTCATGAGGAACGCTAACCGCTCCTCAGGAAAGCAGTGTCAGCGACGAAGCCCCAACTTGGCGATGAGGGCCCTGTATCGCTCGACATCCTCCCTACGGAGGTAGTCGAGGAGACGACGCCGCTTACCGACCATCATCAGGAGCCCGCGCCGACTGTGATGGTCGTGCTTGTGCTCACGGAGATGCTCGGTCAAATGGTTGATTCGCTCGCTGAGCAAGGCGACCTGGACTTCTGGTGAGCCGGTATCGCTCTCGTGGGTGCCGTACTCGGCGACGATTTCGGTGTTTGTCTTCATTACGCGTCAAACCTGGACTGTTCCGGGGGGACAGGAGAAACTCTAACAGCCCACCCGTCGGTAACCACAACCACGCGGCCTCCCAGCTTGTTCCCTGTTCACCTCACCTGCCCATCACCGTAGAGCACATATCGCTCGGAGGTAAGGGACTCCAGGCCCATTGGGCCCCGGACGTGGAGCTTCTGGGTCGAGTTGCCGATCTCGGCGCCGAAGCCGAATTCCTCGCCGTCGGTGAAGCGGGTCGAGGCGTTCACTGCGACGACCGCGGTGTCGATGGCAGCGACGAAGCGGTCGGCGGCGACACGGTCGTCGGTGACGATCGCCTCGGTGTGGCCGGTCCCGTACCGGCGAACGTGCTCGATGGCGGCGTCGAGGTCGGGCACGACACGGACCGCCATGATCAGGTCGAGGTACTCGGTGGCCCAGTCGTCCTCGGTTGCGCTTGCCATCTCCGGCGCCAGGGCGCGGGCGCGGACGTCGCCCCGCAATTCGACACCCTCGGACATGAGGGCACGGGCCGCCTCGGCCACGAATTTCTCGGCCACGGCCTCGTGAACCAGCAGCGTCTCGGCGGCGTTGCACACCCCGGGACGCTGGACCTTGGCGTTGACGACGATGCCCAGGGCCTTCTCCAGGTCGGCGGCGGCATCGACGTAGACATGGCAGTTCCCCGCACCATCGATCACGGTCGGCACCGTGGCATCGGCCTGCACCGCGGCGATCAGCCCCGGTCCACCCCTAGGGACGAGGAGGTCCACCCAGTCGGTCGCCTGCATCAATGCCTTGGCCCCGTCGCGGCTGGTGTCCTCGAGCAGCTGAACACCGTCGGCAGGGAGGCCGGCAGCATGGAGCGAATCACGTATGGCTCCGGCGACGGCCATGTTGGAGCGGAGGGCGTACGAGGAGCCCCGCAGGATGACGGCGTTGCCGGAGCGGATGCATAGACCGGCGGCATCGGCGGTCACGTTGGGACGGGCCTCGTAGATCACCGCGACGACACCGAGAGGGACGCGCACGCGATGCAGCTGCACTCCGTTGTACAACGACCAGCCCCCAGTCTCCCGGCCCACCGGATCGGGCAGTGAGGCGACGCTGCGGAGACCGGCGGCCATCGCGGCGACCCGCCCCTCATCTAGGCGGAGTCGGTCGATGAGAGCCCCGGTGATCCCCTCCTCATCCGCCTGTGCCAGATCGGCGCGATTCGCCTCGAGCACCTCGGTGACTGCGTCTTCGACTCCGGCGGCCATGCCCATCAAGGCCTGCCGGCGTGACTCGCCGGTCGACTGGCGCAAGACGTGGGAGGCATCCCGGGCGCGGCGGCCGATCTCCTCGATCATCGGCCCAGGTTATCGACGGATGGGGCTGCGGTGAGAACGACCAGGTCGTCGCGGTGGATCACCACTCCGCCTACCTCGGAGCTGTGGCGGCCGATCGACTTGCCGACCTCTTCGGCTGTCATCGCCACCAGGCCCTTCCCGATGACGGCGTCTGCGACGCCGGCCACTTCCACGGCCGACCCGGCCTCGAAGTCTCCATCCACCCCTGTGATTCCGACAGCCAGGAGCGATCGTCCCCCGTCGAGCAGGGCCTGGGCCGCACCTGCATCCACTGTTAGCCGTCCGGCGGCGGGCAGACCGAAGGCAATCCAGAGCTTGCGCGCCGGGAGCCTCGATTCGTGGGGCGTCACCCAGGTCCCCACCGCATCACCCGACACGGCGCGGGCGACTACTCCCTTCTCCCGGGCATCGGCGATGACCGTGGGGATGCCCGACCAGGCGGCCATCCTGGCCGCCATCACCTTCGTGGCCGGGCCACCCGAGCCGAACGGCCCCGGCGCCCCACCCGCGATACGGTCGAGCGCGGCGTCGCCGGAGTCGACCGCCGAGAGCAGCTCGGCGTCGTCCATCGTCCGCGGGTCTCCCGAGTAGATGCCCCCGATGTCGGTGAGGATGACCAGGATCCCGGCTGAGACGAGATGTGACACGATCGCCGCCAGCTCGTCGTTGCCGCCCAGCCGGAACTCATCGACCACGACTGTGTCGTTCTCGTTGATGATCGGGACCACTCCCAGAGACAGCATGCGCTCGAGGGTGTTACGGGCATTGAGATATTGAGAGCGGTTGGCGAGCACATCCTTGGTGAGCAGCACCTGACCCACAACCATCCCCCGGCTCTTGAACTTGGCGGCGTATCTCTCCATCAAGAGCCCCTGACCCACCGCCGCCGCCGCCTGGAGCCCGGGCACGTCCCGGGGACGGCCGGTGAGGCCAAGCGCCGGGATGCCGGCCGCCACCGCCCCGGAAGAGACCAGGAGGGTGGGATGGCCGCTGTCCCACATCATGGCGACGTGGTCGACCGCCTGTTCCAGGCCATCGAGGTCGAGCTCTCCGGTGGGGCGCACCAAGCTCGACGAACCGGCCTTGACCACGACCGGTCTCCCGGCGTCGATCGCCCATCGGCCCGCTTGGCCCGTCATCGGCGTTCTTCCCGCCTCAAGTCGTCACTGGAGCTGTTTTGAGCAGACGACGCACCTGGGCCACATCGTCCCTGATCGCAGCGACCAACGCATCGGCATTCTCGAAATGCAGCTCGGGACGCAGCCTCTCCACGAAGTCCAGGGTGAGAACCGAGCCGTATATCTCCCTGTCGAAGTCGATGATGTGCGCCTCGATGAGCAACTCGGTCCCCCCGAAGGTGGGCCTGACGCCCACATTCACCGCGGCGGGCAGGGTCTCCCGTCCGACACGGGCCCAGGCCGCGTAGATCCCGTTCCCCGGGATCACCTTTCGTTCCGGCGGCTGCAGGTTGGCCGTGGCGAACCCCAGGTCTTTTCCCCTGTGGTCACCGGGAATTACAACATTGGAGAGGCGGTACATGGAGCCCAGGAGGTCGGCGGCCTCCGAGACGTCGCCGTCCTCGATCAACCGGCGAATCCGGGTCGAGGAGATCACCCCGTCCGACTCCACCAGGCCCACCACTTCGACTTCGAAGCCCTGACGGCTCCCGGCCCCGATCAGGAAGTCGCAGTCGCCGGCCCGGTCGCGGCCGAATTGGAAGTCGGCTCCGACGACGAGGTAGCTGACCTCGAGCTTGTCGACCAACACCTTGGAGACGAATTCCTCCGGCTCCAGGTGGCGGATCTCGGCGAGATCGAGCACGCCGACAGTTTCGATGCCAAGCCGGGCCAGCAGGGCGACTCGCTCGTCGATGTTGGTGATGAGGCGCGGATTCGTGCCCGGCGAGAGCACTTCGGCCGGGTGAGGATCGAATGTGAGCACCGTCGAGGGATGGGGGCTGGCCAGCAGCCGGTCGAGGATCATGCGGTGCCCGATGTGGATGCCATCGAACACGCCGACTGTGACCGCGTTCGGCGGAGTCTGCGCCTCCCAGCGCTCCAAAGGGCCTCGAAAGACCTTCACGAGGCGAGCACCACCTCGGGTTTCGCCTGGTCTCCATCCCGCCGGTACACGGCAATCAGGTCGCCCGCTTGGTCGAGGACGCGGATCACCGAGTGGTTCGGGGCGGCGACCATCTCGCCACCCACGAATTGCATGCCGTGACACACCCCGCGCGCCGTCTCATCGCTCACGGTGATGGCGGGCAAATCACCGAGCGCCTGCGACGGCGTGAGGAAATGAGACTTCCATTCGCCCAGATCGTCGATCACGACGCCGTGTGTCTCCACGTCGAGTGAGCCGGTGCGGGTGCGGCGGAGCGCGGTGAGATGCGCCGAACCGCCGAGTGCCGCGGCCAGATCGTCGGCCAGAGAGCGCACGTAGGTCCCTTTGCCGCACACCACCCGGAATTCCACTTCCGGATAGGGACCGGCTCCCACAGTCCCGATCTCCAGCTCGTGGATCTCTACCGGCCGGGCTTCCCGTTCGACCACCACACCTTCACGGGCCAGCTCGTAGAGACGCCGTCCCTGATGCTTGAGGGCCGAGACCATCGGGGGTACCTGGAGCACAGTGCCGACGAAGCGGACGGCCACAGCCTCCAGCTCCTCCTCGGAGAACTCCATCGGCTCGCGGGTGAGAACCGCCCCGTCGGAATCGAGGGTGTCTGTGGACACACCGAATTGGGCGGTCGCCAGGTATTCCTTGGGTTGCTCCTGGATGAAGCGGATCAGTCTGGTCACCGAGCCCACCGCAACCACCACCACGCCGGTGGCGAGCGGGTCGAGCGTCCCGGCATGACCCACCTTCTTGATGCCCGTGGCGCGCTTGACCCGTCGGACGACGTCATTGGAGGTCATACCACCCGGCTTGTCCACCACGAGGAAACCCCGGGTCATCGGTGGGCCTCGAGCCTTTTCCGCACCTCGTCGATTGCCTTCTCCGCGTCTCCCTCAAAGGTGAACCCGGAGGCAAGGCGGTGCCCCCCACCGCCGAGCTCGGCGGCGAGGGCGCCCACGTCGGTGGCACCCCGGGAACGAAGGCTGACCTTCACATGACTGTCTGCGTTGACCTTGGCCAGAACCGCCACATCGGCCTCCTCGGCCAGTCTCAGCGTGTTGATCAGATTGTCGATGTCACCCCAGTCGACATCGGCCTCGTCGAGGTCCTGATGGGTTATGACAGTGGAGACCATGGCCAGCTCGGAGTCGAGGACGGCGCGGGACAGGGCGGCGCCTGCGGCCTTCAAGTACCCAAAAGGCGCCTCCTCATAGACCTTCTGGCTGATCTGCTCGGGCCGCGCCCCGGCCACGACCAGACGGGCGGCCACTTCCAGTGTGGCAGCGGTGGTATTGGCGTATTGGAAGCGGCCGGTATCCGTGACCACGGCGGTGAGGAGACAGGTTGCGATCTCGGGTGTGATTGGCCATCCCAGGGCGTCGAGCAGGTCGACCACAATGACCCCGGTGGCCGCCGCGTCGGGGTCGACCAGTGGTATGTCGCCAAAGCCCTCGTTGGTGACGTGGTGGTCTACCACCACGAGGGTCCCGGCCCTGCCCGCCGGGCCGCCCAGCTCGGCGAGACGGTCGGGTGACCCGGCATCGAAGACGACCATGGTCTCGGGCGCCTCCGGGAATCCCCCGGGCTCGACAAGTAGATCCGTGGGCAGGAATGACAGGTTGGCGGGGACAACGAATGGCGACCCGAACCCGGCCACCACGGTCTTCCCGGCGGTGCGGGCCGCGAGCCCGAAGCCGAGCATCGAGCCGAGGGCGTCACCGTCGGGGCCGACATGGCATGCAAGCGCCAAGGCCTCGCTGGCGGCAATCGTCGCCGCTGCCTTCTCGATGAGCTGTCGTTCGATCATCCGACCCTCATTCCTCCTCATGTAAGGAGCGCAGGATGGCATCGATTCGCGCGCCACCGCTCACACCGGGGTCGACCGCGAACTCGAGGACCGGCGTGTACTTCATCCGAACCTGGCGGGCGATGACCGATTGGAGGCGGTGTGAGGCATGATCGAGGGCGGTGAGAGCGTCGCTGGGATCGGCGCCGAGGAGGTCGATGTAGACCACGGCGTGACGGAGGTTGGGGCTGGTCTCGACGCCGGTCACCGACACCATCTCGAGGCGGGAATCGCTCATTCGCTCGATCTCTTCGGCAAGGACTTCGCGGAGGGTGGAGTTGACCTTGAGCATTCGAGGGCTGGCATCTCTCATTCGGGCTCGTCCAACTCGCTCATGCGCACGTCGAGGACTTCGACCTCCAGTTGCCCTTCAAGGTAGCGATGCAATCTCGACACCTGCATGGCGAGGCTCTCGCCATCCGGCGCGGCGATGGCGACTCCGATCGCGGACCGCTGCCACTTGTCGTGATAGCCGACCTCGGCGACGCTGTAGGAGCCGAGGCGCCTCAGGCCCTCGATCACCGGTCTGAGCACAGCCCTTTTCTCTTTGAGCGACTGGGCGGCGGGCAGGTGTAGCTCGACCCTGAGGGCCGCGGCCCGCATCAGGCGGCGTGCATCAAGTTCGGGCCACCTCACGAATCAGGTAGGCCTCGATGCTGTCGCCTTCCTTGATGTCGTTGTAGTTCTCCAGCCCGATGCCGCACTCGAACCCGGCAGCAACCTCCCGCACGTCGTCCTTGAATCGCCTCAGAGATGAGATGACGCCGTCGTGGATTACCACACCGTCGCGGATGAGCCGGGCCCGAGCCCCGCGCTGGACGACGCCCTCGATGACGTAGCACCCGGCCACGGACCCGATTCGGGGGACCTTGAAGACCGCCCTGACCTCGGCGGTGCCCAGCACTTGCTCGTGCTCCTCGGGCGCGAGCTGGCCGACCAGCAGTTGCTCGACCTCGTCGAGCAACTCATAGATGATCCCGTAGGTCCGGATCTCGACCCCGGCTTCCTCGGCTGCCTTGCGGGCCTTGGGCTCGGGACGGACGTTGAAGCCGACGATCACCGAGTCGGTCACCTCGGCGAGGGTCACATCGTTCTCGTTGATCCCGCCGACCGCGCCATGGAGCACCTGGATCTTGCCCCCCTCTCGCCCGATCTTGGAGATGGAGTCGCGCAACGCTTCCAGCGACCCGTGGGCATCGGCCTTGATGATGACGTTCAGAGTGGCGTCCTCGGTGCGCAGCTGGTCGAGGAGGGTCTGGAGACGATCGCGGGCCGAGGGCATGGCCTGGCTGACCGACCGAAGCTCCTCCTCGCGCTCGGAGGCGATGCGGCGAGCTTCCCGGTCGCTCTCGACGACGGTGAAGAAGTCGCCGGCCGTCGGGACGTCGTCCCAACCCATGATCTGGACCGGGGTCGACGGGCCTGCTTCTTTGACCTGATTGCCATTCTCGTCCATCAGGGCGCGGGCACGACCCGAGACCGGCCCCGCCACGAACGGATCGCCAGTCCTCAGTGTGCCCCGCTGGATGATGACGGAGGCAACAGCACCCTTGCCCCGCTCGAGCTGGGACTCCACCACAACGCCGGACGCCTCGCTGGTCGGGTTCGCCTTGTACTCCTCGAGTTGGGCGATGAGGTCCACCACTTCGAGCAACTCGTCGACGCCCTGCCCGTTGATTGCGGAGACCTCCAAGCTGGGGATATCACCGCCGAGCTCTTCGGTGAGCACGTCGTGCTCGGTCAGCTCGGTTCGAACCCGTAGCGGGTCGGCTCCGGGAAGATCGACTTTGTTCACGGCCACGATCATCTTCACCTCAGCCGCCTTGGCGTGGGAGATGGCTTCGATCGTCTGGGGCATGACACCGTCGTTGGCCGCCACCACCAGGATCACGATGTCGGTGATGTTCGCCCCACGTGCCCGGAGGGAGGTGAACGCCTCGTGGCCCGGCGTGTCGATGAAAGTGATCGGGTGCCCGTTGACGTCGACCTGGTAGGCGCCGATGTGCTGGGTGATCCCTCCTTGCTCTCCCTCGACCACGCTGGTCTTGCGGATCGAGTCGAGAAGGGTGGTCTTCCCGTGGTCCACGTGGCCCATGACGGTCACCACCGGCGGGCGAGGGGCGAGCTCCGATTCGGCGTCTTCGAACACAGGGCGCTCGGCGACCGCAGGCGGGGGCGGTGGCGCTTCGATGTCGACGATGAACCCGAACGACTCGGCCACGTCCTCGATCAATTCCGGGGGCATCGTCTGGCCGGCGCCAACGGCCTGGCCCCGGGTCATGAGCTGGGCTACAACGTCCTTGGCCGGGACGCCGAGGGCGTCGGCGAACTCGGTGACGGATGCGCCGGACGGGACCGACACGATGTCGAGCTCGACCTCGGGCTCCGTGGCCGGCTCGGGAGCGACCCCTTCATCGGTCTCTGCTTGGGGCTCAGGCTCTGCCTCGGCAACCTCCGGCTCATCGCCCGCAACGGCGAGACGGAGAAGCTCCGCCGACTCGTCATCGAGCCCGGATGAGGCGGTCTTGACTTCGATCCCCAGGTCATGCGCCTGCAGGAGCAAGTCTTTCGAATCGATCCCCAGGTCCTTGGCCAGCTCGTAAACCCTCACGTCCAGAAAACCTCTATTCGCTCTCGTCGTCCGTGGCGTCAGTGACGGCATCCTCGGCCAATGGGGCGTCCTCGTCGTCGGATGCGGGCACATCGGCGTCGACCCCTTCCTCGACAGACACCTCGTCGGCGGCAGCCTCATCCGCCAGGACGGCCTCGACAGGAGCAGCAGCATCTTCGGTTGGAGGGGCATCTTCGGCAGGTGCGGCTTCCGGCGCTGTTTCCTCGACT
>Ga0299907_10001057_pt1 | contig 15073 bp, 13 predicted proteins | sample RVTome_16_FD_198680 | JGI IMG/M metagenome (GOLD analysis project Ga0299907, IMG submission 198680) | Soil microbial communities from uranium-contaminated site in the Upper Colorado River Basin, Wyoming, United States - RVT152D67 (version 2) ... | reverse complement strand
GTTTGGCGGCCGGCTTGGACATCCCGAAGGAGACGATGACCGGCAAGTCGACCCTGTCGGGCTTGGGCGGCGGCAGCGTCGCCGAGAGCGTCGACGCCGACTTGATCGCCCGCCACGTGATCCCCGACGGCGAGCTGTTCGCCGACTTCGTGACGTACGCCTACCACCGGCCGATGCTCGAAGCGTTCGAGGACATGTCGCCGGAGGAGGTCGCCCGCCGCCGCATCGTGTTCGACGCGTCGCCGATTGCGGCCCGCAACGACGAGGCCTCGTCGGCTCGCACGCTGCACGAGATCGACCCGACCGTGTTGAAGACGGAGAGGCTGCGGAAGGCGGCCGGCTTCGACGACGCCGACGCCCCCGAAGACGAAGAGGTCGCCATGCGGCGCATGTGGCACCTGTTGAAGACGAACCCGTCGGCTGTCGGCCCGGTCATCGGCCCCGTCCTGCTCCCCGACCTGGATTGGACGAAGATGGCCGCGCCGGGCCCGGCGGACGGAACGGCCCCGCCGGGAGGCTCCAGCCAGCAGGGCGAACCGCAGTACGCGATGCTCCTCGAGCGGCTGGCGACCGCCGCCGACGCCGCCCTGGAGCGGGCGTTCGAACGGGCCGGCGCGCGGATCGTTACGCACTGCCAGAAGGACCCGTCGCTCAAGGACCGCACCCGCGCCGTGCCGAAGGTGCGGGCCTGCACGCTCGTCACCCGCGACGAGCTGGCCCGCATGAAGCTCACGCCCGAGATGCTCCTCGCCGAAGCGTGGACGTCGTTCTCGTCGAAAGCCCGCGAGTGGTTCCGCGACTACCTCGAAGGCCAAGGCCTCGACCATCTCACGGCCGACGACCGGGCCGCGCTGGCCACCAGCCAACTCGAACGCGATTTGGACGCGCTCGCCAAGGACTACCTGTTCCGCGGTCTGCCCGCGGCCCGAAACGGCCTCCGCGTGCCGAGAGAGCTCGTGGAGCGGGCGTTGGCCGGCCAGACGCTCACGGCCGTCCCGTGAATGGCCGGCTCCCTCGTTGACGAGATCGAGGAGCGGCACCTCGAACAGCTGACCGTCGCCGTCTTGGGCTTGCTGAAGAAGTTGGAGTCGTTGGCCTTGACTCGCATGCGCGGGTCGGGCAAGGACGCAGACTTCGTGGAAGCGACGTTCGCCCTGATGTCGTACCACGTCGACGACCCCATGATCGGCCTGCTGTCCGCCGCGGGCCCGTTGGACCGCAACCCGATCAGCGCCGACGACTGGGTCGCCCTGCTGGGCGGCTCCGGCGTCGTCGACGTCCTCGGCGACGTGATCGTCGACTCGGCCACGTCGAGCGCGCTGGTGGTCGGAACGAACGTGGGCGACGCGGCCGTCACCGGCGTCCTCCGGGAGCATCTGGCGAACATCCGCTCGTGGGGGCCGGCCATCGCAAGGTCGGTGGGGGACGAGATCGCCAAAGCCGCCCGCCTGGAAAAGTCGATCGAGGACGTCGCGTCGGCCATTGCGGGGGAGGGCTGGTTCTCCGAAGCCCAAGCCCGCAATATCGCCCGAGCGGAGTTGCACGCCAGCGCGAACGGGGGGATGCACGCCGGCTGGACCGCCGCCGGCGTGGTGACGAAGACGTGGCGGACCGTGGGCGACGCCCGCGTCCGCGATACGCACGCCGCCGTCAACGGCCAGAGACGGCCGCTGCAGCAGCCCTTCGACTTGGGCGGGCGGTCAGCCATGTATCCAGGATCGCCGGAGCTGCCCGTAGCACTTCGCGTGAATTGCCTCGCTGGCTGGGTTCCGATCTCAGGGCTCGCTACAGCGCTTGTGCGGAGTGTTTGCGAAAGAGACCTCATCGAGATCGTTACAGCCAGAGGCCACAAGCTCGCCGCAACCCCGGAGCACCCGGTATTGACCCGGCACGGGTGGGTCGCCATCGGTTCCGTCAAGCCAGGAGACGATGTTCTTTGCAGCTCCGAGACGAGGCCCACGACATGCACGGCACCAGACGAATGCAACGGCGAACCCACGGCGGAGCAGGCCTTCAGCTCGGCGACGTTCCTTGCTCGCGGGCGAAATCGGGCTCGCCCCCTTGTAGTGGACTTCTATGGCCAGGTGCCCGACGGCGAGGTCGAGGTTGAGTGGCCCGACAACCCGCTCCCGCTCGGCTGTTACGCCGAGCAGCTTGAGGAGCTCGGCGAGCTCACGGTTGCCGAATCCCATGGCGAGGTGCGCATTGCGGACAGCACGACCGCGCTGATTGGGGTCAGCGAAACGCATGACGGCGGATTCGTGGCGGGACCGAAGGGGGAGCTGCAGGTCGGCAAGGCAGGACATGATGAATTGGCGCTTGACGCCGAGCTGCTCGCTCATCGCCTTCACGCTGATGTTGGCCTCGTAAAGGTTCCTGACCCGGTCGTAATAGCTGGCCCTGCGTTCAGCGGCAGTGCGCGGCCTCCGGCCCGTATCGAGCAGGCAGGAGGTAACGACCGTCTCCGTAAGGCCGATGAGGCGGGATATACCGACTACCGACAGCCCGGAGTCATGCAGCTTGGCGACATCGGCCAGGAATGGCGCTCGTTTTCTCGCGAAGTGGTCGAACGTACGTTGTTCCGGTTCGACCCAGTCGTATCCCGTCGAGTTGTGTGTGGCGTCGGGCATGTGTATGACATTAGTACCCCGGCAGGGTTGATGTTGGCTGGCGGGGTCGTGGTCCACAACTGTCGGTGTACGATGATACGAGGAACAGCCGAAGTGCCCGACAGTCTAGCCGATCTGAGTCGGGACCGGCTGCTCGAGGCGGCGAAGGAGCTAGGAATCCGAGGCCGCCACCGCATGAACGTGAGCCGGCTGCGCGAGGAAATCGACCGCTGGCGGAATGGGGTCGCCGGGGTCCGCTTGGACAAGCTGACCCGCAACCAGCTCCTCGCCCGAGCCCGCCAGCAGGACGTCAAGAACCGCCACCGCATGACGAAGGAGCAGCTGATCCAGGCGGTGCGAGGCGAGAACCCGTTCGTCCCGACCGCCACCGGCGCCCAACGGCGGGCGAACCTGAGCGCAGCCCAAGAAGACGCCTTTAGGAGCGACAACGGCTACGTCTCCCGCGACGAGCTGGTGCGCTTGCAGAAGAAGGCTCGCAGCCAGGCGGCCACCGCCCACCGAGCCGCCGACGACTCCGAGGGGGAGCCGTCAGGGCCGGGAAGCCCGCAGCAGCGGGAAGCGGCCCGCAAGCGCCTGTTCGACAAGTACCGCCTCGACGACGACTCCGGCTTCTGCGGCTGCGCGTTCTGCGGGGCGAAGCTGTCGTGGACCACCGACGTCGATGCGAACCCGGACGGCCACGAGGTTCTGGCCCGCGTCCGATTGGACCGCCGCCTCGGCTTCGACGACGTGAACGTGATCCCCGCCTGCCGGGCCGACGCCGACACAGTCCGCCAGCAGGCCAACGCCCTCGCCCAGACAGAGACGGCCTCGCCGGTCACGACGAAACCGGCGTCCGCCTACAAGCGCCTGCGAGCTTCGGAACTCTTCGAGGCGGCACAGGGCCAGCCGGCGCTCTCCGCCGCCCAGATGGACGTCCTCCGCCGTCTCGTGCCCGCCCTGCGAACCGGGGGAGAGTCGGACCCGTGGGGCGACATCGTGGCCGCGGCGACCACGAAAGCCCGCAAGGGCCGAGCCGACGCCACAACTCTCGACGAGGCCGCTTCTGCTCATTCGATCCCCGCCGACCTGGTCGCCAACCGGGTCGTGGTCGCCAAGCCGGGGGATTGGCTCCACGACCTGATCCGCACCGAGGGGCTGCGGCCGAACTCGACGATCACCGACCCCGCCCCCTCAGCGCTCACCGTCGCGCGGCGCCGAGCGACGGAAGGCCTCGCGTTGGGCGAGGGGGAGACGGCGGTCGTGTTCGAGGTGCGAGTCCCGAAAGGCACCGCCGGCGTGGTCGTCGACGCCGCGCTCGGCTCGACGGGCGCCGACATGATCGTCCTGCCTCGAGGCACCCAGATGCGGGTCGTCGGCACCCCGTGGTTCGACGAGGACTACCACGTCACCGTCGAGATCGTCCCGACCTCTGCCGCCCGCCAGGCCCCCGAGACGGCTGTGGCGTGGCCCGAAGGGCGCGACCCGAGGTTCCTGACGTGGGGCACCCGCGGCACCGAACTCGCCGCCGCCGTCGACTCGCGGGCCCGCCTCGAGACGCTCACCGAGGACAACGCCCCCGCGGCCTACAACGCCCGCTTCGGAGCCTATGAGACACAAGTCCGCGGCGCTCGGGTCGAGGTGTTGCGCGACGGCCGGATCGTCGAAGTCGACATGGAGCTTCGCGACGCCAACCGCACGCCCATCGGCAAGGTGAAGGTGTCGACCCGCACCGACCTGTTCGACGGCGACTCGATCACGACCGCCTACCTCGACTCGGTCGACGTCGACCCGTCCCGCCGAGGCGAGGGCGCGTTCACCGCCGTCCTGCACGACCTCGAGACCTACTGGGCGGCCAACGGGGTCGCCGACGTGCGCACCACCGCCCGCAACGCAGGCGGATTCGCGATGGCCCGTAGGGGCTACGACTTCGACCCGTTCGCCGACGGCTCCGAGAAGGTCGGCCGCTACCTCGCCAGCCGGTTGACGAACGCGGTGCCGGCCGAGCTCCGCAAGCATCTGCATGTCCTCGCCCGAGGCCAGAAGGTCGACGCGACCAGAGCGTTGAAGGAGGCGGGCTGGACGTTGGCCCAACTGCGGGAGGTTGCCGACGTCCAGCGTCGCCTCCGGGAAGAGCAGTCCGACAGCCCCGACTTCCCCACACCGCTCGAAGTGGCCATGGTCGGCTACCGCTCGGGCGCGACGTCGTGGGCGGGCAAGGACGCCATGACCGGCGCCACCTGGAAAGCCCGCAAGGAACTCGTCGGCCCAGATAGCCCCCCTCCCCTCGTGTCCGCAGCGTCCACCGCGCCCGACGTGCTCAGCAGGGCTGTGGTGTTGGCCCGAGTGGGGATCGTGCACGAACAGTGGGAGGCCGAACACCTGCTCACGGCACGCTTCGACCCCGATGCGTCGGTGTGGCCCGACTACCGCATGCACTACCTCGACGTCGACGGCACCGCCTTGCAGCACACCGACTTCAGCCGGCGGTTGTCCGTCCTAGGCGTACAATGGAGACGATGAGCGAGACGAGCTGGTGGCGTGACCGGCAGTGCTTGGCCCACCCGTGGCTGTTGAACAGCCTCAGCTTGGTGTGGTGCATCGCTGTTGGTGTCCTGCTCCGCGTGGTCTTCGATGTGATCCCAAGCTCGGAGAAGTCGTTGAAGTTCGCGGTGCTCGCCGTGGGTGCGGTAGTGCTGGGTGTCGCTTTTGCCAGGTTGGCGCGCTACTCGCGGTGGCTCGAACCTTGAAGTCGGGCCGGCTGGCCCGGAAGACCGCCTTGAAGGCAGACCCGTTGAAGGTCAAGGAGTGGAAACAGCTGACGGCGCGCCGGTTGCCTGCGCAATCGAAGAAGCGCCAGCGGCGCTCGCCGCCGAAGGTCGTGAAGAGTCGCGGTCTCGACGGTGTGGCTGTGACGTACCAGGCCGGATTCGAGGCCGCCCGACCGTTGGTGCGCCAGCGGTCGAAAGGGGTCTGCGAGGCGCAGGTGTCGCCCGATTGCACGAGGACCGCTACGCACGTTCACCATCGGAAGATGCGTTCGCAGGGCGGGTCGAACGCGTTGGTGAACTTGTTGGACACGTGTTCGTCCTGCCACTCGACGATCCATGGCAAGCCTGCTGATTCGTATCGGTCAGGTTTGCTCGTTCGGTCGTGGGAGCCTGAAGATCGCCCGTTGGTCCGCTAGCTAGGCGGGCACTGTGGAGAGGGTGCCGTCGTTGGCGACCGTCACACGGTGGAACGAGCCGTTCGGTGCCTTCAGCACGACGCCCGCGATGGCATACACATCGCGGAGGAAAGTAGCGCTGCCGTCCTCGGCGATATAGAACATCACCACGCCAGCAGGGTCGTAGACCTCGAAGTAGCGGTTGTTTTGGCCGGTGGTAGCACCATGCAACTGCAACGACACACCATCGTCCCGGTCCAGGACCATGTTGATATAGCCGTTCTCACCTATCGCTGTGTTCTGGACACCCATAACGGCGGTGGCGCTGCTGTCGTCCTCGGCCCGCCACACCGACAGCCACGCGACCATGGCATCAGCGGTTCGGACAGCTGTGCTCAGGATGGCGTTCTCGGCGTCGAGCTGGATATCTACCCAGCCGCTTTCGGCGGCGGCGGCAGCGTTGAGGGCATACAGGCCGGGGCTGCCCGCCGGCGTGGTGGCCGTCTGCTTGGCGATCGTTACCCCGGAAGGCAATGCCGGGTGAGCCTCTGCGTCAGCGTCGTGACCTGCGAGCGCGGTCGACACTTCGGCGTCGGTCGCGGCGGATGCTGCGGCGTCGGGGTTGCCCGGTTCCCACCGTTCGGCCGTCTCGTTCCAGACTGGTGCGTAGCCGGCGAGCGGCTCTTCCTTGCTGACGTCGGCCAGGTCTTCGAGACGGAGGCCCACGGGGCGGGGTGTGCTGCCGGCGCCGGCGGTCGTGTCGACGATCGAGAGGAGCGAGGCGTCTTCGAGCGCTTGGACTCCGTCTCCGGTGAGGTAGCCCGTTTCGCCCACCCGGAACCCCTGCCAGGCTGCGAAGATCTCGACCTCGTAGAGGGCCTTGTCGGGAGAGCCGACCAATGTCGGCTTGTCTGCGGCGCGGCCTCGTCCTGCGATCACGGTAGTCATGGCGGTCATGTTATAAGCCGGCGGTTGGCGAGCGGAGTACGGTATCGTGCCCGAGCATGGCCGAAGCGCCGTGGCAGACGTCGGCGACCCAGCTGGAACTCGCAGAGCCGGCGACTGCGAACGCTGGGCGCCCCGACCTGCCCGAAGGTGTGGAGGACGGCTCGTGGGTCGAGGGGCGGCTGTTGGGCTGGTCTGGTCGTGTTCCTGACGGCGAAGACCAGCCGCTGCTACCCGAAGCGCGGACGGTGCAGGGACCGTTGAATGTCCAGTTCGTCGAAGTGCTCGACTCGTGGCGGCTGTCGGTGAACGGCCAGTCCGTCGAAGCAGCATCGCTTCGGTTGGTGGCACCGCCGGAAGACGTCGAGTTGTAGAGTCTGGTCTTGAGCGGGCGTGCCACCGCGATACGACAGCGATCCGTGACGTGCACCGCGGGGAGTCCTAAGCGAACTGTGGCACCCGACCGCGGATCGGGCGTCCGCTCGACGAGTTCCGCCTTTTGCGTGACTCAAGCGTCGTAGGCTGTCGCCATGCGCAAGCGCAAAGGCCGCAAGACCACTGAGACGGAATGCAGGCATGGTGTGGCGCTGTCCGCTCCCCGGTGCGGCACGTGCGAGTACGAAGCGAGCGTGGCGGGCATTCCCCGCTCTCACGAGGTACGGATGCTCCAGCGTCCAGTGGAGGTCGACAAGTGAGCCGGGCGGGCTTGCTCGACTGCGATCGGCTCGCAATCGCGCGGCTCGTCGCCGACTTCTGGCGCGCCTCAGCGGTAGCCGATGGTAACGACGAGGTGCCGTGGCGGTTCGCGGCCCATCCACTCTGCTGCGTACTCGCCGCGCTTGACGGCGAGAGCGATCCAGCGCAGCTCGGTGTCGCACCGGGCTGCGACACCGCCGCAGCCATCCGATCGGTGGTTGAGCGGGCAACTTCGAGATCCAAGCCATCGCCAAGCGACGCCCAAACTAGTAGTTCGATGGTCGATGCCTGAGCGTACGCTCGGCGCGGCTTGCGGGCGTCGGTCCGATTGCATGGGTCAGGTCGACGCCCGCAGCGCGCCCGGCGGTATGACCGGCCCGGTCCCTTTCTTGGTCTCGTCCGGACCACCCGCGCCCCGACGGCGGCTGAGCCCCAGCACGGTTCCGCCCCTCGGGGGTTCCGAGGCCCTAGGCTGTCGACCAGGAGGTGGCCCATGCCCGTAGCTCCGGCACCTGCCGCCGCTCCCGAAGAAGAAGAGGAGCGGCAGGCGAACGCGATGATCGCGCTGTTCCCGGCCGACCCCGAGGCGCTCGTAGTGGACGGCGGGCTCGCGGCCGACGATCTGCACGTGACGTGCATGTTCTTGGGCGTCGCCGACGCCTACGACGACGACCGACGCGACGGGATCGTCCGAGCCGTCAACGAAGCCGCGGCCGCAGGGTCGCCGATCCAGGCCGAGGCCAGCGGCATCGTGATCATTGGCAAGAACGACGAAGGCCAGCCAGCGGTGTGTCTGCTGCTCGAGTCGCAGCAGCTTATGGACGCCTGGGAGGTCATTCTCGACAAGGTCAAGCCGACCGCGGCGACCGAGCAGGGTGGCCACCCGACGTTCATCCCGCACTTGACGCTCGGCTACGGCCTCGACCCCACGTCCGACGAGGTCGCCTCGAAGGTCGGGAAGACGGTCGTTCTCGACCGGCTGGGCGCGAAGTTCGGCGACGAGCTGTTCGACTTCCGCATCGGCGACCCCGTCGAAGAGGAGGAGGAGCCGGTCGAAGAGGAAGAAGAGCCGGTCGAGAAGGAACAGCCGCGGGAAGTCGTCGCCGCCGCCGGCGACGACTTCGAGGTCGACCCGGACACCGGCGAATGGCACGGCGTCCTCATCGTCGAAGGCCTCCCCTCGGGTGATGGTCGCCAGATCCAGCCCGGGGCGCTCGACTGGCGGAACCTGCCGCTGCCGCTCATGGTCATGTTCCGCAACCCCGACGGCGGCGCCGGTCACGCCGCGGCCGAGATCTGCGGGCGGATCGACTGGATGGAACGCCGCGAATCGGCTACCGACGGCGTGAACGAGATCTGGGGCGGCGGGGTCTTCGACCTCGGGTCGGAAGCCGGGATGGAAGCCCGCCGGCTGGTCGGCGAACGCATCCTGAAGGGCGTGTCCGCCGACCTGTGCGACATGGAGGTCGAGTGGGAGAACCCGCCGCCCGAGGACGCCGACCTCGAAGAGCTGTTCGACTTCGACCCTGGGCTGATGTTCGTCGTCCAAGGCCGAGCGATGGGCGCCACCCTGTGCGGCTTCCCGGCTTTCGAGGAGGCCGAACTCTTCCTCGGCCCGCCGCCCGACCCCGACGTTCAAGCCGAGTCCGAGGAGGCTCTGGCTGCTTCTGCTTGCGCATGCCGCGTCGAAGAGGACGCGGACCGGTACGCGACGCTCGTTGCTGCCGCCGGCCCCGGTCTGAACGGAAGCCAGGGCCGCACGTGGCTGCCGATCGGCGTCCAAGCAGAAGGCCTCGTTGCTGCAGCCAGCGAGTCGTCACCGTGGCCCGTTCACCCGCCGGCCGCCTGGTTCGCCAAGCCGAAGCTCGACGGTCCCATCCCGCTGCGGGTCACGAAGGAAGGCCGCATCTACGGGCACGTGTCGACGTGGGGTTCGTGCCATACCGGTTGGACGACCCAGGGCCGCTGCGTGCCCGTCCCGCGGGGCGACGGCAAGTACGCCGCGTTCCGTAACAAGGAGACGTTGACGGCCGAAGGGCAGATGGTCGCCACCGGCCCGCTGCTCATCGACACGGTCCACCCCACGCTCCGCCGGCACGCCTCGGACGCGCTGGTCTGGTACCACGAGACTGGCTGCGGAGCCGGCGACGTCGCCTTGTACGACGACGAGTGGGGCATCGTCGCCGCCGGCGCCGTCCGGCCGGGCGTGCCCCACGAGAACGTGCGCCGCATGCGCGGGTCGGACGTGTCGCCCGACTGGCGACCCTTGCAGCCGGGCGGCCCGCTCGAGCTGATCGCTCTGCTGGCCGTCAACGTCAGCGGGTTCATCACGCCCGCCCTCGTCGCGTCCGCCGGCCCCGGTTGGGTGCGACCCGGTGATACTCGCGTGTCGGTCGACCTCGGCTCGGGCGAGGTGCAGGCCATCGTCGGCGGCCCGGGGCCGTCCCGCTCGCCGGCACCCTTCGACCCGGACGTGATCGAAGCGCTCGGCGATCTGCGGCAGGAGGTCGCCCGCTTGGGTGGGCAGCTTCGCACGATCCGCCACGGCGCGGCCCGCGCCCGGATCGAACGGCTCCGCCAGCGCGCATGACCAGCTCGAAGACCCACGACCTGAACATGACCGGCGTGGGGTCGCTGCTCCGGCAGCGGTTCTTCGAACTCGCCCTCGAGACGCCGGCCATTCGGTCCGTGCATGGCTGGACGGAGGAGCGCATCGACTCGCTCGTGACTGGCTTCTTGAACGGCCTGAAGGTCAGCCAGGCCCGCTCGCCGTACGACTACTGCACCTGGCTTGGCCAGAAAGGCGACCTCGCCGTGTTCGTCGGGGTCGAGGCGGACGGCGCGTGGGAAGTGAGCGCCGCCGGAGCGACGCAAGCTGCGGTCGACGAGTACATCGACAAGGCCCGAGGGTTGTTCCCGACCGCCGACACCGACGACGACTCGGTGAAGGTGCGGTTCTGGGCGCTCGGCCCGCTCGGCCCGGAGTCCTATGTGCGGCGTCTGGAGGTCTCGCAGTGGGAGGGCTCCCACGTGAACTATCCCGGGGGAAACGACGACTCGACCCAGCAGCAGCTCGCCCGTCTCGTGCGTATGCAGGCCCCGCCCGACAGCGGCCGGTTGATGTTGTTCCACGGGCCGCCAGGCACTGGAAAGACTCACTTCATCCGCAGCCTTGTCGCCGCCTGGCAGTCGTGGTGCGATGTCGACTACGTCGTCGACGCCGACGAGTTCTTCGGCCATGCCTCGTACATGGTCGGCGCCATGGTGATGAACGAAGACCCGCAAGGCGATCGGTGGCGTGTAGTCGTCCTCGAGGACTCCGGCGAGTTCCTCGTCGCCGACCGCGACGACCGGCCCACCCAAGGCCTATCCCGCCTGCTGAACCTCTCCGACGGGCTCGTCGGCCAAGGCTTGCGGCTGATGATGCTCATGACCACGAACGAACCCGTCGAAGAGCTCCACGGCGCGGTGACTCGCCCCGGCCGCTGCCTCGCCAACGTACGCTTCGGGGAGTTCGACCCGAAGGAGGCGACCGCATGGCTGGAGGCACACGGAGTCGAGGAAAAAGTGAAGGAACCGCAGACCCTGGCGCAGCTGTACGCCCGCCTGGGCCCGGCGCGAGCGTCGAAGGCGAAAGCTCGGGTGGAAGCGCTCCGCCGGTAACGAACCTCGACGAGACGGCGGTCGTCGGCGAGCCGGTCAAGGTCGACGCAGTCATCCAGTCGCCCGACCAGATACGCCAGCTCGGCCAGTCCGCGATCGCGCGCAGCGGCCTCCAAAACGGCATCGGGTTCTCGGTAGTCACGATCATGGTGTGGGTCCTGCGGCTGGCCAACGTTGACCTGAACCCGCTGCCAGGCCAGGACGACATTCCGGCTGAGGTCGCGTCCGCTTGGACCAGCATCTTCGCCATGGCCGCGGTGTTGAGGATGAACCGGGCGAGGTTGCGGGGAGAAGCTTGATGGGCGTCCGAGTCGAAGCGTGGGAAGAGGAAGACGGCTGGCGTATCCGGGTCCGAGGGGAGCCCAAAGGCCAGCTGAAAGAGCCGTTCGACTCGGCTCGTGCTGCTCGTCTCGTCTACCGCAGCGCCATGCGACAGCTGACCGAAGCCCCGTTCGTTGTCCTGCCCTCCCCACCAGCGGATCTGGACGACTAGGCTTGTCCTGCCATCTGGTACACTGAACCTTGGGTTCCTCACCCGGGATCCCTTCTGATCGCCCCGACAGGATCGGGGCCACACGAAAGGAACGGCCAGATGGCAGGCCGAGTGACCAACGAGCCACCGTATGCCGTAGGCGAGAAGTGCGAGTGGCTTTACATCGAACCAGGCTATTGGCCTGACGGTGGACCGCAGCAGTGGATAGAAGCCCAAGTCCTCGACATCCGACTCAGTAGCCACGGCTTCGACGTGCAGGTACGCGCCGGCTTCGGTTTTCCGAACACTTGGACTCGGTGGGTCTGGGTCGACTTCGAGGGCAATGGCTGGGACAAGTTCCCCGACCGCGATGTCCGGCCGGACGAAGTGGCGGAGTATTGCCGACACCGCCTGCGTCCGCTCTCGAACGAGACGGTCGCCTGATGGGCGAGGTCGTGATCGTCAAGACCGTCCATGCTTGGACCGAGCAGATGAAGGCTGCGTACGCGCGGCTGTTGGCCCACGGCATGACGGCAGGGCAGACGCTGCATGACGCCCTCGCCGTCGACCGCGAGGCGGTTGCCGATCTGGTGCAGGCTCTGCACGCTCTGGGGCATCCGGTCGACCCGAAGCTGATTCGGGAGTGCGGCCTCGCTCCGGTCGCTCAGGTGTTGGAGATCCCCGAATGAGGACGCGGTTGATCCAACGCTCCGGCAACGAGGCCGGCTCGTACTACGTGGAGCACTTCTGGCTTCCGTTCGTCGGGCCGACCATGCTGCTGTTGTGGCAGCGGTTGTGCGAATACGCTCTGGCCGGTAGCGACGTCACGCTCGAACAGCTTCACCGCGAGCTCGGGATCGGACGGGACCGAGTGGCTCACTCGCTGGAACGCCTCCAGAGCTTCGGGCTGCTCGAGCTTCAGGGCAACGACGTGCTGGTGAAGTCGGCCATCGGCAACCTTTCCGAGTCGCGGGTGGAGCGGCTTGTTCCCCGTCTTCGTGAAGCCCACCAGAGGGATTGGCCCACCGCAGAGGACTACAAGGCCGAACGAGCCGCTGCCCCAGCGTGATGCGGGGCGTGCAGCTGTCGTTGTTCCCGTCGGTGGCGCCCGAACGCCCCCGCAAGCCTCCGCCTGTGCCGTTGCCTCAACGGCAGCCCCCGCCCCCGTCCATCGCGATTGGGCTCCCGTTTGCCTGGCCGTGCAAGAGGTGCGACGCTGAGCTTCCCGCCCCCGGCTTGTGCGCACGGTGCGCGGTTGGCGCTGCGGCCGAAGCCGCCAAGGCCGAGTACGCGGGAGCCAGACTTCAGCTCGTGACGTTGATCGAACAGGGTGAGCGAGTCTGGGACTGGTTGCGGTTGGCGGAGGACGACCCCGACGAAATGTTCGAACATGTTCTCTTGCTTGCCAGCGACCGCTCGGAGCGCTACCAGTACCAGCTGAGCGTCTTCGAGATCGAGCGCGGTCCCGCCCGCCTCTGGGGTTACCTGAAGGCGTGGCAGGACCGCCACCGTTTCGTCGGCCTGCCGCCCGAGGTCTACCCTGAGCGCTACGTCGAGGACTGGACGGTCTACGTCGAGGACGACCTGTGGGACCCGCAGCCGTGGATCGTGAGCATCCCGATCGTCCTCGACGTCGAAGCCGCCGACCGCTACCTCTGACGGTCGATTGTCGCTTCGCGTGGTACAGTAGGTCCTATGGCAGAGGCAGTGTGCGCCTTCCTACCGCACCGAGGGGACACCGTCGCGTTCGACGACGCGCTGCTGATCGTCGACTCGATCGAGTCCTTCCCGCAGATCGGCTTGGCCTGCGTGACCTACGTCGTGGTGCGAACCGTCGACGCCGACGGCTACGGCTTCGATGTGATGGTGGCCACCGAGAAGCGCGTCGAGCTCGTCGACCTGTACTAGCCTTCTTCCTGCGGACCCGCTCGGCCCATGGTCGACAGGCCCCTGATCCACCCCTCGTTCGACCGGCGAGATGGGTGGATCGCGTTCGATATCACCCGCGGGCACGGACAGTTGTGCCTACACTGCCCCCAAGACGTTGCCCTAGCGCAACGGACAGCTCCCGGCGAAGCCGGTGCGCGGCCGATGAAGTCCTGACCCGAGGCTCCGATTCGGGGCCTGGCCCGCGAAGAGAGGTCCGAAAATATGGGCGACACCGTTCCGCAGCTGCCGACCGAGGACGAGATCAAGGCGATCGAAGACGCCGAAGCCTTGGAGGCGAGGCGCACCGAGCTGACCGACATGGCCGAGGAGCTCGCCAACAGCGAGTCCATCTCGGACGACGACCTGGCCACGATCGAAGCGATCGGCGACGTGATCGAGACGATCGACCGCGAGCTCGAAGCCCGAGCTGTTGCTGCCGCCGAACGGCAGGAGCGGCTGGACAACGCGCTCGGGAAGATCCGCGGCCCCGCTGACGGGGACACCGAAGAGGACGTCGATGTCGACGCCGACGCGACGGTCGACGACGGCGACACCGAAGAGGACGACGTGGTGGTGCCGATCGACGGCGAGACCGACGACGGCGGTGACGACGGCGAGCCGACCTCGGTCGCCGCCGCGGCCACCGGCGGCGCCCGCACGAAGCCTCGGCTGCCGAAGCTCCGCACCGCGGCCGAGCTGACCAAGCACCGCCCGAACCGGGCGAAGCCGAAGGAACGCTCGCACGACTTCATGCGAGCCACCGCGTTCGCCTCGAAGCGCCGCGCCGGCGACGTCCTCACCGACGTCATGGACGTGGCCAAGGCGATCACCGACACGAAGCTGGCATGGACCCGCAGCGGCAACGTGGGCCGCGGGTCGGTCGACTACGTCACGATCGCGTCGGGCGTGAAGGAGGACTTCGCCGCCGAGCTCGGCCCCGACCCGAGCGAGAACTTCAACGTCCTCCAGGACGTCCGCTCGCTCGTCACCCGAGACCGCGACCTCAGCAACGGCCTCGTCGCCGCCGGCGGCATCTGCGCCCCGCTGACGCCCCTCTACGACTTCTTCCGCACCGCGGTGCGGCAGACGCCCGTCGAGGACAGCCTCCCGACGGCGCAGGCCCCCCGCGGCGGCATCCGGTTCATCGTGCCGCCGTCCTACACGCAGGCCGCGTCGGCGGTCGGCACGTTCGACAACCGCGAGGAGGACCCGGCCGACAAGCCGTGCCTGCACGTCGACTGCCCGTCCGTCGACGAGGAGTACGTCACCGCGGTCACGCAGTGCGTCGAGTTCGACAACTTGCAGTACCGGGTGTTCTCCGAGCTCGTCGCCGCGTTCATGCAGGACGTGGCCGTCATCTTCGACCAGACGAAGGAAGTCCGCTACATCGACTTCGTCCACGCCGCGTCGACGGCGGTCACGAACGACTACGGCTACGGCGCGTCCAAGTCGCTGCTGTACGACTGGACGGTCGCCGCGGTCCGCTACCGCAAGCGGGCGCAGATGCCCCGCAACGCGATGCTGCCGCTCTGGACGTACGACTGGGTGCCGGACCTGATCAAGATCGACATGGCCAACCACGGCTTCGGCGGC
>Ga0299907_10001055_pt1 | contig 15081 bp, 14 predicted proteins | sample RVTome_16_FD_198680 | JGI IMG/M metagenome (GOLD analysis project Ga0299907, IMG submission 198680) | Soil microbial communities from uranium-contaminated site in the Upper Colorado River Basin, Wyoming, United States - RVT152D67 (version 2) ... | reverse complement strand
GTCAACGCGTCATACCTCGCGAACGCGACCGTCGTCGACGCGCAGGAGCCCGAGTCGCTGGTGTTCAAGGTCGAGCCGGACGGCGGACGCTCGCTGGCGTCGGCCATGTACATCCTCCCGCCGGGCAAGACGATGGCGGACGTCCCCGACATCGCCGGCGCGATGACGCAGTGGCACGACCACCAGAACCTCTGCTGGGACGCGTCGGGGACGCGCCTCGCCGGCATCCTCGTGAACGGCCGCTGCACGCCGGGCGGCACGTTCCGCGCCACGCCGCCGATGCTGCACGTGTGGGTCGTGCCCAACGAGTGCGGTCCGTTCGCCGGCATCGAGGGCAGCGCGCACACCGGCTCGTGCCTGCACGGTCACTCGGACTAGTCGCGCCGTAGGCGGGCGGTGATGGTGCCGTCGGCCAGCCCGTCCCAGTAGCGCATTGTGAAACGCAGGGGTTCCAGCACTACCATCGACGCCGTGCGGATCGCTGTGATCGCGCCCCCGTGGGTGCCTGTTCCGCCCCCTGCCTACGGTGGCACCGAGCTGTTGTTGGACGTGCTCTGCCGTGGACTGCGGTCGATGGGTCACGACGTGCTGCTGTTCACTACCGGCGACAGCACGTGCCCGGTCGAGCTCGCGTGGGAGATCGACGAGGCGTGCGGCGTCAAGGCGTTCGACCCGGCCACCGAGATGCGCCACGTGATCGCCGCGTACGACCGCGTCATCGCGTGGAAGCCCGATGTCGTGCACGACCACACCACGTTCGGCCCGTTCTACGCCCAGCGGTTCCCGCAGCTCCCGCTCGTCGTAACCGCGCACAACCCGTTCGACGGCAGCCACGGCGCGATCTACCGCGCGCTCGCTTCGCAGGTTGCGTTGATCGCGATCTCGCGGCATCAAGCGGCCACCGCGCGCGTGCCGCTCGGCGCTGTCATCCACCACGCGCTCGACGTCGACGCGATCGACATGGGCAAGGGTGAAGGCGAGTACGCCGCGTTCCTCGGCCGCATGAACGCGTCGAAGGGCGTCACCACCGCCATCCGTGCCGCGCGGGCCGCCGGCATCCCGTTGAAGATCGCGGCGAAGATGCAGGACCACGAGGAGCACCAGTTCTTCGACGATCAGGTGCGCCCGTTGCTCGGGTACGACGTCGAGTACGTCGGCGAGGTCGGCGGCGACACCAAGCGGCAGCTGCTGCGCGACGCGCTCTGCCTGCTCAACCCGATCGCGTGGCCAGAACCGTTCGGCATGGTGATGATCGAAGCGCTCGCGTGCGGCACGCCCGTCGTCGCGACACCGTGCGGCGCCGCGCCCGAGATCGTCGACGACGGCCGCACCGGGTTCCTGCGCAGCGACGACGCCGCTCTCGCCGTCGCGCTGGGCAAGGTCCACACGATCGACCGGAACGTGTGCCGCGAGGCCGCCGAGCAACGGTTCTCGCTCGACCGCCTCGCCCTCGACCACCTCGCCGTGTACGAACGGGTCGCCAGCTAGCGGTTTGTCCCGTGGAACGTGGCACCTGGTGCCACGTTCCACGGGACAAAACCCGGCGGGCGGCTCAGCGGGAGATGCCGATGCCGCCCTGCGTCGTGGCGCCGTAGCGCGCCTTCTCGCGTTCGAGGTCGAGCGGGCGGATGCCCTTGCGCCCGTCGAGCGCGGCGTCGTCGAGCCGGTCGGCGGGCACGACCCACGCCACCTCGAACTCGAGGCCGTCGGGGTCCTTGCCGTACAAGCTCTTCGTTGTGCTGTGGTCGCTCGCGCCGGCCAGCGCGCCGTTGTCGCGCAGCGCGCCCGCCAACCGTTCGAGCTCGGCCAGCGTGTCCACCTCCCACGCCAGGTGATAGAGCCCGACTGTGGCGCGCCCCGCCACCGACGGTCCCGCGCCCGCGCCCATCTCGAACAGGCCGAGGTCGTGGTCGTTGGTGGAACCCGGCGCCTGCAGGAACGCGGCGCCCGGCATGCTCTCTGGCCCCATGTCCACCCGCCGGAACCCGAGCACGTCCCGGTAGAACGCGACGCTCCGCTCCACGTCCTGCACGTACAGCACCGCATGGTTCAGTCGGGTGATCGGCACGGCTCGATGCTGCCACGCTGGGTGCGCTACGAGTGCGGCCACTAGCGTCCCGGTCCATGGAAATCGAAAAGTACGACCACGGCGTGCCCTCCTGGGTCGACCTGAACACCTCCGACGCGGCCGCCGCGCACACCTTCTACGGCAAGCTCTTCGGCTGGAAGATCGACGTCGGCCCGCCCGAGGCCGGCGGCTACGCCATCGCCAGCCTCCGCGACAAGCCCGTCGCCGGGCTCAGCCCCCAGCAGCAACCCGGCCCGTCCTTCTGGACCACCTACGTCAACGTCGACGACGCCGACCTCGTCGCCAAGTTGGCGCAGGAGAACGGCGCCACCATCCTGATGGAGCCGTTCGACGTGATGGATGTCGGCCGCATGGCCATGTTCAGCGACCCGCTGGGCGCGGTCATCGCCGTCTGGCAGCCCCGCAGCCACAAGGGCGCCGGCGTCGTCAACGAGGCCAACACCTACAGCTGGAGCGAGCTGCTCACCACCGACGTCGACGCGGCGAAGCGCTTCTACAAGGCGGTGTTCGACTGGGACGCGAAGACGTCGGGCGAGGGCCCCGGTGCGTACACCGAGTGGAAGGTCGGCGACCGCTTCGTCGCCGGGATGATGCTGAAGCCCGCGGAGATGCCGGCCGAGGTGCCGTCGCACTGGGCCGTGTACTTCACCGTCGCCGACACAGCCGCCGCCGTGACGCAGACCGAGAAGCTGGGCGGCTCGACGATCATGCCGCCGCGTGACATCGAGCCCGGCATCTTCGCGGTGGTCGCCGACCCGCAGGGCGCGGTGTTCCAGGTCATCCAGATGCGCGAGCAGTGAGCACGGCCACCATCGAGCGCGTCGGCGTCGTCGGCGGCGGCCTCATGGGATCGGGCATCGCCGAGGTGTGTGCGCGCGCAGGCCTCGACGTGATCGTGCGCGAGGTGGACGACGATGCGGTCGCGGCGGCGCGCGGCCGCATCGACAACTCGCTGTCGCGCGCCGTGCGCAGCGGCAAGCTCACCGAAGAAGCGCGCGAAGACGCGACCGCCCACATCCGCTTGACCACCGACCTCGGCGATCTGGCCGACCGCCAGCTCGTCGTCGAGGCGGTGGTCGAAGCGGAAGACGAGAAGCTCGCCGTGTTCTCCGCGCTCGACAAGGTGGTGCGCGAGAGCGACGCGATCCTCGCGTCGAACACGTCGTCCATCCCGATCATGAAGCTGGCGATGGCCACGAGCCGGCCGGCGTCGGTGCTCGGGCTGCACTTCTTCAACCCGGTGCCGGTGCTGCACCTCGTCGAGCTGATCCCGTCACTGCTCACCGGCGACGACACGGCCGAGCGCGCCCGCGCGTTCGCGTCCGACACGCTCGGCAAGATCGTGATCCGGTCGCAGGACCGCGCCGGGTTCATCGTGAACGCGCTCCTGATCCCCTACATCCTCTCTGCCATCCGCATGCTGGAGTCGGGCTTCGCCAGCGCGGAGGACATCGACGCGGGCATGGTCGAGGGCTGCGCGCACCCGATGGGCCCGCTCGCGCTCGGAGACCTCATCGGCCTCGACACCACCATGGCCGTGGCCGAGTCGCTGTACGAGGAGTTCAAGGAGCCGCTGTACGCGCCGCCGCCGCTGCTGTCGCGCATGGTCGAGGCCGGTCTGCTCGGGCGCAAGACGGGGCGGGGCTTCTACGAGTACCGCCGATGAAGCCGCACAAGGACCCGACGAACCGCAAGACCATCCCGATCGCCTGCACATTGGAGCCGGCGGCGATGCCCGACCGCCTCGACGACTGGAAGCGCGTGCTCGCCACCGCATCCGGGCGCGAGCCCCTCGGCGATGACGGTGACGGCAGTGGCAGTGGCGTCCGCCTCCGCTTCGACACCACCGACCCCGCGTTCGCGGGGGAACTCGCCACGCTGGCCGCAGCGGAACAGGGGTGCTGCGCGTTTTTCCGCTTCGCCATCGTGATCGAAGGCGGCGGCGCGATCTACCTCGACGTGCGCGCCCCCGCCGACGCGGCGGACGTCACTGCGGCGCTCTTCGGCGCTTCCGTGTAACGCCAGCCGCGAGTACCGCGGCTGAGGCGCGCAAGAACGAAAGCGGCGACCATCGCCAGCGCTATCGGCAGCCATGAGGCAGGAGATCCCGTCGACGGCAGCGTGCTTTGACCGCCGCCGCCGGAGCCCGCGCCACCACCACCGCGGGGCGTCGCCGCGTCCAGCGCGTTGCGGAAGGCCTCGTAGCCGCTGTAGGTGACGCCGTAGGAGCTGAGCCCGAACGGATGGTCGAACTCCTGGGTCGGCTGCGGCAGCAGCGAGCCGAGGATGCGGATCTGGCCCTCGCCGAGCGGCAACTCGCCGAACGCGACCCGGCCACCCGCCATGCCGACGACGCGCCCACCCGCCTTCTCCCACGCGTCCCGCGCGATGCCCCACTGCGGCATCGTGTTCGAGTCGAAGCCGTTCTCGTCGAGGATCTCGAAGCCGAGGGGCACCGGCTCGCTCATCTGGTGACGGTGGAACGGCCCTTCGGCTGCGCCCTTCTGCTGGACGTTGGCCGCCAGCGGGTCCGCGTACGTCGACGTGGTGCCATTGTCGGTGGTGAACTCGACGTGGCCCGCGTACACGTGGTCCTCGGTCACCGATCCTTGCGGCACCAGACCCATGCGCTCGACTACGCGCAGCGCGTCGTCGGTGAGCACGAGGTTCCCGCCGCCCTCGACGAACGAGCGCAGCTTGCGCAACAGGTTCGCCTCGTCTGCCGGCGTGAACCGGGACGACGCCGCAGCGCCGGAAGGAGCACTTCCCACCGAGAACGTCACCGTGAGCTCGGCCGGCCCTGGCGCACCGAGGAAGTTGACCGCCTCGATGCGGTAGCGCCCTGGGGGCGGATCGTTGTACGTCAGCTGCTCCCTACCAGGCACGCCGGAGGTGCCGCTCGCGAGATCGTCGCTCCACGTGTCATCGGATACGCGGCGCTGGAGGAACAAGTCGACGTCGAGGGAGGTCGGCGCGTCGATGTCGGCGTGCAGCGCAGTGTGGCCGGGTTCGACGTCGAACTCGTGGTACGCCGACGTCAACGGGGTGCGGAAGAAGGTTGTCGGCGGGCCGAGCGTCATCGTCGCTTGCACCGGCGCTTGCGGCGCCGTGCGCGGCACGTCCGCCAGACGCCTGTCGTAGCCGGGCAAGTAGGCGCCGTCCGCGATCACGAGCGAGTCGAACGAGCCCAAGGTGACCTTGCCGCCCAGCACGTCGTCGAGCCGCGCCGCGCGCAGGGCATCGGCGGGAGCGAACGGCGCGAGGTCGTCGAAGAAGTCGAGGTTCGAAACGTCGTACGCGACCTGACCGGGATCGGGCCACGCGGGCGCCGGCAGGAACTTCACCTCGGCGTGGACGAGGCCGACTGCCGGTCCCTCGGCCCTGATGCGGTAACGGCCGGGCAGCGGGCTGTTCACGTCGACGCGCGCGCCCGCCTGGAAGTATGCCGGGCTCTGGTTGTAGTAGCTGTTCTGCACCGCCCAGCCCTCGTCGGGCGCGTTTGGGTCCTCCTCCACGTTCTTGTACTTGTCGATGGCGAGCTCGAGCGCGGCGTTGGGCGACACGGCAGTGGCATTGGTCGACGTCAAGGTCACGGAGATGGCGCCGTTGTAGAAGCCGTCGCTCGGGCCCTTCACCTCGAACTCGTGGATGGCCGGCGTAACGGTCGTGAGCGTGAGATCCGTGGAGAAACCCGGCTGCGGCGGTAGCCCGTACGACGCTCCGGCCGTCGAGCCCGCCGAGCCCGCGTTCCTGATGCGCTCGTCGTGGTGGAGCCACGCGGCGTTGCCCTCGTAGCGGAACGCGGTGTCCTCCGGCAGCAGCGAGTAGTGCACCATCGCGTACACAAGGCTCTTGTTGCCGTCGACGTGCAGCTGCTCGACCTCGGGGAGGTAGCACGAACCGGCACCGCAGTTCGACACGTGCGACATCGACATCTCGTTGCCGATACCGTCGGCACCGAGGCCGATCGGCGAGCTCATCCAGCCGTCGACGCCACCCGTGGTGGTGTAGCCGATCGTGTCCCAGATTGTTCCCCACTGCACCCCGTAGACGCGCGGCGACGCGTCACAGTTCGGCGGGTCGAAGTTGTCGAACAGGCAACTGGGCGGCCCGTCGTTGGGCCTGATGCTGGGTGACCACCGCAAGCGGGTCTCGGCGTCGGCATACGCGCCCTTCACGAACTGGAGGATGCGGCGATCCTTGTCGAAGCGACGTTGGGCGCCGCCGATCATCGTGAACGAGAACGCCCGGTCGATGAGCTGGCCGTGCAGGTCGATGCCGCCCGACCACTGCGCCTTGACCTTCTGCAGCACCTTGCCGACGGCGCGCGTCTCGGGCTCGGAGAAGGGGGTGTACGGCCGGTACGTGTAGCCGATGGACGGCCAGTCCCGGTTGAGGTCCATGCCGTTGCCGTTGTAGCGCTGGTAGAAGAACTTGCCGGCCGCCTTGTCGCCGCGGCGCCAACCGTCGGGGTTCGACAGCACGAACCACAACGACGACCGGCGCAGTGCGTCGCCCGCGCCGATCGACTCCTTGGGGATGGTCTCCATGATCGGGTGCGGATACGGGCCATTGAGCGCGCAGGTCGGCAACGCGTTGCTGTCGGCCTCGCACGCCGCCCACGTGGCGAGGTCCTCGACGGCGCGCAGGCCGCCCTCCACGCCGGCCCGCTCGATGCCGTGGATCGACAACGTGTAGGCGAAGTGGGCGCGCTGATCGATGGGGATCTGCGTCGACGCCTCGTCGGTGACGCGCACGACGTACATCGGCACCTGGTCGCGCCCGAGCGACTCGGTCGGCAGGCCGGCGCTCTTGCCCTCGCCCACCGACTCGTCCAGCAGCGAGGCGAACGGGCCGTCGGGATCGGACAGGTCGACGACCTCGAGGAACCGTGGCAGCTTCGATTCGAGGTAGCGCAAGCCGGCGATGGTCTCGTCCCAGCCGAGGAAGTCGACGGCGCGGCACACGGCGCTGCCCTTCGCCCAGGGCGACTGCGCGGCTGGCGGCGCGGGCGCGGGCCAGTACGCGTGCGGGTCGGGGAACACGCGCCCGCAGCGCTGGTACTCGGCGTCGTCGGTGGACACGGGCGCGGACGTCGACGGGGCGCGATGCAAGACGCCGGGCGCCACCACAGTTGCGGCTGCGGCGATGAGGACGACGAGGAGTGCGAGGAAGGCGCGCTTCACCATCCCATCTCAGCGCAGAAAGAGACGAAGCGCCCGCCGCTCCTACGCTCAGGCTCGTGGCGACCGAGGAAGGCGACCGGCGAGCCGACGACGATCGCATCGCGGAGACGCACGACCGCGCCGTCGAGGCGGGCGAACCCGGCTACCTCGACCCCTACACCGGCCTGTTCGTGTTCACCGCCGCGTACCTCCGCGAGCGGGGCACGTGCTGCGGCGACGGCTGCCGCCACTGCCCTTACTGAGGCGTAACCGATCGAACACGGGTTCGCCTTGCGGGACGGTGCAGAATGCCAGGCGTGCTCGTGGGTGCGGAGCGCTCCTTCCGGACGTTGATCCGGGCCGACCGTGTGTCGTGGGCCTACCGCGACCTTGGCGACGACCGGTGCTGAAGGCGCTGCCCTTCGCCCTCCTCGCGTTGGTCGTCGCCTCCTGCGGTGGTGGTGGCGGGCAACCGGGCGTGCCGACCGACCGCAGCCCCGCGGCCCCGGTCGCGACCGACTCGCCAGGCGACCCCGTGACGCTGCCGGCCATCGACAAGGAGGCCAAGCGCGACGAAGCGCTCGGCCACAACCTGATCGTCACCCAGGAGGTGCGGGCCGCGCTCGACGGGCGGATGAAGGACCTCCCCGAGCGCCTCCACGACTTCGGCATGCGGCACGGCGGCGTGAGTGTCTACGAGACGCTGCCGTCGGGCGGCATCGAGAACACGCCAGGCAACATCACGAGCCTCGTGAAGGGCACGTCGAAGAACATCCTCGTGTCGCTGCCGACCGAGGAGTTCTACCTGCGCTACGCGATCGCGCCCGATGGCGCGCGGCACGTGGTCAACATCCGCGTTCGCACGTCGTCACCGAGCGGCGACGACCGGTATCGCCTCGAGTTCGCCATCTACCAGATCGAGGACCCTTCGCGGCACTACTTCGTGGGCGCCTACTTCGACCGTGACACCTTCGCGACCCAGGGTGCACAAGGGAGCTCGGAGTTGAACGGCAACTACTGCACCGTGAACCCCGCGCACGTCGAGATGATCCTCGCCAAGCTCGACGCCGACCTCCAGCGCTGAGCGCAGAGCGCTGAGCGCGAAGCGCGTCGCTCTCCCTACGCGCCGTAGAGGTAAAGCGCCATTTCCTCACCCGTTCGTTTAGTCGTTCCTCACCACCGGGTAACGGCCCCAACCTGTCGACGTATGTCGCGCGAGCGGACACTGCGCGTCTACGTCTTGTCTAAGGGGGTCATATGCGTCGTCTGACGCTCTTCTTCGTCGCGGTCTTGGCCGCGTCACTCCTCATCGTGGTGGCGCCCGCGCCACCACCAGCGCAGGCGGTGACCGAGAACAACGAGATTCTCGTCACCAACCAGTACGGCGGCTCGACCTGCAACCTCAACCAGCAGTTGATCGTCGCCAACCCGTTCACCGGTGCGATGCTCCGCAACTACGGCAAGCCGAGCGGCATCAACTTCGGCGTGTTCAACGAAGCGAAGCCGTTCGACCTGAACCGCAGGATCGTGGCGTTGTGGGGCGGCTCGTCCACCGCCAGCCAGGAAGCGGGCGTCGGCGTCTACGACCGCACGACCGACAGCTGGACGACCGGCTGGGCGTTCAACTCGACGTACGGCATCGAGAAGGGCGCCAACAGCCCGCACTCGATCACCGTGCTGCCCGACGGTTACTTCGCCGTCGCGCACGTCGGCACGATGACCGGCGTTAGCGGCTCGGGCTTCGTGATCGTGTTCAGCCCGACGGGCACGAAGGTCCAGCAGCTGCCGCTGTCGAGCGCGCACGGCGTGGAGTACGACAAGACGCGCAACGCGGTGTTCGCCGTCGGCATGAGCCAGGTGAAGAAGTACACCTACTCGACGTCGACGCACATGCTCACCGAGGTGACGCTCGGTGCACACAACCTGCCTACGAGCGGTGGCCACGACCTGCGCCGGCGCCGTACCGACAGCAACTACTTCGTCACCACCAACAGCGGCAGCTACATCTACAACCCGGACGGCGGCTCGTTCCAGACGTTGACGAAGACGAGTGGATCGGCGGTCGGTGGCGGGGTGAAGTCCGTCGACCAGCGCTTCGACGGCGTCACCGAGTACTCGTACTACGACGGCGATGCCGCGGCCATCGACAAGTTCTTCTTCCTCGATCGCCCGGAGGTCGCGCGCACGTTCTGCGGCAACTTCTACAAGGCCGGCCGCTGGCTGTACCCGTCCGGCGAGAAGGTGTACCCCGAGGACGTTCCCGAGCAGCAGGAGCAAACCGGCCCGAAGATCGGGTTCGGCTTCCCTGACAGCCACGCCACCGCCGCGCGCGTCGAGGGTGGGGTCAAGCTCACCTACACGAGCAACTGGGCGGTGGGCGGCGACATCAGCGGCGTCGACAACGCCATCGACAAGGCCGACGCCGAGGGCACGATCCCGGTCATCCACTGGTACTACTGGGGCGACGGCATCACCCCGGCATGCGTCGACAACTACAACGGTCCCTCACCGGACCCGGACAAGTGCCCGACCAAGACCCGGGAGAAGTGGAACCAGGGCGCGACTGCCCTGGCCGACCTCGTGTACTCGATGCTGCAAGGCCGCCCTGCGGTCATCACGCTCGAGCTCGAGTTCCACAAGGAGGGCCTCGGCGCCTACGAGCCGCTCGACGGCTACCTGGAGACCCAGGCCAACCTGCTGAAGCGGCCCGGCATCAAGGTCGCGCTCGGTTGGGGCGAGTGGGCGAGCGACACCACCTACGCCGCGTACGACCGCGCCCAGAACGCTTCCGACTACGCGGGCACGCAGATCCTGTTCTCGTGCCGCAGGCAGTCGCTCACGTCCATACGGAACGCCACCGGCCGCGTGATCGAGAACGCCAACAAGCTCGAGGCGCGATACGGCAAGCCCGTCTTCGTGTACGACTGGGCCGTCTCGTCGTTCTCCGAGGAGATGTCGGGTGACCCCGCCTACGACGGCCGCACCGATTACCAGTGCGTCACCGATCCCTCCCCCACCGGGATCAACTACGAGACGGAGCAGAACACGCAGGTCGCCGCCATCTTCAGCCGCAAGCAGGAGTTGAAGGACGCGGGCGTGATCGGCTTCGTGTTCCGCGCCCTCGAAGACCACGCCAACCGCAACCCGGACGGCGACTACCACAGGATCGCCGAGCGGTGGTTCGGCTTCCGCCACAGCGGCGTGAAGAAGCCCTCATGGAACACCGTGATGGAGGGGATCAAGGCCGAGAACGGCACGCCCGATCCCGACCCCGAGCCGATACCGGATCCCACCGACGATTGGAGGCAGGAAGCCGAGGAGTTCTCCACTCGTAGCGTGGGCGGACAGTGCACCGATGCCACCGCGTCCGGCGGCAAGTGCTGGAACATCTGGTCGAACGGTTCCATCTCGACGACCACCTCGTCATTGCTCACGTCGGGTGTGAAGCAGGTGAGCGTCATCGCCAAGGGCGACCCGGCTGCGGATGTGTGGCCGAAGATGGTGGTGAAGGTCGACGGCATCACCGTCATGGACCTCACCGTCAGCCGCGACACGTGGGGCAAGTACTCAGCGGCCATCACGCTCGGGACAGGCACCCACACCGTGGAGGTCACGTTCACCAACGACGCGAACGTCAACGGTGACGACCGCAACCTGCTCGTCGACTACGCCGACATCGACGCGGCCACCGAGGCGTGGCGGCAGGAAGCCGAGCTGTTCCCGACGAAGACGGCTGGTGGCGAGTGCATCACCACCACTGGCTCGGGCGGCAAGTACTGGAACCTGTGGTCGAACGGCTACATCGAGACCGCGATGAACGCGCCGTACACGAGCCAGCACGAGGTCCACGTCGCGGCGCGCGGTCGTGTGGCTGGCGGCGTGTGGCCGATCATGGAGGTGTCGATCGACGGGACCGTCGTGCTGACGCAGACGGTCAACACGACGACGTGGACGTCCTACAAGATCCGTCGCACGCTCTCCGGCGGCAGCCACACGTTGCGGATCAGGTTCACGAACGACGCGATCATCGGGTCGGAGGACCGCAACCTCGAGCTCGACGTCGCCTCGCTCTACAGCTGACGTCATTCGCGATGAGCTCGCAGCGGGGCCCGCACGCCGGGCCCCGCTCGCGGGGTCACGTCGAGGCCATGGGCGGGCATGTCACAACCCCGCCCATGGCGTCCCCAACCCTCGCCCAACTCAGGTTGCAGGCCGGGACGGCAGCAGGAGATGCGTTCTACCCTGCCGACGTGGGCAACGTTCGCAGTACCTCCATCGACGCGATGCTTCAGCAGGTTTGGGACGAGAAGGGCACCGACCTGTTGCTGACGGCGGGGTCTCCCCCGCTCGCCCGCATCGACGGCGAGCTCCGACCGCTCCTTCTCCCGGGCCGTGACAAGCCAGCACCGCTCGGTCCCGACGAAGTCGAGGCGCTCGTGCGGCAGGCGTTGACGCCGGCGCAGTACGGCAAGCTCGGCCAGGACAAGGAGGTCGACTTCTCGTTCACGTTCGGCGGCGTGGCCCGCTTCCGCGGCAGCGCGTTCCACCAGCGGGGCACGGTGGCGATGACGTTGCGGCTGATCCCACTGCGCATCCCGAAGTCCGAGGAGCTCGGCTTGCCCGACGTGGCCGTGCATCTCGCGCAGCGCCCATCCGGCCTGGTGCTCGTCACCGGCCCGACGGGGTCCGGCAAGTCGACGACGCTCGCGTCGCTCATCAACCACATCAACGAGACCCGCGCGTGCCACGTCCTCACGATCGAGGAGCCGCTCGAGTACCTCCACAAGCACGGCAAGTCGGCGATCAACCAGCGGGAGGTCGGCGACGACACCGACAGCTTCGCCCGCGCCCTGCGGTCCGCGCTGCGTGAGGACCCCGACGTGCTGCTCGTGGGTGAGATGCGCGACCTGGAGAGCATCCAGACGACGCTCACCATCGCCGAGACCGGCCACCTCGTCTTCGCAACCCTGCACACGAACGACACGTCGCAGGCCATCGACCGCATCGTCGACGTGTTCCCGGCCGAGCGGCACCCGCAGATCCGTGTGCAGCTCGCCTCGTCGTTGGCGGGCGTGATCTACCAGCGGCTGCTGCCCCGCCGCGGCGGTGGGCTGGTCGCCGCGTTCGAGCTCATGCTCGCGACCAGCGCCGTGCGCAACCTCATCCGCGAGGGCAAGAACCGCCAGCTCCGCAACGTCGTCGCCACGGGCCAGGAGGACGGCATGCGGACGCTCGAGTCCGACCTCTCTCACCTCGTCACCTCGGGGATCGTCGACTACGACATCGCGTGTGGCGCCAGCCTCTACCCGAAGGAGATCGAGCGGCCCGGTGCCGTGATCGCCGACCTCACCGACTCGGCTACTGGTGCCGGTGCTGATGCTGGTGCTGCTCCTCCGCCTGCCCCTGGCAACGGCAACGGCGCGCCGGTCAACGGCGACGCCAACAGCAGCGCCAACGGTGCGCCGGCCGATGAGGAGCCGGCCCACGCCGGCGGCCGCCTCCGCCGGGCCCGCTCCCGTCGCTGACCCCTTCATGAGACCGCGAGGCGCGCCCGCACCGCGGTATAGCGCGGCCGGAGGCGCAGGCGCCCGACGACGCCCAGGTCGCGGAGCTGCTCGACGGCGTCCTCAACGGAACGAGGGTCAGAGAGCGATGGTGAGGTCGGACCACTGCTTGGCGTCAGGCCGGTCGTCAAGGAGCCGGGAGACGCCGCGGATGATGGCGCCGAACTGGTGGTGGTCAAGAGTCCAGATGAGGATGCAGCCGGCGTGGTGGCGACCGGCTTCGGCCCACTCCCGCAGCAGCGGCGCGAAGTCCCGCGCGTTGCGCGTCACCAGGATGCGGGACTGGTCGGCCGCCAGCTCGAGCACCTGCGGGTCATCCAGCGCGCCGAGCGCTGCGTCGGCGGCGAGGCTGACCACGTCGTGGCCCCGGCTGGCGAGCGGGCCGCCGATGCGCTTGGGTGACAGGTTGGCGTCGAGGAGCAGACGCAACGATCAGGCTTCCACGACCTCGATGAACGGGAACAGTGCCCGGAGTTCCTCGAGTGGTCGCCGGTTGTCGGCGATGGCCTCGTCGACCTCCGCCGAATAGGCGTCGCGGTAGGCGAGAGCCAGTCGCACCTGGGCCGGCGTCAGCTGGGTTTCTGCCACCAGCTTCTTCGTCGAATCGAAGTCTTCGACCATCTGCGCGATTTCCCACACGTCGAGCCCCGTCCCGATGACCCAGGCACGACGCCGGGCGTCATCCCCGCGAAAGGCAATCCCCGGGAACCGGCGGGCACGCGCCGCCTCCTCGGTAAGGGCCTCCACCACCGCGCTCTTGGAACGGCGTGTCCGGCGCGCTTCGGCTTCGACCAGCTTCTCGGTCTCCTCGTCGAGTCGGACGCTGAACGGCTGACCCTTCGCCACGTCAATCTCCTGTTCACTACAGCCACTACAGCGTAGCACTGCTCCGGATGCAGCGGCCGGCGACGAGGAACTGGCGCGATCCCTGATCTGCGAGGCGCGATGCGGCAGAGCGTTCTGTCGCGGCAGCGACCCGAGCGAGTCGCCGAGTCCGGCGCATGCTGGTCGCCGACGAACGCCGGCAGCGGGAGTTGCGTGCCATCGACCGGCACATCGGTGACGGTGCCGGGCGGCCGCCGCCGCCGAGACTCTGGGGCCGCTGCAAGCACGCGCTGGCGGTGTTGGGGTGATGGTCCCGGGATTCGTGAACGGTTCGAGCCGTACTCTGGACCGCTTCAGGTCGCCCTACCATCCCATCGTTCGGGTGTTGGCCGTGGGGCGTCCGACTCGATCTCGCACATGCCCGGAGGCTGACATGGATTTCGATCGAGCTGAGTTCTCGGCTTGGTACGCGGAGTATGAACGGACCGTACTCAATCCAGGGTCACCGCAGATCGTGCGCGCGCTGGAAGAGACGCTCGATGCTGATTTCCGGGGCCGCTCGCGGGGCCGCTATCGACGAGGCCAACCGAGAGTCAAGTCGGCGAACCGAGCATTCACGAAGCTGGCGAATGAGAAGTACGCCGGGCAGGTGACAACACCGTCGGACGCCGCCCGTGTGCTCGACGATCTGCTCGGAATCAGGATCATCTGCACCAACCTGTCTGACGTATTCGCGCTTCGAGACGCGCTCGTCGAGTACTTCCCCGCCCGGGCATTCGCGGGTACGACAGGTGACGGCGCGGATTCGTATGCCATCGAAGAGGGTTCGCTTCGGAACTACATCTCCGATGATCCTGGACCGAAGGACAGTGGTTACCGGGCGTTCCACCTCAACTTGATGACGCAAGTGGCCAAACCAGGCGGTGGGTGGGAAGTAGTCCGCTGTGAGATTCAGATCCGAACGCACCTGCAGGAAAGCTGGGGCGAGCTGACCCACGAAGATACCTACAAGCCGGGCGGGCCCGTATCTGAGTTTGTGGAGACGCTTGGTCGGCGTATGGCCGAAGTCCTGGCCGTGATGGACGGGCTCGCTGAGGATCTACGGACCGAGCTGGACCGGCAGATCGACGAGTCCATCTCGGTCCCGGGGGAGGAGGACATCTCGGCACGGGAGGGGCCGGCTCCGGCCGAACGCGACGCTGAAGCGGCCGGGACGCCGGAGGTTGACGATCTCCGGTCTGCGGTCCAGGGCTTTGTTGAGCAGAGGTATTCCGAACTCCGGGAACCGTTGCCTCTGGCATCGATGGCATGGGAGCTACAGGGGGAGTTCGGATCGGCACGGCGCGGTCAAGCGGCCGTTGCTACGACGTCAGCGTAGACCTCGGCGGGGGTGCGCCATCCCAGCACTTTGCGGGGTCGGCCGTTCATCTCCGCGGCG
>Ga0299907_10001054_pt1 | contig 15085 bp, 21 predicted proteins | sample RVTome_16_FD_198680 | JGI IMG/M metagenome (GOLD analysis project Ga0299907, IMG submission 198680) | Soil microbial communities from uranium-contaminated site in the Upper Colorado River Basin, Wyoming, United States - RVT152D67 (version 2) ... | reverse complement strand
GGGCAACCGCTCGCTCAAATGGCCATGAAGCACGACGGGCATATCCACGGTCGAAAGCGCCATTACTTCCCGGCACCCAGCTCCTGCGGCATGCCCGCGAGCGCGCGATCGGGCGAGCAGGTCGCGAGCATGAGGAGGAGCGTCGGGACATACGGCGCGGCGTTGAAGAGATAATAACCGCTCGTGATCCCGACCGACTGGAGCGCCGGCCCGAGCGCCCCGGCGGCGCCGAAGAGGAGCGCGGCATAGAGACAGCGCAGCGGCTCCCAGCGGGCGAAGACCACGAGCGCCACCGCCATGAGCCCCTGCCCGCTCGACAGCCCCTCGTTCCAGCTTCCCGGATAATAGAGCGACAGGAACGAGCCACCCACCCCGGCCAGGAAACCACCGATCATCGTGCACAGCGCGCGCACCCGGTTAACGTGAAAGCCAAGCGCCAGCGCGGCGTCGCGGCTGTCGCCGACGGTGCGTACCACGAGACCCCAGCGGGTGCGCCGGAGTACGAAGGCCAGGAGCGGGGCGAGCGCCAGGCCCAGGAGAAACAGGACGTTCACCTGCAAGGCGTCGCGGACCTGGGGAATACCGCTCCAAGCACCTAGATCGATAGCCGGGAGCCGCGGCGCCACGGGTTGGATGTAGGGCTTGCCCAAGAAAAAGGCCAGCCCGGTCCCGAAGATCATGAGCGCAATCCCGGCGGCGATGTCGTTGACGCGCGGGCGACCGCAGATCCAGGCGTGCAGGCCGCCCAGCGCCATCCCGGCCCCACCGGCGGCAAAGACCCCGAGCCAGGGGGAGCCGGTGAGGTAGGACACCGCATAGGCGCTCATCGCGCCCAGGACGAGATTGCCTTCGAGACCCAGGTTGATGCGCCCGCTGCGCTCGGTCAGGCACTCCCCGAGGCTCACGAACAGGAAGGGCGTGCTTATCCGGATCGCGCCGGCCAGGAGTGCGAGCGGCACACCCCACCAACCGAGTTCAGCGTCCACGCGATCCCACGAAGGGCAGCACCCGCCCATAGAGGGTCTCGCAGGACAAGAGCGAGAGGAACACGATCCCCTGGAGCACCAGCACGGTCGCGTCGGGCAGGTGGTGGGCACGCTGCAGGAGGCCGCCGCTCGCCCCGATCCCGCCGAGCAGGAGGGCCATGGGCACGATGGCGAGCGGGTGTTGGCGGGCGAGGAAGGCGACCAGGATCCCGGCATAGCCGTAACCCGCGACGAGCGAGTCGTTGGCCCTGCCATGCACGGCCGCGACCTCCAGCATCCCGGCGAGCCCCGCAGAGGCGCCGCCGAGGAACGAGGGCCGTCACGATGAGCCGGCCGACCGGCAGACCCGCGATGCGCGCCGCGCGCACGTTGCCGCCCACGATGCGGGTCGCGAACCCGAACGGGGTGCGCACGAAGAGCACATAGGCGAGCACACAGGCGATGAGGCCGTAGAGCAGGCCGTAATGCACGTCCATGCCCGGGATCGTGCCGATCATATTGGCGTCTCCGATCGCCGGGGTCGGCGGTTTGTTGAGGCTCTCGGGGTCGCGCAAGGGACCGGTCACCAAGTGCAGTAACAAGGCGATCGCGAGGTAATTGAAGAGCAGGCTCGCGATGGTCTCGTTGATCCCGCGATAATGCCGGAGCCCACCGACGATCCCGATCCAGACACCGCCAGAAAGCGCGGCGGCGAGCGCCATGGCGATCGACACGGTTCCGGGCGATGCGCCGGTCAAGGAGAGGGCCGCGATGGTGGCCGCGAGCCCCCCGATCACCAAAGCCCCTTCCCCGCCGATGACGATGAGCCCGAGGCGGGCCGGCAGGGCGGTGCAGAGCGCGGTCAACATGAGGGGCGCCGAGCGTTGCAGGCTGTTCTGAAACGAAAACCAGGTCCCGAATCCGCCACGATAGAGGGTCTGAAAGACACCCAGCGGATCGGCGCCGTTCACGGCGACGAAGGCCGCCAGGACGACGGCCGAGACGGCGAGCGCAAAGAGCGGTACGAAAAGCGTCTCGACCGTCTCAGCGAGGCGCGACATGGCGGTGCTGCGCTAGCGGGTCGAGCCGATCACGCCCTCTACCAGATAATCCATCCGTTCGAGCCCGTAGTCGGTCTGCGGGATCTCCTTGCCGGCCGGGACCACGACCTTCCCCGTGTTGTCCTTGAGCTCGCCCTTGTAGATGACCATCTCCCCGGCCATGAACTGCGCGAGCGCGAAGTCCGCGCGTTTCCTGGCCTCGTCCCCGACCGCCGGGCCATAGGGGGAGATCTTCACGAAGCCCTCCTTCAGGCCGCCGCGCAGGAGATTCGGCCAAGGTTTACCCTCGCGGATCCAGTTCACGTAATCGAAGTAGATCTTGGGCCAGTTCCACTCGGCGCCGGTGAGGTAACCCTTGCGGGGCGAGCGTGGACTGGTTGGCGTGATAGCCGCTCGAATACACCCCGCGCCGCTCGGCCGTCTCGATGATCACCTTGGGGCTGTCGACGTGCATGGTGACGACGTCCACCCCCTGATCGATGAGCCCGTTGGTGGCCTCGGCTTCTTTGACGGGCAGCGCCCAGTCGCCGGTGAAGACGACGCTCGTCGTCGCCTTGGCGTTGACGCTGCGGGCGCCGAGGGTGAAGGCGTTGATGTTTCTCAAGACCTGCGGGATCGGTTTGGCCGCGACGAAGCCGAGCTTGCCGGTCTTGCTCGTCGAACCCGCGACGATCCCGGCCACATACTGGGCCTCGTCGATATAACCGAAATAGCTCCCCGCGTTTTTCGGGTGGCCTTCCTGGTAGAGACCGCCCGCATGGAGGAAGGTCACCTCCGGATACTTGGGTGCGACCTTCAAGATGTGCGGGTCGTAGTAGCCGAAGGAGGTCGGGAAGAGGATCGTGGCGCCGTCCAGGTTGATCATGCTCTCCATGGTCTTCCGGACTTCCAAGGTCTCCGGGACCTTCTCCTCCTCCAGGACCTTGACGTCGGGCAGCTTGGCCACCGCCGCCGCGCCTTCTGCGTGCGCCTGGTTGTATCCATAGTCGTCCCGGGGCCGATATAGACGAAGCCCACGACCGTCTCGGCCGCATGGACCATGCCGCTCGCGAGCAGGAGCGCGAGCGCGGCGCTGGTGAAAAACCGGGTGCCGGCCATACTCATTCCCCCCACGACCGTTTAGTGCTCTGTAGCACGTGCATTGATCTTCGTCCCATTATGCCCACCCGCTCCCGGTAGCGGGGGAGTGACTTTCCGGTCCCCTCCCCTGCGTGGAGCGGGGGAGGGCCAGGGTGGGGGTAAAAGCGTCGCGGCCGGGACAGGGCTTGGTCAGCACGCGAAGGCCCTGACCCCCACCCCGGCCCTCCCCCGTCCGCACGCGGACAGGGGAGGGAGTTTTGCGGCGCCCTCCCGTCGCGCTTCCGAGCGGAAGGGATTCGGGACTCCACTATCCCGCGGAAGCCGCTATCCCTCAATATTTCTGCCCCGAGCACTTCTTAGTCTTCACGTTGTAATTACCGCATTCGATGGGCGGCGTCCAGTCGGCGATGATGTCCTTGCTGCCTTCGAGATAATCGGACCAGGCATCGCCCTCGACCGTCCCGGGGGTCTGCCACACGAGCGCGAACTGGCCGTCCTCCTGGATCTCGCCGATGAAGACCGGCTTGGTCAGGTGGTGGTTCTTGAGCATCACCGCCTTGGTGCCCGTCAGGTTCGGGACCTCGAGGCCGAGGATGGCCTTGGCGACCGCGTCCGTGTCGGTGGTCTTGGCCTTCTCCACGGCCTCGACCCAGAGCTTGAAACCGATGTAGTGCGCTTCCATCGGATCGTTGGTCACGCGCTTGGGGTCCTCGAGGAAGGCGTGCCATTGCTTGATGAACGCCTTGTTCTCGGGCGTATCGATGCTCATGAAGTAATTCCAGGCGGCGAGGTGGCCGACCAAAGGCTCCGTGTCGATACCCGAAAGCTCTTCCTCGCCGACCGAGAACGCGATCACCGGGATGTCCTCGGCGGATACCTTCTGATTGCCCAGTTCCTTATAGAAAGGCACGTTGGCGTCGCCGTTGATGGTCGAGACCACCGCGGTCTTCGTACCCGCCGAGCCGAACTTCTTGATCTCGGCGACGATGCTCTGCCAGTCGGAATGACCGAAGGGCGTGTAGTTGATCAGGATATCGGCGTCCTTGACGCCCTTGGCCTTCAGATAGGCCTCCAGGATCTTGTTGGTGGTGCGCGGATACACGTAGTCGGTGCCGGCCAGCACCCAGCGTTTCGCGCCGATGTCGTTCATCAGGTAATCGACGGCGGGGATGGCCTGCTGGTTCGGCGCGGCGCCGGTGTAGAAGACGTTCTTCGATGACTCCTCGCCCTCGTATTGCACCGGGTAGAACAAAAGCCCGTTCAGTTCCTCGAACACGGGCAGCACCGATTTGCGCGACACCGAGGTCCAGCACCCAAACACCACCGCGACCTTTTCCTTCTGGAGCAGCTCGCGGGCCTTTTCCGCGAACAAGGGCCAATTCGAGGCCGGGTCCACGACCACGGCCTCGAGCTTCTTGCCGAGCAGTCCGCCAGCCTTGTTCTGCTCCTCGATCATCATGAGCACGGTGTCCTTTAGGGTGGTCTCGCTGATCGCCATGGTCCCGGACAGCGAGTGCAGGACGCCCACCTTGATGGTACCGCCCTTCGGCGCGGCGGGCTTTTGCGCCGCCACGCCCTGGGCGAGGCAAACGAGTACCAACATGACGACCAGTCGAATGGATGCCGCGAGCCAAGCGCGTGTGTCGTTGATGTTCATTTCGAGCTCCCCATGGTTGAAATGGATTTATCTATCTACAATACAACCGGGACTTAGAGTTGAAGCTGGATCCCCAATTTGACGGCGCTCTCGGAGTCGCCCCTGACGTCGGGACCGAAGTTGAAGATCCCCTTGCTGGAGAGGTCGCCGTACTGATAGATCAGCGACACGCGGGCGTTGTGGCCGTCGATGACGTAATTGACCCCGGTCTCGAATTCATCGCGGGCGCTGCTGCCGTCTGGATACACCCCGTTGTAGCGAACATACGGCTGGAACTGACCGATCCCGATCTGCTGTGGGAACAGATATAGCAGCCCGGTGCTGAAGGAATCCCCGTCGAAGAGACAGAAGCAATCCGGATCGGCTCGTGCGACGTCCTCGTCCAGGCTGCTGATCTCGTAGTTCTTGCATTCGCCAAGCAGCGTCACCACCCCCTCGTTGAAGAGCACCTTCTCCATCAAGAGGTCGACGTCGGTCCCCCGGAAGTTGCCCGAGTCCGTGGCGGTACCGGCACCGTCCCGGTGAAAGATGTTCGAGGCGGCCAAGGTGAGAACGTCGCCCGACTTACCGTAATAGGTGCTGCTGGTGTAATAACCCGGGTTGTCCTCGATGTTCCAGAAGTGATACGCGAGGCGCACGGCGTACTGCAATTCGCGGTCAGGATTAATGTCGTCATTGTCGAGACCGCTGAAGCCCCCGACCGCATATTTGAGCCGCTTGTTCGGGATCATAGAGCCCCAAAGACCACGCCGTCATCTCGACCGAACTGGCCGGCCGATCCTCCGGGCGTGTCATCGTCCCTCGGAAAGGTGATATTGCCTTGTAAGCCGAAGTCGGCCGGCTCGAAGGGGCTCTTTCCGAAGGTATCGAAGAACCGGTTGTAGAACGGGCCATCGAGCTCGGTACGCTCGGCCGGTACCAGGGTCCTGCCGAACCAGGCATTGAAATAGTCGCGCGCATGGCGCTGTCCATCGTGGTGCCGTCGTGACCCCCTCGACCCGACGGCGCTCACGCCCCCGATCCGCACCCCCGCATCGTGACGGTGCTCAGGCGCCATGCGAGCCAGGCGAAGAGCGGGGCGGCGATGACATCGATGGTGTAATGCGCGTGCTGAACGACGACCAGCACACCGACCGCGAGCGTTGCAAAGCCCGACCACAAGCGGCCGGCCGGCGTCGTGGCGATCAACGCCATGAGCCACAGGGTGGCGGTATGGCCGGAGAAGAACAGGTCCTTTTTGAACGGCTCGGTGCTCGGGTAGAAGAGCTGGGTGAATGGATCGGCCAGCGGAACGAAGCCCGGCGGGGGATCGAGGGTGACGAGCGCCATCGCCCCCATACGCAGCCAGAGAAGGACGGCATAGGCGTGGAGCCCCCGCACCACGCGCTCGGGTTCGCAGAGCGTTCGGACCAGGGTGACCAAGATGGTCGCGTAGAGGATTGTGAAGATCGGCACGGACACGTCGGCCGGACCCAGGGAATCGAGGAGTGGGTCGGCAAGGACGTACCCAGGCCGGCCCTCCAGCCAGGCGAAGAAAGCCGAGAGCCCGAACAAGCTCGGGATGAGAGCGCCGCAAGCGGCGAACAGGGCGCGCCTCTGCCCCGCGTCTCGAAAGGCCGCGATCCAGGCGGCGCGAACGGTTGGCCGCGGTGTCGTGGACATCGGCATGGGCGGAACCGCTCGGGATTATACGCGGCGCGCCCAGGGAGCGGTGCCACCCTTTGGTGCGTTTGGCGGACCTCTGGGCCAAGATGGGGCGTATAGCGCCTTCCCGGCCCCGTGGGACCCTTGAAAAAGCAACTGGTAACAGTCGGTTAGCTCAGTGACGGCGGTGGGAAGGCGCGGATCGGGGCGGAACGGTGATTGCCCTATCACCGCCATGATAAAGACCGAGCCTATGGACCCCCGGAGATTGGAACGCCTTTTTCGGTTTCGGGACCAACATCCTCGTCAACCTGCTGGTGTTGACCGGACTCTTGCGCTTCGTGTTGCACATGCCGGACGAGCTCGTGTTCGGCCGCATCCTGCCGGCCTGCGGGCTGATGCTCTTTTACCAGCACGCTCTACTATGCGTGGCTCGCCTATAAGCTCGCCAAGGAGACCGGCCGCGACGATGTGACGGCGTTGCCGTCCGGCACCAGCGTGCCGCACATGTTCGTGGTGGTGTTCGTGATCATGCTGCCTATCGCCCTCGAGACCGGCGATTCGGTCAAGGGATGGGAGGCCGGCCTCACCTGGGTATTCATTCAGAGCTTCGTGCTCATGGTGGGTGGCTTCATCGCACCCTATATCCGCAAGATCACACCGCGCGCCGCCCTGCTCGGCACGCTCGCGGGCGTATCCATCGCGTTCATCTCCCTGCGGCCGGCGCTGGAGATGTTCATGACCCCGATCCGGGGTGGTGTGTTTCGCCATCATCCTCGCGAGCTGGTTCGGCGGCGTGCGCTATTTCAAGGGCATCCCCGCGGGTCTCATCGCCATCGCCGCCGGTATGCTGATCGCCTGGGTCTCCACCGCCCTCGGTCTCGGCTATGGCGGGATGAGCCTCGAAAAGCTCGCCGGGTCACTCTCGAGCTTCGGCTTCTCCTTCCCGGTCCCGGCGATCGGCCACGTGTTCTCGGGGTTCGAGTTCCTGGGGGTCATCCTGGTCACCGCCATCCCCTTCGGGATCTACGACCTCGTCGAGGCGATGGACAACGTCGAGAGCGCCTCGGCGGCAGGGGACCAATTCCCGACCACGCGCATCCTGACGACCGACGGGGTCATCGGCCTCATGGGCTGTCTCATGGGCAACCCCTTCATCCTCGCGGTCTACATCGGGCATCCTGCAGCGCCACGCGGCGTTCGAACGGGCGTCTGGCTAGGGGAACGGGCGGCCGGTCGACGGCCGCTTGACCCCGTACCCGCATCCTACCCTGGAACATATATCCGAAGATATAGGCCGCTCTACCATGCGATCTATTGCGCCAGGGCGGTAGAGAGGGTATACGTCCTAGCTGGATTTCTGCGCGGCTCGCCGCATGACGTAGCACGCCGGCCTGTGGCACCAAGCCTAGAGCTGGGTCCAGCTTCAAACGTCGAACAACATAGATAGAATGATGCGCGGTGCACAAGCGCGCCGCAGCAACCAAGAGGAGGTCCCATGAACAGAAGTTCAAAAAGAGAAGCTGATGCGATACTCAGGTCCCTAGTGGCGCGGCTCGTCTGGGCGAGGCGGCAAAGGGGACCGAAGCATTCCATCCTCCGTATGCCGCGGGCCGGTAACCATGGGTCCGTGGCACCGCATCATTAACCTGAATCGTTACCCTGGCGAGCTGCCCGTACTAAACGCCCGTTTCTAGCCAGGGGGGGCAGCGTCGCGTGAAAACCGGGGAACCGGCGCTACGCGCTCGGACGGCGTTTCCGTCCGAGGCCACATTTCACGCACTGCAAGACGCCTTCGCACACGCCGACCTCTGGCGTCGCTATCCCAACCGTGCTCTTGCAGTCCCCTCGGCCCGCAGTCGCCCCACACCTTCGTAAATTTTTTTCGATGAGGAGCTACTTCGATGGAACGTACGGAAACGCACGACCCTGCCCACGACCTTGATCGCCCGGGGCGCCGATCGGTTTGTGCTCGCCGCACCCGCGCTGGATGCACGGGGGGTCAGTGCCGAACAGGTGGTAAGGATCCCTATCACCGGGCAGCTTCGTCTCCTTCGGTCCGCGATGCGGGCGGTACCAGGGGCGGACAGCTCGCGCTTTAGGGTTTATTAGGGTTTAACAGTGTCCGTCACTCTGGTACTCGCCGACGACCAGCCGATCATCCTGTACGGTCTCGAACAGCTCTTTGCATGCGAGCAAGATTTCCACATCCTGGTAAGCTGTGCCACCGGTGAAGAGACCTTGAAGGCGGTGCGCAGGCACCAGCCGGCGGTCTTGGTGCTGGGCCTGCGCCTCCTTGCAAAAGATGGCCTGACGGTCCTGCGCGAGCTACGAGCGGAGAGGTTGCCCACGCGAGTGGTGGTCTTTTCGCTGGTGCTCGACGAAGAGCAGGTCGTCGAGGCAATTCATCTCGGCGTGCGCGGCGTGGTGCTCAAAGACATGGCCCCGAAGCTCCTGGTGCAGTGCATTCGCAAGGTGCACAGTGGCGGTGAATGGCTCGAGAGGCGCTCGGTCGCCCACCTGCTGGGTAGTTTCCGGCAGCGTGAGATCAAGGCGCAAGGGGACGGTGGCGTGCTGACGCGGCGCGAGCTCGAAGTCGTGCACATGGTAGCGCGGGGCCTCAGCAACCAGGCCATCGGCAAGAAGCTGTCTATCGGCGAAGGGACGGTCAAGGTACATGTCCACCACATCTACGCGAAGCTGAAGGTGCCCAGCCGCGTCGCGCTGTTACTGCACGCTCGGACGAAGGGGTGGGTCTGACAAGCCGTCTGAACAAGCGTCGATGCGACTGATACTGCGTTACGAATAGCGCTGCGGTGCTCCGAATTCGCCGCCCTCCCCGAACCATAGGACATGGCCCGTTTCGAAGTCGAGGAACCCGAGCCGCAGGAACAGGAACATAAAGTCGTCACCGGTGAACTGGCTGCCCTGATCGGTGTTGAAGATGGCAGGCACCGCGTAGCGGGCAATCGCGTCCTTGAGGGCTTCGACCCAAACTCCGCCGTAAGCGTGTTGGACTGGCCCCAGGCGAGCGAGCACGGGCCTTGCGGTCCGCGAGCACGGTTGGGATAGCGACGCCAGGGATCGGCGTGTGGACCGCCCTGCCGCAATAGATCGCATGGTAGAGCGGTGTATATCTTCCGATATATGTTCCAGGCGAGGGTGCGGGTACGGGGTCAAGGGCCGCCAATCGCCGCCTGTTCAAATACCCCTCGCCAGTGAACGCCGCGTGGCGGTGAAGCCCTAAGAATTCCGCCGCTCCGCGGCGTGCACCGCGGTCACGCGTAGCGCATGCTCCCTTCCCTCGCCATGCGGTGCTGACCGGCGCAGCGGCTGCCGCCTCCCTGCGAATCCCGTCGAGGCGATAGGAAAGGTGGCCTCTTCGAGATCAAAGGCCGGCACGCGCAGCCGGACGGAAACCCGCCTATTGTCAATACCCTACCAGCATTCGCGGGTTGCAGGGAGACATAATGGCCATCACGTCAGGCTCCCTACCGCGCGGTTGTAGTCGCGCCAGTTGCGTATCCGGTTAGGTGTTGTCTTTGGCTCGGAACAACACAAATGCCAACGCATGTCAAGTAAATAAGTCACAATTCGTTTGTGAAATATATCACAGACTTCGCCGTTCCAGACCGGAATAATGTGTATATCGCAGCTGCCCGGCGTGCGCTAAGTCCCTGGGAATGAAGGCCTAAGGGGGCACGTTCGTTTCCTTAGTCGCACCGCGGCGTCCGGCGGCCCTCCGTACCGCACAACGGGAGCGACCCGATGCCCATGCCCATCACACTTGTACTCGCCGACCACCAACCGATCGTCCTCCACGGCCTCACGCACCTGTTTGCGGGCGAGCAGGATTTCTTTGTCCTCGCTAGCCATGCCAACAGTGCAGAAACACTGGAGTCGGTGCGCCGGCACCGGCCAGCGGTTCTGGTGCTCGGCGTCAGCCCCCCGGCAACGAAGAGCCTGACGGTCTTGCGCGAGATGCAAGAGGAGAATCTGCCGACGCGAGCGGTGGTCTTCGCGGGGGGGATCGACGAGCAGGAGATCGCCGAGGCCATTCGTCTCGGTGCGCGCGGCGTGGTGCTCAAGGAGATGGCATTCAGGCTCCTACTGCAGTGCATACGCAAGGTGCACGCGGGCGGCATATGGTTCGAGCGATCCATCGGCCACCTCGTGGGGAGGATCCGCCAAAGCGGCGCTACGCGCAACAGAGCCGAGGCGTTGACGCGGCGCGAGATCGAGGTCGTGCAACGCGTGGCGCAGGGCCTGGACAACCAGGCCATCGCCCAGAGCCTGTCGATCGGCGAAGGGACCGTCAAGGTGCATCTCCACCGTATTTACGGACAGCTCAAGGTGAGGAACCGCGTCGAGCTATTGCTGCATGCCGGGGAGAAGGGCTGGGTGTGACGAGCACGACCCGTTCGTCCTGACGCTCTCCTAGAGTCTCCTACAGATCAGTAGCGCCATTCACCAGGGTCCACCACCGACCTCAACACGGCGAGAAGGTGTTGCGGGCCCTCGCCGAGCTGTTCCCCGAGGCCGACCTGTTCACCCTCTTTCACGAGCCCGGCTCCATGACGGCCGAGATCGAAGCGCTGCACATTCACCCTTGCCCGCCACGTGGTCCTGGCCGATTGGCTGTTCACGGCGACGAGCGTCGTGCTCCAACCCATCACGGGCTTCTATCTCGCCCTAAGCGCGGGATTCCCCCTGAGCAGCACCTGGATCCTGTGGTCGCTCGGGCTGTACGGGGTGGCCGGGGCCGCCTGACTGCCGGTCGTGTGGTTGCAGAACCGCATGCGCGATCTCGCCCGCCAGGCCGACGCCGACGGTACCGTTCTGCCGCCCCTCTACTGGCGCTATGCCTGGATCTGGGCGGCGCTCGGCGTCCCGGCCTTCGTGAGCGTGCTCGTGATCTTTTATCTGATGGTGGCGAAGCCCGCGTGAGTTGCGCCGAGCAACATGGCTCTCCGCTCGGCCACGCCGCGGCCGGGTCGTAGCAGGCGGCGCTGAAGCGGCCGCAACGCCATGCCCAACCATCACTCACGACCACGCCAATCTCTACTCTGTTTATTCAGGCACCGGGATCTTTACGCGATCTTTACGAGCAACCGTGGATCTCTTACGGCGTTTTTACGGGCATGTGTCTATACTCGCCGGTAGTCGTCATAACGATGGAGGTGTGATCATGGATAGCGACGGAGGTAGTTACGGCATCGATGGGAGGTTTGGTGAAGGACAATGACATATTTCCCAAAGAGGAGAGTGCCATGGACCTGATCTATCTTGCAATAGTCGTGATCTTCTTTGCCGCCACGGCGGCCCTGGTGTATGGCTTCGAACGCCTCCGGAGGTCCGCATGAGCTGGTTATATCTGCTCAGCGGCGGCGTCGCGGCTGCGCTGTTCGTTTATCTGAGCATCGCTTTACTGAAACCGGAGTGGTTCTCATGAGCGCCAATGGCATTCTCCAGATCATCCTGTATCTCGCCGTGCTGCTCGCGCTGGTGAAACCGCTCGGGGCGTATATGGCCCGCATCTACGAAGGCCGGCCGGCGGGGCTGAACCGGATCGGTGCGCGCTTCGAGGATCTGCTCTATCGCCTGTGCGGAGTCGATCCGGCGAAGGACATGCGCTGGACAGAATATGCCTTGGCCATGCTGCTGTTCAACCTCTTGGGCGCCGTTGCCGTCTACGGTTTACAGCGCCTGCAGGCCTATCTACCCCTGAATCCCCAGGGACTCGCTGCGGTCACGCCGGATTCGTCTTTCAATACGGCGGTGAGCTTCGCCACCAACACTAAATGGCAAGGCTACGGGGGCGAGACGACCATGAGCTATCTCACCCAGATGCTCGGGCTCACCGTGCAGAACTTCCTCTCCGCCGCGACCGGTATGGCCATCGTGGTGGCGCTCATCCGGGGGTTCGTCCGGCGTTCTGCGAACGGCATTGGCAATTTCTGGGTGGACATGACCCGGAGCACCCTCTACATCCTCTTGCCGCTTGCGCTGATCCTCGCGGTGGTCCTCGTCAGCCAGGGCGTGGTGCAGACTTTCGATGCCTACAAGACTGTGCCGCTCCTCGAACCCGTGACCTACGAACAGCCTACGCTGGATGCCGAGGGTAAACCGCTCACGGACACCTCCGGCAACCCCGTGACCGAGACCGTAACGGCCAACGAGCAGGTGATCGCCGTGGGGCCGGCGGCCTCCCAGATCGCCATCAAGCAACTCGGCACCAACGGTGGCGGCTTCTTCAACGTGAATTCGGCGCACCCGCTGGAGAACGCGACGCCCTTCTCGAACTTCCTGGAGATGCTCGCTATTCTCTTAATCCCCGCGGCGCTCTGCTATACCTTCGGCACGATGGTGGGCGACACACGCCAGGGTTGGGCGATACTCGCGGCGATGACGATCCTCTTCGTCGCTCTCCTCCTGCCCGCCGAATATGCGGAATGGAAGGGAAACCCGGCCTTCGCCGCCCTGGAGGTCGACCAAACGGCAACCGATGTACAGGCCGGTGGCAACATGGAAGGCAAGGAGACGCGCTTCGGCATCGTCAACTCGGCGCTCTGGGCCACAGCCACCACCGCGGCCTCGAACGGCTCGGTGAACGCCATGCACGACTCCTTCACCCCGCTCGGCGGACTGGTACCCATGTGGCTCATGCAGCTCGGCGAGGTGGTCTTCGGCGGGGTCGGCTCGGGGCTCTACGGGATGCTGGTGTTCGCCATCATCGCCGTGTTCGTGGCGGGCCTCATGATCGGGCGCACACCCGAGTACCTGGGCAAGAAGATCGAGGCCTTCGAGATGAAGATGGCAGGCATCGCCATCCTCATCACGCCGTTGTTGGTGCTCTTAGGCACCGCCGTCGCGGTGTCGCTCACGGCGGGCAAGGCTACCATCTTCAATCCCGGGGCCCACGGCTTTTCCGAGGTTCTCTACGCCTTTTCCTCGGCGGGCAACAACAACGGCAGCGCCTTCGCGGGGCTAGGCGCGCGAGGAACATGGCGATCCCGAGCCCCGTGTTGTAAAAAGGGTTGTTGGCGCTACTGGATCGCGGTGCCGGTGCTCGCGATCGCCGGATCGCTCGCGGCGAAGAAGCTCGTACCGTCGGGTCTCGGGACCCTGCCGACGCACACGCCGCTCTTCGTCGTGCTGCTCATCGGTACGGTGCTCATGGTCGGCGCCCTCAATTTCATCCCCGCCCTGGCGCTCGGTCCGGTGGTGGAGCACCTGATGATGATCGGGGCTGGTAGTCAGTCAAGGTGATTCAAACAGGCACGTCATTCCGGCATGGATTGCCGGAATCCAGATCACATGGACGTAGGTGCTGTCCTCCATCCTGGACCCCGGCACAAATCCGCCGGGAGCGGATTTGGACGCGCGCAGCGCGGGGCGAAGCCCGAACCGCAGGGACGCGGTGAGCAATCCCTGCCGGGGTGACGAATCACTTCGATTTAACATGATTGACTACTAGATGTCCCCCCCGTTATTTGCAGCCGTTGGAGATCGACATGACTGACGAAACGGCGGTTATTTCTCACCCGCTGCCCAAGACCGTATGGGCCTCGCTCTTCGATCCCACGATCTTGCGCCAAGCGATTGGGGACTCGTTCAAGAAGCTGGCACCCCAGTACCAGTGGCGCAATCCGGTGATGTTCGTGGTGTACCTGGGGAGCCTCCTCACCACGATCCTGTACGTCCAGGCGCTGGGGGCCAGGGAGAGGCCCCGGCGGGATTCATCCTGGCGGTGACCCTGTGGCTCTGGTTCACGTTATTGTTCGCCAACTTCGCCGAGAGCGTCGCCGAGGGCCGGGCCAAGGCCCAGGCGGCCTCACTGCGCCGGGCGCGCCGAGCGGTGATGGCAAAGCGCCTCCATGAGCCGCGGCAAGGCGCCTCTTGGTCCAAGGTGGAGGGGCGTCTGCTGCGAAAGGGTGACGTGGTGCTGGTCGAGGCGGGCGATCTCATCCCCGCCGACGGTGAGGTGATCGAGGGCGTGGCCTCCGTCGACGAGTCCGCCATCACGGGCGAGTCCGCCCCGGTGATCCGGAAGTCGGGCGGTGATTTCTCCGCCGTCACCGGCGGCACTCGGCTGCTCTCGGACTGGCTGCTTGTGCGCATCGCCGTGAACCCCGGCGAGGCGTTCCTCGACCGCATGATCGCCATGGTCGAGGCGGCCAAACGCCAGAAGACACCGAACGAGATCGCGCTCACCATCCTACTGGTCGCATTGACGCTCATCTTTCTCTTCGTCACCGTGACCCTCCTGCCGTTCTCGGCCTATAGTGTGGAGGTCATGAAGGCGGGTGTACCGGTCACCATCACGGTGCTCGTGGCGTTGCTGGTGTGCCTCATCCCGACCACCATCGGGGCGCTGCTTTCCGCCATCGGCATTGCCGGCATGGGGCGGATGATGCAGAAGAACGTGGTCGCCGTATCCGGGCGGGCCGTGGAGGCGGCGGGCGACGTCGATGCCCTTTTGCTCGACAAGACCGGTACCATCACGCTCGGCAACCGGCACGCGACGGCGTTTCTCCATGCAGGCGGCGTGGCGGTAAACGAATTGGCGGACGCCGCACAACTGGCCTCGCTCGCCGACGAGACGCCCGAAGGCCGCAGCATCGTGGTCTTGGCGAAGCACCAGTTCGGCCTGCGCGGACGGGATATTCACGCCCTCG
>Ga0299907_10001053_pt1 | contig 15097 bp, 17 predicted proteins | sample RVTome_16_FD_198680 | JGI IMG/M metagenome (GOLD analysis project Ga0299907, IMG submission 198680) | Soil microbial communities from uranium-contaminated site in the Upper Colorado River Basin, Wyoming, United States - RVT152D67 (version 2) ... | reverse complement strand
AATAACTTTCACGTCAGTATAAGGAGATCGTTACCATGAACATCCCGTTACGCGTACCCCCCGTACTCTGCGCCGCCGTCGCGGCGTCCGTGCTGTGGCTTTGCGCCGCCGCGGCCGCCGATGAAGCCTCGCAAAACGTCGAGGCCGTCGCCAAAAAGGTCGAGAAAGGGGCCGAGCGGACCGAGAGGGCCGAAGGTAAGCATGACTTAGTGGAGGACACCGTCCGCACGAAAACCGGCACCGGAGGTGAGAAAGTGATCGAGCAAATGGGTGAGGCGTCTTACTACGGCAAGGGTTTTCACGGGAAGACCACGGCTGGCGGGGAGAAATTCGACCAGGGCGACCTGACCGCCGCGCACCCCACCCTCCCGCTCGGGTCGGAAGCGAAAGTGACGAACCTGGAGACCGGGGAGTCAGTGGAGGTAGAAATTAACGACCGCGGCCCCTACGCCAAAGGCCGGGACATCGACCTGTCGAAAGCCGCGGCCAAAGAGATTGGGATCGACAAGAAAAACGGCGAGGCACCGGTGAAGATCGAAGCGGACGTGCCTAAGAAAGGCGAAAGCGAGTAGTCACCACCGACTCGTCCGCGACGGGGTTTATTGCACCACCGAGGGCCTGGCGCTCACAGCGACGAAGCCCCGGCGTGCTACGCGCAGCGCCGGGCGGAGGCCGTCAGGGGAGAAGACCGGCGATGTGGTGCAGCGGAACTAGAGTTGACGCGAATAACGGCGAAGCAGGACTCCGAGCCGGTCGTTTTGACCGCGGGCCATTCTGCACTGCCCCTCGCCGAGCTCATTGCTTTGCTGAAGGCCCACTCGGTGATCCGGCTCGTTGACGTGCGGACCGTGCCACGCGTCTCGGAGTCAATCCCAGCTCGCGAGATCGGCTCGAAAGACGCGCACCTGTCTTAACACCATCTCGCGCTTCAGGTTGAACCACACCATGGCGGCGGTGATGGCGGCGCCGGCGGCCATAAGCATCACGGCCTTGGCCAGGCGTCCGTCGGGATAGAAGCGCACCATCTGGCCCAGCACGTTGACGATGAGGAAGGTCACGCCCGCGTACAAGAGCGCCCGCATGCGGAGCGCGATCCCGAACGCGGCCCCGACCAGGCTCAAGCCGAGCGCGAGGGCGAAAACGCCGAGCCCCGGGGTCAGGAACACATCGGCGGTGGCGCTGGCGTAGAGCAGGGTCACGGCACCCAGTCGGGTGCTGTGGGCGACGCTCGGTTTGATCTCGCGCCGGTGCAGGTGGAGGAGGAACAAGACGCTCAGGCTGGCCGGGATGAGATACACCTGGATCAGGCCGGCCTCGCGGGCAGCGCCCGGGATCCAGAGATAGAGCGCCGCATTCAGGGCCAGGACGCCGAGATAGAGGGGCGTGGCGGTCTCGGTCGTGCGGCGTATCAGGAGAATCAGGAGATACACCGATCCGGCCGTGACGAGCCCGAGGCTCGCCGGGACCGAGGCCAGTTGCAGGGGCACCGTCATGAGGACGGCGAGCGGCATGAGGTAGGCGAGGTGCAGGAGCGGGCGCGAGTCGAAGTAGCGCTGCAGGAACACCAACCCATAGGCCACCACGATGAGCGTCGCGGTGTCCCACAGGGTCACCGGACCGAGCCCGAGCAACAGGAGGCGAAGATAGAATCCCAGGGCACCGGCCCACAGGAACGCGGCATAGGTCCAGGGCGATTGCCGGACATCCCGCACACGCCGGAGGCCGATCCAGAGGATCGACGCCGCCGCGATCAAGGCCGCGATCCCGTCCCAGGGACCAGCCAGCCGCGCCGGCGGCGAGCCGGCAGCGAGCGCGTCGGCCAGTGCCAGGAGGTGCAGTGACCATTCGATCACGGCCATGCCGCAGAGCCAGGGCCAGGACCGCGCGGCCAGGTCCAGGAGCGGCGACCGTCCGACCGCGGCCGAAGACCACCCGTGGCGTTGGAGCGCAAGAGCGAGGAGCGCAAGCTCCAGGGCGTACCAGGGCAGTAGCAGGTGCGCTCTGTCCACCGGAACGAAGGCCAACGGCCAGGCGTGCAGGAACACGATCATCATCCCGAACGCCACCATCCGCCAGGCGTGCCGCCCGGTCGCAATCCCGAGACCGCCGGCGAGGCCGATCGTCATGGCGAGCACCAAGAGTCGCTCGGGCACCGGGACGTTCCAATAAAGGACCAACGTCGCGATGGCCATGAGCGTGGCCAGGCCGCACCAGCGCAGCGACACCGACCGTGCGAGCGGGTCGGTAGGCAGGCGAAACGCCCTCGCCGTATACGCCACGAGAGCGAAGCCGGCCACCGCCAGCGGCGGGTGAACGATCGAGGACGCCAGCATCGAATACCCGCCCAACCACACCCCGGCGAGCGCCGCCACCAAGCCATGCATCGTGAGCGGCGTGCGAGACAGGCGAAGCGCGTGGCCCATCGACAAGGCCAGCGTGAGGGACAGGAGGATCACGAATTCGGCCTGGCCGCTGCGCACGCCCGGAAACGGCAAGAAGAGCGCGTCCCACACGCACGCGCCGAGGGCCAGAAACCCGAGCCCGAGCCCGAGGGACGCCGCGGCCGTGAACGGCGCCGTCAGGTCCTGCCCGCCCCACCCCATCCGTGACGCGATGCCGGCGCCGTACCGCCGCCACAATCGCCCCGCGTACAGGAGGACATTGGCCCAGATCAAGAGGCCGATGAAGAACCATTGGAGAAACTCGACGACGGAGGCCGTCGGGATTAGTGCATCGAGGAGCGCGATGATGGACACGGCGCCCGCGGCCGCGAGGCCGGACACGGCACCCCACGCCCAGCCCGGCCAGGCGCTCTGGCCGAGCAGGAGGAACAGGTAACCGGACGCCACCAGGAGGCGAAGCGCCAGCGCGGCGGGCCCTGCACCCACGTCCACGAGACCGACCGCGATAAAGCCGAGACCGAGCCACGGCCAGGTGCCGGCATCGAGCGCGGATCGCGGCCATCGGGCGTTGAACGCCGGCACCACGAAGGCCGCGAGCGACCATAAGATATAAGCCCAGCCCAGGCTCGCGACGGACAGCCACGCGGCGAGCCCGTGCGTGATGAGCCCGCTCCCGAGCGCGGCGCTCAAGAACAGTGCAACACCGAGACCCCGCACCGGCGCGAGCAAGGCCACCGGGATGGGCCAGTGGAGTGGCGGGAGGGCCACCGCCAGCGCCAGCATGACCCAGGCGAACCCAGGGTCACCGTACCACGGGACGAGCGCCGCCAGGGCGAGCCCCGGGCAATGGCGGGGCATGGGGGCCCTGCATAGCCCAATGGATCGGGCCTGGCGAACCGTCGCTTTAGGCTCCGGGATCCGGTGTAAGATCGCCACCCCCAAACGGCCGGAGGGCAGTTGCATGAAGGTGACGATCTACCATAACCCGCGCTGCTCCAAGTCACGCGCGGCGCTCAAGCTCCTGGAGGATCGGGGCATCGAGCCCGAGGTCATCGAGTATCTCAAGACCCCGCCGGACCGCAAGACCCTGGAGCGGCTCCTCAAGCGCCTCGGGATCGGGCCGCGCGATCTGATGCGCAAGACCGAGCCGGTCTATGCCGAGGCCGGTCTGGCCGACCCCAATATCGGCCGCGAGGCGCTCCTCGATGCCCTGATCGCCCATCCGATCCTGATCGAACGCCCCATCGTCGTGGCCGACGACAAGGCCGTGATCGGCAGGCCGCCGGAGCGCGTGCTCGAGGTCCTCGGGATCCTGTGATCCCCTTCTTCGTATGATGGAGGTCCTGGTCCTCTACTACAGCCGCTACGGCAACGTCGCGCACATGGCGCAGTGCGTGGCGCGTGGGGTCGAGCGCGTGCCGGGGTGCGCGGCACGGCTGCGGACCGTGCCCGCGGTCTCGACGGTGTGCGAAGCGAGCGCGGAGGAGATCCCGGAGAGCGGCCCGCCCTACGCTACGCGGGCGGACTTGGTCGAATGCGCGGGGCTGGCGCTCGGCAGTCCGACGCGCTTCGGTAACATGGCCGCACCGCTCAAGTACTTCATCGATGGGACCTCGGATCTGTGGCTGTCCGGGGCGCTCATCGGCAAGCCGGCTGCCGTGTTCACCTCGACCGCCAGCCTGCACGGCGGGCAGGAGACGACGCTCCTATCGATGATGCTGCCGCTCCTGCACCACGGGATGCTGCTCATGGGCCTGCCCTATAGCGAGCCCGAGCTATTCACGACCCAGAGCGGGGGCAGCCCCTACGGACCGACGCACGTGGCCGGCACGGACAGCGATCTGCCCCTGGGAGAGGAAGAAAAGCGGCTCTGCATCGCGCTCGGCCGGCGGCTGGCCGCCACGGCGCAGGCGCTGGCGGACGCGCGGTAGGGGCACCCCCTGCGGGACCCTGATCCCTCCCCTTGCGAAGGGGGAGGTTAGGAGGGGGTCAGGGCCGACAGAGCGCGAGGCCCCAAGCGCAGTTGGGTCACACACCCTCAGGCTCGGCGAACAGCGATTTGTAGCTCTGGTAGCTCGCGCAATAGGCCACCGGCATCACCACCAGGAAACCGAGGCCGAGCGTCAAGACCGCCCCGAGCGCCAGGACCATGAACACCCCGAAGAAGGCCAGCACCACCCGCCAGTTGTTCCAGCAGGCCTCGAAGCTCGTCATGACCGCCTCGAAGCCTTCGATAGGCGTGAACAGCACGAGCGGGCTCGAGTAAATGACGCCCATGCCGGACACTCCGGAGACCATGGCCACGAGCAAGGCCCTGAGAGACAGGTTGAGCCACTCGTGCAGGCTCCTGACGTGGTCGGGAGCGATGGCTCCACCCCCCATCTGCGATCCCGCCCCGAGCACCAGGAACACGATGACCAAGGCCGGCAGCGTGATCACCCCGATGGTTAATAGCCGCCCGCGTTGGTCCTTTTCGAGCAGGCATTGAAACAGGTGGCGTACGACGGGTGTCCGACCGTGTTCCAGCTCCCGCGCGGCGAGGAGGTAGCCGCTATACAGCACCGGCGTCATCACCCACCAGGCGATGGCGCCGAAGAGCGGTATCGGCAACAAGACGAACGCCAGCACCAGCCAGATCAGCGTGAACAACACCCAGATGGCCGGATTTTTCTTGAACAGCGCCCAGCCGGCCCAATACCACTCCGCCACCTGTTTTACTTCCGCACGGCCCGCGTTCATAGATCTCCACCTCGCAAGTCTTCTAATATATCCCGCACGAACGGTATCGTGATGCGGCGCTGTGCGACAAGCGCCCCGTGGTCCAACCGGTCGAGCAACCGGCAGAGGTCCGCCATCCCGCGCGGATAACGGCACAGCAGGTATTCCGCCACCTCGGGCTGCAAATCGATCCCCCGTCCCTTGGCCCGCAGCACCAATGCCTCGTTCTTGTCGCGATCATCCAACATCTCGAGGGGATAGACGAGCCCCCAAGCGAGCCGGGATCCGAGATCGGGGAGCGTGAGGCCCAGGCTGCCGGGGCTCCCTCGCCCGGCGAGCACCAGCGCCACGCCCGCGTCCCTGGCCCCATCGTACAGTCCCATCAAGCCGCGTTCCCAGCCCGAGCGCCCGGCCACCTCCTGAACGTCGTCGATGCACAACAGATCGAGGCCTTCCATCGACGCCGGGCGGACCAGATCACCGATCGGCACCGATCCGAGCGCCAGATAGGCGGCGCGCCCGCCGCGCTCGATGACCCGCGCGCAGGCGGCGGACAGGAGATGGGTCTTACCACTCCCGCTCGGCCCATGGAGATAGAGGCTCACACCGGGCGCGCCTCCGGCGAGCGACAGGAGATACTCGAAGGCCTCGCGGTTGCGCCCCGGTACGAACGCCTCGAAACCCGGCCGGTCGGTCGCGAACGGCAGGAGCAACTGTCGCGCGCCGGCAGTGACGACCCGAAAGGGAACCGATGTCATGGCGACGAGAGCTGATAATGGCCCGCCTCCGTGCCGGTATCCAAGGCCTGCAAGGTGGCGCCCAAGGTGATCGCGCGGCTCACCGCCTCGGCACCGCCGCGGGCGGTGAGATGGAACTCGACCCGGCCCGGCTCGAGTCTTTTCACATCCACCTGGCGCACCGGGTCGAGCGTGCGCAGATAACGCTCTACGCGGGTATATTGATCGAGGCTGGATATCCCCTCCACCACCACCGCAACCATGCCGGATTCGAGCGTGTCCCTGGGACCCGCAAAGTGGGCGTGCAGGGCATCCACCGCCAGGTCTATCCCCTCGTCCAGCGCCACCTCGGGCAAATCACCCTGTGACGACCAGGACTCGTTCCGGCCCTCGGCGAACAAGGTCCACTCGGCCTGCCACAAGGCCGGCGAGATCCCGGTCAACTGGCCGGCGAGGACCGCATCGGCGTCGTAGCGACGCGCGGCCGCGGCGATCTGCTCGCTCATGGCCAGGGACACGGCGATGGCCTCGGACCACGCCTCATCGGTGGTATCGAGGACCGGCAACACCAGGGGCACACCGCGCTGGCGGGCGCGCGCATGCAAGGTCTCGCGATACGCCAGCATCTTCTGATCTTGGGGGTCGTCGCGGCTCAACACACGCCGGCCACTTCCTTCTTCGACGCTGAGCCAGAGCAGCAGCGCGGGACGCTCGCGGCCCCACACCGGCGCCCCCGCCTGCTCCAGCCCGCGCTCCAGCGCCTCGGGGTCGAACTTCACCCACAAGACCGGCACCGGGGTCCCGGAGCCGTCGCTCATGCCTTCGGACTGCCGGTAGCCGTACTGCTGCACGAACGCCTCCGGATTCTTGATGAGACGATCGACGCTCGGGCGGCCGGCCGCGTTGCGGTCGCCGGTGAGCTTGACGAGCACGAGGCGCAGGGCCGTCTGCATGCCTTGCGTCTGGGCCGCCGGATCGCGACCCGTGACCGGCACCTCGGCCTCATAGAGGTCCTTGAGGCGCGCGCCGAAGGCCGGGAGTGCGGGAATGAACACCAGGCAAATCAGAAAGGCCAAGGTCCGGCGCATTGCCGGCACGCTATGCGAAGACCCGTACAGGCGTCAAGGTTTGCCGGGCCGATTAACTAATAAAACCGTGCGCGCATCCGTTACCATGACGGCATGGGCAGGCCGCCGCAGAGCTACAAGGATGCCGGCGTGGACATCGATCGCGGCAACGCCCTGGTCAAACGCATCAAGCCCCTGGCCCAGGGTACCGTGCGTGCCGGGGTCATGGGCGGTGTGGGCGGCTTCGGAGCCCTGTTCCGCCTGGCGGGGCTCGGCTATCGAGACCCCCTTCTGGTGTCCTCGACCGACGGCGTGGGCACCAAGCAGAAGCTCACCGTCGCGCTCGATGGCCACGACACCATCGGCATCGATCTCGTGGCCATGTGCGTTAACGACGTGGTCGTCCAGGGCGCCGAGCCGCTCTTTTTCCTCGACTATTTCGCGACCGGACGGCTCGATGTCGAGGTCGCGACGCGCGTCATCGCCGGCATCGCGGCGGGCTGCAAACAGGCCGGCGCGGCGCTGGTGGGCGGGGAGACCGCGGAGATGCCGGACCTTTACGCCGCGGGGGACTATGACCTGGCCGGCTTCTGCGTCGGGGTGGTGGAGGCCGGCGCGCTCATCGACGGGCGCGGCGTGCGGGCGGGCGACGCGCTCATCGGGATCGCGGCCAGCGGCCCGCACGCCAACGGTTACTCCTTGATCCGGAGGCTCATCGAGCACCGGCAGGCGGACCTCGCCCAGCCGCTCGACGGGCGGACGCTCGCCGAAGCCCTCCTCTTGCCGACCCGCATCTATGTGCGGCCGATCCTCGACCTCATCGGCCAGATACCGGTCCGAGCGCTTGCGCATATCACCGGCGGCGGGCTCTACGAGAACCTCCCCCGGGTCATGCCGCCCGACACCCGCGCCGTCATCGACGCGAGCGCCTGGCCCCGCCCGCCGGTCTTCGACTGGATCCAGGCCCAAGGTGCCATCGCCTGGCGCGAGATGCACCGCACCTTCAACTGCGGCATCGGCATGGTGGCGGTGGTCGCCGAGCCCGACGCGCCGAGGGCCATCCAGTCGCTATCCCGCTCGGGCGAGACCGCCTGGCGGATCGGCACCGTCGTGCCGTTCGCCCAGGGACACGGCGAGCGCGTGGTGATAGAGGGGCTGCCGGGGCCGTGTGGCCCAAGAGACACTGAGGAGTCTTATCCGGTTCGAAGCTCCTGAACTCAATCGCCGAACCCGACCCCGACCCCTACGCCGAAGTGGATGTCGGGGCCCGTATCGCGGCGATAGTAGTCCGGCTCGTCCGGCCAGAGATAGAGGGTCTGGGATTGGACCACAGGGAAGGTGTACGGGCGCTCCCCCACCGGGCGCTCCATGGGTTTTTCGAGGCTGCCGTAGACCGTGACGTCCCGGCCGGGGCGATAGATCGCGGGGTCGAGGAAGCCCTCGACGCGGACCATGAACCGTCCCAAGATGTCGTCGGCAGCGACCGGCTCGCCATCGCTCCCCAGCGGCTTGCCAAGGATCTCAATCAAGGTGTCGTTCTCGCGGTTCTTGACGGAGACGATGGTCCCGCCCCAGCGCACGGGCACCCCTTCGAACGCACGCACCTTTTCACGAGCCTGGCTAAGGGGCGGGCTGCCCGGGGGGGCCTCGCGGATCTCAACGGGCACGGTGCTCTGGCAAGCGCCGAGCGACAACATCAAGGTCAGAGCCAAAGGGTACCGTAGGGACATCATGGCATCACGCCTTCATCATCGCCGACTGGGCTCAACAAGCTACGACTTGCGCCGTGGACCTTAGTTCGTAGGTAGAACCGCACGCGACCTTCGCGTCGGGCCTCGAGCAGAGACCGGAACCCGACGTGCGCACTATCCTCCTTGCGTGCGCGCGCATCGCCAGGGGCGCGGTGCACACCCTACGATTCTAAGGACTGTGACGCAGCGTGAGATCGCGGGAGACTTCCTCACAAGCCCTGACAGGGCCGTCGGGCTGGAGGGGGCTGTGACTTGCGTTGAAACGAACGAGGCGGTGGTCACAGCCCCGCCATCACCTTCCTGGCCGACTCGAGAGTCGCGGCGATCTCCGCCGAGCCGTGGGCGCTCGAGACGAACCCGGCCTCGAAGGTGGAGGGGGCGAGGTAGATACCTTCGCGCAGCATGCCGTGGAAGAAGCGCTTGAAGCGCTCCTGATCGCAGGCCATGACCTCTGCGAGAGTCGTGATCCTTTCGTCCCGGCTGAAGAAGAGGCCGAACATCCCGCCGACATGGTTGGTGGTGAACGGGACACCGACGTCTTCGGCCGCTGCGCGAAGGCCGATCGTCAGGCCTCGAGCGATGTCACTGAGGCGCTCGAAGAACCCCGGCTCTGCGACGATCCTGAGGGTCGCGAGGCCGGCCGCGAGGGTCACGGGGTTGCCGGACAGGGTACCGGCCTGGTAGATGGGTCCGTCAGGCGACAGGCGTTCCATGATCCCGGCGCGACCGCCGAAGGCGCCGACCGGCAGTCCCCCGCCGATCACCTTGCCGAGCGTGGTGAGGTCGGGATCGATCCCGAAGAGCCCCTGGGCACCCGAAAGTCCGACCCGGAAACCGGTCATGACCTCGTCGAAGATGAGCAGGCTGCCGTATTGATCGCAGATCCCCCGCAGCCCCTCCAGGAACCCCGGCAGGGGCGGCACGCAGCTCATATTGCCGGCCACCGGTTCCACGATGACCGCGGCGATGCCGTTGCCCAGGGTGGCGAAGGCGCCTTCGACCGCGTCGGAGTCGTTGTAGGGGAGGGTGAGGGTATGACGCGCCAGGGCCTCGGGCACGCCGGGTGAGCTGGGTGTGCCCAGGGTCAGGGCTCCGGAACCGGCCTTGATGAGCAGCGAGTCGGCGTGGCCGTGGTAACAGCCCTCGAATTTGACGAGGGTATCGCGGCCCGTGTAACCGCGGGCCAGGCGGATGGCGCTCATGGCCGCCTCGGTGCCGGAGCTGCAGAGCCGTACGCGCTCGATCGACGGCACCAGTCGGCACAGGCTCTCGGCCATCTCGGTCTCGATCGCCGTGGGTGCACCGAAGCTGAGCCCGTTCCCGGCCGCCTCGCGCACGGCCTCGACGACCTCGGGATGGGCGTGGCCCGCGATGAGCGGTCCAAAGGAGCCGACGTAGTCGATGTAGCGCCGGCCGTCCTCGTCGACGAGGTAAGCGCCCTGGCCGCGCCGGAAGAACACCGGCGTGCCACCCACCCCCTTGAAGGCGCGGACGGGCGAGTTCACTCCCCCTGCGATGACCCGCCGTGCCGCGTCGAACAGCGCTTCAGAGTGCGACATGGAGGGCTCCGATAGGGGGGTTCGCTTCGAACAGTCCGGCATAGCGCCGGGCCGCCGCCCTGGGATCTGCCTCCCTACGATCACAGCTACCGAAAACGCCGCGGATCACAGCCAATAGATCGGCCCCCGCTCCGATCAATCGGCCACCGTTCTCGGGCGTGATCCCGCCGATCGCCACAAGGGGGATGGAGAGCCCGCGCCGAGCCCGAGCGAGGAACGCGGGCTCGGCCCGAACGGCGTCCGGTTTGGAGGCCGAGGGATAGAAGCTGCCGAAGGCGACATAGTCGGCGCCGGCCGCCGCGGCCTCGGAGGCCCGGCCGAGGTCGTCATAACAAGACACGCCGATGATCGCGGTGGGTCCGAGCACCTCACGCGCCACTGCGTAGGGGGCGTCCGATCGGCCCAGGTGCACGCCGTCCGCACCCACCGTGCGCGCCAGCTCCGGGTCGTCGTTGACGATGAACGGCACCGCGTGGCGATGGCAGACCCGTCGGAAGACCAGGGCCTGCCGTCGGCGCTCGTCGGAGGGTTTCGATTTGGCCCGATATTGGACCACCACGGCGCCGCCGGCGATGGCCTCGGACACCGCCCGCTCGTCACAGACGGCATCGGCGATCGCGTACAGACCGCGTCCTGGGAAGGGGTAGGGCATGGGCGGCTCGAGCTCAGGGATGGCTGACTCTGGCAGGTTTATTTTACAGGGGCGCAAGAACTGCGAGAATCCCTTATTTATTTCCTTTAGCCAAGGTCGAGGCGACGAGGATGGCAATGAAGCGCTATATGTGTTTGATCTGTGGGTTCATGTACGACGAGGCGCAGGGCTGGCCGAGCGACGGGATCGCGCCGGGGACCCGTTGGAAGGACATCCCGCCCAACTGGGTATGCCCGGACTGCGGGGCGCGCAAAGACGACTTCGAGATGGTGGAGATCTGAGAGTCTGACATGCTAGAAGGGCTTGACGACCGCGAGTACCACCACGCTGACCAGGATCAAGACCGGGACCTCGTTGAGCCAGCGATAGAACACGTGGCCATGCGGGTTCCGGTCGTCGCGAAACAGGACCAGCAGCCGGCCGAGATACACGTGATACCCGATCAGGATGGCGACCAGCGCGAGCTTCGCGTGCAGCCAACCCGCTTCGAGGTAGTGCTCCAGATCGTAGGCCAGGGTCCAGAGTCCGAATAGCACGGTCAAGACGGCCCCCGGGGTGGTGATCCCGAAGTACAGCTTGCGCTCCATAACCTCGAAGCGCTCGGTGCTGACCGGGTCCGCGGCGAGCGCGTGGTAGACGAAGAGGCGCGGGAGGTAGAAGAGGCCGGCGAACCACGTCACCATGAAGACGATATGGAAAGCCTTAGTCCACAACATTTTATATTTAACCCTAGGGACCGAGGGTCTAGCTGCCCGGCGGGCTGCCCGCATCCCGAGACGCGCGGCGGCCGAAGAACGTGGCGATCGACTGGAAGACCCGCTTGATCCCCCAAAAGATGCGGGGCAGGAGCCAGGCAGAGACCAGCAGGAACAGCACCAGGCCGGCGAGGAACACCGCCGGGTGATGGAGTGCGGTCCAAAGCCCCCCGATGACCAGGAGGTCTTCCGAGAGGGAGGCGGCCCAGTTGGTGAAGGGCTCGGGGGTGGTGTTGATGAGGACGCGACTGCCCGCCTTCACGGCATGGCTGCCGGCCGCGAGCGTGCCGCCGATGAGGAGGGCGGCGATCTCGGCCGCCTGGCTGACATCCCCCACCGCCCCGGCCGCGAGCACGGCGCCGGCCGGGATGCGGATGAAGGTGTGCACGACATCCCAGCCGGTGTCCACGCCCGGGGTCTTGTCGACGAAGAACTCGATGCAGTACATGATGCCGGCCGCGAACAGCACCAGCGGATCGGTGAGGATCTGAAGGTCGGGAGGGAGTGCGATGTGGCCGGTCGTCCCCAGGTAACCCAGCGTGAGGATCGCCGCATACAGGTTGAGGCCGCTGGCCCAGCCCACGCCCATGCTCAAGGCGATGGTGTCGATGATGTCCATGTCCGGTCTCTCGCGGTCCGGGACAGGCCGCTGGTCGGCCCATCCTACCCGCATCGGGCGCGAACACAAGCACTATGACTAGAAGGTGGCCGCCGTCGATACTGCACTGCAACATCGTGATCGAGCCAAGTTTGTCAGCCCGACCTGTTGACATGGCCCTCTCACCGCACTATCCTACGGCCCATTCGTGGCCGGCGCGCATCGATTCCAGCCGCGATAGGGCTAGAACAATAACTATAAAAGAGACTTGAAGCGGCTTCGGCCGCTTTTTCTTTTCTGGCTTGCGATGCGGATAAGGCGCGTGCTCGCCGGGCGGGGACGGGGTGTGATCGACGTCGGGATCGTAGGCGGTACGGGCTATACCGCGGCCGAGTTGATGCGCCTGCTCGCCGGGCACCCCGGCGTCCGGTTACGGGTCGTGACCGCGCGCGCCGAGGCCGGCACGGCGGTCGCGGAGGTCTTTCCCCACCTCCGCGGCCGGGTCGATCTGGTCTTTTCGCCGCCTACCCCCGAGGTCCTGGCCGAGTGCCGGCTGGTGTTCTTCGCGACGCCCAACGGTACGGCGATGACCCTGGTTCCGGCGCTCCTCAAGGCCGGGGTGCGTGTGGTGGACCTGTCGGCGGACTTTCGCTTCCGCGATCCGGCGGCCTTCGAGCGCTGGTATGGGATGCCCCATGCGTGCCCGGATCTCTTGCCTCGGGCGGTCTACGGACTGCCGGAGCAAAACCGCGAGGCCATCCGGGAGGCGCGCTTGATCGCCAATCCGGGCTGCTATCCCACGGCCGTCCTGCTCGGCCTCCTCCCGTTGGTGGAATCGGGTAGCGTGCGGGCGGATGGCTTGATCGCCGACTGCAAATCGGGGGTGAGCGGTGCCGGCCGCACGGCGGCGCTCGGCAGTTTGATGGCCGAGGCCTCCGACAGTCTCAGGGCCTACGGGGTGCCCGGCCATCGCCACCTGCCCGAGATCGTGCAGACGCTCCAGGAGCATGCCACGGGTAAGATCGAACTGACATTCGTCCCGCACCTGACCCCGATGATACGCGGCATCCATGCGACGCTGTACGCGGAGCTTCAGGATCGGGTACCCGATCTCCATGGGCTGTACGCCGAGCGTTATCGCGGCGAACCCTTCGTCGATGTTATGCCGCCCGGCGCACACCCGGAGACGCGCTCGGTGCGCGGGGCCAACGTGTGCCGGATCGCCGTGCACCGCGTGGGTGGCGGGCGGCGGGTGGTGGTATTGTCGGTTATCGACAACCTGGTCAAGGGTGCGGCGGGGCAGGCCATCCAGAACATGAACCTGATGCTGGGCCTGGAAGAGACCCTGGGCCTGACCCACATCGCCCTCCTGCCCTGACGAGCCGCTGAATATAAAGTCTCGGACGTGAGGCGGATACACTAGGCGGGTTGCTATACCGCGGGTGCCCTTTGATAGTGATTGGGATGTTCGGTAAGCGCAAGAAACGCAAGCCTACCAAGATCGATTCCCTGATCGGCCGGAACACCCGAGTGCAGGGTGACATGAGCTTTGAGGGCGGTCTGCACGTCGATGGCACCGTCAAAGGCGACGTGTGCGCCCACGGACCGGAGGCGGCCGTGCTGACCGTCAGCGAGCATGGTACGATAGAGGGTGAAGTGCGGGTCCCGTATGTGGTCCTGAATGGGGTGGTGCTCGGCGACGTGCATGCCCGCGAGCACATCGAGCTGGCCGCCAAGGCCCGGGTGGAAGGCGATGTCTACTACGGGCTCATGGAGATGGCGATGGGCGCGGAGGTCAACGGAAAGCTCGTCCATACCGAGCCCGAGACCCCGCCCCTGTCCGTGGACCCCGCTGGTGTCGTGGTAGGCGCGCAACGACCGGACGAGGTCGAGCCGGACGAGATCGAGCCGGGCGAGATCGAGATAGGGCCGCCGGACCGGGAACCGCGCCACATCGTTTAGGTCTTGGAGGATTTGCCATTGAGTACAGCAGAAGTTGAATCAGAGTTGGAGTTGGAGTTGGAGAGCCCGCTGGGGTTCAGCGACGCCGCGGCGGTCAAGGTACGCGAGCTGATGGTTGACGAAGGCAGCGACGATCTGATGCTCAGGGTCTTCGTGTCGGGCGGCGGATGCTCCGGTTTCCAGTACGGTTTCACCTTCGATGATGCCGTCGGCGACGGGGACACGGTGGTCGAAAACGGCGGGGTCAGGCTCTTGATCGATCCCATGAGCGTGCAATACCTCACGGGTGCCGAGATCGACTACACCGAGGACCTGGAAGGGGCGCGGTTCGTCATCAGGAACCCCAATGCCACGACGACCTGCGGTTGCGGGTCTTCGTTTTCGGTCTGAGCAGCAGGGCGATCCCATCTCGCGGCGGCGGGCGCGGTGCGCCATCCCATGTGACATCTCATGTAACGTTGGCGGCTGGGGCAGCGGCAGGCGGCACTCAAAGGCCTGAACCACCCCGACGGCTGGCGATATCACCGGGTGATCCAGACCCTGGAGATGTCGTCGGGCCGCCTGGACCGGGAAACGGCTCGCCTGTAGCGCAGTATCTTGGAGCGCTACCGTCCACGTTTCCTGCGCGGCTACCCCTCGTCCATGTACCTCTTCTGTCGGCTGCTGCGCGATGAGGGGCTGGAGGCGCATTTCCCCATGGTGATCTCCGGGCTCTGAGATGCTGCACGACTTCCAGCGCGCGATGATCGAGTCGGTCTTGCGCACCCGCGTCTACAACCATTACACGCACTGGGAACGGGCCGCCTCGATCCTGGAGTGCGGCGCGGGCCGCATGCACGCCCAGGAAGACTACGCCCACCACGAGATCCTGGATGGCGACGGTGAGCCCGTGCCGC
>Ga0299907_10001052_pt1 | contig 15098 bp, 10 predicted proteins | sample RVTome_16_FD_198680 | JGI IMG/M metagenome (GOLD analysis project Ga0299907, IMG submission 198680) | Soil microbial communities from uranium-contaminated site in the Upper Colorado River Basin, Wyoming, United States - RVT152D67 (version 2) ... | reverse complement strand
CTCAACAGGATCAAGCCGGACGAGGTCTATAACCTCGGAGCTCAAAGCCACGTCAAGGTCAGCTTCGAGATGCCGGAGTTCACCGCCGATACGACCGGCATGGGCACACTGCGCCTCCTCGAGGCAATCCGGCATGCGGATCGGCCGATCCGCTACTACCAGGCCGGCAGCAGCGAGATGTTCGGGATGGTGGCGGAGTCACCTCAGAGCGAGACGACCCCCTTCTACCCGCGCAGCCCGTACGCCGTCAGCAAAGTCTTCGCGCATTGGATGACGATTCAGTACCGAGAGGCGTACGGCATGTTCGCGGCGAATGGGATCCTCTTCAACCACGAGTCCCCGCGCCGTGGCGAGACCTTCGTGACGCGCAAGGTCACGCGTGGCATCGCGGCGATCCTCGCAGGAACCGAGCAGAAGCTGTACCTGGGCAACCTCGACGCCCAGCGGGACTGGGGGTATGCGCCGGAGTACGTCGACGCGATGTGGCGCATGCTCCAGCAGCCGGAACCCGACGACTACGTCGTGGCGACCGGAGAGATGCACTCTGTCCGGGAGTTCGTTGAGCTTGCCTTCGGCTTGGTGGGCATGGACTGGCGGGAGCTCGTTGAGATCGATCCACGCTACTTCCGGCCGACGGAGGTCGATGAACTGCGCGGTGATGCATCAAAGGCTCGCGAGCGACTTGGCTGGGAGGCGCGGACGACGTTCCCAGACCTCGTCAGGTTGATGCTGGAAGCCGATCTCCGCGAAGCCGGGTTGGACCCGCATCGTCACATGGTCGAACCGGCATCCGGCGCGCGGAGCGCGTGAGGCTTGATCCTCTTGGCCCTACGGCCGCCTCGGCGAACCCGTCGTATGCCCTAGCAGATCTTACGCACGTGTCGCCCGCTTCAGGTAATCCTTGAGGACCAGCCGAATGAAGCGGGCGTTGAGCCGGGTATACCGGCTGGCCAGGCGCCGCGGCTCCATGGCCAGCCGATAGATCCACTCAGTGCCGGTCCTCTGCATCCAGCGGGGGGCACGACGGCGCCTCCCCGCGAAAAGATCGAAGGCGGCCCCGACTGCAAGCAGAGCCGGCGCATCAAGCCGCGAGCGGTTAGCAGCCAGCCAAAGGTCCTGCTTCGGCGTGCCGAGGCCGACCCAGACGTAGTCCGGCGCCGCGGCGTTGATCGTGGTCACCACCGCCTCCTCCTCTTCGGCGCTTAGCGCTCGGAACGGCGGCGAGAGTGTGCCGGCGACCTGGAGACCCGGGTAGCGCTGAGTCAGTCGCTTCGCGAGCGCCTCAGGTACGCCCGGGGCGCCTCCGTAGAAGAAGTGCCTCCTGCCGGTTGCGAGGCCGTGCTCGATCAGAGCGGGCATGAAGTCGGGACCGCAGACTCGTTCGACCGGCCGGCCCGCCCTTCTCCCCAGCCAGACGAGCGGCATGCCGTCCGGCTGGACCAGGCCTTCGCTCAACGCGGTGCGCAGCGCTTCGCTCTGCTGTGACTCGACGAGCGTATGGACGGTTGCGAAATGGAGCGATAGGCGCTCTCCGGTCTCCGGCGCCTGCGTGACACGACGCAGCACGTGTGCGAAGGGCGCCGCGTTGATTCGAACGCCCAGGACCTCGAATGCATCCGTCCTCCGGGGGCGGTGATCGGCCCGCCGGCGGCTCGAAGCCACGAGCGTCTGGTCGAGCAGGCGGTCCATTCGAACACGTGCACTCGTCACGTCCAGCGCTGAATCGGCGTATCGCCGGCCCGCTGCTCCAAGCCTGGCTGCAACTTCTGGCTGCTCCTGCAGGCGGGCCACAGCGCCATTCAACTCACTGGCGTCCTCGATCGGGACGATGATGCCGGCCCCCGAGCGAGAGATTTCGCGCGCGGTCGAGCCCTGTGGAGGCACGGCGGCGACGATCGGTCGACCTGCCGCAAAGTAGGCCGTGAGCTTGCTTGGTAGCGACATGTCTATGACCGTGGCGCGCTCACTGACGAGAAGGATGTCAGCCGCTGCGAGAATGTTCGCAACCTCATCCTCCGGCTGAAATGGAAGAAACTGGAGCCGTTTGATCTCTCGCGCGCGACCTTCGAGCCCGGCCCTCTGACTTCCCTCGCCCATGAGGACGAACATCACGGGAGTGCCGAGGGCATCGGCCTGTCGAGCAGCTTCCACCACCTGGTCGAGGCCCTGCTTCAGCCCCATGTTGCCCGCATGGAGCACGACGGCGCAGTCCGCCGGCCACCCAAGCCGATCGCGTGTTGCGGCCCGGTCCTCGGTGGGAGATCCGAGATGCGACCAGTTCGGAAGGTCAACGATCCGCTCATCCTCGACGCCGATGTCGACGAGATACGAGCGGAAGTTATCGGATGCGATCGCCACCGTCCGCGCCCGTGCAGCTGCCCATCGCTCCAGGATCGCGGTTGCGCCCGCCACCCGAGCCCCGCCGCCGATCCCGCTCTGCCGCGCGGCGGGCGCCATCAGGTCCTGAAAGATGAGGCCGTACGGTGCGCCGGCCCGCGCGGCAAAGAGCCGAGCCAGCAGCCCGCCGCTGAGACTCGGGATGACGCCGAAGACGACGTCCGGCCGCTCGGGGCGCGACAGGGCCGCATGAATGAGGAATGTCAATTCGTATGCTGCCCGACGGATCGCCGACTGCGACCCCGGCACGTAGTGCCGACGTCGCAGGACTCGGACACCGCCGCGTGACTCCTCGGCGCGCATCCGCCGCTCGCCCGCCTCCAGTTTCCAGGCCGGGTAATGGGCGAAGCCCGCGATGACCGTTACCCGGTGGCCGCTCGCGACCAGGTGCTCGGCGAAATCGCTGGTGTAGGGTGCGATGCCCGTCGTCTCCGGACGGTAGTTGATGCCGATGATCAGGACGTTCGCCACGAGGACAGCCTCTGAAAACTCGGTTGACCGGCCATTGCCCTGGTCCCATCCAATTGTTTCGTGGGCAGGCCTCGCTGACCTGGTGGGCCGCCTCTCCGAAAGTCTAGGTGCATTCTGCGACGGTGGCGCTGCCTCGCAGACGCGTCGTCGCACGGCATGGATCGCGAGCCGCCGGCGGATGAACAAATTCCGCGCGCGATATGCGACCGCGCGAATCGCGAGGGCCCCTGGATACTGAGAAGGCGAGTGCCTGGCTGGGTGTCGCGGGCCACCTGCCGCGTCGAACCATCATCCCGGAGGGCGTTCGCGGAGACAGGACTTCCACGGGCTACGCAGGAGCCGCGCAGGTCTGAAACCGTGGATATCTCAGCTTGAGCGACCGATACGCCCCAAGACGCCGCCTCCAGCCCAGACATAGGCCTCGCTAAGCGCTGCAAGATGCTGCCGGCCGCGGTATCGGGCCTCATATCGTTGCCGTGCATGGGCCCCCATCTCACGCATCTTGCTCGGATGGTCGACGGCCCACCGGATTCGGTCGGCGAGATCGCCGGCGTCGCCCGGCTCGGCGAGCAGGCCGGTGATGCCGTCTTCGATCAGCTCTGCAAGCGATCCAAGCCGGCTTGCGATTACCGGCGTACCGGTGGCGAAGGCCTCGAGCACAACGAGCGGAAGGCCCTCGAACCAGATGGATGGCATTACGAGCGCGATCGTCCGCCGGAGCTCGCCGACGACGTCGGGATGGGAGAGTGGGCCCAGGTACACGATGAGGTTCGCAGCATGGGCCTCCTGCACACGTGCGCCGAGAGGCCCACCGCCTGCAACACGCACGACCCCTGGGACCCTCACGGCGGCGTCGAGCAGGGGGAGGATCCCCTTCTCGCGAGCGAGCCGTCCGACGAACGCGACGCCCCGTCGGCTCTCGAGTCCCGTCCCTGGGTCGGGCTCCAGGAAGTTCGGAACGACTCGGATGCGTTGGGCCGGAAGGCCCCCCTGGATCATCAGATCGCGCTGAAACGATGTCAACGCCAGGTAGCCCGTGATGTCCCGCCTGAACGTGCCGCGCGCACGATGGACAGAGAGTGTCATCGCCGCCACCAGGGATTGTGTTCGCGAGCCGCGCACGCAGGAGTGGACGACCCCGGGCCAAGGTATCGATCGGCCCACGCAGTCCGTGCAGACGTGCCCGTCGCGAAACGCGGTGGCGACCGGACAGACGAACCGGTAGTTGTGCAGGGTCTGGATGACCGGCACGCCGTGCGCGGCGGCCGCCGCATACACGGAGGGCGAAGCCGCCGAGAACGTGTTGTGCACATGCACGACCTGCGGGCGGTCGGCCACGATCGACGCGCGGACTGTCCGTTCCGCGCTCCGAGACCAGATTGCCGACATACCCAAGCGGACGTCTCCCACCAGCGACTCGGATTCGCGCAGCTGCGCATTGTCGAAAATTACTTGAGAGACAGTGACCCCCGCACTCTCCAGGAGCCGCTTCTCCGCCCCTACGACCTGTTCCTCGCCGCCTAGCTGACGGTAACGGGTATGGATCTGCAGGACTCGAGAGACAGCTGAGCGCTGGGTCACACCGACCTGCGACGCAAAGGGGCCTGCCGCATGAGGACCAGGCCCAGCCCGAAGATCGTCCAGAACCAGATCCCTCCCTGGGGGCCCTCGAGGTATGGGTCGAACGACGTGCCCACCATCATCACCAGCCAGTACACGAGGATCCATGCGCCGATGGCGGCGAGCCTGACGTTACCGGCGCGCCGGAGCGCGAACGAGGCGCGCATGAGCCCGACGCCAAACGCCAGCTGAACCGCCAGCCAGAGAAGAAATCCCGGGACGCCCATCCGGGCGAGCACCGTGAAATGACTATTGTGCGGTGCACGCAGCGACCCATCGGCGGTGCTCTGGAAGCCGTCGCTATCGGCCAGGTTGATGCCGAAGCCCTTGCCGGTCCAAAAGTGGTCGCCGAAGACTGTGTAGTCCACGATGGTGCCCCACCACGCCAGGCGGAACTGCTTTGTTCCTTCGAGGCCCGAATCCCGCACGTCGCTGAAGAGACTCCTGATGTTTTCGAGCAGCTGGCCGATCGTCGCCGGCCGGCCGGTACCGCCTTGGGGTACCTCCGTGGGTCCGAAGTCCCCGATGCGAACCGTGATGTCGTCGAGGCCAAGGGCCGCGTCACCAGTTGCCTCGAACAGCTTGACCTCCGCGTGGGTCGCACCGTCGGGCGCCAGGATGACGCCGGCGAACTCTTGCCAGGTGGTGCGGCCTTCAGTTGCGACACTGATCCCGAAGCGGCTCGAGATCAACTCGCCCGCCGGCCCGTACCAGTTGACATAGAGCTCCAACGACGGCCGGCCCCGCAGCGCGTGCGCACGGCCTGACAGCGAGATGCCATTTCCCCTTTCGAACGAGAACCGGTTGCTCGTGAGCGTCGCCGCGAATCCGTTGAACCGGTTCTCTATCGACGCGTATGTCACATCGGTGCCTTCTCCGTGAACGAGTGTTACCTCCGCCGCTCGCGGCGTCCAGCCCTTGGGTGCCCCCGTCGCACCCAGACCGAGGTCGAAGCCACCGTTAATTAGCCCCGCGGCATCAATGGCGGGCTGCGGAGACGCTTCCGACTCCAGGGTGAAGTCTCCGGCTGTGGCCGCGATTGCGTCGATCCCGAGGGTTGCGCGACCTGCCGCCTCGAAGAGGGTGATTTCTGCGTGCGTCGTTTCGGCCGGAGCAGTCGCCACGCCGCCGAACTCATGCCATGAGTCATCGCCATCGGTCGCCAAGGCCTTGACGAACGTGTTCGAGATGAAGGCACCCGACGCGTCGAACCAATTGATGTAGATCTCGAGGGTCGGGCGGCCGCGCATCGCCGTAACCCAGGCGGAGACACCGATGTCGCGACCGGCCTCGAAGGTGAACCGGTCGCTCGTGAGCGTGGCCTCGTGGGGCTGATTCGGGTTCAGCATCGAGACGAACGCGCTTCCTCCTGATCCGCCTTCTGCAACTATGGCCACCTCCGCCCCTCGCGGCGTCCAGCCCTCGGGCCCTCCCGTGTCGGCGAGCCCGAGCTCGAAGTCGCCGTTCGTGAGTCCCACCGGCTCGCCTAGCACCGGCTCAGGCGGCGCGATGACGCCGCCCGTCGCCTCAGGGGTCGCCGATGGCTCGCTGGAATCGGTGGCCGACGACCCCGCGCCTGCCGACGGAGAAGGATCGGGCAACGTGGCGACCGCCACGACGACGCTCTGGATCGCGAGCGCCGCGACAGCGACCCCGATGGCGGCAAGGAAAGGGCGCCAGTTTCTGGTCCGGCCGGCCAGGAGGGCGACCGCGATGACCCCGAGTACCGCGGTGACCAGTGCGCCACGGTTCGACGTGCCGGCCACGAAGATCGTCCACAGCAAAGGCAGAAAGATGACCGTGCGCCAGATGAGCGTCCTCGCAGAGGTCACCGCTGCCGCGCCGATGATCAGGAAGGCGATGGCCCCGACGACGTGAACCGCCATATCTCCGCCCTTGAAGAACACGAGCGGCACTGTCGCGGCCGGGTGGTCCGGGTCGATATCGAGGCTGAAGATGCGGAACAGGTTCCAGGAGATCGGAAGCCACAGGGCGAAGACCGGGGCCACCCAGCCGTAGGCCCTGAAGCCGGCCAGCAGCGACCAGCGATCGACCAGGATGTAGACCATCAGCGCGAACGACGCATAACCCCACAACACGCCGTCGCGCAGCGCGTCCATGCCGTGGGTTCCGACGTACGGCAGCGTGCGCGTCGCGCCGAGCAACGCGAATGCGAGCAGCAGGCCGAGCGTCAGTGTCAGCGGCGGGACCCGCCGCGTCAGGATGAGGACCGCGACGGCCGCGACGATGCCGACGAGCATGACGACGTCGCCGATGAAGATCGGTCCGATCCCGATGTGCGCAAACCCACGGCCAAGGAACATGTAGCCGACGAGAAGTCCGCCGAGCAGCAGGCCGGAGCCGTAGGCGACGCGGCGGGCGCCGCCGGTGATGGCGTCATCTCCGGCATGAACGTCGACGGACGAAGCGACGTTTGGCTGCGCTGTCACGACTGGCGAAGCCACATCTCGACATTGAGTACTCTCCACAACGAGCTGCTACCGAGAAGGCCCGCCTCGAAGGCGGTGAGCGCCTCGAGCACTGCGCCCGGGGCCAGCAGCCCCTCGCGCTCAGCCCGACTGTCGACGGCGAGTCCCTGCCAGACGTGCCGCGAGTCGCGAAGCCACCGGTCCTGCGGGGGCTGGAAGGCGACCTTGTCGCGGCGGCCGAGCACCAGCTCCGGCACGATCCCTCGCATGGCGCGGTGGAGGGCGACCTTCCGTCGGCCCCGAGCGTCGATCTTCAGGCGATCCGGCAAGGCCAGCGCAGCCTCCGCCAGCCGATGGTCGAGGAACGGGACGCGAGCCTCGATGCCGAACGCCATGCTGTTGCGGTCTTCGTAGCGGAGCAGGCCGGGAAGGTTGTCCCGCTCGATGTCCGCCCACAGCTTGCGCGCCAGCAGGGTCCCTCTCGGCGCGCGCCCGTTGACGGAGGGATCGATCGAGCCCAGCGCGGAGCCGAACCACCTTCCCGGAAGCCGGCCGCGGATCAGGGGCGCCGGCAGCCGCCGAGCGCCGAGAACCGAATATCCGAGCGCCGATCGAGCCGGAGCCCCGCTCCGGACGACCGCGCGCGCCGCGTCGAGCGCAACACCGGGATTGGCAGTTCGGAGCGCACCGGCCAGGCGGATGCCGCGGTAGTTGGCGTACCCGGCGAGCAGCTCATCGGCGCCCTGGCCATCGAGCAGGACCTTGACGCCGGCCTCGTGCGCGATCCGCATGACGTGGTACTGGGCCACGATGCTCAGCGAGCCGAACGGCTCATCCTGCGCCTCCATCACGCCCTCGAGCGACGACAGGAAGAGATCCGAGTCCGGCGTCGTGGTATGGAGGGTCACGCCCGTGCCCTCCACCACGGCGTCCACGTACGGGCGCTCGTCGATCGCCGCCTCGCGGAACTCGGCGAAGAAGGCCAGCTGGGGGATCCCGTCGCGCTCGCGGTGTGAGCTGGCAGCTGAGCTCAACCGCCCGGACCGCAGCCCGGCCGCGATCGACACGATCGACGAGCTGTCGATCCCGCCCGACAGACATGAGCCGATCGGAACGTCGGATCGCAGCTGGAGCCCAACGGCATCGATCAACAGCGATCGGAAGCTGTCGACAAGCTGGACATCGCCAGGACCCGGGCGGAAGGAGGCATCGGTGGACAGGTCCGGAGGTTGCCAGTAGCGATGCCAGCGCCGCCCCCTGCGCGAGATCGTCAGCGAGTGCGCCGCCGGGAAGTGAGCGACATCGCGGAAGAACGTCCCGGGCAGGTGATCGACCGTTCCGTCGACGAGGTAGTGGGCGACCGCCTCGAGGTGCGGGTCAGCGGAGACCCAATCGAGCGTGCGGAGCGCCTTGATCTCCGAGGCGAACGCGAGCTCGCTGTTGCGCTCGGCAAGGAACAGTGGCTTCACCCCGAAGCGGTCTCGGGTGAGGAAGAGCGTCTCCTCGTCACGATCCCAGATGGCGAAGGCCCAGATCCCGTTGAATCGCGCCAGGCAATCAGGCCCCCACGCGTCGTACGCAGTGAGGATGACCTCGGTGTCGCTCGAGGTCTCGAACCGGTGACCGAGGCCGCGCAGCTCGTCTGCGAGCTCGAGGAAGTTATAGATCTCGCCGTTGTGAACGATCGTGTAGCGACCATCGGCGGAGGTCATCGGCTGATGTCCGCGCGGCGATGGGTCGAGGATGCTGAGGCGCCGCATCCCGATCATGGCCGGCCCGAGCGAGGCGCAGCCCTCGTCGTCCGGCCCGCGGTGGGAGAGCCGATCGATCATCCGCTGCACGGCGACTGGATCCGGCCGGCGATCGCCGAGCGCCACCGAACCGGCAATGCCGCACATCTACCCTTCCACCCACTGCGGTCGCCGGACATCGGCCAGGCGGCGCATGAACTCGAGGCGGCGCTGCTCGACCTGCCCGGAATCGATGCCCGCGATCGAGGAGCGATCGATCCGACGGCCTCGCCACAGATCGACGAACGTCTCGATGGCGCCGAATGAGGCCTCGACGCCGCCCTCGGCGTTCGGGATCCGCAGGAGGAACGGTGCGTCGGATGGGAAGCGACCGTCGGTGTATCCGATGATCGTCGGGATGCCGTAGGCCAGGTACTCGGCGACCTTGAGGGGTGAAGCCTCGTCCATCTGCTTGCGGTGAAGTGCGAGCGACCCGATGGCGACATCGGCCCTGGCCAGGATCGGCAGATAGCCGTCCGATGCCAGCAGCCCGTGGAGATGAACGTTGGGCGGTGGGTCATCGAGCTCCTCGCGGCTCGGCCCGACGAGGTCGAAGGTCCAGGATGGGAAGCGAACCGCCATCTGCCTGATCTTATCGAGCCCGTGCCACGGCAGCCCCGGCGCACCGAGGAACACCAATCGTGGATGCGGGTTCGCCGGCGCCGGCAGAGGATCGTACGACCGCAGGTCGATGCTGTTCGGAACCGTCACGATCGGGCGGCCCAGGCGGCGCACGGATTCGTGCCGGCCGATCTCGTCCGCCACCACCACGATGCCACGCGCCGCCCGCAGCACCAGCCCCCGCGTGGCCATCGCGTACCAATAGCGTGGCAGGGAGCGCATCCGCAGCTCCGCGAGATCCAGTGTGTTGAGCTCGACGATGGTCGGAACCGCGAATGCCAACCCCGCTACGGAGGGCGAGACCGTGCTCTGACGCAGGTAGACGAGGTCGGGACGCCACCTGGCGACCTCGAGCGAGAGCAGCTCACGCTGCAGGAGGCGACCCGGGATCCCGGCTCGCGAGGATCGCACCTTCACGACATGCGGCTGGCCGACCCATTGGGCATCGGCACCCGCCTCGCAGCGCACGAAGATGCCGACCTCGACATCTCCGGCAAGGGCGGACCATGTCGCCGCCTGTGAGAGGATCTTGGATCGCACCCCGCTGCCGGCGCCGTCCACGCCGTGGACGAGATAGGCAATTCGCATCGGGTCCGGGCGCCGCCGCGTTTCCAGTGCTCGGCCGCTAACTCGCACGGCCACCCACAGGCAGCGCGGTTTCGTACCATTCGATGGTCCGACGCAGGCCATCCTCGAAGCTCGTGCGAGCCTCAAAGCCGAACCGATCGCGAGCCCGGCTCGTGTCCAGCGAGCGACGGGGCTGCCCATCCGGCTTCGATGGGTCCCAGCGAATCTCGCCGGTGAAGCCAGTCAGCCTCGCGATGAGCTCCACGAGGTCACGGATCGTGATCTCGCGCCCGACGCCGAGATTCACCGGCTCCTCTCCGTCGTATCGCTCGGCCCCGAGGACGATTCCCTCCGCGGCGTCGTCGACATACAGGAACTCACGAGAGGCGGATCCGGTGCCCCAGACGTCAATGTGATCCGCGCCCGCGTCCCGCGCGTCGACGCACTTCTTGATGAGCGCGGGAATCACGTGGGAGCTGGCGGGGTCGAAATTATCGCCCGGCCCGTAGAGGTTCACCGGAATGAGATGGATGACATCGAAGCCGTACTGCTGGCGGTAGGCCTGCCCCTGGACGAGGAGCATCTTCTTCGCGACGCCGTACGGCGCGTTCGTCTCCTCCGGGTATCCGTTCCACAGGTCGTCCTCGTGGAACGGCACCGGCGTGAACTTCGGGTAGGCACAGACGGTACCGATCTGCACGAACTTCTGGACGCCTGCCCGCCGGGATTGCTCCATCAGCTCGATGCCCATGATCGCGTTCTCGTAGAAGAAGCGGCCAGGATTCTCTCGGTTGGCGCCGATGCCGCCGACGACCGCGGCAAGATGGATGACGACGTCCGGCCGAGCGTCCACGAGAGCCCGCGCGATGTCCGCGTGGCTCCGCAGATCATAGTCGCGGCTGCGTGGCACGAAGATGTCGGTGGCACCGCCGACCTCGAGCCGCTGAACCACGGCCTTCCCGAGGAATCCTCCTCCCCCCGTCACCATCACCCGACGCCCGCTCCACCACGTCGCGCCCATCAGGCTCTCTCCAAGTACGCATCGCTCGCCGGCCGACGGTCGGCCGTGAAGACGGAATGAGGACGCGCCGGCATGCAGCGTCCGCCAGGAGCAGGTTCAGTGAGTCCTTGCGCGATAGTCCTCATCGGTCCGCCTGCAGCCACGAGAGGATATGCGGGGCAATGTAGAAGGTGATAGTGCTCGGCAAGAGTTTCCTGTGGTTTGGCTTGCTGATGAGATCGCTGGCTGCCCGAATGACACCCAAGTCGTCTCTTCGTGACGGCCCCGGAAGGCGGAGCGCACCGACCCAGCGCGGAGCGCCGGAGGACCACATTACTGTGACCGTCCCCCTTCGAGACGCATCGTAGCGCTTCCACTCGTCGGACGCTCCGAACGCTTCTCGAGCGGTGTCATGGCGAGCTCGACGGTGCGATTCAATCGATGTCGTCAGGCTTCCGCGCGAAGATGAACGAATGCCAGTCACCATTGCTGCGTACTTGGAACGTGCGGATCTCAATGTTCTCGAAGCCGATCGCCGAGAAGGTGGTCAAGACCCATGAGACTTCGTACTTCAACCCGCGCATGATCGGGCTCCCGATTCCACGCCGGATGAGAAGGCGGCGAACTGTGGCGCGGACTGTCCCGAACGATCGCTGGGCTTCATACATGCCTCTGAAAAGCCGGCGCATGCCGGCCCACTCATAGATGGGCATCTGGATCATCAGTGATCCGCCCGGCCTCATCACCCGTCCAATCTCGACGAGGTACTCCCGCGCAATGGCCGGACTGTCGAAATGTTGGAAGACGAATGTGGAGAGCACGGCGGACACCGTGCTATCGGGCAACGGGAGCGCGAGCCCGTCGGTGACGTGAAAGGTCACCGAGTCATCGGGTACGTGCCGCCGCGCGATGTCCACGACATCCTTTGAAATGTCAACGGCGTGGACCCGCTCGAAGTACTCCGCCAGCCACTTTGTGAGGCGGCCGGCCCCGCACCCGATCTCGAGGCAGCACGTGGCATCGAGGCCATACGGCTCCCATTGGGCGAGGTAATCCTTCCAGTCAGCCGCCCCAGTCGCGAAGAAGTCTTCCTCGGACCAGGGGTTCACGCCGCCCTTTTCTCGCCCCGGCCAGGCTGCGACGCCGTATAGAGGATCGTCCCTGCCCCACTGTTCCCACTCGACGTTTGACTTCATCTTGATCTTCCTGCGAGGGACCCGGTCGAGGGCCGACCGCTAGTCACTGCGAGTTGCCACGACACTCAGCTTATTTCCACGCTTTCCCGCAACCAGGTTCGCCATACGGATCGAGGCTCTCACAATCGGTACGAGGGGCGGGCTGCTGAGCAATCTCATCAGACTGCCCGGCACGTGACGGTAGTACATGGCGTATCTGCCCGCGGAGACGATCGCGAACCCACGCGCGCGGAGGACCGCGGCCACATCCTCCAGGCGAAGCCGATTCACCCGGTTGCCTGCCTCTTCACGTTCCAACGCGAGACCCAGCCGTACGGCGAGAGCGGTCACTGCGGCTTCGGCCGGTTCGCTCACTGAAATGGCACGGTCGGCAACTCGGGCCATCTCCATGAGCGCCCTTTCCGGATTCTCGAGGTGGTGGAGGCCGTCATGAACGGTCACGACATCAATCGCGCGATCGCGGAACGGAAGGCGCTCCGCATCCGCAACGATGGGCGTGATCTCGAGCCCGTAGCGGCGGGCGCGCGCCGCAGTGCGTCGGGCTGCGCCCAGTGAGATGTCCGAGCTGATGACGTTCGCTCCGCTCCGCGCCAGATACTCGGCGTCCATCCCCGAGCCTCCGCAGACCACCAGTGCCGTGGCTCCGGGTAGCACATCTTCGATCCCGCGAACTGCGCGGCTCAACTTCTCGTCGAGCATCCACCTGTACAGGCCCGGCGTTCCATGTGGACGTGTGATCTCGAACTCGACCGCGGAAGCCTCGTCGAAAAATGCGGCCTGAGCACGCTTGTGGTCGTCCGAGTGACCGACGAGATGATCGATCTCGTCGTGCGTCGTCGTCTCATCGCCCTCAGCGAGCACTGGGATCCCGTCGATGATCGGGAAGTCACGGGCGCACTGCGGGCATGTGAGTGCCTGCTCGGTGCTGATGAGCCTCGCATGATCGGCCGGGCACGCCAACAGGCTGAGTAGCTGCCCAGCGGAATGAGCCTTCGGTTCAGGGCTGGTGACCATCTCAGTCCATCATAGGGGCGGCTGGGGAGAGCGGGATGGCCTCGCGCAAGGCCGCGTCCAGCTGGTCGCCCACTGCCTGCCAGCCGTAGCGATCCTCTACCAGTGCGCGGCCACGACCGGACAGATTGCTCCAGAGCGCGTCGTCCTGTATGAGCCGATCGATGGCGGCCGCAAACGGCCCAGGCTCATCCTCCACCAGCGCGTGCTCGCCGGCAGTGAGGTCCAGCCCGGCGCACCCGGCGGTCGTGGTCACCACCGGTATGCCCCAGGCCAACGCCTCGAGAATTTTCAACCGCGTCCCTCCACCTCGAAGCAGTGGAACCACAAGGACCCGACTGCCCCGCATCAGTGGCTCCAGGTCATCGACGAAGCCGAGGACCTGGGTGTTCAACGCCGACCGCCCGGCAGCTGAGCGTAACCAGGCTGGCGGGTTCGATCCCACGATCAGGAAGCGCGCGTCCGGCGTTCCCACTCGCGGAGCGACCTCTCTCATGAAGGTGTCCACGCCGTCGGCGTTGGCGGTGTAGTCGAGGCTCCCCACGAACAAGATGTCTGCCGAGGACGGTGGCCCACCAACGTGAGGTATCCGCTCGAGGTCGACGCCGTTGGGAACGAGCCTCACACGGCCGGGGGCCACACGCTCAAAGGCCTGACACTCCGCGGCCGACACCGCAAGGGTCAGCGCGACCTGAAGGACTACGTCGCGCTCGTACCGCTCGACGGGCACCATCTGGAGACGTGCGGCAATGCGGCGGGGCAGGCTGCCGCGCGCCTCGGCAATGCCGCGGATCCGGGCCGCCTCGTGATTGTGCGAGTCCAAGACGGCAGCTCGCCGCCAGAGCGGTTGGACATACCGGTACATCGGGAGCTGGCCAGCTATGACCACGTCGAACGAGCGGCCATCCGTCCAATCGGCGAGAGTCTGCGCGGCGGCGCGCGAGGCAAGGAGATTTTGGTGAAAGGCGCGCCGCCTGGCGATTGATGCGGCCATGCGGAGAGCGGCAACAAGGGCTCCCGGACGAGACTGAGAGACGCAAACACGGTCACAGTACTCATCGAGGTTCCGCACCGAGGGCTCCTCCATACCGCTGTCCTGTTCGAGAGCGAATAGGCTCACGCGCCAGCCGCGCAGCGCGAGCTGCCGAATGAGATGGAAATTCCTGATCCTGTCCCCGCTGATGCTCGGTGCTGGAAGTTTGGAGGCCAGGAATAACGCCCTCGGCGGGCCCTGGCGCGGGTGCGATGCCGCTCGAATCACGATGCCGAAGGATGAATCGCCGCGCGGCGGAGGAGCAGCTGGTAACCCAGGCGCTTGGGCAGGGAGGGAGTTATCAGATCGACTGCGGGGACGACTTGGCGTGGCAGCAAGGCCATCTGCGGCAGCCCGACCAGTCGAGAGCGCGCTCGCACAGAAAGGGACCGGATGCGCTTTCCAGCGCTCGGCTGAATGCCGATCTCCAGGTCAAATCTGGAGGCCTCTTCCGGATAGCCAGCCTCACTCACCTTCCGTGCCGGCTGGTGCCGGTCGATGGCGAGGATGTGGGGAATCCTCGCGAAGCGCGCATGTCGGGCCAGGCGAAACCACAGGTCCCTGTCCATTACGTAACGCAGGTCGTCGCGGACGAAGAACGGCTCTCGTTCAAGCGCCGCCCTCCTCATGAATACCGTCGGCTGAACGATGAAGTTCACCGCCTCCAGGGCGGATCGGCTGAAACGCGGGGGATCTAGCACCTGACGTGCGACCGTGTAGGAGTCGACTAGCAGTGCGGCGCCGTAGACCACGTCGACCTCTGGATGGCTCAGCAGATAGCCTACGACCCACTCCAGCGAACGCCGATCGCAGAGCGCGTCATCAGAATTCACCCAGCCGATGATGGCGCCCCGGCTCTCTGCAAACGCCTTGTTCAAGGCGTCGCCCTGGCCGCGATCGGGCTCGCTTCGCCAGCGAACGTGCTCGTGCGCGGCGTTACCAAGAATTGCAACGGTATCGTCG
>Ga0299907_10001051_pt1 | contig 15104 bp, 22 predicted proteins | sample RVTome_16_FD_198680 | JGI IMG/M metagenome (GOLD analysis project Ga0299907, IMG submission 198680) | Soil microbial communities from uranium-contaminated site in the Upper Colorado River Basin, Wyoming, United States - RVT152D67 (version 2) ... | reverse complement strand
TACATCGAAAGGCGGCTACCCCAAGACGGGCGGCGTCTTACCCCACCCGCTCGCCTACAACGGCGAGCACCGCGCGGATGCTGTCGATCATCGCTTGCTCACTCGCACGCTGCCGCTTCCCGAAGTCCACAAGCTCCGGGCCGTAGTCGTAATCGCGGGAGTGCATGGCCGAGTAGTCGAGCGAAGCCTGCAGGAAGGCGATCTGTTCGTCCGTCAACTCGAGCGTTCGCGGCTCAGACATTGGACATCCCCTCCAGCTCCTCACGAAGGTGCCTCACTCGCCGCTTCACGGTCGTGATCGGCTCCTTGTCTCCCCACTTCGCCGCCGAGGCGTTGGCGACCAGCTCGACCCGGCGAATCATGGTCAGGATGCCGCGAACGCGGAAGTCGATGTACTCCTTCGCCTCGAACCACTCCGGCGGTAGGCTATGGCGGTACGTGCGCATGTTGCAGGGGCGAGGTGCCTCGCCCCTACGATGTCGGACTCCTCTCGGATCGTGAGCAGGTCGAGCAGGCCGTGAAATTCTTGCTCGCCCGGAGATCGCCAGAGAAGTGCTCGCCGATGCCCGTGTCCGACACGTTGTCGATGAGTCACGACCCGCCGAGGATCGGGCCGAGCAGGCGCGACGACTTGTCCGCGACCCTGCGGTAGCACGGCTACGGCGCGCCGGTATCGTGCTTCGTTGCGTCCGGCTTCTTTCCGAGCCTCAACCACATGCGGATCTTTGCGATGAGGCTGCCCATAGGGCGAGTCTACGCCGTTTCGCCAGTCGTTTCGCTAAACCCTCCTAGCTGCCTATCGGCGCGAGCTGCTCGTTGATCCAGGCGTCCACCTCCGCCCGGTCGAGACCGCGCGCTAGGCCGATCTCCCCCGAAAGACGCTGCCGTGCCTTCACGCAGAGCGCCTTCTCGCTTATCGAAAGCTTCGAATTGGTGCCGTTCGCGGTGAGCGTCCGCTCTCGCCGGGCGCCGTCACGCACGATCTCTGCAAGCTCCAGCGGATCGCCGCCCCTCAGCTTCGCCTGCGCCTGTTTCAGACGCTTCACCCAGACGTCCCCGCTGGGCGCGCCATCCTCGCGCAGCGTCTCCTGAACCCGACTCAGGCCCGCCTCGCCGACCAGCGGCCGCAGCAGCTCACGCGCCCGCTGCATCGGCAGGATTACCGAGAGGCCGTCTCCGAGCTCGAGCACGACGACCTCCTGCTCGGCACCGAGGACCACCCTCTTCTCCCGGGCCGCGACACGGCCCGCCCCGTGCGCGGGATACACGACCACGTCCCCGACTGCCAGCTTCACTGCCTCAGCGTAGTGGCCGCGGCGAACCGTACCCTGCAGCGAGTGGCCTCTTCAACATTCGACGATCGAGCAACGGCACGCGGCGCGTCGAGCATCACGAGACTCAGATGACCGCCGTGATCCCGATGGTGACCTGGCAGGACGCGCGTGAGGAGTGGGTGGTCGACATTTACTCGCGCCTCTTGCAGGACCGGATCATCTTCCTTGGCGCGCCGATCGACGAGCAGATCGCGAACCTCGTCGTCGCCGAGCTCTTGCACCTCGAGTCGGAGCAGTCGGACAGAGATATCGCGATCTACGTCAACTCGCCGGGCGGCTCGGTCTACGCGGGCCTCACGATCTACGACACCATGCAGTTCGTCAGTCCCGACGTGCAGACGATGTGCGTCGGCATCGCGATGGGGATGGGGGCGCTGATCGTCCTCGGCGGCACGAGGGGGAAGCGGGTCGCCCTGCCGCACGCCAAGATCTTGCTCAACCAGGTCTCCGGCGGTTTCGAGGGGGAGGTGAGCGACATCGAGATCCAGGCGCGTGAGGTGCTCGCGCTCGGGCGGCGGCTCGAGGAGATCATCGCCGAGCACACCGGCCAGCCGCTCGCGAAGGTCGCGAGCGACCTCGAGCGCGACAACTACATGAGCCCCGAGGAAGCCCTGGCCTACGGGGTCATCGACCGAGTGATCTCGCACCGCTGAAGCCGACGCGCAGTGCGCGCGAGGCGAGCAGCTTAAGGCGAAGGAGTTCGTACCGCGGGGCCAGCTTGTTGCCTTGTTGGACGTGCGACAGAGACCTCGGCCCGGCGCGCGGCCCAGCTTAACGGACTCGGCCAAGTCCGAGGAACCTGAGCTTCAACCCGCCCTGGAAGCCGAAACCTGCGGTTTCGGGCGGGCTTCTCAGCGTGAGCGACTCGAAACCCGCGACCTCCGTGACAGGCCGGCGTTCGCCGACGCCCTTCAGATTGTCCCCGTAGTAACCGGATTGACGAGCCGCCGTTCGCCAGTCGTTCGCCAGCGAGTGCGGAAACCAGTCGACTTCGGTGGACGACCATGGACTCCAGTGGACGCTCGCGGCGGTCAACGAAACCGCGGGCAACCCCCCGGACGCCGCGCAGGGCGAGCTGGTCGCGCTTGGATGAGCGGCGGGGGTGGGATTCGAACCCACGGGCGACCTTCCGGCCGCCAGCGGCTTTCAAGACCGCCCCGTTCGGCCGCTCCGGCACCCCGCCGAGGCGGATCGTAGCCCGCCTTCAGGCCGGGCTCTCGACGCGCCCGAGCCGCTCGGGCGCCCCGAACTCGTGCAACGGTGCGGGAACCGACACGGACCCGCCTTCGTCCTGGAAGTTCTCCATGAGGGCGATCATCGCCCGAGCCGTTACCGCGGTGCCGTTCAGCGTGTGGACGTGCTCGAGCCCGCCGTCCGAGCGCCGGTGCCGGATCTCGAGCCGACGTCCCTGGAAGTCGGTCGTGTTCGACGTCGACGTGATCTCCCGCCACCGCTCCTGGCCCGGGAACCAGGCCTCGATGTCGTACTTCTTCGCGGCCGACGCGCCCAAGTCGCCAGCGGCCATGTTCATCACGCGATAGGGGAGCTCGAGCTCCTGCACGAGCTCCTCCTCGATCTGGAGCAGCCGCTCGTGCTCGTCGCGGGACGCCTCGGGGAGCGTGAAGACGAACATCTCGACCTTGTCGAACTGGTGGACGCGGAACATCCCGCGCGTGTCCTTCCCGGCGGCGCCGGCCTCACGCCGGAAGCAGGTGGAGAACCCCGCGTACCGGAGCGGGACGTCCTCGAGGATCTCGCCCGTGTGCAGCGCGGCGAGCGCGACCTCCGAGGTGCCGACGAGGTAGAGCCCGTCGCGCTCGACCGCGTAGATGTTCACCTCGTCGGTGGGGAAGAAGCCCGTGCCGTACATCGCCTCCTCGCGCACGAGCACAGGGGGGAGGACGGGGACGAAGCCCTTCTGCACGAGCCGGTCGAGGGCGAAGCGATAGAGGGCGAGCTCCAGGAGCGCGACGTCCCCGATCCGGTACACGAAGCGCGAGCCCGAGACGCGTGCCCCGCGCTCGAGGTCGATCCAGCCGTAGGCCTGTGCGAGGTCGACGTGGTCGGAGACCGGGAAGTCGAACGAGGGCGGCTCTCCGACGCGTCGGATCTCGACGGCGTCGTCCTCCGTGAAGCCGTCCGGGGCGGACACGTCCGGCGGGTTCGGCACGCGGTCGAGTAGCGCCTTCCGCTCGCTCTCCGCGGCCGCGAGGGCGTCCTCGAGCTCCTTCAACTCGACCTTCACCTGCCGGAGCTGCTCGAGCTCCTCCGCGGAGGGCTTTCCCTTGAGCTTCGTCTTCCCGCGGAGCTCGTCGACCCGTGGGACGAGCGCGAGCCAACGCGCGTCGGCAGCCATGAGCTCGTCGAACAGCCGCGCGGCCTCGTCTCCCTTGCGGACGAGGGCGGAGCGGAACGCGTCCGGGTCGGCGCGCGCGGCCTTGAGGTCGATCACGGCGCTGAGTCTAGAAAGCGACGGCGATCAGCCGCCGGCGGCTTCCGCGACGTAGGCGGCGACGTTGGCGATGTCCTGCTCGGAGAGCGTCCCGGCGAACGCCGGCATGCCCCCCTGGCCGTTCGTGACGCGGTCGAGCGCGAGCTCGAAGCTCGGCTGCGAGTCGTCGAGGTTCGGCCCGATGGTGCCGGACGTCCCGGCATCGGCGAGCGTGTGGCAGGAGCCGCAGGCCGGCGACCCGAGGAAGACCTGCCTGCCGGCGACCGGGTCGCCCTCGGCGGGCGGCTCGGTCTCGGTCGTCTCGGTCTCCGTCGTCTCTGTGTCGGTGGTGTCAGTCGTCTCGGTGTCCGTCTCGGTCTCGGTCGTCTCCGTCTCTGTCTCCGTCGGGAGCGTGCCCGTGACAGTGTCCGGGGTCGCGGTCGTCTCCTCGCCGCCACCGCAGCCCGCCGCGGCGAGGCCGAGTGCGAGAACGAGCAGCGTGAGGAGCAGAGCCAGGACTCGACGGCGCACGAGCGCGATCCTACACGGCTCCGCGTCACCGTCTCGCGCGTACGATCCCAGGGTGATCCTCGAGCGCAGCATGCACCCGGCATGGCTCTCGAACGCGTACCTGCTCGCCGACCGGCCCGGGGGCGCGGCCGTCTTCGTGGACAGCGGTGCGCCGCTCGAGCCCCTCCTCGAGGCCGTCGAGCGCGACGGGCTCCGCCCGACGCACCTCCTCGTCACGCACGGCCACGCCGACCACGTGGCAGGGAACGACGAGCTCGTGCGTCGCTTCGGTCTCGAGGTGACGACGGGCGCGGTCGAGACCGGCGAGCTCCGGATCGACGTTGTCGCGACCCCGGGCCACTCCGACGACGGCATTTCGTTCGTCGTCGTCGACGAGCTCTGCTTCACCGGCGACACGCTCTTCCGCGACGCGGTCGGCGGCGGTCCCGCCGAGGAGCTCCGGAGCTCGGTCATGGACGTGCTCATGGCCCTTCCGCACGAGCTCCGCGTCCTGCCCGGCCACACGGACGAGACGACGATCGGCCGCGAGTGGGAGTCGAACCCGTTCGTCCGCTACTGGCGCGGGCTCGAGGCCGCGGACGGCCGCGACTGCACCGTTAACGGAGATCCCGCGACGATCGTCGTCTGGTCTCCCGACTACGACGGGAAGGGCAAGGCGCTCGTCCGGTTCGCCGGCGGGGGCGAGGCGATCGTCGGCGCGTCGCGCATCGCAGGTCTCTGAGGGAGACTCATACCCCGCAGGGGTATACTGACGGCATGAGCGAGACGCTGACGTATGACGTCCCGGCCATCCACTGTGCGCACTGCGCGCTGTCGATCCGGGAGGAGGTCTCCGAGGTCGAGGGCGTCGACGAGGTCGCCGTCGACCTCGAGACGAAGCTCGTGACGGTGCGCGGGCACGAGCTCGACGACGCCGCGCTGCGCGCGGCGATCGTCGAAGCCGGCTACGAGGCGCGATGAGCACAACTGCAGAGCGATACGAGGCGCGGGTCGACCTCGCGCTCGAAGGCATGACGTGCGCCGCCTGCGCGACGCGGATCGAGCGGAGGCTGAACAAGCTCGAGGGGGTCGACGCCTCCGTCAACCTCGCGACCGAGCAGGCGGCCGTGCGCTACAACGCCGCACGCGTCGCGGTCGACGACCTCCTCGGCGCGGTCGAGGCCGCCGGCTACCACGCGCGGCTCGCCGAGGACGTCACGGCGGCGGACGACGATCGCTCGAAGCCGCTGCGCTCGCGCCTCCTCGTGTCGGCGGCGCTGACGATCCCGCTCGCGGCACTGGCCATGATCCCGCCGCTGCGGTTCGAGGGCTGGGAGTGGCTCGCCTTCGCGCTCGCGACGCCGGTCGTCCTCTGGGCCGGCTACGGCTTCCACCGCGCAGCTCTGCTCAACGCCCGGCATCTGAGCGCGACCATGGACACGCTCATCTCCATCGGCACGCTCGCGGCCGCGCTTTAGGGTCTTCGCGGACAGGAATCCGCTCGGCGGATTCCTGTCCTGCGGGAAAGTCAGACGAGCAGATCGTCCGCGGCGTCGCGCTGGCCGTCGCGCTCCGCGAGGAACGCCCGCAACCCCTCGATGCCGCCGTAGCCTTGGAGCTGGAGCACGAGATCGAGCTTCTCGGCGACTGCGAGGGCCGGCTCTCGTGGGCCGCTCGTCGGCGTCCACCTCGTGTGGGCGGCGGCGGCGAGCTCGGCGAGACAGGTGAGACCGCGCTCGACGATCTCGACCTCCCACGGATAGAGGGCGACGACCACCGCCTCGGCGTTCCACTGATCGCGGTTGTGACCCACGGCCACTCTTCATCGGACGGAAGGAGGCCGGGGTTGAGGCTCGGCCGGGGGACATGCGGGCTTGTGCGGCTCAGCGCGACTCGGTCGCGAGCCGCACGCCGAAGGCGATCAGCAGGGTGCCGGTGAGCGCGTCGATGGCACGCCGCATGCGGCCGGCAAGGAAGCGACGCAGCCGCGCGACGGCGACCGCGTACAGCGTCAGCCATGCGAACGTCATCGCCGAGAAGCAGAGGCCGAGGGCGAGGAGCGCGACGAACGAGCCGCTCCCGCCGGGCGCGAACTGCGGCAGGAGGCTTGCGAAGAAGATCGCCATCTTGGGGTTCCCGAGGTTGGAGAGCAGACCCTGACGGAGAGCCTGCCGAGGTGCGCGACGCGGATCGCCGACGTCTCGGTCGGCGTGCGACCCGCCGGTAACGGCGGAGTAGAGCGACTGTGCGCCGAGCACGACGAGGTATGCGGCGCCGGCGAGCTTGAGTGCGCGAAACGCGGGCTCCGAGGCGCTGAGGAGCGCGACGACGCCCGCGCTCGCCGCGAGCGTCCAGACCGCCTGACCGAGCGCGACGCCCGCTGCGGTCGCGACCCCTCCGTGTCTCCCGCCCGCGAGCGTGTTCCTGATCGTGAGGGCGGTGTCCTGGCCGGGCGTGCAGATCACGACGGCCGACACGACCACGAACGTCACGAGGCTTTCCAGCATCCCGGAAGTATCGAGGAGGAAGGCTCGTTGGTCGCTCACAGTGACGTCGATCCGTGCGTTGACCCTGTCGTGAACCTTCGCGCGCACCTGGCACTGGCTGCTGTCGTCGTGGTCTGGGCAGGATCGTTCTCGGTCATCAAGGCGCTCCTCGATGACGGCGTCGCCGCCGGGGACGTCGCGCTCTGGCGCTATGCGGTCGCGGCTCCCGGCTTCGCGCTCGTGCTCTGGCGGGCGGGTGGGCTCCCGGGTCTCACCCGTGGAGACGCGCTCCGCGCCGCCAGCGCAGGCGTCCTCGTCGTGGTCGGGTACCACCTCTTCCTGAACCTCGGCACCGAGCACACCACCTCGGGTGTAGCGGCGCTCGTCGTCGCGTTGGCGCCGGGCATGACGCTCGCGCTCTCGGTTGCTGTCGGCCTCGAGCGCCTCCGGCCTCGGCACGCTGTCGGCCTCGGGATCGCATTCGCCGGCGTTGCGGTCGTGGTCGGCCTCGGGACCGGCGATGAGCTCTCGGTCGAGAGCGCCAAGGGACCGCTCATCGTCCTCGGAGCGCCGCTCTCGTTCGCGCTCTACAACGTGCTGCTGAAGCCCCTTCTCGGCCGGTACGACCTCCTGGCGCTCACCGCAGCCACGAGCCTCGTCGGAACCCTTGGGCTCCTGCCCCTCGTGCGCCCGTCGACGGTCGACGTCGTGCGCGACGGCTCCGCCGCGACCGTCGCGCTCGTCCTCTATCTCGGCGTGCTCGCCACGTTCCTCGGGTACATCGCGTGGAACATGGGGCTACGCGGGCTCGGGCCGACGCGTGCCGTCACCTACGCCTACGCGATTCCGCCGCTGGCCGTCCTGATCGGCGCGGTCGCCCTCGATGAGCCGGTCACGTCCTGGATCGTCCTGGGAGCGGTGCTGGTCGTCGGAGGCATCGCGGTTGCCCAGGGGGTCGTCTCCGGCCGGCGCTCCGGTAGCGTCGGGCGGTGGCTGAGCGCGTCCTCACGCAGCGCGAGCTGAATCGCGCGCTGCTCGCACGTCAGCTCCTCCTCGAGCGCTCGCGCCTGCCTGTCTCGCGTGCGCTCGAGCGCCTGGGCGGGATCCAGAACCAGTACGCGCCGAACGCGTACATCCGGCTCTTGTCGTGCCTCGAGGACTTCCGGCGCGACGACCTGACGCGGGTGCTCGAGCGCAAGACCGTCGTGCAGGCGACTCTCATGCGCGGGACGATCCACGTCGTCTCGAGGCGCGACTACTGGCCGTTCTCCGTCGCGATTCGGGCGTCCAGCCGCGAGTGGCACCTGCGCGTGCGGAAGCTCCGCGGCCGAGAGGACGAGCTCGTCCGCGTCGCGGCGCAGATCCGCGAGCGGACGGTCGGCGGGCCGATGCGCTACGAGGAGCTCGACGAGCTGACCGGGCGACGCTGGCACGACGCCAGCCCGTGGCTCGAGCTCGTCCGCGTCCCGCCGTCCGGTACGTGGGAGCAGCGGCGCGCGCATCTCTTCGAGACGGCCGAGCGATGGATCGGGCCGGAGGAGGTCGACCCGGTTGCGGCGCTCGAGCACCTCGTGCGCCGCTACCTCGCCGCGTTCGGGCCGGCGTCGCGCGGGGACGTCGCGCAGTGGGCGGGAATGCGGGCCCGCGACGTCGCGCCCGCGCTCGAACGCCTGCCGCTGCGCCGGTTCCGCGACGAGGCGGGCGGCGAGCTCCTCGACCTGCCGCGCATGCCGCTCCCCGATGCCGAGACGCCCGCGCCCGTGCGCTTCCTGCCCACGTGGGACGCGATCCTCCTCGTGCACGCACGGCGGACGCAGGTGCTGCCCGAGCGCCACCGCCCACGGATCTTCTCGACGAAGACGCCAAATTCGTTCCCGACCTTCCTCGTCGACGGCGCGGTCGCGGGGACGTGGCGGTACGAACGCGGCCGGATCGAGCTTCAACCGTTCGAGCGCCTCGACCGCGCGACGTCGCGGGATCTGCGCGAGGAGGCAGATCGGCTTGCCGTCTTCCACGCCTGAACGGGAGAATGCGCTGGTGACAGCGAGCGACGCCCACGAGCACGGCCGCGAGCACGAGGAGGCCTGGCGTGCCGTCCTCATGGGCGAGGCGCGCGGCCTCCAGACCGTCCGCAGGCTCGTCGGGTGGGTCCCGATGGGGCCGCGGTGCAAGCTCTGCCTCGCACCCCTCAAGCCGCCCGGGAGCGTCGTCCTCCGGCTCGTCGGCTTCGGTCCCTCGCGGCTCAACCGAAGGCTCTGCCGCGCCTGCTTCCGCGCGATCGAGAAGAGGCCTGGCGGGGCGGAGGTCGAGCTCTCGCTCCTGTTCGCCGACGTGCGCGGCTCCACGGGCCTGGCGGAGCGGATGCCCGCGCACGAGTTCTCGCAGCTCATCTCGCGGTTCTACGGGACCGCGGCCAAGGTCGTCGACGGCTGGGACGGGCTTGTCGACAAGTTCGTCGGCGACGAGGTCGTCGCGCTCTTCATCACCGGCGTCGGAGGCCCCAACCACTCCGAGCGCGCATTCGGCGCTGCTCGCGAGCTCCTCCGCGAGACCGGCAACGCGAACGGAGAGCCCTGGGTGCCGATCGGTGCCGGCGTGCATACGGGGGTCGCCTTCGTCGGCACGGTCGGCGAGGGGGACGCGTGCGACTTCACCGCCGTCGGGGATCCGGTGAACGCGGCGGCGAGGCTCGCCTCGACCGCGGCGGCCGGAGAGATTCTCGTCAGCGCGGCTGCTGCCGAAGCAGCGGGCCTCGACACGGCCGGGCTGGAGCGCAGGACGCTCGAGCTCCGCGGCCGCGACGAGACCCTCGACGCCTGGGTCGCGGCTGCCCGAGATGGTTGATCGGCAATTCTTCGTCGCGCGGATGGTGGCCGCGACACATCGCCGGCTGGCGCCGCCCCTCCTCGCCCGTAGTCCCGATACGCGCTCGTCCGGGCGGCGTCCCCGGCTTGGTCTCGGCCATCCCCGCATCGCCGACAATTACCGATCAACCATCGAGCCGCCGAGGAGCCGGCCGAGCTCGTCGCCGACCAGCGCCTCCCAGCGTCCGGCACGTGGGAGGGGGGCGAGGTGTCCCCGCGGGGTGCGGAGCGCGAGGCCGTGAACGGCGCCTCTGATCACCACGTACCGTCCGCTAGCTCCCGCAGCACGAGCGCGCTCGAACCCCCTGCGGGACAATCGCGGCGCGACGCCGGGGATGCCGGGGAGCCAGGTGTCGAGCGCTCCGTGCAGCACCACGAGCTCCTTGCCGGCGATCGGGGTCACGTCGAGCTCGTCCGGGATCCAGGGAGCGAGGCCGAGAACACCGCGCACCGGCGGGCGACCCGCCGTCGCGATCGCCACGGCGCCGCCCATCGAGAACCCCAGCATGATCGTGTTCGGGCTGCCGATCTCCAGGATCGCGGCGTCGGCATCCTCGATGCACAGGTCGAGGTGCTTCCACGACTTGACCCGGTACCGGACCTCCGCGAACGTGAGCTCGGGAAATCGTGGAGCCAGGCGCCGGACGAGCCACTCGACCGATGCGCTCCAGGTTCCCTCGACGGGCTGCGGCTGGCCGCCGTTCACGCAGATCACCGCGCCGCGCGAGGTCTCCCCGGTCACGCGGAGCTCCGCGCCGGTGGCGAGGCGCGTCACCTCTCGGGCTCGTCCGTTGCGTCGAGGGCGCGCCGGATCCAGGACGGAAGCTCGCGGAGGAAGTCGGGATCGATCGCGTGGCCGAGGAACGGGAGCTCGCGGTAGAAGAGCTCGGCGCCGGCATCCTCGAGCCGACCGCGCGCACGGCGGCCCCACTCGACCCCGATGACGGGATCGAGGGCGCCGTGCCCGATCGCGACGGGCGGGAGCGGGGGCGTGAGGTCGAGCTCGAAGCCCGGCACGGTCGGCATGAAGCCGCTCAGCGCGACGAGCGCCGCGGGACGGGGCCGCCCCACCCCGAGACCGAGCGCATGGGTCATCACGGCACCCTGCGAGAAGCCGCCGAGGACCGTTCGTCCGGGCGGAAGGTCGTTCTCTGCGTGCAGTGTGTCGAGCCACGACGAGATCGCCGAGAAGGTCGCGGCGAAGGTCGCGGGGTCCGGATACCCGATCTCGTGCACGGCGTACCAGTGCGCGCCGCCGGGCGGCAGCCGCAGCGGGCCGCGTGGCGTGACTCCGAGCAGGCGCTGCTCGGGATCGAGGAGATCGAGCAGCGGGTACAGATCTCTCTCGTCCGCGCCGCGCCCGTGGAACAGCACGAGGAGGCCATCCGGATCCCCTGCGGCTGGGCGGACGAGGTGGTCGAGCGCGGCCATGGCGGTCGCGCCGGACCGTACCTGCGCCGAGTCGGTCTCTCAGCCTCGCCGGCCGACGACGAAGCGCAGAGGCGGGTTCCAGGTGCGCTCGAGCTCGTGGATGTCGCCGAATCCGGCCTGCTCGAGTCGGGCGATGGCCCTCCCGGGATCGAGGACGAAGCCACCCGACCGGACGGTCATGAGGTCGTCTGTCACCGCCTCGAGGGGGTCCGTCTCGTCCGCGGACCTGACGCCGACGACGATGCGCCCGCCGGGTCGCAGCAGCTCGTGGATCCGTCGCATCGCGTCGTCGAGGAAGGGCTCCGGGACGAAGAACGACGGGAGCCAGGCGAGATCGAAGCCGTCCGGGTCCTCGAAGTCCTGGATCGTGGTCTCGACGAGGGTGACGCGCGACTCGAGCTCCGCGGACGCCACGTTTCGCCGAGCGAGCTCGAGCGCGGGCGGCCAGGGATCGATACCGACGACGGTGGCGTCGGGGACCGTCCTGCAGAACGCAACGGCGAGCCCGGCCACGCCGGTGCCGACGTCCAGGATCCGAGCCCCGGGGGGCGTGACGCCGAGATCGGAGAGCAGCGTCGCGACCAACGGCAGACGCAGAGCCCTGCGCCTGGAGGAGAACAGGGTCGCTGTGAGTCCACGCCCCCTCTCGCGCCGGGTTGTCCATGAGGTCAAGCCCCTGGGCGAGGTAGGAGCGGGCGAAGGCGAGGACGACGGCGCGCTCGCCCTGCTCGAGGCCGTCGAGCTGCTCGCGCACGCCGAGGACGTCGGCGACGCGGTCGAGCTGCTCACGCACGGCCGGGTCGCCTTCAGCTCCGAGCTGGTCGAGTTGGAGCCGTGCTGAGACTGCGGAGAGCGCGAGCGCGTTCGCCAGCAGCCGGTTCGAGAGGCCCATCAGCTCGTCGAACGCCATGCGTGCGAGCCTATCGACGAGGCCGCGCCGGGCAAAACGACACTACGGACGCCGAGGGGCGAGCGCGCCGAGCACGACGCCGAAGAGCGCGTGTCGCCAGGTCGCCTGCGCGAACACACGTGGATTCGCCAGGACAGCCGGCACGCCTGGCGCTCTCCGGGCCGGGTGGTGGCGATCGACGAAGTACCAAAGGGGATAGAGCGCGACGTGCTCCGCGAGTGCCATCATGAGCGCGAGGCGTCGAGGACGCGCGGTGGTCCGCCTGCGAGCCTCGTGGAAGGCGAGCCCGAACATTGCGCCGTTCAGTGCGTGGATCGCGAGCCCCGCGATGCGCCAGTGCCGGCCCCGCGTCACGGCCTTGCCGAGGACGGCGACATCCGAGTAGTCGCAGCGGAAGACGCGCTGGTCGAGCGGCTCCTGCGCTGCCCACACAGTCGCGGCGGCGGCTCCGGCGGCAGCTGCGTGCAGGCGGCTCACCGGCGAAGCAGCGAGAACGCGATCTGACGGCCGTGCCCACTCCCTGCCAGCCGGATCCAGAGCGCGGCGACCGCCTCGAGCTCTCGTGCGGCCGCGAGCGGCCCTGCGTCGAGCGCGTCGAAGCCGAGCTCGACCGCGAGCGCGAGCGCCACGTCCTTGGCGCTTGGGTCGTCGCCGGCCACGAGCATCGCGGACGGGCCGGCGGGGTAGGCGGGATCTGCCATGTTCTCCCAGCCGGTCGTGTTGAACGCCTTGACAACGCGCGCCTGCGGTGCCCACTCAGCGATGCGCTCGGCCCCGGACACGTCTCCGGACGCGCCCAGGGGATTCGTCGCGTCGATGACGACAGCCTCGGCGAGCTCGAGACCCCGCACGACGTCCGCGACCGCCGTCCAGGGAAGCGCAAGGACGACCACGTCTGCGCTTCGGATCGCGTCCACGGGCTCCGCTGCCGAGCGCAGCTCCACGTGACGGGGGTCGCCCGGATCGCGGACGCCGTACACGATCTCGTGTCCGCCGGCGGCCCAGCGCTCGCCTAGCGCTCTGCCGACCCGGCCGGCTCCGAGGACGGCGATCCTCACGGGCCCACGATAGCCCGGGAGCCACGGCCGAGACTCCAGCTCCGGATCGGGAATACATCCGGGCCGGTCGTCGCCCGGCGTGATCGGACGCCGGCGGTTCCTCTACGACCTCTGGGGCGACACCGTGAACATGGCGAGCCGGATGGAGTCTCATGGTGCCCGTGGGGCATCCAGATCACCCGTGCGACTGGGAGCTCGTGCGTGACGCGTTCGTGGCCGAGCCGCGGGGGCTCGTCGAGGTCAAGGGCAAGGGCGAGGTCGAGACCTGGTACCTCGTGGGTCAGAAGAGGTAGTTGCGAGGCTCGTCAGACGGGGAATACTCCGCAGGCTTGTCGCGTTCTCATACGTGTTGGCGCTCGCCCCTTACGGCAGGCGCAACTTCTGTGTGGGCGCCTGGTGCCGACGCAGGATCTCGAACGAAGGAGCAACATGAAGGGAACACACCCTGAACTGACCACGACTAACGTTCGCTGTAGCACGTGCGGAAACGAGTTCACGACGCGCTCGGCGCGGAGCGAGCTCGTCGTCGACGTCTGCTCGAGCTGCCACCCCGCGTACACGGGCGAAGCGAGGCCCGTCGCGAGCGGGAGCAGGATCGAGCGCTTCGAGCGGCGTCGGGCACGGAGTCACTCCGCCGCGGGAGTCGCATGATTCGTACGAGAAAGGACGAAGTGAGGAACACACTGATGCACGAAGCAGACCTGAGCACCTTCCTTGAGCAGGCAGAAGCGCGCGGTCTCGTCGACGAGACCGAGCTGGAGACGCTCGCCTTCGAGCACGGCCTCGACGAGGAGGAGCTCGCCGCGGTCCGGAACGAGCTCGCCGCCCGCGAGATCGAGGTCGTGGAGACCGCGAGTGATGCCGCCGAGCCGGCGCGCACCTCCGAGACCGAGGCCCGCTGGGAGGCCTCCGAGGCGGGCACGGGCGACTCGCTCTCGCTGTTCCTGAGCGAGATCGGGCGCTACGAGCTGCTGACGGCCGCCCAGGAGGTCGAGCTCGCGAAGCGCATCGAGCGCGGCGACCGTGCCGCCAAGGAGCGCATGATCAACTCCAACCTGCGCCTCGTCGTGTCGATCGCGAAGCGCTACCGGGGTCACGGTCTGCCGCTCGGGGACCTGATCCAGGAGGGGATCATCGGGCTCAACCGCGCGGTCGAGAAGTTCGACTGGCGCAAGGGCTTCAAGTTCTCGACCTACGCCACTTGGTGGATCCGCCAGGCCTGTCAGCGCGCGATCTCGAACCAGTCGCGGACGATCCGCGTCCCGGCACACGTCCACGAGCGGCGGGTCAAGCTCGCCCGTGTCAGTCGGCGCTTCGAGGTCGAGCACGGTCGTGCTCCGACCTCCGAGGAGCTCGCGGCCGCCTCCGGGCTCGAGCTGCAGCACGTCGAGGAGGCGCTCGGTGCGGTAGAAGCGTCGGTCTCGCTGAATCAGGCCGTCGGCACCGACGGCGACGGCGAGCTCGGCGACCTGTTCGCCGACCCCGAGGCCGTCGACCCAGCCGAGGAGGCGGGCGACACGCTGCGCCGGCAGGCTGTGCGCTCGGCGCTCGAGGCGCTGCCCGAGCTGGAGCGGCGTGTGCTCGAGCTGCGGTTCGGGTTCAACGGCGAGCAGCAGCCGCTCGAGGCGATCGAGCGCGAGCTCGGGATCTCGCGCGAGCGGGCCCGCAGGCTGGAGCGCGAGGCGTTCGCGCGCCTGGAGACCGAGCTCGAGGCCGCGGTCGGCGCCGAGGCAGCCGATCTCGCGCGCTCGGCGTGAGGTCTGTCTCGGTAACGCTCCACGGGTTCCGGTCGGCTCGCCCCCGGCGTGCGAGCGAGCACTACGTCGTCGCGCCGGGCAACACCTAGCTGACGTCCACGATGAGGAGACGCGGCGGTCCGGTAAAGGTGAAGAGCGTCATCGCGAGCTGATCACCACGGACGCGTTCGACGCTCGTCACGCAGCCGGCCACCTGCAGAAGGTGCTCGACGGGCCGACTCCCGCCGCGACCGCCGCTCCCGACTCGCTCAAAAGACGGACCGCGTACACGTCCCCGCAGCTTCCGATGACGAGGCGTGGCTCTCGGTCAGGGAAGGGCACCC
>Ga0299907_10001050_pt1 | contig 15111 bp, 15 predicted proteins | sample RVTome_16_FD_198680 | JGI IMG/M metagenome (GOLD analysis project Ga0299907, IMG submission 198680) | Soil microbial communities from uranium-contaminated site in the Upper Colorado River Basin, Wyoming, United States - RVT152D67 (version 2) ... | reverse complement strand
TGTCGACGTCGAGGTCGCGGGGCTCGTACGCGTTGGCCGCGATATTGGTGAGCTCCGTCCCCGCCTCGGCCAGCCAGACTCCCAGGTGGGCCACCAGGTCCTTCACCGTCCATTCCGGGTCACGGAAATAGCCGGGAACGATGCGCTCGTCCGGTGACAGGAGCCTGACGAGGGTGCCGATCTCCGACCACTCCGCATGTTCCAGGTCGACCTCCGAACGGTAGTCCCTGGGCACCTGCGTCGCCAATCCGGTCTGGATGACGTGACGAGGTGTTTCGGTCGTGTCTGACATCGTTGCCTCCTCATCCAAAGGTGAAGCAATAGGTCTCGACTCCAGCCTCGAGGAACTCGATCTCGAACAGGACGTCAAGCTGTCCCGGTGAGCGGAGACCGCTCCCCGTCGGGCAGGACGTGGCGCGGGAGAGGTCAGTCGGAACGGTTGGGAGGATTAGCGGGTGGCGCCCGACATGGCCGGGCTGGTCGCCAGGTCCCCGAGTGCGGTGCGGGCCTGCTCCACCTTGTCGACCCCGAGCACGACGGTGACCTTGGTACCGTCCATCCCCATCGGGGCAAGCAGCTCGATGTTCACGCCCGCGTCTCCGAGGCGGCGGGCCGCATCGGCGACCGTGCCGGGCTTGTCGTCCAGCCTGGCCGTGACGGTGGAAATCTCCCGGAATCCGATCCCGGCGTCGTTGAGGGCCGACCGCAAACCCGCCTCGTCCTTCGCGTAGAACGCGGCACCGCCGTGGTCCCCGATCCCGAGGCACACGACGTTGGCGAGGTTGATGTCACGACTGGCGATCTCCTCGGCGTGACGAGCGAACTCACCCGGCCTGTTGAGCGCTTCGACGATGAACCACTGCATGGGCAACCTCCTGGCGCACCGATGGCGCGCATCCTGCCCGGCACGCTGCCGCGCTCCCAGTACGGGACGGGTCGGTGTCACGTTGGGCCACTGGCGACGCTCCGGGCCACGTCGGCCCGTGTCTCCGAACTCCCCGTCCGCTCCCTCTATTGTCTCGCCGCTGTCGACCCGGTTATCCACCGTGGACCTGCCGGTGGTCCGGCGGACGCGGCGGGCTGCTCGGCGTGGAGGAAACCGATCCGGCGCTCGCGAATATCACGGTCACGATCCACGTCACGTCGCGGGATCCGCCGGCTGCACAACCATCCGGATGTTGCCGGAGGCAGCGGCGCGCAGACCCGAGCGTGCCGAAACGGTTACGCACCGCGATGCCCTCGAAGATGTGGGAGCCGTCTTCAGTCAGCGGATCGCGAGCGGGACCTCCGTCGTCTCCTCGTCACGGATGAGTCAAACTCGCAGGCTCTCCGCCGGACCCGCATTCCGATCGGTGAGGCTGGCGAGCAGGTAGAACGCGTCGAGGTAGAGCGCCGAGCGGAGGTCGGTGACTGACGGAGCGGCCGGCGTGTGGGTGTGCGAGTGGAAGATCGCCACGAGATCCTGGCCGGCGTCGTCGATGCCGAGCACGATGCGCACGAGGTCGTCGAGATGCACGCTGTACACATATCGGCTCGCATCCGCGTTCCGAGCGGGATGGTGGGCGGTCGCGGTTGGACTTAGCGGCGCCCAGTCATGTCGCCAACCCAGCGGCCGGGCCGCGCGAAAGCCGCACGCGCTGACTGACAGGTGTTCATTGCTCGGCTCGCGACCAGCGTGCACGACGACTAACTACCTATCAGCTCCTGGCTTGACAGTATTGGGTCTGTGGCTCCTGACCTGGGGCATCGCCCTCGCCCTGATCCTGCTCGGCGAACAGCTGGCCGCGATCTTCGGTGAGCTGAGCGCATCCAACCCGCTCTTCATCCTCGCCGTCTACGGCCCGGGCATCGTAGCCGTCGGGCTCGTGCTGTGGCACTACGGCCGGAGCGGCGTCGGCGGGTTCCTGAGCCGTTTGGCGCTGTGGCGCTTGCCGCTGGTCTGGTGGGCGTTTCTCATCGTCGGCGTCCCGGCGGCGTTCTATCTGGGAGCGGCACTCACTGGGTCGATCGACGACCCCTTCCCCTTCTCGCCATGGACCGCGGTCCTGCCCGCGCTGGCCTCGGCCATCTTCCTCGGACCGATCGAGGAGTTCGGCTGGCGCGGCGTCGCGCTGCCGCTCCTCCAGCGCCGCTTCGCGCCGCTATGGGCCGGGCTGATCCTCGGCGTCATCTGGGCCGTCTGGCACATTCCGGCCTTCCTGCTCAGCGGCACGCCCCAGGAGGCGTGGTCTTTCGCGCCGTACTTCGTCGGGGTCGTCTCCCTCTCGGTCATCGTGACTCCGATGTTCAACGCCTCGCGTGGCAGTCTGCTGATCCCCGTGCTGTTCCATTTCCAGGCCAACAACCCGATCTGGCCCGACGCGCAGCCGTGGGACAACTGGCTCTTCGCCGCCGTCGCTGTCGTGATCGTGGTTCTCAACTGGCGAACGATGACGGATCGTGACGCCGGCGTGACCGACGTCGTGCCGGGCGACGGTCGCGATCGTCCGGGCGGCCAAGAACGAGCCGGCGCTTGAGCTGAGGACGGCGGAGACTGACGCCTGGCGCGGAAGCGCTCTTAGGACCGAGCCGATCGACGCCGGACTGGCGCCCGTGTTAGGCTGGTTCCTCACGGAGGTGGCGTCCCAAGCGCGGCACATCCTCCGCTCACACTCCCGCCGTCGCGTCGTACCGAGCAAAGATGAGGCAGGGCTTGTTGAGCAGCGCCCTTCGCCGGGTGCTCGGAGGAACTCATGGGGGCCGCCGCCCAGCTCATCCCGACGCGCACGATTCCGCATGGCGCGAGCTTCTCGCCGCCTGCCGATCCTCGAGTCCATCGCCGGTGGGGGCTGCTCGTCGCCACCGCCCTCGCCGCTCTGCTCTGCCTCCCGGCGCCCGCCTTGGCGAACACGCCGGAGTCCGGAGTCGGACTCACCACACCCGATGCGCTCGAAGCCTTTATCGACGAGCTCATGGCCGATCACGTCGAGCAATTCGGCCTCGCCGGGGCCACAGTCACCGTCGTCAAGGACGGCGACGTGTTCGTCTCCAAGGGCTATGGACATGCCGATCTCGCCGCCGACGTCCCGGTCAACGCGGACACAACCCTGTTCACGACCGGATCGGTCGCCAAGCTGTTCACCTGGACGGCCGTCATGCAGCTCGTGGAGCAGGGCAAGCTCGACCTCGACGGCGAGGTGAACAGCTATCTGACCGGATTCCAGATCCCCGACACCTTCCCCGAGCCGATCCGCGTCTGGCACCTGCTGAGCCATACCGCAGGATTCGAGGATCGGCCGGTCGCTGGCTTGTTCGCGAAGACGGCGGACGAGGTGCCCGACCTCGAGACCGGGCTCATTCGCTTCCTCCCTGAACGGGACTGGGCGCCGGGCCTGTACATGGCCTACAGCAACTATGGCGCGGCGCTCGCCGGCCATCTCGTGGCCCAGATCTCGGGGATGAGCTGGGAGGAGTACCTCGAGCGCAACATCTTCGAGCCGTTGGGGATGACGCATTCCACGACCCGGCAGCCGATGCCCGACGTCTTGGCGCCGAGCGTGACCAAGATGTACGGTGCCGGCGAGGACGGCCTGGTCGAGTCGTTCTTCGAGTACTCGATGCTCGCACCGGCCGGTGCCATGCTCGCCACCAGCGACGACATGGGCCGCTTCATGCTGGCGCACCTGCAAGGCGGACGCCTCGACGACGCGCGGATCCTCGAGGAGGAGACCGTGGAGCAGATGCACAGCCAGCTGTTCACCCATGACCTGCGCCTGGGAGGCAACGCCCACGGCTTCTGGGAGCACACCGAGCGCGGACAACGAATCCTGAGCCACGGCGGCGACCTCAATACCTCGCATGCCTTGATGGCCTTCGCCCCGGAGCACGATATCGGCTTCTACGTCGCGTACAACAGCGTCGGCGGGCCGGAGGCGCGCGAGGCTTTCTCGGATGCCTTCTGGGACTACGCCTTCGCCGATGAGTCGCCGGCCGCAGAAGCGGTGGTCGGATCCTTCGGGCCGATGGATCGGTTCGCCGGTAACTACACCACGACCCGCATGGCAAGCACGACGTTGACTAAGCTGCTCGGGTCGCTCGCGGTCATCAGCGTTTCGGTTGCCGATGATGGCGTGCTTCTGACCGAGGTCCCGGGCTTCCTGGAAGCCCAGCGCTGGATCCAGGTGGGTGACGACGAGTTCGCACAGGTCGATGGTCCAGCGCGAATGGTCTTCCGTGAGACCGACGGCCAGGCGCAGCACATCGTCTTTGGTGGCTCGAGCCTGACCGCCTACTCGCCATTGAACGCCTGGATTCCCGCGCCCTGGATCGACGCCGCCGCATTGCACGGTGGTGTGCTGCTGATCTCGGTCGTGCTGCTCCTGTCGGGACTGCTGCTGTGGCCGGTCATCGCCCTGGTCCATCGGCGCCGTAGCCGCGAGGGGACTGGTCGGCGGCGCATCGCCCGCTGGTGGGCCGCTGCCACGGGTGGCCTCTACCTGCTGTTCGTCGTGCTGCTGGTCATGATCCTGGCCGACTCCAGCGTCATTGAGTACCAGATGGCACCGCTGCTCGTCGCGATGCTGAGCGTCGGCGTGGCCGCCGCTGTCATGACTCTCGGCGTCGTGGTCCAGGCCATCCTGGCCTGGCGAGACGGTTACTGGCGCCTCGCGACTCGGCTGCACTACTCGCTCGTCGCCATGGCCTACGTGGCGCTTGCCTGGCAGCTCAACCACTGGAACCTGCTGGGCTTCCATGTCTGATCCGAACCGAGCCAATCCAACACAAGGGGACTCATCCATGGACGCACCGGTAATCCACGTCGAAGGGCTGAAAAAGCGCTTCGGTCAGCACGAGGCCCTCCGTGGTCTCGATCTCACCGTGCCGCAGGGGGTGGTCTACGGCTTTCTCGGTCCGAACGGCGCGGGCAAGACGACGACGATCCGCATCCTCGTCGGACTGCTGCGGGCCGATGCGGGCACCGTCGAGCTGTTCGGCGAACCGATCGACGACCGCCAGACGGTGCTGCACCGCATCGGCGCGCTCATCGAGGGGCCGACCTTCTACCCGTACCTGTCCGGCCGTGACAACCTCCGCGTCATCGGATCGGCGGGACCCGTGCCGGCCCCTGGCCGGATCGACGAGGTTCTCGAGCTGGTCGACCTTCGCCACCGGGCGAAGGACCGATACGCCGGATACTCACTCGGCATGCGCCAACGCCTGGGCATCGCCGCTGCGCTGCTCAATGACCCGCCGCTCCTGCTGCTCGATGAGCCGGCCAACGGCCTCGATCCCGCCGGGATCGTCGACATGCGCGGGTTGCTGCGGCGACTTGCCGCCGAGGGCCACACCATCCTGGTCTCGAGCCACCTGCTCGGCGAGATGCAGCAGCTGGCCGACGAGGTCGCGATCATCAACGAGGGTCAGCTCGTCCGTAACGGAAAGCTGAGCGAGATGCTGGCCATCGGTGGCCTCATTCGAATTCACGTGGCGGCCGCGGAGCTGCCGACAGCACAGAGCTCCCTGGAACAGCTCCTCGGCGCCGCCGCCGTTCACCTTCCCGACAACGGAATGGGGCCGGGCTGGATCGAGATTTCGTCGGCATCGGACCGGGCCTCGGAGGTCAACCGCACGTTGGCCGGCGTTGGCGTGTTCCCTGATCGCGTGGAGACCGGCGATGGCCTCGAGCACCTCTTCCTGAGCCTGACTGGAGCTGACCGATGAGACTGTTACGCGGCGAGCTGCTCAAGCTCGTCAAGCGACCCGCCACCCGAACGATCTTTGGGCTCGTCGGATTGGCGATCGTGATGATCTACGTGGGCATGGGCGCGGTCGCCGCGACCCTTCCGGCGGGCGAAGACCGCGACGGTCTCGCCGGCCTGCTCACCTTCCCCGAGGCCTACCGAGGGCTGCTGGCTCTGTTCCCGCTCTTCGGCGGCATGGCGCTGGCGATCTACGCCGGGCTGGTCATCGGGAGTGAGTGGTCATGGGGGACGCTGCGGCTTGCCTTCACGCGCGGCGAGCCGCGCTGGCGCTACGTGCTGACGACGTTTGTCGCGATCGCGCTGCTGGCGTTCGTCGCTCTGCTGGTCCTGTTCGTGGTCGGGGTCGTGGCCGCCTTCGCTGCCGCTGCCATCTCCGGATTCCCGAGTGGTGATCTCGGGCATGCCGAGACCCTGGTCTGGCTGCCGCTCGGCCTGATCGGCGCCTGGATGGGCATGGTGATCATCGCGTCGCTGGCCTTCGCGGTGAGCCTCGTGGCTCGCAGCCAGGTGGCGGGCATCGGCCTCGTGGTGGCGCTCTTCTTCGGTGAGCAGTTCGCCGCCCTCGTGGTGCCGCCCGAGGTGCTCCAGTTCGCCCCGGTTGCGGCGGCCCGGGGCCTGCTCGCCGCCGATGGGCTGCTGATCCCACTCGTGGCGCTGGCCTACCTCGCCTGCGCGCTCGCGGCCAGCTCGCTCCTGATCGAGCGGGCAGAGATCGCGTAATGGCCGCGGTGGCTATCGTGGCCGCTACCCTCGTCGCCGGCGTCGCCGCCTTCCAGGCGGCGCTGGCTGCCGGCGTGCCGTGGGGTGCATACGCGTGGGGTGGCGTTCACCCCGGCCAGCTTCCAGTGAGGCAGCGCATCATCGGCGCCGTGGCAGTCCCGGTGCTGGTCTTCCTAGCCCTGGTGCTCCTCGCCCAGGGCGGCCTGCTGGGATGGAGCCCACTGCCTGTGGCCTGGCTCGTGCCCGCGACGTGGGTCGTGGCTGTGCTGCTGGCGTTGAACACCGTCGCGAACCTCGCCGCCCCGAGCAGGATCGAGCGCTACGCCTTCGGCGGCACGACCGCCCTGCTGGTCGTTTTGTGCGTTGTCCTGGCGCTGACCGGCGAAGGCCCGAGCTGAGCGAAGTGACGACATCGTGAGCCAGCACCCGCTCGTGCTCGGCTTCCACTTCCTCCTGGAGCTGATCGCGCTGCTTTCGATCGGCTACTGGGGCTGGACCCAGCATGCCGGAGTGGGTCGCTGGCTCTGGACCATCGGCCTGCCGGTGGCGGCCGCTGTCGCCTGGGCGCTGTTTCGGGCCCACGGGGACGGCCCCGATCCAACCATCGCCATCCCCGGCGTCGCCTGACTGATCCTCGAGCTGGTCGTGCTGGTTGGGGCGGCATTCCTCCTGTGGCGCGCCGGCCAACCCATCGCTGCCGCTGGCTGTACCGCGCTGATCGTCATCGACTACGTCCTGCAGTACGACCGCGTGGGCCGGTTGATCGCGATCTGACGTTAGGCGTCTGACCGTGCTGGATCTACCGGTCTGTGGCGGTCCCGTCGCCGCTGCGACCAGGTGGGGACTTTGGTTTGGACCGGACGCCACGGTGACGATGAGCCGATCCAGCGGCAAAAGCAGGATCCACACGATCGGCATTCCAGCCCCTTCCTGATCAACTGCTGAGCAACAGGCGCTCACGATGACGTGACGCTCCAGCCGATGAGGGAGCTGGTTTTGAAGAACATCAGCCGTCCGGTCACGCCTTCAGAATCGCGCCCAGCACCTAAGCTTTGAGCAGATTTCCTGCGCGCGTATCCCCCAGTGCGTAGACTGTCCAGACGGGTCGGAGGTGGCGTCCACGCGCGGCACATCCGCCGTGATCGGCCTGGCGCTGGCGGCTCCGCTCTTCGGCTTCGGTCACGCATTCATCGCCGGTCCGATCGCCATGGCGGCGCTCCTCGTCGCCGCCGTCGTGATCGAGCGCCGCCGTTCACCTCGTCACCTGCCATCCCGGAGGCTAGTCATGCGTTCTCCAGCCATCACGTTGACCACCGCGTCGCTTCTCAGTCTGATCCTGCTGCTGACCCTCGCCGGCTCAGCGGTCGCTGCCGAATACCGCGCCAGCGACCGCGTCGACATCGGCAGTGACGAGACGGTGGACGACGACCTCTATGTTGCCGCCGGGCAGACCGTCATCGATGGCCGGGTCAACGGCGACCTGACCGTGGCGTCAGGGACCGTCGAGGTGCGCGGTACGGTGACCGGCTCCCTCAACTCGACAGGCGGCAACGTCACCGTGTCCGGCTCGGTCGAAGGTGCCGTCCGCTCGCTGGGCGGCAACGTCACCGTGTCAGGCACGGTCGGTCGCGATCTCGTTGTCGCCGGTGGCAACGTGGACATCACCGGCGAGGCCGCGATCGGTGGCGACGTGGCCGGCGCGACCGGCAACCTTCGGGTCGATGGGTCGGTCGAGGGCGATGTCCTGGCGGCTGCCGGCGAGCTGACGATCAATGGCTCCGTCGGTGGAGGCGTCGACGCCAATCTGGGTCAACTGCGCATCGGCTCCGGAGCGGTCATCGGTGGCGACGTCCTGTACGCCTCGGAGCGCGAGGCGGAGATCGCCGACGGCGCGCAGGTCGGCGGCGACGTGCAGCGCCGCGACCCGGAGTGGGCCGGCTACCAGTCTCTGCTGCCCGACAACGTCCTGACCGCCCTGGTCGGTGCGTTCATCGGCCTGCTGGTGCTGGGCTGGGGCCTGATGCTGGCGCGGCCCGGCTGGGTGGTCCATCCCGGCGGGGCGCTGCATGCTCGGCCGCTGCTGGCCTTCGGGGCCGGACTTGCCGCCTGGGTCGGCCAGTTCCTGCTGCTCATCGTGCTCGGCCTCCTGGCGGCTGCTGCAGCCATGCTGGCCGCGTCGTTCGGCGGCGCCTTCGTCATCCCGCTGATCATCGTGGTGCTGGCCATCGTGGCGCTCATCTTCGTGAGCCAGGTCTACGTGGCCATGGCCATCGGCGGCGCGATCGCTCGATTCGGCCGGACGACCTCGCCGTGGCTCGCCTACGCCATCGGCGCGCTGGTGTGGGCGGCGGCGCTGACCCTGCTCGGTTGGCTGGTCGGCTTCCTGGGCGGCCTGGCCTTCGCGATCGGCTGGATCCTGGGGCTGGGTGCGCTGGCGCTCGACACGATCGAGCGTCGGCGCCTCGACGCGAGCGTCGCGCCGACATCCGCGGAGCCAGTCGCCTGAGGCAACACTGCCGATTCCAGAGGCCGCGGGTCGAGGCCCGCGGCGAGTCATCCACGGCGATTTCAGGATCGTTCACCGAGGGGAGCGCAGTCGACAGGCTGTCGCTGACCGGCGGCTCCCGCGGGAGGCGGGTGGCCTATCGGCTGAGCAGTCGACGCTCCCGCGTCGAGAACCACGTTCACGTTCGGGGCGGCGCGACGTCACCTGGGGTGAATGGCCGGCCCCACGTAGGTCAGCAACTCGCGGCCGGTCAGGCGTCAGGGCAGCGACAGGCCATCCGGCAGGACCCCGACGAGCGCCTTGGCTGCGAAGGGGTCGTGCCAGACGTCGTGCCCGAAGATTGTCGCCTGCCGGTGTCCGGGCGCAGGAGCCCACGGCCATCGACAGCGACGTCGTCTGGCCGCACCGTTGGGACCCAGCAGCCCGAAGAAGGCGTCTTGGGGCACGGTAAGGTCGTGGTCGACGGCCATAGCTGAGCCAAAGGCTTTCGATAGGCCCTCCAGCTGGAGCGCTGCGCCGCGCAGCCGGTGGGAGGGGTGCGGTTGGGGATCGGGGTGCTCGCTTCGGTGAAGCGACCAGCGCGGACGATGTCGCTGCCAGCCCGGCAGCTCTCCCTGCCGCGGTGGATTGGCCAGTGGCCCGATCGTTTGCTGGCCAAGTTCCCTTGCGTTCGTACCAGGGAGTGGACTCGACTGATAACCTGAGCCGAGGCTCAGTCAACTGCCCTGAGCAGGTTGACCGCCGCACCCGAAAGAAGCAATGCGCAAGACCGGTCCGGCCGAAGCTGCGGTCATCCTCGCGGTCGACGACGACCACGTTGCCGGCACGCGGATCGAGCGCATCTTGCGCCGCCGGTTTGGGGCGGACTACACCATCCTGTTCGAACGCTCGCCGTCAGCGGCGATCGCCACGCTTGACGAGCTGCACCAAGGCGGCAAGGACGTCGCGCTCGTTCTAGCGGCGCATCGCATGTCGGACATGACGGGCATTGAACTCCTCGCGGAAGTGGCCTCCATGCATCGCGATGCGCGACGGGCACTTCTCACCAGCTGGGGTGATCGATCGGCGGCCGAATCCATTGTGAAGGCGTCCGCACTCGGGCAGATCGATGCCCACATCTTGGGGCCTGGGCGCGACGTCGACGAGTCCTTCTGCCACGCGATCACGGAACTTCTCGATGAGTGGGATCGCCAGCACCGGCCGCAGTTCCAGGCCGTGCGCATCGTGGGTGACCGCTGGGACGCCTATAGCCACGGGCTCCAGGATGCCCTGCAGCGTAGCTACGTCCCGTTCGGCTTTTACGACGCCGACAGCCCGGAAGGTCAGGAGCTCATGAAGCAGACACCTACGACCAGTGAGCTCCCGGTCGCCGTCCTATTCGATGGGCGCGTCCTGCCGAGACCCACGCCGGTCGAGATTGCCGATGCGCTCGGCGTGAATACCGATCCGGGCGCCGAGGTCTTTGACGTCACGGTGGTCGGCTCGGGCCCAGCCGGTCTCGCCGCTGCCGTCTATGGCGCGTCGGAGGGGCTGAGCGTGCTGGTCCTCGAGAACGAGGCGCTCGGCGGTCAGGCCGGCACGAGTTCGCTGATCCGCAACTACCTTGGCTTCCCGCGGGGCCTGAGCGGCGCCGACCTCACGCACCGCGCCTATCTTCAGGCCTGGCTCCTCGGGGCGCGGTTCCTGATCGGCCGTGCCGCGACTGGCCTCCGCGCAGAGCAAGGCGAGCGTGTGCTCGTGCTGGACGACGGCTCCGAGGTCTTCAGCCGAGCCATCATCGTGGCCGTCGGGGTCAGCTACCGGCGGATCGGGATCGACAGCCTCGAAGCACTTGTCGGGCGTGGGGTCTACTACGGCTCGGGCGTCACCGAGGCGCCAGGCATGGCCGACGAGGAGGTGTACGTCGTCGGCGGCGCCAACTCGGCCGGGCAGGCTGCGCTCTACCTCAGCCGATTCGCGGCCAAGGTAACCATCTTGGTCCGAGGCTCCTCGCTTACCGAGATGTCGGATTACCTGATTCGCGACATCGAGCGCCGCAACAACATTGCCGTTCGGCTGAACACCGTGGTTGTCGATGTACGCGGCGACGATCGCTTGCGGATGCTCACCATCCATGACGCCGCGACGGACCGACCTGAAGATGTCCCTGCTACGGCCGTCTTCATCATGATCGGGGCCTCGCCGAAGACACATTGGCTGCCGGCCGAGATCCAGCGTGACGATCGCGGATACATCCTCACCGGTGACAGCCTGTCGACCGTACCGCGGCGACACGGACCAGAGCGACCGCTTGAGAGCAGCATGCCTGGTGTATTCGCGGTAGGCGACGTGCGCGCGGGGTCCATGAAGCGCGTCGCTAGCGCAGTGGGCGAAGGATCGTCCGTCATTCGGTTGGTCCACGCGTATCTGGCTGACACCACGACGGTTGAGCGCCAAACAAGATCAGTTGGGACCAATACTGGAGGGTGAGATGGACTGGTATCCATGGTTGAAGACGTTGCACATCCTGTTCGCGATCGTTGCGGTAGGCCTGAACATCAGTTACGGGGTCTGGCAAGTCCGCGCGGCACGCGAGCCAGAGCACACCGGCTATGCGTTGCGCGGTATCAAGTTCCTCGACGACCGCATCGCCAATCCCTCGTATGCCGGCCTCCTGATCGTCGGCATCCTGCTTGTCCTGCTCGGCCCTTGGGAGTTCACCCAATTCTGGGTCTACGGGGCCATCGCGTTGTACCTGCTCATGGGCACGGTGGCGTTCTTCTTCTACTCGCCGACGCTGAAGCGGCAGATCGCGGTGTACGAAGCCAGTGGCGCGGGAGCCCCCGAATTCACAGCGCTGAGCACGCGCAGCCGCGTTGTCGGCATCATCCTCGCGGTCATCGTGGTGGCGATCATCGTTCTCATGGTGGTGAAGCCCGGCTGACCTGGACGAGGTACATGACCCGTTCTCTGCGATGTGGGGGAGACGTCTCGCCATCGCGCTGCTAGCAGTGCCTGATTCTTGATCAGGCGCTGTCCAAGGTCACCTGACCTCCGACGGAGGGACTGCGACTCATCGGCAATGCGCCGCTCGCGTGGACCTGTTTGGCGTCGCAGCGCGGCTCATTGCTTCATCCCGACGAGGTCCGCGCTGACCTGCCAAAGCCGGGCGGCCGCCGCTCTGTCGTATGACGACTCGTTTGATCGCTTGGCCTTGCGGTTGGCGAAATACTGGCCGGTAGCGCCTTCCGCTGCGGGCGAGCTGGCAAGATAGACCGGCGTGTCCGCGCCGCGCTCGGGCTTCCTCATGAACGGGCGCATCACAATGACGAACGGAGCGAAGGCGCGAGAGGGATCCTCGATGCTGAACGAAGTGTTCGTCATGCCGGGGTGGAGCGCGGTCGCGGTTACGCCCGTGCCTGCCAGCCGCCGTCGCGAAATGTTCATCTGCGACAACTTCGTGCTCAAAAGCGCCATGTCAACCGCGGCGGCGGTCGTCCGGGCAACCGCGCCACCTTGGCGGTGACGAGGGCTGCCAGCCGGTGAGCCGGTAGACCTCTCGTCTGGTGCCTGGGCCGACGCGCGGCCCCATGGGAGGAGGCCCTCGACCCCGCTGACCTCGACCGCTTCCCTTTCCCGCGGGTCCAGGCTGCGGCGTTAGATCACCTCTGGCACAGCACGCGGAATGGAAACTGGTCCGACAGGCGTGCAGGACAGCGCTAAAGCCCGTCAAGTGCTTCTGGCCGCGGCCCTGCCGCGACGCCACCATCACCCTCGGGATGCACTGGTTTGCGCCGATGCAGACCGACATTCGGACGCCTTGGTGACTGCGGTCACAAAGCTCAGTGACAGTCATCACCAAAGGCTGTGACACGTATCACCCTAGTTGGTGACAGTTATCACTGACGCGTGTCCATGGCCGGACCATGGTGCGCCGGAGAGCGAGACGCCGAGACCTCATCTCAGCCAGCCACACGCGATCCCTTTGCAGGGTTGTCCTCGCGGGCAGGATCTGAGCTCTCACGACTGGGCCGGCAGGCCCGACGGAGGCTCTTCATGGTGCCTGTTTCGCACAGCACTGTTCCGGGCGCGGATCAACCGCTGACCATGTCGGCGGTCCTGCAAGACCGCTACGGCACGACCGCCGTTCTCGCCACCCGCGAGATCGCCCTACCGCAGATCAGCGCTAACCAGGTGTTACTGGAGGTCCGCGCCGCTGGCGTAAACATCGCGGACTGGGCCGTCATGAGCGGTCTACCCTACATCGCCCGGCCGGTCTATGGACTGCGTCGGCCCAAGCACGCCGTTCGAGGAACCGACGTCGCCGGGATTGTGGTCGGCGTTGGGCTCGCGGTTAGTCGCTTCGTGCCGGGCGACGAAGTCTTCGGATCGGCTGACGGCTCTTATGCCGACTTCGCCGCGGCTTCCGAAGACGAGTTGGCGCATAAGCCCGCAAATCTAACGTTTGAGGAGGCGGCCGCGGCGCCGATGGCCGGGCTCGTCGCACTCCAGGCGCTTCGCGACGTGGAGACCGGGCAGGGGGTGCTGATCAATGGCGCTTCCGGGGGTGTCGGGACCTTCGCCGTGCAGATCGCCAGCGCTCGTGGTGCAGACGTCACCGGCGTGTGCAGCACCCGAAACGTCACGCTGGTCCGGTCGCTCGGTGCCGCTCAGGTCATCGATTACACGCGCGACGACTTCACTCAAGGCGGCCGACGGTACGAACTCATCTTGGACAACGTCTCAAATCACTCGTTGTCCGACCTCCGCCGTCGGCTCACGCCGACCGGCACGCTCATACCGAACGGCGGGAACTTCGGCAACCGCTGGTTCGCCGGCGCCGGACGGCTGCTCGCTGGGAAGGTGACATTCCGGTCTGGCAGCCAGAGGATGCGGAACTTCTTGGTCTCGATGAAAGCCGAGAACCTTCGTCCTCTGTCGGAGCTACTCGAGTCCGGGAGAGTCACGCCCGTCCTCGACCGCACATATCCACTGAGCAAGGTGGCCGAGGCTATCGGGTACGTCGGATCCGGGCGGACCCGCGGCAAGGTCGCAATCAGCGTCTAGGCCGGCCCACCACTTTCGCCATCCAGGCAGAACTCGAGAGTCGATGCGCCAGTCGGCGCAGTAGCGGACCCGACCCGCTCGACACTCACCAAGACGGAGGGCAACTCAAAGTGCAAGCAACCTCAGTCGTCGCAGAGAGCGCGCGTCGTGCGGTGACCTCTGGCATCGACGCCGCACGACCGGCCGCTGCGCCGGTCGGGGTGGCATCATGACGGCCCCAGCGCTCGGCGCGACACCGGCGCCCTACGCCGCACGGCTCGCAGTCGACTACCCGGAGAAGCTTGACCGCTTCACAACCTTCTTCCGCCTGATCTGGGTCATACCGATCGCTGTCGTCCTCGGAGCGATCACCGCCAGCGGAAATCAGACCATCGTCACTGCGGCTGGTGAGCAGATCGCCGGAGCCGGCGGTGGGCTGCTCGCGGGCCTGGCCTTCGCCACGGCACTGATGATCGTGATCCGCGTCCGCTACCCGCGCTGGTGGTTCGACTTCGCGCGAGAGCTGACCCGCTTCGGCGCCCGCGTCGGTGCCTACGTCGCCCTGCTGACGGACCGATATCCGTCCACGGTCGAGGAGCAATCGGTGCACCTCGAGATCGACTATCCGGAGGTCGATCGCGACCTGAACCGCTGGCTTCCGCTCGTCAAGTGGTTCCTGGCCATCCCCCACTACGTCGTCCTCTTCTTCCTCATGATCGGAGCCATCATCGCGATCGTGATCGCCTGGTTCGCGATCCTCATCACCGGTCGCTACCCGCAGCCGTTGTTCAACTACGTCGTAGGTGTGGCCCGGTGGAGTCTGCGGGTGAGCGCTTACGCCTTCCTGCTCGTCACTGACCGCTATCCGCCGTTCAGCCTCCGGGAACGCTCATGAGCCGATCGCACAGGCCACTTGGCTTGGCCGATGTCTGCCGGGTCCAGTTCACCGAAGGGAGATTGACGTGACTATCGCTAGTTCATCACCGAAGCGAGCTCCGATGGACTCGACGCGCAAGACCGCGCTCGTCGCGGGGATCCTCTACCTGATCACCTACGCAAGCTCGATCCCCGCGGCCCTGCTGCTGGGGGCCACGCTCGACACCCCCAACTACATCCTGG
>Ga0299907_10001049_pt1 | contig 15111 bp, 12 predicted proteins | sample RVTome_16_FD_198680 | JGI IMG/M metagenome (GOLD analysis project Ga0299907, IMG submission 198680) | Soil microbial communities from uranium-contaminated site in the Upper Colorado River Basin, Wyoming, United States - RVT152D67 (version 2) ... | reverse complement strand
CCGGAAGCGGCCTGACCGGGAGCCGGTGTTGAGGGCGACCGTCGAGGCGGCGGTCGAGGCCGCCCGGGAGCTGGCGGGCGACCTGCCCTTGTTCGCGGGCGGCAAGTCGATGGGCGGCCGGATGACCTCGCGGGCCGCGGCGATCGACGGCCTACCGGAGGTTCGCGGGCTCGTCTTCTTCGGCTTCCCCCTTCATCCCCCCGGGAAGCCGTCCACGGACCGGGCCGACCATCTGGCCGACGCCGACCTTCCGATCCTCTTCCTGCAGGGCGACCGGGACGCCTTCGGCGGTCTGGATCTCGTGGGGCCCCTGGTCGATCGGCTCGGGCCGCGCGCCACCCTCCACATCGTCAGCAGCGCCGATCACGGCTTCCACGTCCCCAAACGGTCGGGCCGTACGGACGCCGAGGTCCTCGCCGAGCTTGCCCGCCGCACCGACGAATGGTCGGCGGGGATCCTGGCGGGCCCGTGAACCTCTGGGTCGGGACGAGCGGGTTCGCCTACAAGGAGTGGAAGGGCGCCTTCTACCCGGAGGACCTCCCCGACAAGGAGATGCTTGCCCACTACGCCAGCCGTCTGCCGGCGGTCGAGATCAACAACACGTTCTACCGGATGCCGACCGAGAAGCTCCTCCTGGGATGGGCCGCCCAGGTGCCCGAGCGGTTCCGGTTCTCGATCAAGGCGTCCCGGAGGATCACCCACCAGAAGAAGCTGGCCGACGCCGCGGAGGAGACCGAGTACCTGCTCCGTACGGTCTCGGTCCTGGCCGACCGGATGGGACCGGTCCTGTTCCAGCTCCCGCCGTATCTGCGGAAGGACGACGGGCTCCTGGGCTCGTTTCTGGATCTCCTTCCGCCGACCGTCCCCGCCGCCTTCGAGTTCCGCCACGCGAGCTGGCTGGACGACGCGACGCTGGACCTGCTGGCCGCGCGCGGGGTCGCCCTGTGCGTGGCCGAGACCGAGGAGGGCCTGGACGCGCCGCGACTCGGAACCTCCGGCTGGGGGTACCTGCGGCTTCGCCGGACCGACTACGTCGAGGAGGACCTGGCCGCGTGGGCCGAGCGGATCGCCGGCGAAGGCTGGTCCGACGCGTACGTCTTCTTCAAGCACGAGGACGAGGCGGAGGGGCCGAGGTTCGCGGAGCGGTTCCTGGAGCTGGCGACGAATCCCTCCTAGCCGGCCTCCGCCGGCAAAGGACCTGCCCCCGGCATAGATTTGAGCGTTCGCCGCTGAACAAAGAACCGTCCGGACTCGAAAGGCGCTCTACCCCAGTAGTTGCGCCACCCGCTCCCGCGTCAGCCCGCGGGCCAGTCCCCAGCCGGAGACCAACGCCAGGCCGGCGAACGCGAGCCCCCAGCCCCATTCGAGAAGCAGCAGCTTCCCCGCCCCGAACAGGGCGGCGTAGATGAAGACGACCCCGAGGAGCCAGAGGCGCAGCCCCTGGCGGAGCCGCTCCCGGCCGGGAGATCGCGTCTCTCCGAGCGCTTCCCGCACCGGTCCCCACCAACCGGGCGGCCGGGCGCGTCGGTAGAACTCGGTCAGCTTCTCCATCGGCGTCGGCGAAGTGAGATAGGTCACGGCGACCCACAGGACCGTCGAGCCGACGACGTTGATCACGACCTTGGCCGCGAACGGGAACTCGGGGCCGCCCCAGCGAGGGCTCAGCTCGAGGAGCGCCCCGATCACCGAGGACGCGATCATCGCGGCGATCTCGCTCCACGCGTTCACACGCCACCAGAACCAACGCGCGATGTAGACGAGCCCGATCCCGGCTCCGAGCGTCAGGAGCAGGCTGAAGAGCCCGAAGATCGTGTCGGCGTAGTAGCCGATCGTGACGCCGATCAGGAGCGCGGCCAGTGACGCCATCCGGCCGACCGCGACATAGTGTCTCTCGGACCGCCCGCGCACCAGGAACGGGCGGTAGAGGTCGTTCACCAGGTACGCCGCCGAGAGGTTGATGTAGGAGGTAAGGGTCGACATGAAGGCCGCCACCAGCGACGCCAGCATGAGCCCCAGAAGCCCTACCGGAAGGAGATCGACCATCGCCTGCGCGTACACGAGCTCGTGGTCCACGGCGGCCGGATAGAGAAGAAGCGAGGCGAGCGCGACCAGCACCCATGGCCACGGGCGGAGCGCGTAGTTCGCGACCTGGAACCAGAGGGTCCCGAGGACGGCCTCGCGCTCGTCCTTCGAGGCCGCCATCCGCTGGATCACGACCGCGCCGCCGTCGGCGTTCTTGTTGGCCCACCACTGGAACACGATGAAGACCAGGAACGTGGCGAGGCCAGTCGCCGACCAGGCGAGCAGGGGGTGTTCCCACACTCCCGGCGGCGACTCCGCGGTCAGGCCGGGCAGGAACCGGAGCGCATCCGCGCGGCCCGCCTCCCGAATACCGGCCAGCATGGCCTCGAGGCCGCCCGCCGCCTCGACCGCGAAGACGGCCAGGAGCACCGCACCCGCCATCGCCAGGACGAACTGGACCAGGTCGGTCACGACCACCCCCCAGAGCCCTGACAGCATCGAGTAGGCGAGCGTGATCGCGGCGGCGAAGACCGTCGCCTCGAGCGGCCCGACGTCGAACACGGCGCCGAACACCTTGACCATGGCGAGACACACCCACGCCATCGTCAGGCAGTTGGCGTAGAGCGTCATGTAGCCGGCGCGAAAGCCCCTCAGGACGGCGGCCGGGCGGCCGGCGTACCGGAGCTGCGCCAGCTCGACATCGGTCATGACCTCGGTCCGGCGCCAGAGCTGGGCAAAGAAGAAGGCCGCCAGGACACCGCCGATCGCGAAGCACCACCAGATCCAGTTGCCCTGGATCCCCTGGGTCCGGACGATGCCCGTGACGAGGAGCGGCGTGTCGACAGAGAAGGAGGTCGCCACCATCGACGTCCCCGCCAGCCACCACGGCAGGCTCCGGCCCGAGACGAAGAATTCGGTCGTCGAGGTGCCCGCGCGGCGGACGAAGTAGAGCCCGACCGCGAGCGAGAACAGGAAGTAGAGGGCGAGGACCGCCCAGTCGAGAGGATGGAGCTGGGCGAAGAACCGTGCCAGGGCGCCGCTCAGCTCGCGACCTTGAGCCTCTGACCGATCCGGATCGTGTTCTTGTCGCGCAGGTCGTTGAGCTGGACGAGGTCGGCCACGGTCGTGCCGTGGCGGACGGCGATCGAGCTGAGCGTGTCCCCCCGCTGGACCACGTAGAACCGCGGGCCTTCGCTCGGCTCCTCGACCGTCCGCACCCGCCGCTCGCTCTTGCCCGCCAGCGCGGCGGCGAGCTGGGATGGAGCCTCGTGGGCGTAACCGAGCGGCAACCGCATGACGAAGCCGGCCGGGACGTTCCTACGGCCGCGCCAGACGTCGTCGGTCAAGGACGGGTTCAGCTGCCAGAGCCGGCCGGGGTCCACCCTGAGCGCGTTGGCGACGTCGTGGAGCCCGATCGAGCTCACGACCTCGAACGTGTCGAACTCGAGCGGGTCGAACGGATCCATCTCCCCGAAGTACACCAACGGGTTCTCGGCGATCTCCAGCGCCGCCAGGAACTCGGCGTAGAAGTTCTTCGAGGCGAAGCCGAACGCCGGTCCGCCGTACTGGCGCCGGATCGTCATGTAGTCGCTCGTGCCGAGCTCCCGGATCGCGCGCATCATGCCGTAGTAGCCATGGTTGTACGAGGTGATCGCCAGTGGCCACGACCCCATGTCGTCGTAGCTGTTCCTCAGGTATCGGGCGGCGCCGCGGGCGGCCAGGATCGGATCGAACCGCTCGTCCACCGAGCGGTCCATCCTGAGGTAGATCCGGCCGGTCGCGGGCATGAATTGCCAGACGCCCGCCGCGCCAACCGAGGAGCGGGCCTGCAGGTTGAACGTCGACTCGACCATCGGCAGCCAGGCGATCTCCTCGGGGACGCCCTCGTCCTCGAGGATCTCCACGATGTGGTCGTGGTACTGGCCGGCGTGGAGGAGCCCCGCCATGAACCGCTCCTTGAGCCCCCGCTGGACCCGGATGTTGTCCGCCGCCTTTCGCCAGATCGCGGGGCTGGCTCCGGGACCGAAGGCCTCGTAGACGTCCTCGTAGTCGCCCGAGAGGGTCCTCGGATCGGGGTTACGGGCCGCGAGGTCCAGAAGGATCTGCCGGATCCTCCGGACGATCGCCTCCTGCTCGGCCTCGTTCGCCCGGTAGGTCTCCCGGTCGTCGGACTTCTTCTGATCCAGGACGAGGTAGACGACGCTCATGTCGTCGCGGTCGTGGAAGGCGACCTGGTCCTGGCTCCAGTCGGCGTAGACCCGCTTCCAGAAGTCCACGGCCGGCTCGAGGCCGATCGGGACGTCGAAGACGTCGTCCTGGGCGATGACCTCGAAGCCGCGCGCGGGCTGGAGGAGAGTGAGCGTCAGGGCGAGAAGGACAATGGGATTCCGGGACATGGGACTCGCTCTCTCGGGAGTGGTCGTCGGCGACGATCCGCGGCTCCTCGGGCTCTAGTATGCAAAACGCCGGCCATGGGTTCGCCGCTTAGGGGCCGCCCGGTCGGGGCGCGGATTCCCTAGTCGAGACGGACCGGCAGCCGTCCGGTCGGGGCGAGGGCGCCACGGAGAAAGGCCAGCGCGGCACGCTGGCTCGCGGCGTCCTCGCCGTACGCCCAGACGACTCGGGATGGGGCCCGGATCTCACGAACGATACGGGGGTTCGAGAAGATCAGCAAGACGGGCTCTCGCGCGGGGCCGCACGCCGCCTCGACCGCCTCGCGCCCGAGCTCCGACAGCCCGGCGCGGCCCTTCCAGGCGCGGATCGGGCTGAAGACCGCGCACGCCACGGCCTCGCCCGCCGCGACCTGGCGGACCTCCCTGAGATGACGACGCACCTTCTCGGGCGGACCGGTGGTGTCGACGAAGAGCACGCCCTCGGCCGTCGGACGTGGGAGCTCCTCTCCAAGGACGATGCTCTCGCGCTCGATCCCGCCGTCAATGACGACGACCCATCGCGCGCGGTCGGGCCACGCCGGCCCGGCGGGGGGCTCGGGGGGATCGGCGGTCAGGGCCGATCCCGCCAGGGCCTCGGCCAGGGCCGCCGAGCCGGGCGCCGGGGCCGCGGGACGCTCTGCGAAAGCCCATCTCTTAAGCTCGAGGAGCCGCCCGACCGCCTCCTCGCAGCGCGTCCGGTCGATCTCTCCCGATGCCAGGCCGCTCGCCAGCGCGGCGTGGATGGCGGGCGGATTCGGCGGATAGAGGAGCCAGTCAACGCCCGCCTCGAGCGCCCGCCGGGCGGATCCACCCGGCCCTTCGCCGGCCAGCGCCCCCATCATGAGCGCGTCGCTGCAGACCAGGCCCTGAAATCCCCACGAGCCGCGCAGGAGCCCGTGCAGGAGGGCGCGGGAGAAGGTCGCCGGTCGGCGCGCACCGTCGGGCTCGAGCGCCGGGAACGCCACGTGCGCGGTCATGACGAGCTTCGCCCCCGCTAGGAGACCCGCCCGGAAGGGGACCCAGTCGGACCGCTCCAGCTCCTCCGACCCGGCCGCCACGAACGGCAGCACGTCGTGGCTATCCTGGGTCGTACGGCCGTGACCGGGAAAATGCTTGACGGCGGCCGCGACGCCGGCCGCCTGCTGCCCCTCGACCACGGCCGCCACGATGGCGGCCACGGCCTCGGGATCGTCGCCGGCCGCGCGGGTGGCGACGATCGGGTTCGCCGGCTCGACCGCCAGGTCCGCCACCGGCACGTAGTTGACGTGGATTCCGGCCGCCCGGAGCTCGCCGCCGATCGAACGCCCCACCTCCCGCGCGAGCGCGGGGTCGGCCGCCGCCCCGAGCGCCATCAGGGGTGGGAAGGTGGTGCCCGCTTGCGGAAACTGCTGCCCGAGCCCGCGCTCGAAATCGCCGGTCACGAGGAGCGGCACGTCCGACCGCTCGTCGGCCTCGGCGACCAGCTCCCGGACTGCCGCCAGGTCGCCGCCGAACACGATCACGCCGCCCCATCCGTGGCGCTGGAGGTCCTCGTGGAAGGCCACCCGCGCCGTCCGCTCTCCCCCGTAGTCGCGCAGGGGGACACAGACCAGCTGTCCCGCCAGCTCGGCCGCCGCGAAGCCGCGAGGGTCGGGCAGGGCCGGCACGCTCACCCGGACCCGCGCCCGGCCGCGGGCGCGGGGAAGGAGAGGCGGCCGCAGCGGGCCGGGTGCCGGGCCCCGGTCACGGAAGGCAGGTTGACCGGCCGCCCGAGCGCGCTCGCCCAGGCCAGGACCGCGAACGCGACCGCCTCCTTGAAGTCGCCGTCCAACCCGAACGCGTCGACCGGGACGACCGTCCTTGGCGCCAGCCTCCGCGCGAGCTCCTTCATGAGCGCCCGGTTCTTCCTCCCGCCGCCGGCCACGACGACGTCCGCCTCGGGCGGGACCGGCTCGGTCCCGCACGCCCCCTCGAACGCCTGGGCGACGCTCTCCACCGTGACCTGGACGGCCGTCGCCATCCGCTCCCCGATCTCGTCCCGCCCGAGCCCCTCGAGGGGGCCGAAGTGACGCTCCGTCCAGGCCGTGCCGAACCGCTCCCGCCCGGTCGACTTGGGAGCCGGGCGCGCGAAGTACGGGTCGTCGAGCGCCGCCTTGACGCGCGCCGGGCTCGGCCGGCCCGCGCCGGACCACTCGCCCTCCCGGTCGTGCGGCTCCCCGAGCAGGCGCTCGGCCAGGGCGTCCAGCACCATGTTGGCCGGCCCGGTGTCGAACGCGCTCACCGCTTCAGGGCCGGCCCCTGGGGGAAGCAGGGTCACGTTGGCGATCCCGCCCAGGTTCAGGCACACCGTCCACCGGTCCGCCTGGCCGAAGAGGAGCCGGTCCACGTAAGGCACGAACGGCGCGCCCTCCCCGCCGGCCGCCAAGTCCGCAGGGCGGAAGTCCGACCAGACGGGGACGCCCGTTCGCTCGGCGATCACCGCTGGCTGGCCGATCTGGAGCGTGGCCGGGACTCCGGTCGCCTCTCCCGCAGGATCGTGCCAGACCGTCTGACCGTGGCTGCCGATCAGGCAGAACTCGGCGAGGGGAATGCCGGCCGCCCGACCCGCCTCGGCGGCGGCATCGGCGAACCGCTCCCCGAGCTCGAAGTCGAGGCCCGCGATCTCCGCGAGGGTGAGCCGTTCCGGTCGTCGGAGCCGCTCCGCGAGGGCGCCCGGGTAGGGGAGGAAGGCGGTTCCCAACACCTCCGGTCGCAGCCCGGGCTCCGGAACCCCCTCGAGGCGGCAGGCGGCGGCGTCCACCCCGTCCGCGGAGGTCCCCGAGATCACCCCGATCACGAGGGCCGGCCGGTCACCCGGCAGCAGGGCGAGATCAGGGGGAATCGGCATGGCGGCGCGAAGGTAGCGCGGCCGGGAAACCCCTGCGAGACGGCGCGGGATGCGATCCCGGCACGGGGGCTCTGGCGGCCCGTGCGGCGACCCCCTAGCCTTTGGAGGGGTGTCGGTACCGTATTTGCGTCCTCAGGCCCGCTGCCGACCGAACGTGATGCCCCCGGACCACAACCACGGAGGCAATGGCTCATGAGGAAGCTGACACATCGACTGGCCGCGCTCGCCTTGGCGGCAGTACTCGCCGTGTCCTGTTCCGACGACGGCCCGAGCGGGCCGGGTTTCGGGGACGGCACGACGCGGATCAGCGGCCGCATCACCGCGACCGAGGCGGCGGCCTCGGCGGGCCTCGCGACGCGCGCTCTCGGGCTCGCCCAGGGCGACGATTTCGTCGGCGACGAGGCGCTGACGGACGTGACAATCGAGATCGTCGACGATGGCGGAAACGTGATCGCCTCGACCGAGACCGACGACTCCGGCCTCTTCACGGCCGAGGTCGGCGCCGGCACGTACACCGTGAACCTCCTCGTCGACGGCGAATCGGTTCTCTCCTTCACGCTGGATGTTCCCGAGGGCGGCACGCTGTTCGCCGAGGGCAAGGTCGATCTCCTCCCCAACGGAAAGCTCAAGCTGGACGTCCAGATCTTCCGGGACGACGACGGCGACGGGGAGCCGGACGATTCGTTCCGGATCCGGATCCAGGGACGGATCGAGGGGGAGCCGGCCAGCGGCGACGTCGACGTCATAGCCAGCCAGGACGACATCGAGGACAAGGTCACGATCTGCCACATCCCGCCGGGGAACCCCGAAAACGCCCACACGATCGTGGTCGGGGCTGCGGCCGTGGGCGCCCACCTCGCCCATGGCGACTTCGAGGGCGAGTGCGACGGCGACGAGGGCGCCACGGACGACGACCTGGACGACGACGGGGAACCGGACGACGCGGACGCCGTCAAGATCGTCATCTGCCACTTCCCGCCCGGGAATCCCGAGAACCCGCAGACCATCGAGATCTCCGAGGACGCGCTGGAAGCTCATCTGGCGCACGGGGATACGGAAGGCGAGTGCGAGGAGGAGGGGGACGACGGCGAGGGCGGTTGACCGATCGGCGGAGCCGGCGGAACCCGAGCCCGGTCCAGGGGTAGGGAGAGCCGTTCCGCCATCGTCGTGATTGTAACCGCGGCCCCACGGCGGTGGTGAACGAGGGCCCCTTCTTCGGGAGGGGCCCTCACTTTTTCGGGGTCCCTCCGTTGCCGGAGCTCCCTTCCTCCCGGTACCATGCTCGCGGGCGGGCGACCGTCCTTAAGGAAACGCTGGCCAATCGCTTCCCCAGACGAGGAGCCATCATGGGTGTCCACAAAGTGATCGAGGTCCTGTCCCAGTCCCCCAAGGGATGGGAGGAGGCGACCCAGAAGGCGGTGGCCGAGGCCGCCGAAACCGTCGACGACATCAAATCGGCCTACGTGAAGGAGATGCTCGCGATCGTCGAGAACAACAAAGTGACCCAGTATCGCGTGAACCTGAAGGTGACGTTCGAGGTCGCAACCAGCCGGCCCAAGGGCGGCAAGAAGGCGCGTTAGCCCTCTTCCCAGGCCCGCCGGAGGAAGCCCCCGGCCGCGTCGAGGAGCCGCTCGGCCTCGGCGCGGTCGACCCTCCGCCTGCCCATCACGAGTGCCGTCTTGACGCTCCCTCCGGCGGCGACCAGAAGCCGCTCCGCCTCGGCCTCGGAGACCTGGAGCAGATCGCGCACGATCCTTTGGCCCCGTTCGGCCAGCTTGTCCGAGCCGATCCGGAGGTCCACCATCAGGTTGCCGTACGTCTTCCCGATCCGAACCATCGCGGTGGTCGAGAGCATGTTGAGCACGAGCTTGGTCGCCGTCCCGGCCTTCATCCGCGTCGATCCGGTGATGACCTCGGGGCCGGTGAGGGGGAGGATCACCAGATCCACCTCGGCCGCGATCTCGACGTCTTCGCGCGGCACGCAGGCGAGGAGGACGGTCCGGGCTCCCCGGCGTCGGGCCTCGCGGAGGGCGTCGACCGCGTAGGGCGTGGTCGAGCCGGCCGCGATCCCGAGGACCACGTCCGAGGGGCCTACGCCGAGCTCGGCTATGGCGGCCGCCCCCTCGTCGGCGCGGTCCTCCGCCCCCTCCCGCGACCGAACCAACGCCTCCGGCCCGCCGGCGACCACCCCGACCACCATGGCCGGATCCGAGCCGAACGTGGGAGGGCATTCGGCGGCGTCCAGGACCCCGAGCCGCCCGCTCGTTCCGGCCCCGACGTAGATCAGGCGTCCGCCCGAGCGGAACGACTCCTCGATCAGCGCGGCCACCCGCCCGATCTCGTCCAGGACCTCGCCCACGGCGTCGAACGCGCGAAGATCCTCGGCGTGGATGCGCTCGAGGATCTCGCGTGGTTCGAGGGTGTCGAGGTCGGCGGTCCGAGGGTTGACCTTCTCGGTGAGAAGGTGCGACCGATCCCGCCTCACGGGAAGTCGAGCACGTCCACGAAGATGGTCTTGGAGACCGAAATCGGCACTTCGCCGGACTCGGTGACCGTCACGCGGAACCGGGGGTCGCGTCCCGGAACGGCGACGAAGCTCGCGACCCGCTGACCCTCGCTCAGGGAAAACGCCCCCTGGCCGAAGAATGCTTCTCCCAGGTTGGCTTTCTCGAGCTCGACGCGAAGGGGAAACTCGACCCTGTTGGCCCTCGTGATCGTGACGACGATGTCGACCATAGCTTTGCTGTCGACCGCTTGCGGCGCCTGGATCGCGAAGTCGATGCCCGTTTCACCCGGTCCGGACGGGCCGTCGTCGCCGCAGCTCACCAGGGCGACCCATCCGCCGACCAGGAGCAGGTGCTTCCAGAAGGACCTCATCGCTGGCCTCCGTTGGTAAGGTAGTGGAGCACGTCGAACTTGGTGAGGATCCCAACGAAGCTGCGCCCCCTCCGGACCAGCAGCGCGCTGTCCCCGCCGGTGAGGTGCCCGATCACGTTCTTCATGCTGTCGCTCTCGTCGATCGTCGGGAACGGCCGCTCCAGGTACCCGTCGAGCGGCTGATCGAGAGCACCCGGGTCAGCGAGCACGCGGTTCAGGAGCGTGCCCTCTGAAAGGCTCCCCTTCTGCTCGTCCTCCTCGATGACCGGCAGCTGGCTCACGTTGTACTTCTCCATGAGGTCGAGGGCCTCGCGCACCTTGGCGTCCGCACGGATCATGATGAGGGGCGGGATGTCGGCCCGCGCCTTCCGCTCGAGCAGGTAGGCGACCTCGATCCGCTCGTCCTCGAGCATACGGTTCTCCCGCATCCACTCGTCGGAGTGAAACTTCGAGAGATACCGTTCGCCGACGTCGCAGAGCATCGCTACTACCGGCCGTTCGGGGTCGTCGATCTCCTGCGCCAGCTGGAGCGCCACCGTGACGATCGTGCCGGAGGAGCCCCCCACGAAAAGGCCTTCCTCGCGTGTCAGCCGCCGCGCCATCTGGAATGATTGCTTGTCGGACACGGTCCGGACCTCGTCGATGTACTCCACGTCGAGGGTCCCCGGGATCTTGTCCATGCCGATCCCCTCGACCATGTAGGTCTTCCCCTCCCCCACCTCACCGGTCTCCTTGTACCGCTTCAGGATCGAGCCTTCGGGGTCGGCCACCACCGTCCGGATTTCGGGGTTCCGATCCTTCAGGTACTTGCCAACCCCGCTTATCGTCCCGCCGGTACCCGAGCCGGTCACGAAGGCGGCGATCCGCCCCCGCGTCTGGTCCCAGATCTCCGGACCGGTGAGCCGGAAGTGCGCCTCCGTGTTGGCCCGGTTGTAGAACTGGTTGGCGAAGATCGCGTTCGGGGTGTCCTCGGTGATCTTGCGAGCGGTGTTCAGGTAGTAGTCGGGATGGTCGGGCGGAACGGCGGTGGGCGTGATGACGATCCGGGCGCCGAACGCCTTCAGGAGCCGCTGCTTCTCCAGGCTCATCTTGTCCGGCATCACGAAGACGCAGCGGTATCCCTTGTTGACCGCGGCCATGGCCAGGGCCAGGCCCGTATTCCCCGCGGTCGCCTCCACGACCGTCCCGCCGGGCTTGAGCGTGCCCGCCTCCTCCGCGGCCTCGATGATCGCCAGGCCGATCCGGTCCTTGACGCTCCCACCCGGGCTCAGGTACTCGGCCTTGCCGTAAACGGGTGTCCGGATCCCCCGGCTGACACGCCGGAGCCGGATCAGGGGGGTCTGGTTGAGCGCCTCGAGGACGTTCTCGTAGACACGACAGGCGGGGTCGTGCAGGTCGGGCGGCATGGCAAAAGGCAACATAGAATGGGGTCGAAACCGGAGCAAGCGATACGGTGGGGGCTCAACGAGGGCGCGCGCGGTCCCGCGTCAGCGCGGATCCGCGTTCGTCCGCAGGACGGGATACTCCTCCGCCGCCTCGAGCGCCGGATCGAGCACGTTCCAGTTCGCGAAGCCGTCGTCTGAACGCGGCTCCAGCAGGAGAAAGGCGAGGCGCGCGAGGGGCTGGTCCATGGGAAGGACGGCGGTGCCGGCCGGCACCCGGCGGCGGACCACCGACCACGCGCCGTCGAGCGTCCGTTCCCGGTGTCCCTGGAACTCTTCGGCCTGGCGCGAAGCGGCGATCCGGAAGACCTCGACCTCCAGCTCGCGGTCACCCGCCAGCGGCGCGGTCCGGATGCCATGGACCGCCAGGCGATCCAGGACCTCCTCGAGGTCGGCCGGAATCAGGTAGGCGGCCGGGACACGCTCCGTCTCGGTGGCACGGAAGGCGCCGTACTCGGGCATCCGCTCCGCGCGCACGACGTCCCGGCGCCGGAGGACGGCCTCGCCGGTGTACGGATGGCGCTCCTCTTCGACCTCCCCCAGCAGGATCTCGACATCCTCGCCGGTCAAGACGTGCTCGGCGCGAAGCCCGAGCTCCGTCGCGGCCAGGGAGCGGGCGTCGGCCGCCGCCGCGATCCGGCGGATCTCCCCCGCATGTCGCCAGACGGAGTCCAGGTTCTCGACCACGAACCGCTTGGTGACCTCGACGCGCTCCCGGAAGGGCAGGTACGCGAACGCTTCTGACAGGATCCCGAAACGGTTTCGGAGGCCGATGTAGTTCGTGCCGAACCGGGGGCGATGATCGAACGTGTACCACGCCCGCGGCACGGTCGCGTCGTCGGCGCCGTCCACGCCGGCGTCGGGGAGGTTGCCGTAGTAATAGACGAGCCATGCCGGGTCGCCCTCCGCCATCTTCCTCGTGACCGCGGGTAGCCAGGCATTGCGCAGGTGGTCGTCGATCTCCGCGTCGGTGTCCGGATGCAACGGCGGCGAGTAGGTCAGATGGTACGCGTGGAGGGTCCCGTTCGTCGTGTGGAGGTCGATCACGACGTGGGGATCCACATCGCGGAGAAGCGCAACCAGCGATCGCGCCTCCGGAGTGTCGAGCTTCACGAAATCCCGGTTCAGGTCGTAGCCACGGGCGTTCGGGCGTTGCCCCATGCCGCCGATCGGTCCGTTCTGGAGCGGTCGGTTGTCCAGGGTGACCCGTTCGTTGCCGTCGGCGTTGTAGATCGGAGCAAAGAGGAGGAGTATCGAGTCTCCCCACTCGGGATGGGCGCCGGCGGCCAACTCCCGGAGGAGGATCAGGGATGCCTCCTTTCCTTCGACCTCGCCGGCATGGATGTTGGCGAGGACGAGCACTCGGGCACGGTCCTTGTCCCGCGCGAGGAGGGCCGCACCGGACGCCGGTTCTGCCTTCCGACCGGGATCCCACACCACGAGCGGCAGCGACCGCCCTTCCTGCGAGTAGCCGAAGGAGAGGACCTGGAGCCCCGGCGAGCCGGTCGCCAGGGAGTCCAGAAATGCGGTCACGTCGGCGTACCGCGAGGTCTCGCGAAAGCCGCTCCGCTCCGCCCGCGTCTGGGGTCGGACCGGGGGGCGCTCGCCCGGGCTCTCCTGGCCGTTCATCGACGCGGTCGCCAGTAGGCTCGCGAGGCCAACCACGACGGCTGTAGCCCCCATGGAACCGCGGCCTCCGGGTGGGGGTTCGATGAGACGGGACCGCTCGTCCGCATCGCTGGAGGTGTCCGCCATGATCCGTCCCCTACCCATCCTCGTCGCGCTCCTCCTGGCCGGCTGCCGATCGGCGCCTGGCGGCGAGGGGGATCGCGAAGTTCTGCGCATCGACGTCGTCGAGACGACCCTCGCCGCCGGGACCTCGGCCGAGGTCCAGCTCGAGAACCTCTCCGATCGGACGATCGGGTTCAACCTCTGCCCGAAGGTGGTCGAGCGGGAGGACGGGGGCTCCTGGACGCCGCTCCCCGAGACTCGTCCCGAGGCCTGCACGCTCGAGCTCTACGTCCTGGCGGCAGGGGAGACCGTGGTCCAGACCGTCGAGATCCCGGTGGGCCTCGAGCCCGGCCCACATCGCATCGTGTTCGAGGGGATCTCGTTCGAGCAGGGGGATCCGGCCATCCCCCCCAAGGAGAGAGCCAGCGACTCCTTCGACATCGATTGACGGCTCACGATCCGACCCCCTTGACGGTCGAGACGGGCGACGCCATTCTTGGGGCCCGTTCATCCTGCACCCCTCCTTCCCGGAGAGGCCGAACGTGAGACCGCCCATCAGGGTTACCCCACCGCGGGGATTCTTTACCTGTGGCGCGCGGGCGCTCACGGTTCGAACCCGATCCGTCTGAAAGCCTGACCCTCTCCTCCTAAACGAGGAGCCCGAGCCCGACGCCTGGGAGCCGCCCGACGGCCCCCCGTTCGGCGTCCTCCCGAGACCGTATCTCACCTTTTGTCCCGCTGGGCGAGCCAGCGCGAGGTCTTCATGTCGGATGCCTACGAAGCCGTGGATCTGACGATCTCCCAGCCGCTGACGGTCCCGGGCGTGCCGCCGACCGGTTCGCCGCCGCCGCGGCGCCTGTTCGCCGACCTGCGCGCCGCGGTGCGCGGGACGGAGCAAGACTACACCGAGGGCCCGATCGGGCGGGCCCTCCTCCTGCTCGCCGTGCCGATGGTTCTCGAGACGGTCATGGAGTCCGTGTTCGCCCTGGCGGACGTCTTCTGGGTCTCCCGACTCGGGGCCGAGGCGGTCGCGACGGTCGGCCTGACGGAGTCCGTTCTCACGCTCGTGTACACGGTCGGCCTCGGCCTCGGCTTCGGCGTGACCGCGATGGTCGCCCGGCGAATCGGCGAGAAGGATCCGGACGGCGCGGCCCGGACCGCTTTCCACGCGATCCTTCTGGGGGTGGGGGTCGCATCCGTTCTGGCGGTCATCGGGGGTCTGTGGGCCGAGGAGATCCTCGGTCTCATGGGGGCCTCGGCCGAGGTCGTGCGCGCCGGATCCGGCTACACGCGGATCATGCTGATCGGCAACGCCACCGTGCTCCTCCTCTTCCTCCTGAACGCGGCGTTCCGGGGAGCGGGAGACGCGGTCATCGCGATGCGGGTCCTGTGGCTCGCCAACGCCATCAACATCGTGCTCGATCCGGCCCTCATCTTCGGCTGGGGTCCGCTCCCCGAGTTGGGTCTGGATGGAGCCGCGGTGGCGACGAACGTAGGCCGGGGCGTGGCGGTGCTCGTCCAGGTCATCACCCTGGCACGGTCGAACGGTCGCCTGCGGATCGGCCGCCGGCATCTGCGCTTTCGGCCCGGTCTGCTGGGACAGCTCATCCGCCTGTCCGGTACGGGTGTGCTCCAGATCTTCGTGGCCACCTCGAGTTGGATCGTCCTGACGCGCATCCTGGCCGGCTTCGGCACCCTTCCGGTGGCGGGCTATACCGTCGCCCTCCGGATCGTCATCTTC
>Ga0299907_10001048_pt1 | contig 15120 bp, 16 predicted proteins | sample RVTome_16_FD_198680 | JGI IMG/M metagenome (GOLD analysis project Ga0299907, IMG submission 198680) | Soil microbial communities from uranium-contaminated site in the Upper Colorado River Basin, Wyoming, United States - RVT152D67 (version 2) ... | reverse complement strand
GGCCGTCCCGCCACACCAACCAAGGAGGACCAAGTCTTCGGTGTACCCGTGGTTTGCGGCCATGTCCGAAACCACCACAGCCCCTGAGACGGTGCTCAACTCGATCACTGCGGCGCGAGCAGCCTCGGCAGCCGCTGCCTCCGCAAAGACCCGACGCTCCGTCCATGGCCCGAACGCGAGGACGGCCAAGGCAACCGGCAACAACAACAGGCCCACCGCGAGCCCGAACTCGACAGCGGCATGGCCGCGATCTCTCACGGTGGGATCTCTCGAGTCGCCACCGCCGTCATCTCGACGACGAAGTCGGGAGTGAACGGAGTCCAGGAGACGAAACTTGCCTGCCCGGTGGCTGAGGCGACCTCCGCCCCCACCTCACATGAAGCAACGACGTCGTCCCCCATCCGACCACCGAGAAGCTGGCCCAGGACGTCATCGACCCTCTGCTCGCACTGCGCGATCGAGGAGCTGATGGCCCCGACCCTCGCCCCCTGGTCCAATGCCGATCGGAGCGCTCCCCGCCCGTACTGCACGACCACCAGGTTGGCGAGGGCGAGGAACAACAGAAGAGTCAGACCGCTGGCAAACAGGAATTGGACCGAGGTCACTCCTCGCTCGCTCAGCCCCCGATCAGCTGTGACCGAATCCACCCGACAATGTCCAGTCCAAGGGTCTGGAGAGCAGCCCAAATGACTACCAGAGCCGCAATCGCCAGGGCAGCGTTGCCCATCAGCTCGGCAGTGTTCAGTCCCCGGTCGTCGTCCCACACGGCGCGGAACTGTTGCTTGATGGCCAGCATGTCAACCTCCTTTCATCGCCAGCCGGTGATCAGATACGGGAGAGGTGCCGCCACGAACAGAATGAGGACCGGGGCGAGGATGGCGATGGTCGGGACCAACATCGCCGCTCGGCGTTTGGTGGCCGATCGCCGCAGAGACTCTCGACGTGTCTCCCGCACATCCTCGGCGAGGTCGAGCAGGGCCGGGGCGAGGTCTGCTCCACGTTCCTCGGCTGCGGCCAACAGGCGATAGGTCCGCCCGCAGAAAGGCTCTGGGGTCAACTCGGCAATCCTCCGAAAGGCTTCCCCAGCCCGCCAGCCCGATCGATGAAGGCGGAGAGCATCGGACAGCTCGGCAACGACAGCACCTTCACCCCGGCTGACCACTTGTTGGACTGCACTCACGACTCCACCTCCCGCTCTGACCCGCATCGCCAGGAGCTGGTTCACGGTGTAGATCTCGATGCGCATCTGCTCACGTCTGTGCTCGACAGCCGAGTCCAGAGCCGATCGTTGGCGGGATCCACCAACGATCAAGCCCAACGCGGTAAGGATCACACGCTGCACGGCCGAAAGACCCAGGGCCTGGCCGGCGGCCAGAGCCAAGCCGGCTGCGATCGCAACAGACCGGAGTTGAGCCATTCGGTAGGCAGCGACGCTCTCGTCCTCTGGGACGTCGCGATACCAGCCTGCCTGTCGCAACTTGAGGATCGTCACCTCCTCGCCCGACCGCTCCAGCACCCGGCCCATCGCCTCGGCCAGCGATCGGACAATCGGACCGAACACGACCACGATCGGGCTCCCCGAAGAGCGGCGTTGCGTTCGTAGTCTGGTGGGAGCGAGGTAGGGATCGACCCGCGACGAAAGACTGCGGGCGGGAGGGAAGATCAGACGCACGATCAGAGCCGCGGTCAGCGCTGTGACCGCCGAGGCGAGCATCATCAGCGATGACGCGGTCATTCCGCGCCTCGGGGGTGGACGAAGACCCTGGTCTCGGTCGGCTGACGGCCGAGCCTCGAAGCAATGACCACACCAACCAGACTCATCACCGCCCCGATTGCGGCCACGACGACTCCGGCTGACGACGCATAGAACTCGCGAAACGGACCGGATCTGGCTGTCAGTGCCACCAGTACCAGCCAGGGCAACACGAAAACGACACGCGAGTTGATCTTCTGCTCGAGTGCATCGGTCTGAATCTCTTCCAGGGTCCAGAGATCCCGCGTCGTGGCCTCGGCCAGGTCCGCGAGAATCTCGGGCACCACCGAGCCGCCACGTTCGTAGGCGAGGATCAGGACCTCGATCACCCGGTCTGAGGTCGGGTCGGCCAAGTCCGCCTTTATCATCTCGAGGGCCGGGACCACACCGAGACTCCTCGAATAGATCTCAAATCCGTGAAATGCGGTTCGGAGCGGGAGAGGACCAAAGCTCGCCAGTGACTCGATTGCTGTAGGCAACGACGCCCCCGAGCGCACCGTCGACAACAGGTCTCTCAAACCATCGGGCCACGCCTTCTGCACCTCCTCGAGCCGCCGGGCTCGTCTCCTGGCGAAGTAGGCCTTGGGCAACGTGGCGACCACAACGGCCGGCATAAGCGAGACCACTGGCAAGGCGGTGATGGCAAATACCACCAGATAGGTACCCAACCCGACTCCGATCGAGGTGAGCCAGAACTGGGCCAAAGTGACCTCCAAACCCGAGTCTCTGAGCCAGGTAGCAGCGTCGGGACGTTTCTCCCTGCGCACGCTCCGACTGGTCACAAAGAAATGGACCATGAGGCCAATCGCCAATGCCGAGGCAGCCGGGCCGGCGACACTCACCACGTCGAAGCCGCTCCTTGCATCACGTGAGTCAGTGCCTGGGAGGAGGGCATCACCCTCTCCAGGCGACGTATCAAGGCATCCGGAGGCAAGGCTCCGGTCCATTCGAGCGGCCCCCCGAGTCGCTCTCGTAGGAACAGCGGTTCCGATGAGAAGTCATCATGGAGCGATGGAACGAGAGCACGGATCTCGACTGTCCTCCGTCTGATGCTTCCACCTTGAGGGTCGACATCGCGATCGAGATGAACCACGAGGTCGATCGATGAGGCGAAGATCTTCCGCACGACGCGCTCAGGAACGTTCTCTCCTGCCATGAGGGCAGCGTTGACCAGTGCATCGAGGGCGTCCGAGGCCGAATTGGCATGGATCGTGCATGCCAAGCCGCACCCGGCGTTGACAGCCCTTGTCAACTCAAACGCCTCAGAGCCCCTCACCTCGCCGACGACAATGAGGTCGGGCCTCATGGCCAGAGTCACCTTGACCAGATCGCGCAGGCTGATCTCTCCGGTCCCGTCGAGAGAAGGTGGGCGCGCCTCGTAATAAGACCCATGAACCAGCGGGACATGCAACTCGCGGACTTCCTCACAAGCGCGCACACAGTGATCGATGGGGACGGCCGCGATGAGCGCTGACAGGAATGAAGTCTTCCCGGCACCGGGCGGGCCACTTACGATGACCGACGCCGAAGACTGCATGGCAATAGAGAGAAAGTTGGCTGCGCTATTGCTCAGGGAGCCGAGGTCAACCAGTGAGTCGAGGGTCTCTCGTCGCAGTGCGTACCGACGGATCGTGGCCGACAAGCGATCGGCGACTGGCGGAATGACGGCTGTGAGTCGCGCCGATCCGTCAAGGATGCGGGCCTGGGAGACCGGGCTCGATGCGTCCAACCGGCGATCGGTGCCGGCGATCAGCCGTTCGATGACCTGTATGTTCTCCTGTTCGGAGCTGGGAGTCTCGAGACCCCGCAATAGGCCCCCGGCTTCCAGGTAGGTGATCTGATCGCCCTCGATGAAGATCTCCTCGATGTCGTCTCGATCCAGCAGCTCACCGAGTGGACCGAGTGAGGAAACGGACTGGAGCAGGCGTTGGAACGTCGCCTCTGGGTCGGCCAGAGTTCGCCCTTCGCCGAGATGAGCGTGGCGCTGGTAGTCGTCGACTGCTGCTCGAAGCAGGTCGGCCAGCCGTTCGGTGTCGCGCTCGGGATCCACTCCCGACCCATCGATCCGAGCCAACGCCTGTCGCCTGATTTCGTGATAGGCATCGACGCTCACGATGTCGCCTGGTCGATCAGAGCCGCGATCCGTCCAACCGACCGGGCGAAAGGGCCACGCGTCGGACAGGTACCGTCCCAGGCTGCTTTCTCCATACCTCGGTCCTCAGGCAGCAGCACGACGGGTACCTGTGGCATAAGACGAGCCATCTCCGATTTGATCTCCAGCCGTCGCTGCCCACCCGCCGCAACTCGGTTCACCACGGCAACCGTGTCGGCGGCGTGGCCACCGGTCACGACCTCCTGCACCGCTCGCACCAGTCTCGACATACCGACAGGGCTGGCCAGACCCACCACTATCAGCGCATCGAATCGTGGAGAATCCATCCGATCGGGTGCCAGCGCACCCAGGTCGGCCACCACCGTCTCGAATCCCGCTCTGCCAACCTCATCGAGCAGACCTTCTATCTCGATTGCGGGCAAATGAGGGCTAGCTGAGCTCGCCAGACCTCCAATGATGCTCAGCCTGTCGTAGCTGGCGATCGCATCCCGGAGATCTCCTGCATGGTGGGCCTGATCCACGGCGGTCATCAGGTTCGGATGTAGAGGCAGGTCGAGACGTTGCGCCAGCGATGGGCTGCGTTGATCGAGGTCGATGAGCAGAGTGGAACGCGATACGGACAGACCAGAAGCAAGGCCGAGCGCGACCTCCGTGACACCCACTCCTCCCAGCGGACCGAGCACGCCGACGCGATACGTCTTGGCCGATGCGGTCTTCGGCGGTGTCGACGGACGGTGATGAATCCTCGTCCCGGCCGCAATCGAGACGAATTCCGCTGCATCCGCGTCCGACTCGATCACATCGGTTATCCCGCATTCGAGCAGGTGCCGTTTGGCGTCAGGGGCGTCGGTTGGGCTGTAGACACCGACGATCTCCCGACCCAACTCGCGTATCGACCTGACCAAACGCGGCGTGAGGAATGAGCAGACATCGTCGATCAGGAGCACGTCGTATTGATCGGCCATCGCCTGGTCGGGGCTCATGACTCTGGATCGGACCCTCCCGCCTCCGTGGTCGAGCAGGAATCTGTGGACCCGGTCGGGCCATTGACGTGCCGAGGCAGCCAATGCCAACTCAGGGCCCTGGCTCAACTGGCATCACCGGTCGACAAGAGAGCACCGGTTGAGCGAACGACTTCGATCGAGCCGTCGTCGATGGCCTTCGCCAAGGCAAGCGCCTCATCTGAGGAGACCGCGACCACGATGTGATACGGACCAACTCCCGACAACCCGCCCTGGCTAGTCGGGGCGATCGAAACCACTTCGAGGTCCTCGGCAACGAAGCTCGGTTGCCCATCGATCACCGAGATGACGTCTACCCGGTCGCTCACCACGAGCGTTGCCCCAACTGCATGTTCGACCGGCACCGGGATGCTCATGGTTCGTAGACCATCGTTGGCGCCAGGACGGATCACGATCGAGCGATCCACCAGCTCACCGTCGGCGACCGATCGGCTCACGATCCATCCGTGAAGTCTGTCGAGATCAGCACCGACGATCAGATGCTCCAATCCCTCGAAGTCGGACGGAAGTGGAACAGTGCGGACGAGATCCGCGGTGAGCGCGGTGCCCTCGGCGATCGCTCCGTCGGCAACGACCACCATGGTGGTTGCTTCGCGGCTCTGCAGCGCCAGGAAGTTGAGGCCAAAGGCGAGCACGGCCGCCAGTGCGACGAGGATGTGTGGCACGGACGGCAAACGACGAGCCGGCCTGGAGGTCGGCGTCGAGGTGCCCGCTTCCCTCGATAGAACGGAGGGACTCGTTGCCATTTTCGGGGAACCTATCGTCGGGTCCTCATACGATGTCGAGAGCGCGAAAAGGGAGCCTTGTGAGCGAGGAACCGAACCGGGAGATGGAGGAGCACCTCCGTCAGGGAGCGGGTCGGGAGTGGCTCGAGGAGGCCGCGGAGGACGAGCAGCTCACCGAGTTGTTGCGCCGTCGGAGGCTGACTCTCGGGGAGCGAGCCCTGGAGTTGGTCCATCGCGGGGAGCGGGTCCGCGCCGAGACCGGAACCCAGACCTTCTCCGGTCATGTGACCTACGCCGGGTCCGACTTCGCCACCATCGATCGGGGAGAAGACCGGGTCGACGTGGTGCTGGCGGCTGCGGTGTGGACCATCGAGCGAAGGGCTGAAGGAGGGACCGAACAGAGCGGCGAGCCGCTCAGCCTCAAGGGGCGGCTCGCCGAGATCGCGGCGAACGCCGAGTCGGTGCGGATGGTGGTGGCCGACGGGCGGGCGCTCGTCGGGTCGATCGAGGTGGTGGCGGCCGATCACGTCGAGATGTCCCAGGACGGGAACACGGTGGTGGTCCCCAACCCATTGATCGTTGCGGTGGTTCGCTCTAACGCTCGCTTCTGACATCGTCGCTCTCCGCGGCAACCGGATGGGAGCGGACGAAGTCATAGATCTCGTCACGAAAGAACTTGAAGGTGCGACCACCGGGGAGCTTGTAGGCGGGGAGCCGCCCCTCCCTGGCGTAGCGCCGGACCATCTGCACGTTCATGCCCAACAGCTCCGCTACTTGTGCCGCGTCGAGGATCGGGGGGTAGTCCTCAGCCATTAGTCGTCCTCATCGTTACTCGAGGCGAGCCTACGGCATCGATCAGCCGGTTGGAATGGGATCGTTTCTCCACTTGAGCCTGACGAGCCTGATACCGATACCTGAGCCATGCTCGAATACTTCATCGGGTACGGAATGGGCCAGAAGACCGCGACCCGGGCTGCCACGCTTGCCCGCAGCGCCGCGGTGGCCGATGGCACCCTCCACACCAACCGCATCGAAGACACCAACGAACGAGTCGACAAACTGCTGATGATCGTTCGTGCCATGTGGGCGCTGCTGGAAGAACAGGGGTATACCGCCGAGCAACTCAGCGCCAAGCTGGAAGAGATCGATCTCGAAGACGGCGTGCTCGACGGGCAGGTCCGCCTCCCTCCCGCTGAATGCCCCTCATGTCAGTCGAAGGTGGCGCCCGGTCTCAGGGCATGTCAGCTCTGCGGCACCGAGGTCCGGCCCGACACCGGACACCCCATCGACCAGATCTGACGGCCAGACATTCGTCGTGGTGACGAATGGCTTCACATGATCCGCCACAGTACGGGGCAATGGCGATTGGTGGCTGTCAATACACTCCCCCGATGGGAATCTTCGATGAGGTTCACGGCCCCTCCGGGGTGCGACCCCACTATCGACAGCTGATGGACCGTCTCGACGCCATCGGCGAAACCGACCTCGCCGATCGATTCGGGCTGATCGAATCCATCTTTCGCACCCTTGGCATCACTTTCGCCGTCCCCGGCCACGAGAGCGGACTCGACCGGACCTGGCCGATGGATCTGGTCCCCAGGGTCATCCCGGCCGACGAATGGCGTCACATCGAAGCGGGGCTGATCCAGCGGGTCACTGTCCTCAACCGCTTCCTCGATGACCTCTACGTGGGAAGCCAGGAGGCGATCAACGACGGCATCGTCCCGCGCTGGCTGATCGAGTCGGCCGACGGCTACGTGCGGGAGGCCCACGGGATCCCCGCCCCCGGAGGCTCGCGTTGTGTCGTGTCGGGCATCGACATCGTCAGGGACGAAGAGGGCACCTATCGGGTGCTCGAGGACAATCTCCGCATCCCCAGTGGCATCTCATACGTGTTGGAGAATCGGGTGGCGATGACCCGGGTGCTCCCGGTTGGTTTCGCGAAACACTCGATACGACCCGTCGATCACTACGGAAGCTCGCTTCTACGTGCCCTGCAGGCAATCGCACCGCCACCCGTAGTCGACCCCACCGTGGTGGTGCTCACCCCCGGTGTGGCCAACTCGGCCTACTTCGAGCACTCCTTCCTGGCCCGGCAAATGGGTGTCGAGCTAGCCGAAGGCCGCGACCTGCTCGTCGACGACCGACACGTCTATCTGCGCACCACCCGCGGGCTGAAACGGGTCGACGTCATCTACCGCCGGGTCGAGGACGAGTTCTTGGACCCGGTCGTGTTCAGACAGGACAGCCTGCTCGGCGTGCCCGGCCTGCACGGTGCAGCCCGGGCGGGGACGGTGGCCATCGCCAACGCCATCGGCAACGGTGCCGCCGACGACAAGGGCGTCTATCCGTTCGTGCCCGCCCTCATCGAGTACTACCTGGGTGAGAAGCCGATCCTTCCCAACGTGACCACCTACCTGCCCTGGGAGCCGGACCAGCTCGAGCTCATCCTGGGTCGTCTCGACCAGTTGGTGGTCAAACCGGTGGCGGAGGCCGGCGGGTACGGGATCGTGATCGGCACCGGCGCCGACGAGGCCACCCTGGCCGCCACCGCCAAGGCGCTCCGGGCCAACCCAAGGGGATACATCGCCCAGGAGGTGGTCCAGCTCTCCACCCATCCCACCTTCGTGGACGGCCAGCTCCAGCCAAGGCACGTCGACTTTCGCCCCTTTGTCCTGAGCGGGAACGGGATCGAGGTGGTGCCCGGAGGGCTCACCCGGGTCGCCCTGCGAGAGGGCTCACTAATCGTCAACTCTTCACAAGGTGGAGGCTCCAAGGACACATGGGTGCTCGAAGATGGGCTAGAGGATGCTGTCACGACACGCTGAGGACCTCTACTGGTTGGGCCGCTACATCGAGCGGGCCGAGGACACCGCCCGCATGCTCGACGTGACCTATCACAACCTGCTCGAGTCGCCGTCCCTCGACGAGACCAGGGCCTGGAAAGAGCTCTTGGAGGTTCTCTTCCTCGACGCTGCCTACCCCGGCCCCCTGGAGGGTCGTGACGTGAGCTCCTACCTCGTCACGGAGCGAGCGAATCAGGGGTCGATCATCTCCGCCGTGGCCCGCGCCCGTGACAATGCGCGCGGGCTGCGGGACGGGATCTCCACCGAGTTGTGGGAGGCGATCAACGTCTTCTACCTCGACCTGGCCCGGGCCGACTTCGAGATCGACATCGAGCGTCGCGCCTACGAGATCTTCAGCTCGATCCGAAGTCGCTGCCAGCTGATCAGCGGGGTGGCCGCTCAGACCATGCCCCGTGACGAGGGATACCGATTCATGCTGCTCGGCTGGATGCTGGAACGTGCCGAGATGACCTGTCGACTCCTGGCAGTCCGCTATGCGCGTCTCGCCGGTGAGGAGGCCGAGATGGGATTTCACACCTGGGCGTCGGTGCTCAAATCGGTCTCCGCCTACGAGGCCTATCTCAAGGCTCACGACGCCTCGCTCAACCCGACCAAGGTGCTCGAATTCTTGCTCCTCAGCCAGGAGTTCCCGCGCAGCGTCCTCTATTGCCTCCAGCTGGTGGAGCGTTTGCTGGAGCGTCTGGCCGAGTCGCCCCAACAGACACGGGTAGAGCGCGCCATCGGCCGGGTTCGTTCCCGTGCCGAGTTCTGCGATATCTCGTTCATCGTCACCGAAGGGCTCGACCAGTTCCTCGAGGAATTGCAGAAGGAGATCTACGACGTCTCCGAGGAGGTCGAAGAGCACTTCTTTCGCGCCGGCACCGATCTTCAGCTTCACTCCTATCGCTGGGCATGAGACTCGAAATCCGCTACCTCAACGAGTTCGCCTACAGCCAGCCCGCCTGGGAGTCGCACAACCTGCTCCGCGCCTGCCCGGCGGCCAACGATCACCAGAGGGTCTTGAGCTATCGAGTGGACGTGACCCCGACCACCCCAATCCACTCCTACACCGATTACTGGGGGACCAGGGTCGACGAGTTTGGGATCCTCGAGCCACACGAAAACCTGCGTATCTCTGCCGAGTCGGTCGTCGAGAACGGCCCACCCCCCGAGCCGTCGGAGAATCCCCCCATCGACTCACTGGCACCCCTCGCCGGCGAGTTGTCCAGCTATCTGCGGCACTCGCCTCACGCCGTCTGGGACGAACTGATCCACGAGACCGCCCGGGAGACGATCGAGAAAAGTGAGGGTGTGGTCGAGGCGGTGTCCAGAATCTCTGACGCAGTCACCGCCAGCCTGAAGTACGAGACCGGTGCCACCTATGTCGGGATGGGAGTGGCCGACGTGCTCTCGCAGGGCAAGGGTGTGTGCCAGGACTTCGCCCACCTCGGCATTGCCATGTATCGAAGCGTCGGCATCCCGGCCAGGTATGTGTCGGGATATCTCTACGCGGCCGACCAGACCGTGGCCGAGGCTCCCGATGACCCCGAACTCGACGTCCAGACCCACGCCTGGCTCGAGGTCTTCGTTCCCGGCCACGGTTGGTGGGCCCTCGACCCCACCAACCCCCAACCGATCGGCGAGCTACACGTCAAGATCGGTCACGGCAGGGACTACGAGGATGTGATGCCTCTCCGCGGTGTCTATCACGGCGGAGCCGAACACGACCTCGGAGTCCACGTCTCCATCACCCGAGAACGTCTGGCCCAAGGCACCGACCAATAGAAATTTGTCCCCCCTCGTCCGACCTGACGGTCGGACGGTCCCCCCGCTCCGCAGGGGGACAACGATCGGACCGACCAGTTGTCCCCCCTTTCCGAAGGGGGGACCGACCGAGCGCAGCGAGGTCGAGGGGGGTTCGCCCAGCCGCTACTGGTAACCCACCTCGAGACCACGGGGGACCAGCGAGAGATACACCCTTCCTGGTGGAAGTCCAAACGACGCGCCTTCACCGTCGAAGAAGCGATAGCCGTCTTCCTGGGCGCCTCTCAACCAGGTTCCCTCCACCACCTCGCCGTCGTCGAAGACGAGCAGATCGCCGACCCCGACCACATCGAATGTGGTCACCGGGACGTCGTTGCCATCGGTGTAGCCCGCCGAACGCTCGGCCACGAAGAGGACCACCACCGTGTCATGCGAAAGCGGCTGGGGGCTGCCACCGATCGCGTCGAGAACCTCGAACGGTGATCCGCCGTCGTAGCGGACGTACTCGTCGTTCTCGTAGCGGTAAATCACGGACTCGAAGGGCAGGGTGATCTCGGTCGCCGGCGAGCCACCCGGGAACACGCCTGCCGGAAGACCGTCCCCCAACGGCGGTGACTCACCAACTGCGGCGAACAGCTCTTCAAGGAGCAGAAACAGGTTGTGGACCGGGTCCGGATTGTCGCCGGTGGTGAACATCTCGAACAATTGTGCGTCCATCATGTTGAGACCGGTGGCCGCCGCGTCCTGGACGACAAAAGGCTGGCCCCCAGTCGACACGACGAAGGGCGCCAGTGCCGGGAGAAGATCCGCATCGACCGGCCTCAATGACCGCACCGGGCCTACGACCCCGGTCACGTCACGGTTGACCAACGCGGTGAACCTGGTGATGCCACCTTCCACCGGGTACTCGACCAGCAGGGGGATCCCGGCCAAGCCCACCTGTGGCCGCGCTCCCGGGGCGTTGTCGACCTTGACCGATACGTAGGCGGAGCCAAGCCCTTGGGTGGGGGCGTTGGGGTCGACGTCCAAAGACGGCCCGTCCTCGCCGGCGGGCACGGTCTCGCCTGGCTGGGCCTGGCCGATGGTGGTGTCGGTGGCTGTCCCCCCGTCTTCGGGCTGGCGGGCCATCACCAGTCCGGCGACCGATACCAGCAGTGCCACACCGGTGACGATGGTGGCCAAACGCCAGGGATTGGCCTTGATGAACTGCCTGACCCTCTCGAGCACCGCAACAGCCTAGAGGCCGGTCGTGAGACTCGAAGACCCTCGCCGGAGCACCTAGTCGGCCGGAGGTGGGTAGAAGGGAGTCAGGTTGAGAGCCCGGGACAGGAATACCGCCATCTCGCCTCGCTTCACCGGAGAGTCCGGGCAGAAGCGGTCGCTGGTCGGTGGATTGCACCCGGTGGTGATCCGAACGATCGCGATCTTGTCGATCGCCGCTTCGAAGACCGAACCGTTGTCGTCCACGAAAACGTCGGCTCCGACACCGTCTGCCAATCTGAAGGCGCGAGCCAGGAACACCGCCATCTCACCCCGGGTCACCGAGTCGTCGGGGCAATAGCGGCTATTTGTCGGCGGGTTGCAACCCTTGGTGATCCCAGCTGCGGCAAGCCTGTTTATGGCCCCTTCGAACACCGAGCCCTGGTCATCGTTGAAGAAGTCCTCGGAGGTGGCCGGGAGTCCCAAGGCCCTCACCAGGAAAGCCGCCATCTGACCACGAGTCACGTTGTCGTCCGGGCAGAAACGGTCATTGGTGGGTGGGTTGCAGCCGTTGGTGATTCCCTCCGCCGCGATGGCCTCGATGGCACCCTCGGCGAAATGCTCGTTGTCATCGACGAAAGTGCCGCCGGGTCGAAGACTGGCGCTGAATACGACGACCGCCGAGTCCGACTTCCCATCGTCGTCGACCACGGTGAGAACCGCGTTGTAGGTGCCCGGCTTGGTGGGGGTCCAATCGGTCTCCACCGACTTGACCACCGACCCGTCGGGCAGTTCCCACGACCAGGTCACGATCTGGCCATGGGGATCGAATGAGCTATTCCCGGTCAGCTCGACCGTGAACGGGAGGACGCCGATGGAGGGTGAGGCCGAGGCCACGGCAACCGGGGCCGTCGCCAAATCCAAAGCTGAGCCCGCATTGAGTCTTCCGCCCGATGCCACCTTGCCCGAGAGAGCGGGCAGCACGTCGACCGTCTCACTAATCACACCCGCTATCTGTTGGGCGCTCAAATCAGGTCGTACCGCAATGATCAGCGCCGCTACCCCGGCCACCTTGGGCGACGAGAAGGAAGTGCCGGAGCCGGTATTCCAAGAGCTGGGCAGGGTGCCGCCGAGAACGCTCTGCCCGGGAGCTGCCAGGTCGACGCTGGTAGCCCCAAAGTGGGAGAATCCAGCCAGGGCATCTCTGTTGGTGCTGGCGGCTACCGAGATCAGACCGTCGATGTCATAGCTGGCCGGGTAGAAGGGATTGACGTCGTTGTCGTTGGCGAAGTTGCCGGCAGCGGCGACCACCACGGTCCCGGCACTGACCGCCTCGTTGATGGCATTCTCCATCGAGGGCGAAAATCCGTACCCACCGAAAGAGAGATTGATCACATCGGCGCCGTTGTCGATGGCATAGGCCATCCCGCTGGTGATGTCCGAATTCGAGCATCCGCCGCTGTCGCATACCTTGATCGGCATCACCAGCGAATTGGGAGCCACTCCCGCCATGCCCACCCCGTTGATGGGGGCGGCGGCGGTGGTCGAGACAAAGGTTCCGTGACCGTGGGTGTCGCCCGGATCGTTGTCGTCGCCCATCATGTCCCAGCCACGGACATCGTCGATGTACCCGTTGCCGTCGTCATCGAGCCCGTTGTCGGCGATCTCGCCGGTGTTGACCCAGATGCTCGAGCTCAAGTCGGGATGGGCAAAGGCCGCTCCGGTGTCGAGGACCGCGATGACCACGCCAGGTTCCCCGGTGGTGATCTGCCAGGCAGTCTGGATGTCGATATCGGCACCCGAGGTCCCTCCGCTCTGACCGGTGTTCTCGAGAGACCACTGCTGGGGGAACAACGGCTCGTCGGCAAGCTGGTAGCGATAGTTTGGCTCTACCTCGAACCCGGTGACCGAGGCGATCTGCTCGGCGCCATCACTGTCGGGACCATCGTCCAGCGTCGGCTCGGTCACCAGGGTCCAGCCGAACCCAACGTCACCTACCACCGTCAACCCTGCTTCCGCCGCCTCCTCAGGCGAAGCCTCGACGATGAACTCCCCAGGAACCACCGAGACATCTCCGGGATCGGCGGTGACCGGCTGAGGTTCCGCTGACCTGGCCGTGCCTGCCGGGCCAACGGCCACCACCAGAGCCAGCAGCAAGGTGCCCGCCAGTCGATACTTCAAACGTTCCTCTTACCCATATCGCTTACTTCGGTCGCTTTGCCGAAATCCCGTAGCTGCTTTGTCCGCTTCGACGTTGCTGGGTTCCTTGATATGACGACGTCATGTCACAGGTCGTTCAGGTCAGTAGCGCCCCCGGTCGGGGGCGCTACTGACCTGATATCCGGACGCTCGATCCGTCTCGGCTGTGTCAGAGTCTCCTGTTAGTTCCCGTCTGGATCACCGCCTGCATCATCACCTGCTGGCGCCGCGGACACCGATCCACCGGGGGTGAAGGTGACCGTCAAATGGTTGCGGTTGTAGAAGTAGTCTGCATTCGCACCCTGACCCACTGTCTGCGACACCGTGTGCTCTCCCGCAGTGATCGGCACTGTGAGTGTGTAGGAGATGTTCGCTTGGTCTCCGGCGGTGCCTGAGGCTGGCAGCTCAGTCGATGCCTGGTGGGAATCGACGTTCGAGCCGTCCACAAAAGTCCTCAGTCGGTAGATCGCAGTAGCCGCACCGTTGTTGTTCACGAATGTGGACCCGCTGATGACGAGCACCCCATCAACCGGAACGTCAATATCAACACTGTTGATCTCGGCGTCCGGGCCAGCGGTAATAAAGGTGCCACCGGTGACGGCATCGGTGCTCGCCCACACCAACGACGTGACCTCCGTGCTGTCGAGCCCATCCAGGGTGGCCGCGTCGACCACGTTGTTCTCGGCGAGACGCTTCATGAACGTCGCCATCTCGCCCCGCGTGACATTGTCCTCCGGGCAGTAATTGGTACCTGCCGCGTTACAGCCAACCGTGATGTTGTTGTCCTTCATCCAGGTGATGCCGGTGTGGAAGATGTGGCTGTCCGGCACATCATTGAACTGATGTGATGCGAACACAGCCACCGGCACGAGCAATGCCCCCACCACCAGCGAGATGACAAGCGACGATCTGCGCATGATTTGTAACCCTCCTTTAGGTCAGCCGGGAACATAGTCGGCCTGCGACGGCGGGGGCCCGATTGTCGCGATGTTCGGCGTCGTATGCTGCTCCGACCGCCTCGAGGTGATCGGTCAAGGTCTCCTCCGGGTGGAGGTCAGGCTTAGGGTGCACCCTTTAACACCGCTTTTAGGCGTCCTGGCAACGATGGAGTGTTGGTGTACCGAAAATCGAAGGGAGAACTCGAGGTGGCCGTGAAGAGAAGCTTGGCTGCGATCCTTGCTCTGTTGATCCTGGCGGTAGCGCCGATCGCCTCTGCCCAGACCGACGAAGAGCCCGCTGCTCCTGTCGCTGCGTTGACGGTCACCGCCCCATATCCGTCGATCGCCGTCGAGCCGGGAAACCAGGTGAGCTTCAACCTCACCGTCGGCTCGCCCGACCTGACCGCGGTCGCGTTGACCGCAGACGGCATCCCGGAAGGCTGGACCGCTGCCTTCCGCGGAGGTGGGTTCGAAGTCGACTCGGTGACGGCAGGTCCCGGGCTCGCCCCCGAAGTGAGCTTCGATGTGTCAGTGCCGCCTGACGCCGGGGAAGGGGCGTA
>Ga0299907_10001047_pt1 | contig 15120 bp, 15 predicted proteins | sample RVTome_16_FD_198680 | JGI IMG/M metagenome (GOLD analysis project Ga0299907, IMG submission 198680) | Soil microbial communities from uranium-contaminated site in the Upper Colorado River Basin, Wyoming, United States - RVT152D67 (version 2) ... | reverse complement strand
AGCGCGGCTCCGGGTGGCACCGATAGCGCGACCGGCGGGGACGCCGGCGAGGTCGTCATGATCTCGAGCCAGCTCGTTCCAACTGCCGAGCAGGAGACGATGCGGAACGAGATCCTGGCGAACTTCAACGGTACGGTGGAGTTCATCGGCGCGGAGGCCGGACCGTTCAACCAGCAGATCGAAGCTCAGGAGCAGGCGGGTTCGGGGGAGATCAGCGTCATCGGCGGCCTCGACGGCGAGTTCAGCGCCTTTGCCGCCGAGGGCTTCCTGACCGACCTCTCCGACGTGGCCGAGGATCTCGCCGACCTCGGCATCAGCGAGGACTACCTCGAGCTGGGGCGCCTCGGCACCGACCAGCAGCTCTACATCCCGTGGATGCAGGCCACCTACATCATGGTCGCCCGCACGGAGGCGCTCGACTACCTGCCTGACGGTGTCGACATCAACGACATGACCTGGCAGGACCTGACCGACTGGGGCGCCAACATCGAGGCCGAGACCGGTGAGCGCCGCCTCGGCTTCCCGGCGGGCGAGGACGGCCTGTTCCACCGGTTCTTCCAGGGATACGGGTATCCGGCGTTCACCGGCGGAGTGAACACCACCTTCGCCAGCGACGCGGCCGTCGAGATGTGGGACTGGATGAAGGAGACGTGGCAGTACGTCAACCCGCAGTCGACGACCTACGGGTTCATGCAGGAGCCACTCCAGCAGGGCGAGGTCTGGGTCGCGTGGGACCACGTGGTGCGCCTTATCGACGCCCTCGAAGCCGATCCCGACAACTTCGTCGCCTTCCCCGTCCCGTCGGGCCCGGAAGGAAAGGCCTTCATGCCGGTGATCGCCGGACTGGCGATCCCGACCACGGCGTCGAACCCCGACGGCGCCAAGGAGCTGATCCGTTACCTGCTCCAGGCGGAGACCCAGGCGACGACGCTCACCAGCGTCTCGTTCTTCCCGGTCATCGGGGCCGAGCTGCCCGGCGACCTGTCGCCCGGCCTCCAGGCCGAGGCCGACGCGGTGACCGCGCAGCAGCAGGCCGACGACGCGCTCCCGGCCCTCCTCCCGGTGGGCCTGGGCGAAGGGGGCGGCGCCTACAGCCAGGTCCATCGCGACGCGTTCCAGCGGATCGTGATCGACGACGAGGATCCGGCGACGGTGCTCGGCGAGCTCGCACCCCAGCTCCAGGAGGTGTTCGACACCTCGGGTGCGGCGTGCTGGTCGCCCGACCCGCCGAGTGACGGTCCCTGCCAGGTCCAGTAGGGGTGCCGTCTGATCGACCCGGGGCGGCAGCCGCCGCCCCGGGTCTCCCCCATCCCCGATGACCGCCCGTCTCGGCTGGGCGCCCTACGCCCTGCTGCTGCCCTCGCTGGCCTTCCTGGCGGTCTTCTTCGCCACGCCGATGGTGCAGGCCTTCGGGCTTGCCTTCCAGAGCCCGGACGGCACCTTCGGGGTCAGCAGCATCGAGCGCATGCTCGGCGACGCACGCTTCCGGAGCGCGCTGCTGACCACCGTCGCCCTCGTCGTGCTCATCATTCCGATCCAGTTCGCCCTGGCCATGTCCATGGCGCTCGTCATCAATGCGCGGCTGAAGGGCCAGGGACTGTGGCTGTACGTGTACGCCCTGCCGCTCGGCATCAGCGAGCTGGCGGCCGGGATCGTGTGGGTCAGCATCTTCACCCAGTCGGGCTGGCTCAACAGCATCCTCATGGGCTTCGGGATCATCGATCGGCCGATCACCTGGCAGAGCGCCGAGACCCCCTGGCTGCTGATCATGTGCGTCGTCATCGCCGAGGCGTGGCGCGCGACGAGCATCATCATGATCATCCTCGTCGCCGGGCTGCAGTCGATCCCGCGCGAGTTCATCGAGGCGGCCGACGTGTACGGTGCCACGACGTGGCAGAAGGTGCGGCGGGTGATCCTGCCGATGCTGCGTCCCAGCCTCCAGGTGGCGCTCATCCTGCGCACGATCCTGGCCTTCCAGGTGTTCGCCACGGTCATCGCCATCGCCGGAAGCGGCCTGTTCGTCCTGGCACGCGAGGCGCAGCGCTGGGCGACCGACATCCAGAACGACCATATCGCCGCCGCGTATGCCGGCCTCATCCTGGTCCTGTCGCTGTTCAGCACGGTCCTGTTCCTGGTGCTGCTGCCCACGAAGGATGAGCAGCAGCTGTGAGCGTCGTCCGACACGACATCCCCCTCGCCCGGCGGCGGTCCGGTCGCGAGCACCTCGTCGGCCGCGCGCTGATCTACCTCGCCGCCACGCTGCTGGCGCTGTTCATCCTGGTGCCGATCTATCTGATCGCCGTCTCGGCCTTCACCCCGCCCGATCGGGCCTTCGACTTCCCGCGCAGCGTGGTCCCGGCCGAGCTGAACTTCGAGACGATCGTCTTCTTCCTGAACGCCTTCGGCGTGGTCGACTCCTTCTGGCGCAGCGTGATCGTGGCGATGATCACGCTGGTCCTGGCCCTGCTCATCGGCGCCCCCGCGGGCTACGCGATCGCGCGCTACGCGTTCCGGGGACGAAGCGGCTTCAGGCTGGTCATCCTCTCGACCCGGGCGTTCCCGATCGTCATCCTCGCCATCCCGCTGGCCGTCACCTACCGGCTGTGGGGCATCAACGACTCGGTGATCGGCGTGGCCCTGATGCACACCGCCCTCGCGCTGCCGTTCACCGTGCTGATCACCTCGAGCGTGTTCGTGTCGGTCCCGCGCGAGTTGGAGGAGGCGGCCCAGACGCTGGGCTGCAACCCGCTCCAGGCGTTCCTGCGGGTCTCCCTGCCGCTGGCCCTGCCAGGCCTGGCGGCGGCCGCCATCTTCACGTGGGTGCTCAGCTGGAACGACGTGTTCGCGGCCGTGATCCTGACGCTCCAGAACCCGACGCTGCCCGCGCGGATCCTGACCGCCCTGACCCAGTCGCCGATCTACTTCCAGTTCGCCGCGGGCTTTGTGATGCTCGTGCCGAGCCTGGTCGTGATCTTCTTCATCCGCAAGTACCTGCTCGGCCTGTGGGGCCGGGTCGTCAAGTGAGGAGGCCCCACCCGCGTGGCTGAGATCCGCGTCGAGCGCGTCACGAAGCTGTTCAAGAACGTCCGAGCCGTCGACGACGTGTCGCTGACGATCGCCGACGGCGAGTTCATGGTGCTGCTCGGTCCGTCGGGCTGCGGCAAGACGACCCTGCTGCGCTCGATCGCCGGCCTCGAGCAGATCGACGGCGGGCGCATCGTGATCGGCGACCGCAATGTGAGCGACCTGCCGCCGCGCAAGCGCAACATCGCGATGGTCTTCCAGAGCTACGCCGTCTTCCCGCACATGACCGTCTTCGAGAACATCGCCTTCGGGCTGCGGATGCGCAAGGCCCCGAAGGCCGAGATCCACACCCAGGTGCAGGAGGCGGCCGAGCTGCTCCACATCGAGAACCTGCTGGACCGATACCCGTCGCAGACCTCCGGCGGACAGCGCCAGCGCATCGCCGTGGCACGCGCGCTGGCCATGCAGCCGCAGGTTCTGCTCATGGACGAGCCGCTGTCCAACCTGGACGCCCTGCTTCGGCTCGAGGCGCGGGCCGAGCTCAAGCGGCTGCTCAACGAGATCGGCTCGACGACGATCTACGTCACCCACGACCAGGTGGAGGCGATGAGCATGGGCGACCGGGTGGCCGTGATGCGCGGCGGCCGGCTGGTGCAGGTCGGCGACCCGCTGACGATCTACGACGGCCCGGTGGACCGCTTCGTCGGCGGCTTCATCGGCAACCCGCCGATGAACTTCCTGGCGGCCACCATCCGCGCCGGCGACGCGGGCGCCGTGGCCGAGCTGTCCGATGCCGGCGAGATCCGTCTCGACGCCGCGGACGGGCTGGGCGGGCACCGCGGCCCGGTGCTGCTCGGCATCCGGGCCGAAAACATCGAGCTCCACTCGCGGACCGGCGGTGGCATGCTGCGTGGGCGGGTTCTGGTCGTCGAGCCGCTCGGCTCGCACAACCTGGTCACCCTCCAGGTCGGCGGCGAGCAGCTCAAGGCCATCACCCGCCCGGACGAGCGTCTCGAGCTGGACCAGGAGGTCGGCGTCGGGATCGATCCGGCGCGCATTCGCTGGCTCGATGCCGAGCGCGAGGTCGCGCTCACCGACGACGCGGAGGCGGGCCCCGGCGCGGGGCTCGGTCCGCCGACTCCCGAGGAGCGCGACGCCGCGCCTCCCGGTTGAGCCCCGTGCAGGCTCCCGCGATCAAGCCGCTCGACCTGGGCAGTGGGCGCGTCTGCGGCTCATTCGACCCACGCTCTGCGGCCTGGTTGTCGATCGGCATGCCCCACCCCACTCACGGCTTCGTCGAGCTGTCCGCGCTTCCGCCGTTCGACGAGGCGGACCGAGGCAACCCCGTCGCCACGCGGCGGCATCGGCGGGCCATGACCCTTGTCGACCACGCGTTCCTCAGCGTGCAGCTCGACGGAGCGCTCCCCGAGCTGTCGCCCGACGCGCGGGACCCAACCTGTCCGCGGTGGACGGCGGCCGGATTGGTGGTCCGCGCCACGACCGAGCCCGGTGCCGCCGCACTTCGACAGGAGTGGTCGGTGAGCCTGCCAGTGAACGCGCTGCCGTCCATGCGCATCCGGCTGCGCGGGACGCTCGATCGGCCGGCGCTGGCGGAGATCACCGAGGTCAACCCGCCGGAGCCGACCGGCTCAACGACCGCCTTTGGCCTCTCGGGACAGTCGGTGACGATCAGCACGGCTGACCTTGGGGCGACGGCGATCGTGACCGTTCGCGGGGCGCCGATCGAATGGGCGATCGGCAACGGTGAAGCGGCTGGAGTCGTGGTATGGGCACCGAGCCTCCCGACGCTGGTCCTGACCATCGAGGTCTCCATGGGCGTACGCGTCCGCCCGACCGGTTCGGCCGGCGAAGCTGCGGATCACGAACCGGATGCCATCGTCCGGCGCGCGCTGGCGTACATCCGCGGGTGTACCGCGCTCACCGTCGGCCCGAACGAGCGAACCATCCTCACCGACCATCGCGTCCTTCCGCTCTCCTGGACCCGCGACGCCTACTGGCAGGCGCTCGCATTGCTGGCCGCCGACGGGCCAGGTGACCGCGAACGTGTCGCCGACCACCTGCGCTGGCTGTGGCGGCGCTGCGAACGCCCGGACGGCCGCTGGGTACGGAGCCACCACGCCGACGGGCGGCGCAAGGATCTCGCCTTCCAGGCCGACCAGCAGCTCTATCCGATCGTGGAGCTGGCCGACTACTGGCGCCTCACCGGGGAGCTGCCGGCGGGCGTCAACTGGGATCGCGAGCTGCCGCGCGCTTGGGAGGCCGCCGAGCATGCGATCAGCGCCGAGACCGGCCTCATCGGCAGCGAAGAGAACGCGGCCGACGACCCGAGCACGGCCCCGTTCATCGCTGCATCGCAGATCCTGCTCTGGTACGCGGCCGAGCGCGTCGCCGAGCTCGGCGACGCTCAGGCATTGCGCATCGACGCGAGACGCGCGCGGCTCCGCGCGACGGCGACGCGCGCCGCGTTCAATTCACGGTTCGTCCATGGCGCAGCTCCATGGCCATATGCCGTCAACGCCGAGGGTGGCCAGGTGTCCTACCACGACGCGAACGACCTGCCGATCGCGCTCGCTCCGCTGTGGGGCTTCTGTACGGAGGATGATCCCGGTTGGAGTCAGACAATGGCATTCGCCTTCGGCAGTGCCAATCCAGCATGGTTCGAGGGGGCCCGAGCCGGCCTCGGTTCGGTACACACCCCTGGGCCGTGGACGCTCGGCGACGTCCAGGCCTGGATCCGCGCGCGCATCATGGGCGATCGACGGTCCATGGCGGAATGCCTCTCGCGGCTGCGATCAGTCGCGTTCGACGACGGCATGCTGCCCGAGGCCTACAGCGCGGACCCGCTCGACGATCGGCGCATACGCCACTGGTTCGCCTGGCCGGGCGCCGCTCTGGCAGCGCTGACGCTGCTGGACCGCGACGAACGCCTGTCGGAGCGGCTCGCGGTCCGTCGGTTGGCTAGCATCGACCCGTGAAAATCGGCATCGCCGCCACGCGCCTCGCCGGCGTCGATGGCGTCACCTTCGAGACGGCGAAGTGGGAGGCAGTGCTCGAGGCCATGGGCCATGACCTGCGCCTGTGCGCCGGCGAGATCGACGCCCTTCGCTACCAGGCCCGCCTGGTGCCGCCGATGCACTTCACCTGGCCGCCGGCCGAGCGCGTGACCGAGGCCGCCTTCGACCCGGCGAGCGATCCGGTCGCGGTCCGCGCCGAGATCGAGCGGCTGGCGGAACAGTTGCTCCCCGTCCTGCACGATTGGGCTCGCGTCAACTCGCTCGACGCATTGATCGTCCAGAATGCATGGGCCATCCCCATGCAGTTGCCGCTGGGCGTGGCGCTGAGCCGCCTGGTGGAAGAGATGGAGCTGCCGACCATCGGCCACCACCACGACTACTGGTGGGAGCGCGATCGGTTCGCGGCCTGCGTGGTGCCGGACGTGCTCGACGCAGCCTTCCCGCCGGACCTGCCGTGGGTGCGCCACGTCAGCATCAACAGCCTGGCCGCGGCGCAGCTCCGTGAACGACGCGGCCTGCACTCCACGGTCATCCCGAACGTCTTCGACTTCAGCGGGCCTCGGCCCCGTCCTCATCCGGCGGTTCGCCGGCGGCTCCGGCACGAGCTCGGGATGAACGAGGGTGGCCTGCTGGTCGTGCAGCCGACGCGGGTGGTGCCGCGCAAGGGCATCGAGCTGGCCATCGAGCTCGTGGGACGCCTGGGCGATCCCGACGCCGTGCTGCTCATCACGTCTCCGGCCGGTGACGAAGGGCTCGATTACCTGGTCCAGCTCGAGCGCCTCGCGGAGCGCCACGGCGTGCGCCTGGCCTATGCCGCCGACCGCTTCGCACCGGACCACGAGGGGAAGCCGCTGCGCCCGGCCCACTCGCTCCATGACGCCTACCTCGCCGCCGACCTCATCACCTATCCCAGCCTCTACGAGGGCTTCGGAAACGCCCTCCTGGAGGCACTCTTCTACGGCGTGCCGGTGCTCGTCAATCGCTATCCGGTGTTCGAGGCCGACATCCGGCCGCTCGGCCTGCGCCTGGTCGAGATCGACGGCGCGATCACCGATGCGACCGTCGCCGAGATCCGCTCCCTCCTCGCCAGCCCTCGACGCATCCGAGAAAATGCGCGGCACAACTTCGAGATCGCGCGCCGCCACCTCGGATATGGCGTCCTGCGCCGGCGACTGCGCAAGCTGCTCATCGAGCTCGAGGCCTGAGCGGCCAGCAGGCGTCTCAGGCGGTGAGCGCGTAGACGCGCTCGCGGACCTCTTCAAGGTCGACCTCAGGCGTCGAGGTACCGCCGGTGATGCCGATGCGGGCCTTGCCCCGCAGCCAGTCCGCATGGTCTGCGGCCAGCTCGTCCGCATCGGCGACGTGGACCGTCTCCGGCTGGATCTCGCTGCATTTGACGGCCAGCTCCTTCGTGTTCGAGCTGTTCTTGCCGCCCACCACGATCATGGCGTCCACCTCCCTGGCCAGCACCACCGAGTCGTCCTGGCGCGTCAGCGTCACCGGGCAGACCGTATTGATGACCCGCAGATCGTGGGCCCGCCGCAGGCAGAAGGCGGCGAATTCCTCCAGCTTGGTCGGCAGGATGGTCGACTGTGAGAGGACGCCGATCATCTTCGTGCGCGGCACGCGCTCCCAGGTGGATCGGTCCATGTCGTCCACCACCACGTGCTTCTCGCCGGCGTAGCTGCGCACGCCCTTGACCTCGGGATGGTCCTCGTGGCCGATGATGCAGACGGTGTATCCAGCCTCCGCCAGCTCGCGGGCGGCCTTCTGCGACTGGAGCACCCAGGTGCAGGTGGCGTCGATGACCTCGAGGTCCTCCTTGCCCTTGACCTGGTCGAGCTCGGACTTCGGGACACCGTGCGCGCGGATCACGAGCGTGCCGCCCTCGACCTGGTCGGCGAGGTCGGCGGTCTTGATCCCGCGGTCGGACAGGTCGGCCTTGATGCCGGGGTTGTGCACCAGCTGGCCGAGGGTGGTGACCTCCTTGCCCTCGGTTCGCGCGTGCTTGGCCTTGTCGATCGCCAGCCGCACGCCGTAGCAGAAGCCGGCGCGCTCGGCGATGCGAACGTCAGGTCGAGTTGCCGTGGTCATTGCATTCATTCTAGAAGGGATACGTTGCAGGGTCCCTTCCGGGTCATTTTCTCGAGCCGGACCGGGTTCAACGGGTCGATCCAGCCGATACATCGCCGTTGCGCGTCTTGGTCGCGCGGCCATGACACGGTGTGCCGATCCATCGGCCCAGATTGCGCGTGAGTGGCGCATCAGTGCGCCCTTCGTGCGCATCGGGGGCCGATGTATCGGCGCCATGGCGCGCGGGCGCGGGTCCGTGACACGGAACGCCGATTGATCGGCGCACGAGGGGAGCTCAGGTGCGGAGTGGCCGCTGCTCCTCGGGCAGAAGTGCGGCGATCTCGCTCATGATCCGCTCGGTGCCGGATGCCAGCGCCTCCCGGTCCAGGCGCCCGTCGGGCTGGTGCGGCAGGGAGAACGCCTCACCGATGTGGAAGGTCGCCTTCGAGCGTTGCGGAATGCGCCGTCCACCGGCGAAGAGCCGATGCGTCCCGGCGATGCCGACCGGCAGGATCGGGACGCCGCCACGCATGGCGAGGAGCGCAGCACCGGGCTTGGCCGCTCGCATGCGGCCGTCGCGCGAACGGGTGCCCTCCGGGAATACCCCGACCGGCTTGCCCGCCACGAGCAGCTCCAGCGCCAGGCGCTGCGCGGCCCGATCGCCCTCGCCGCGCCGGACGAAGAAGACGCCGGAACGATCGGCCAGCCAGCCGATGATCGGCCAATGGCGCATCTCCTCCTTCGCCATGAAGTGGACGATCCGGTTGACCTGATAGCCGGTTGCCCAACCGAGGAGGGGCGGATCCAGCTGCGAGCAGTGGTTTGCCACGAGCAGGAAGGCGCCCGAGCGCGGGACGCGCTCGACGCCCTCGATCCGCGCGCCGCCCAGCACCCAGATGATGATCGACGCGATCCAGGCGCCCGGACGGTAGAACCAGCTCGCCTTCATTCGGGAAGCTCATCGAGCCGCGCCGCGATGGCATCCACGCAGGCGTCCACGCTCAGCCGGCCGGTATCGAGCACCAGCGCGCCCTGCGCCTTGCGCAGGGGTGCGATGCTGCGACCCGAATCGGCCGCGTCGCGTCGCTCGATCTCGGCCAGGTACTCCGGCAGCCGCTGCGGCGCGTTCATCTCCGCCGCGCGCCGGGCGGCTCGCACGTGCGCATTGGCGGTCAGGTACACCTTGAGGGTCGCATTCGGCAGCACGACGGTGCCGATATCACGTCCCACCATGACCGTGTCGCCACGTGCCGCCGCGGCGCGCTGGACCTCGAGCATCGCCGTTCGCACCGCGGCGTGGCGGCTCACGGCGCTCACGGCGCGGTCGATGCGGGGCTGCCGCACGTCGCCCGTCACGTCGCGGCCGTCCAGGTGCACCGTCTCGAGGCGGTCTGTCTGCTCCGGCCGCGCGCGTTCGACCTCGATGCGCGATTCGCCGGCCAGGAATCCCAGGAGCGGGCCATCGTCGACACTGATCCCCCGCTCCACCGCGGCGAGCGTCAGGGCGCGGTACATCAGGCCGGTATCCACGTACGTGGCGTCGATGCGCGCGGCGAGGGCATGGCCGATGGTGCTCTTGCCCGCGCCCGAAGGCCCATCGATGGCGACGATGCGGGTCATCGGCGCTTTCCAGCGGACAGCGCGGCCACCTCCGACGGCCGCAGCCAGCGCCATTGGCCCTCGTGCAGGCCCGCCAGGGTGAGCGACCCGAACCGGGTGCGCACCAGCCGCTCGACCCGGCAGTCGGCAACCGCAAACAACCGGCGCACCTCGCGCTTGCGCCCCTCACCGATGCGAACGCGCAGCCAGGCCCCCTCCTCGTTCCGCTCCCGCGCGACCTCGCGCGGCGGCGGGGCGTGACGGCCGGCGAGCAGCTGCGCCGGGCCGTCATCGAGCGTGACGCCGTCCATGAGGCGGCGCAGGACGGCGCGCGACGGCGACGGGGAGACGAGGGCGGCGTACTCGCGCTCGTTCTCGTAGCGCGGGTGGAGGACGCGGTTGGCCCACTCCCCGTCGTTGGTGAGCAGCATCAGCCCTTCCGATTCCACGTCAAGCCGGCCCGCCGGCCAGAGCCGCTCTCCGCCGGCGTCGACCAGCGAGAGGACCGAGCGGCGGCCACGCTCGTCGCGTGTCGAGGAGAGGAACCCGCGAGGCTTGTGCACGGCCAGGTGGATCGCGGGCGTCGCCCCGGCCAGGAGACGCCCATCCACCTCGATCCGATCACGGTCCGGATCCGCCGAGTCCCCGATGCGGGCGACCGCTCCGTTGACCCGCACGCGCCCATCGGCGATGAGCTGCTCCGACCTTCGGCGCGACGCGACGCCCGCGCGAGCGATGAGCTTCTGGAGGCGCTCACTCGCCATCGGAGGATTCGGTCAGGGCCGTCAGCTGCGCCGCATCGCTCGAGAGCGGCGGCAGATCCTCGATCGATGTCAGGCCGAAGCGCTCGAGGAAGGTGAAGGTGGTGCCGAGCAGGACCGGCCGCCCGGGGGTGTCACGCCTCCCGACCTCCACGATCATGCGCCGATGCAGGAGCGAGCGGATGACGTAGTCGGAATCGACGCCGCGCACGCGCTCGACGTCGCCACGGGTACAGGGCTGCCGGTACGCGACGACCGCGAGTGCCTCGAGCGCCGCAGGCGACAGGCGTGCCTCCTCGCGCGCCGCGTAGGCGGCCAGGCGGGCTCCGACCCGGGGAGCCGTGACCAGCTGCCAGGCGTCCTCGTGACGCTGGACCCGCAATCCGCGCCCATCGTCCTCCAGCCGATCGGCCAGCGACCCAAGGGCTGCCTCGGCCTGGAGGCGCGGGATCTCGGCCAGCTCCGCCAGCTCGGCCGTCGTCAGCGGGCGCTCCGCGATGAAGAGCAGCGCCTCGTAGTAGGCGTCGAGCTCGTCGCTCATGCCTGGGGCGTCTCCGGCAGCGCCTCGAGAACGATCGGTCCGAACAGCTCGCTCTGCTCGGCCCGCACCTGGCGTCGCCGCATGAGCTCGAGCGTTGCCAGGAAGGTCACGGCCGCCTCCGTGCGTGACCCACACCGGGCGAGCACCGTCTGAAGCAGCACCCGGCCGCCACTCGACAGCGCCCGCTGCAGGACCGCGATCTGCTGGCCGATGGTGACCTCGCGCGCCACGATCTCCGGCGGAGCGGCAACCGGCTCCGGGATGGCCGCCAGCGTCTCGAGTGCCGCCACCAGGACGCTCACCGGCAGGGGCCCCGATGGCACCTCCGGCAGGTCGGTCTCTCGCGGCTCGCGGCGCATGACCGGGGCCACGCCATCCCGCCGGCCCAGCGCCACGGCGGCGTCGCGCAGCGCACGGTACTCGATGAGGCGCCGGCGGAGCTCCTCCTCGTCGGGCTCGTCGCTGCCCTCGGGCAGGGGCGGCAGCGGTTCGGCCGGCAGCATCCGCCTGGACTTGAGAAAGATGAGATGCGCCGCGATGCCGACGAACTCGGACAGGTTGGCCGCATCGACCGGGTGCCGCGCCAGGTGCTCGACGTAGGCGTCCGCCACCTCGGCCAGCGGGACGGTCAGCACGTCGAGCTGGCGCGACTCGATCAGGTGCAGGAGGAGCTGGAGCGGGCCCTCGAACTCCGGAAGCGCGAGCGTGAACTCGACGTCGCCGATGGGCACCGCGACGGCCGGCGCACCATCGACCGGGATTGGCGCGGTGCCCTCAGCCGGCGTCATCGGCCGCCTTCAGCGCGCGCAGCAGGTGCGCATCGGCCTGGCCGGCCGTGCCGCGGATGAAGGCGCCCACGCGCGGTGGACACCCCGCGCGATCGGCGAGCTCGGCCGACATCGGCGCATGGTGCAGGTAGAGGTGATACGGGTGACGCCATGATCCCGGATCCGGGCTTGCCAGACGGCGCAGGAGCGAGGGGGCCAGCGACTCAAGCAGCACGCCCGTGACGCGGTGCACCAGCCGCATCCGATGGCCCTTGGCCGCGTCGTGGAGGAAGGCGGCCGCGAGCACGTCGGGGTCGTCGGTCCCGCCCGTCAGCAGCCTGAGGGCCACGTCGAGCGCGTGACGCTGGTCGGCCACCGGCATGGACGCGAAGAGCGAGAGGGCCGCGGGCGGCAGGACGCGTCGCACGAGGCCCTCCTCGCTCGGATCGACCCGGGCGCGGAGGTGCGCTCCGAATTGCCTGACCCTATGCACCGATCAGCACCTCGGTCAGCGGCCGCACCGGGGCCAGCAGCACGAAGAGCGGCCCGCCCGGCAGCAGGATGAGCAGCAGCAGCACGATGATCCCGTACTGCGCGTAACGCTGAACGCTGAAGGCGGCCCTGGGCGGAAGGAACGCCAGGAGCACGTTGTAGCCGTCGAGCGGCGGGATCGGGATGAGGTTGAAGAGCGCCAGCAGCAGGTTGAAGTAGACGACCCAGCGACCGATCTCGAGCACGAAGCCACCGGCACCGCTCATCTCCAGCACCCGGTACAGCACCGCGGCAACCACGGCCACCATCACGTTCGCGACCGGTCCGCCTGCCGCGACCATGGCCATGCCGATGCGGCCCGGGCGCAGGGCGTACACGTTGACGGGCACGGGCTTGCCCCATCCGAACCCGGCGATGACGAAGATGAGCGCGCCGACCGGATCGATGTGCGCCACCGGGTTGAGACTGACGCGGCCCAGGGCCCGTGGCCGATGATCGCCGAGCTGATCGGCGATGAACGCGTGGCTGAACTCGTGGAAGGTGATGCCAACCACGAGCGCCACGGCGATGCCGGCGATCTGAGCGGCGGTGAAGTCCCCGAACAGCATGTCGCGCGGGTCAGGCCAGCCGCGGGAGGAGGTCGCCCAGCAGCGCGACCAGGCGCTCCGCGCCGACCTTGCCCATCTCGATCACTTCGTCGTGGGTCGCGCCGGTCTCCACATCGTCGGTGGCCTTGTTCGTGATCAGGCTGAAGCCGAGCACCCGGACGCCGGCGTGGCGCGCCACGATCACCTCGTGCGCGGTGCTCATCCCAACGGCGTCGGCGCCCAGGCCGCGGAGCATGCGCATCTCGGCGCGCGTCTCGTATGACGGCCCCGACAGCATGATGTAGACCCCCTCGCGCAGCGCGACGCGCGTTCGCTCGGCGGACTCGCGGGCCGCGGCGCGCAGTGCCGGATCATAGGCATCGGTCATGGGCGGGAAGCGCGTTCCGAAGCGGTCCAGGTTCGGGCCGGTGAGCGGGTTGTCGCCCGACAGGTTGAGATGGTCGCTGATGAGCATCACGTCGCCCGGATCAAACGCCGGGTCGAGCCCCCCGGCCGCGTTGGTGACCACCAGGGTCTCGATTCCCAGCGCGATGACGGCACGCAGCAGGAGCGTCGCCTCGCGGTGCGAGTAGCCCTCGTAGGCATGGGCGCGTCCCGACAGAAGCAGCATCGGCCTGCCCTGGACCATGCCGCCCACCAGCTCTCCGGCGTGGCCCGCCACGGCCGCGCCCGGCACGTGCGGGATCTCGCCGTAGGCCAGCCGCAGGCGCGGTTCGTCATCGAGCAGGTCCACCATCCCGCCCAGGCCGGAGCCCAGGACGGCGGCCATGCGAGGGTGCTCCAGTGCGGGCTCCAGCGCCAGACGCGCATGGATGGCCCCGGTGGCCTCCGAGATGCGCCGATCAAGTTCCGCTCCGCCAAGGGACGGGTCGCCCACCTACATCCGCTCCAGCAGGTCGCGCTTCTTGGCCTCGTATTCCTCTGGCGTGATGAGGCCCTTGTCTCGCAGTCCGGCCAGGCGCTCGAGCGTGGATCCGAGGTCGTCGGCCGCGCTGCGGGGCTCCGGGGCAGGCTGCGGTGGGGGCGCGGCCACGGGAGCGCCCTGTGCGTCGTCGGCGTGGATCGCAACCCGATCGGAGCCGGCTCGCGGCGGCATCGGCTCCGCGCGCTGCATCTCCGGCGGCGGGCCGGCGCGCTGGTAACGTGGCTGCGCGAGCTCCGGCTGCTCGAGCATCTGCTTCTGGTCGAACATCGCCTTCTTGAAATTCACCGGGTCGGCGATCATCGGGAAGTCGGCGACGTTGGCGCCGCCCGCCTCCTCGGCGGCGGTCAGGATGTCGAGCGTGCCGAAGCCGAAGATGCGACCGAAGATGCTCTGTTCCAGCCGCGCATCGTTGATCTTCTCCAGGCTCGAGTCGGAGACGCTCTTGTTGAGGACTCCCTCGGCGCGCATGACCCGTCGGGTGGTGATGAGCCATTCCTGGTTGCGCCAGTCCCACAGCACGAAGCCAACGTAGCCGATGGCGCCGACCAGCCCGGCGATGGCGATGATGGTCAGGATGCCATCGACCGTCTCGTTGCCAACGGGCTCGGCAGCCGACGACAGGAAGATGACCAGTGCCAGCGCCACGATGGCCACGAGGATCCAGATCCAGGTGCGGGCGATGATCGCGAACCAGTGCTGGCGGGTCTCGTACACGACCTCCTCGTTCCGACTGAGGAGGTTTCGGGCGTAACTCATCGGCTTCGTGGGCCTCCGCTTCAAGCTCTCGGATGTGCCCGCGCGTAGACCTCGCGGACGCGCTCGCCGGTCAGGTGGGTGTAGAGCTGGGTGGTGCTGATGCTAGCATGGCCGAGGAGTGCCTGGACCACGCGCAGGTCGGCGCCGCCCTCCAGCAGATGGGTCGCGAAACTGTGCCGGAACGTGTGTGGCGACACCCGCTCGGTCACGCCGGCAACCAGGGTCCAGCGCTTCACCAGGCGCCACACCGATTCGCGCGTCATCCGCCGGCCCCGCTGTCCGACGAAGACGGCCGGCGTCGGCTTCCCGGCCGTCCAGGTCTGGCGCGGACCGATGCGGTACCGATGCAGGCGCTCCCGCGCCTCGTCCCCCATCGGCACCCGGCGCTCCTTGTTGCCCTTGCCGATGACACGCACCTGCTGGCCCTCGAGGTCGACGCGATCGGTGTCGAGGCCGACGAGCTCGCTGACGCGCAGGCCGCAGGCGTACAGCAGCTCCAGGATGGCGCGGTCCCGGATGCCCATCGGATCCTCGTCGGA
>Ga0299907_10001045_pt1 | contig 15126 bp, 13 predicted proteins | sample RVTome_16_FD_198680 | JGI IMG/M metagenome (GOLD analysis project Ga0299907, IMG submission 198680) | Soil microbial communities from uranium-contaminated site in the Upper Colorado River Basin, Wyoming, United States - RVT152D67 (version 2) ... | reverse complement strand
CCACCATGCGGCGTTCTCCTCGACCGCCGAGCTCGCCGGCTTCTTCGGCGAGTGGGCTGCGAGCGTGCCGCACGTCGTCCGCGGCTGGGAGCTCGAGCCGTTCGGCGGGAAGCTCGCCGTGCCGGGTGGGCACAACCGCGAAAACGCCGCCGCCGCGCTCGCGGCGCTCGAGCTGGCCGGCGTCGCCCGCTCCGATGCCGAGCCGGCGCTCGCGGGCTTCCACGGCGTCGACCGGAGGCTCGAGCTGGTGGCCGATCGCGGCGGCGTCAGGGTATACGACGACTACGCGCACAACCCGACCGAGATCGCCGCGACGCTGCGAACGCTCCGCGAGCTGGCGCACGGGCGGCTGATCGCCGTCTACCTGCCGCACGTGTACGAGCGCACGCGCCAGCTGCACCACGAGCTGGGCGCCGCGCTCGGCCTCGCCGATCTTGCAGTCGTGACCGAGGTCGTAGGCGGTCGCGATCCGCAGCCCGGGGTCACTGGCCGGCTCGTCCTCGACGACATGCCTCCGGGAACGCGTCGTGGCTGGGCGCCGACCATCGACGACGCGGCCCGGGTCGCGCTCTCGTGGATACGGGAGGGCGACGTCGTCGTCACGCTCGGCGTGGGGGAGCCGTGGAGGGTCGCGCGCGCGATCGGCGACGGGCTGGCGGCGTGAACGTCGACCGCGGGGTCGCACTCGCCCGGCTCACGACGATCGGAACGGGTGGGCCTGCGACCGCGCTCGCGCGCCCGCGCTCGCTCCCCGACCTCGAGGAAGCCCTGCGCTTCGCCGAGGCAGAAGGCCTCGATGTCGTGGTGGTCGGGCTCGGCTCGAACGTGCTCTGCGCGGACGAGGGCGTCGACGCGCTCGTGCTCCGGCTCGAAGGAGAGTTGGCGGCGGTCGAGGTCGACGGCACGTCGTTGCGGGCGGGAGGGGGAGCGACGAACGCCGTGTGCCTCCATCGAGCCCGAGATGCAGGCCTCGGCGGCTTCGAGTTCGCGTGCGCGATTCCCGGGACGGCGGGTGGGGGAGTGAAGATGAACGCGGGTGCCTACGGACGCGACTGGTCGGTCGTCCTCGAGCGTGCGCTCGTCGTCTCTGCGGACGGCTCCGGGTGGCGGTCTCGCGAGGAGCTCGAGCTCAGGTACCGGCACTCGGCTCTCGGGCCGGGCGAGGTGGTCGCCCAGGTCGAGCTCGCGCTCGAGTCCCGGCCCTCGAACGAGATCAAGCGCACGGTCGCCGAGCTGATCGCGCGCCGGAAGGCGACCCAGCCGACGACCAAGCGGACGTTCGGCAGCGTCTTCAAGAACCCGCCGGGAGAGCTCGGCGCGGGGCGAATGCTCGAGGAGTGCCGGCTCAAGGGCCATCGAATCGGCGGGGCGTCGATCTCGCCGATGCATGCCAACTTCATCGAGAACACGGGCGCTGCGACCAGCGCGGACTGCGTCGCGCTGATGAACGAGGCGCGTCGCCGGGCGCGCGACCAATTCGGCGTCGATCTGGAGCGCGAGGTCGCGTTCCTCGGCGCGCTCGAGCTGGTCTGAGGCCGGCGTAGGAAGCGTCCGGCCGGCGGCGAATGCCGCTCCATGGCCCGGGGACGGACCGAGCGCGGATCGCGCCGGCGTACGCGCGCGGCAAGCGTCGTCGTCCCGTTTCCGCACGGTGAGCCCGGCGATCGCCTCGATCTCGTGAGGTTCGTCCCCTCGGGTCGCTCTCTCGCTCTCGGATTCGCGATCGTCGCGGCCGTACTCGCGGCGTACTGGGGCGCCCGGGTGACGTCCGTCTTCGCCGTGGCCGAGGTCGACGTGCAGGGCGCGCCTCCCGCCGTCGAGCGCGACGTGCGGGTCGTCGCCGGGAAGGCACTCGGAACGAGCCTGCTCACCGTCGACCCGCAGGCGATCGAGGACTCGGTGCGTGCGCTCCCCTCCGTCGCCGGAGTCTCCGTCGACCGTGCGTTCCCGCACACGCTCGTCGTGAAGGTCGCCGCCGAGCGGCCGGTCGCGGTCGCCCGCCGCGCGGACTCGGCCTGGCTCGTTACGGGAGCGGGCGAGGTCGTCCGCGAGATCGCCGTCGGCACCGAACGCTCCTACCCGCGCCTCTGGCTGAGGAAGGACGTCGCGGTGCGGCTAGGCGGCAGGTTACCCGCGAGCTTCGCGCCCGCGACCCGCGCCCTCGAGGCGGCGCGGATCGTGCGCCTCCCTCGTCGCGTGAAGGGTGTTCGCACGATCGACGGCGACCTGATCCTCGTCCTTCGCCGGGGGCCCGAGCTTCGGCTCGGCGGCGCGACCGACCTGCGTCTGAAGCTCACCGTCGCGGGGCGGGTCCTGCCGCTGCTGGAGCACGACACCGCCTACCTCGACGTGGGCGTGCCCGAACGGCCCGTCGCTGGGTCGAGTCTCAACTCTTAGGTCGAGGTTGATGGTTGGGCGCGAGTGGGGACGTTGACATGCCAGAGGAGGAGCCGTACTCTCGGAGGCGAAACCGTGCGGGCGAGCCGCACGTTCAACGAGAGCTTCAGCTTGAGGTGAACTGAGACATGAGCAATCAATCCGGGAGCTACCTCGCCGTCATCAAGGTCGTGGGCATCGGCGGAGGAGGCTCCAACGCGGTGACCCGTATGGTCGAGTCCGGGATGTCCGGGGTCGAGTTCGTCGGGGTCAACACCGACGCCCAGGCGCTCCTCATGACGGAGGCGGACGTCAAGATCCACATCGGCTCCCAGGCCACGCGCGGGCTGGGCGCGGGCGCAGACCCGCGGGTCGGCGCCGCCGCCGCCCAGGAGAGCCGCGACGAGCTCAAGGAGGCGTTGAAGGGCGCGGACATGATCTTCGTCACGGCGGGCGAGGGCGGCGGCACGGGAACGGGAGGCGCCCCGGTCGTCGCCGAGATCGGCCGCGAGCTGGGCGCGCTGACTGTGGGCGTCGTGACCCGGCCGTTCGCGTTCGAGGGACGGATGCGCGCCGGCCAGGCGGAGGAGGGCGTCCAGAACCTCCGCGAGAACGTCGACACGCTCATCGTCATCGAGAATGACCGGCTTCTGCAGGTGGTCGAGCCGACGACGCCCGTGACCGAGGCGTTCCGGATGGTCGACGACATCCTCCGGCAGGGGGTCCAGGGCATCACCGACCTCATCACGGTGCCCGGCCTCATCAACCTCGACTTCGCGGACGTGCGGACGATCATGCGAGATGCCGGCTCGGCGCTGATGGGCATCGGCGTCGCGCAGGGGGAGAACCGTGCGGTCGAGGCGGCGCGCGCCGCGATCTCCTCGCCGCTCCTCGAGACGTCACTCGACGGCGCGACCGGGATCCTGCTCAACATCACGGGCGGGAAAGAGCTCGGGCTCGCCGAGGTCGACGAAGCCGCACAGGTCGTCACGGCGGCGGCGGACGCGAACGCGAACGTCATCTTCGGCGCCGTCATCGACGACTCGATGGGCGAGCACGTGCGCGTCACCGCGATCGCCACCGGCTTCGGGGGTCGCCCGCGCCGCCGCCGCGTGGAGGCGCCACGCGAGGAGCCTGATCGCGACCGCGAGCGCGAGCGCGAGCCGGGCGAGGCGCCGTTCAGGGCTCCGAGCGTCACCGACGTCGAGATCGACATCCCGAGCTTCCTGAAAGAGGACTGACCTTCCGCGGTCGAGGACCGCGACCGAGCCGAGATCGGCACCGATCGCCGCCACAGGAGAATGCGGCCGGAACCGGACCGGCGACCGAGCCGGAGGCGGGCTTCGCCCGCCGGGAGGCGTGTCGCAGCGTGCTCTCAGCCGGGGACGGAAGGAGGGGCCCGTGGGGGAACCACGGGTTCCCTCACGCGAGCTAGAGTCGCGCCGTGGAGGCCACGTCGCTCGCGCGCACGCCGCTCTACGAGCGCCACGTCGCCCTCGGCGCGCGCATGGTGCCCTTCGCCGGGTACGAGATGCCCGTCCAGTACGCGGGGGTGATCGAGGAGCACCGGGCGGTCCGGGCGGATGCCGGCGCATTCGACGTCTCGCACATGGGCGAGATCCACGTCGACGGGCCGTCCGCGCAGGCGTTCCTCCAGGAGATGCTCTCGAACGACGTCGACAGCCTTTCCGACGGTGAGGCGCAGTACACGCTCCTCACGAACGAACAGGGCGGGATCGTCGACGACCTGATCGCGTACCGCCTCGCCCACGGGCAGTTCTACCTCGTGGTGAACGCGTCGAACCGCGCTCCGGTCTACGAGTGGCTGAAGGAGCGCGAGCCGCGCGGGAGCGAGGTGCGCGACGCTTCGGACGAGTACGGTCTCGTCGCCGTCCAGGGGCCGCGTGCGCTCGAGCGGCTCGGACTGCCCGAGGGAAAGTCGTTCACGCACGAGATGGGTGAGCTCGACGGCATCGAGGTGATGATCTCGCGCACCGGCTACACCGGTGAGCTCGGCGTCGAGCTCTGCTGTGCCGGGGACGACGCGCCCGCGCTCTGGGACGCCGTTCTCGCGCGCGGCATCGTCCCCTGCGGCCTCGGCGCCCGCGACACGCTCCGCCTCGAGGTCTGCTACCCGCTGCACGGAAACGACATCACGTCGGAGACGGATGCGATCTCCGCCGGGCTCGGCTGGGCATGCAAGCTCGACACCGAGTTCACCGGCGTCGAGGCTCTGCGCCGGATCAAGGCCGGAGGCCCTGCACGGAAGCTCGTCCCGTTCGTGATGGAGGACAAGGCGGTGCCGCGCCAGGGAATGGCGATCGAGGGGGGTGGCGAGGTGACCTCCGGCACCCACTCGCCGATGCTCGACCGCGGGATCGGCATGGGCTACGTCCCGGCCGGGCAGGCTGCGTCGGCCACGGAGCTCGCGATCGACGTTCGCGGGAAGCACCGGCGCGCCCGTGTCGTGACGAAGCCCATCTACCGAAAGGACGCGTGACAGTGGCGGCAGCCGAGAGCTATCCCGACGACCTCAGGTACCACCCCGAGCACGACTGGGCGCGGATCGATGGCGACGAGGCCACGCTCGGGATCACCTGGTTCGCGCAGGACTCCCTCGGCGAGCTCGTCCACTTCGAGCCGCCCGAGGTGGGGTCGACCGTCGTCAAGGACGGCGCCGCGGGCGAGGTGGAGTCCGTCAAGGCCGTCTCCGACGTGATCGCGCCGCTGTCGGGCGAGGTGCTCGAGGTGAACCAGAAGGCGCTCGACGAGCCTGAGATCGTGAACGAGGACCCGTACGGCGAAGGCTGGCTCATGCGGATCCGGCTCTCCGACCCCTCGGAAGCGGACTCGTTGATGGATGCCGCGGCCTACACGGCCCACGTCGCCGACCAGTGAGCTCGGGGTACCTCAGCCTCACCGACGCGGACCGCGACGAGATGCTCGCGGCGATCGGGGTCTCCTCCGTCGACGAGCTCTTCGAGCAGGTGCCGCCCGGCGTGCGGTTCGGCCGCGATCTCGACGTCCCGCCGGCCCTCGGCGAGGCGGAGCTCGTGCGCCACGTCGAGGAGCTGGCCGCGCGGAACGTGCACACGGGCGCGGAGCTCTCGTTCCTCGGCGCGGGGATCTACGACCACTACGTCCCGTCCGTCGCCGACGTCGTCCTCGCGCGCGGCGAGTTCCTGACCGCGTATACGCCGTACCAGCCGGAGATGAGCCAGGGCGTGCTCCAGGCGATCTTCGAATACCAGACGGTGATCTGCGAGCTGACCGGGATGGACGTGTCGAACGCGTCCGGGTACGACGGGGCGACCGTCGCGGCCGACGCAGTGTTCGTCGCGAAGCACGCGCTGCCCGGCCGTACGAAGGTCGTCCTCGCCGAGACGGTGAACCCGCAGGTGCGCCAGGTCGTGAAGACGTACGCACCCGGGTTCGGCCTCGAGGTGGTCGAGGTCCCGCACGCGAACGGCGCGACCGACCCGGACGCAGTCGCGGCGGTCGCGGGCGACGCTGCGGCCGTGCTCTTCCAGCAGCCGAACTTCCTCGGCGCCCTCGAGCCCGCGCCGGAGCTGGCCGAGGCGGCCCGCGAGGCCGGCACCGTCCCGATCGTCCACGTCGACCCGATGTCCCTCGGCGTGCTCGAGGCGCCGGGCGCGTATGGCGCGGCGATCGCCATCGGCGAGGGGCAAGCGGCCGGCAACTGGCCGTCGTACGGAGGCCCGCACTACGGCTTCCTCGCGGCGCGCAGCGAGTTCACCCGGCGTATGCCGGGACGCATCGTGGGGGAGACGGTCGACGCGGACGGACGACGCGCGTTCGTGCTCACGCTCCAGACGCGCGAGCAGCACATCCGCCGCGAGAAGGCGACGTCGAACATAACGACGAACCAGACGCTCCTCGCGTTCGCCGGCCTCGCGACGCTCTCCTGGCTCGGCCCGCAGGGCCTGCGTGAGGTGGGGGAGACGTGCCTCGCGATCGCGCAGTACGCGCGCGAGCGGATCCCGCTCGAGCCGGCCTTCGCCGCGCCGGCCTTCAAGGAGGTCGCCTTCCGGACCCCGCTTCCCGCGCGCGAGGTCGTCCGTCGAGCGCGGGAGCAAGGCGTGCATCCGGGCTATGTGCTGGGGCGCGACTACGAGGGCATGGACGACGTGCTGCTCGTCGCGCTCACCGAGAAGCGGACGGTCGAGGACGTCGACCGTCTCGCGGACGTGCTCGAGGAGGTGTGCCGGTGAGCGTCTCGGAGCCGGGGCGCCCCTGGCCGAACGCGCCGCTCGTGTTCGAGCGCTCGCGCGAAGGACGCCGCGCAGGACGACCGCCGCGGCCGGACCTCCCCGTTCCCGAGCTCCCGGACGGCCTCGGCCGCACGTCGCCGCCCAGGCTCCCCGAGCTTTCCGAGCCCGAGCTCGTCCGTCACTTCACGACGCTCGCCGACCGGACGTTCGGCGTCGACACCGGCTTCTACCCGCTCGGCTCGTGCACGATGAAGCACAACCCGCGGGTCCACGAGCGGCTGGCCGCGCTGCCCGGGTTCCGAGACCTGCACCCGCACCAGGAGGACGCGGCCGCACAGGGGGCGCTCGAGCTCATGTGGCGCCTCCAGGAGATGCTCGCCGAGATCGCGGGCCTGCCGGCGGTGACGCTCCAGCCCGCGGCCGGCTCCCAGGGGGAGCTCACCGGGCTCATGCTCATGCGCGCGTACTTCGAGGACCGCGGCGAGGAGCGGGACACGATCATCACCGCCGACACCGCGCACGGCACGAACCCCGCGAGCGTGACGATGGCCGGCTACAAGCTCGAGCTGGTCGAGACGGACGCGCGCGGCAACCTCGACCTGGACGATCTCCGCGGCAAGGTGAACGAACGAACCGCAGGGCTCATGCTCACCAACCCGTCGACGCTCGGTCTCTTCGACGAGGGGATCGAGGAGGTCGCGAGGATCTTCCACGACGCCGGCGCCCTTCTCTACTACGACGGCGCCAACCTGAATGCCGTCGTCGGCATCTCACGCCCCGGCGACATGGGTTTCGACATCGTCCACTACAACCTGCACAAGACGTTCTCGCAGCCGCACGGGGGCGGCGGGCCGGGCGGCGGGCCGGTGGCGGTGCGAGATCGCATCGCGCCGTTCCTCCCCGTGCCGCGGGTCGTGCGAGAGGGCGATGCGTTCCGTCTCGACCACGACCACCCGAAGTCGATCGGCCGCGTTCGCGGTTTCGGCGGGCCGTTCGGGGTCTTCGTGCGCTCGTACGCCTTCATGCGCGCGTACGGGCCGGCGCTACGCGAGATGTCCGAGGTCGCGGTGCTGAACGCGAACTACGTGCTCGCGCGGCTGAAGGACGCGTTCGACCTCCCGTACGACAGGCTCTGCATGCACGAGTTCGTGCTCTCCGCACGCACTCTCAAGCGGGAGCACGGGATCACCGCGCTCGACGTCGCGAAACGGCTGATGGACTACGGGATCCACCCGCCGACGATCTACTTCCCGCTCGTCGTACCGGAGGCACTGATGGTCGAGCCGACCGAGACCGAGCCGAAGGAGCGGCTCGACGAGTTCGTGGACGCGATGCGCGCGATCGCGCGGGAAGCGGCCGAGTCGCCGGAGACGTTGAAGAGCGCCCCTCACGGCCGGCCGGTCCGGCGGCTCGACGAGGTGCGAGCGGCGAAGCAGCCGGTGCTCCGCTACGACTTCGGCGATCGCGAGCGCGCCGACGCGACCGCGTAGCCGAGGCGGAAGGTCGAGGGCTTGCAACAGACTGTTGCAAGCCTCGCCGTCATTGCCGACGATTGCCCGTAGGAGGGAGTGCTTGGGGCCGCCCAGTCCCTTGCAACAGTGTGTTGCAAGGTAGGACGCGCTCGTTCCATCACACCGTCGAGGCGAGCTGGCCGCAGGCGGCCTCGATGTCGCGGCCCCTCGTGAGGCGCACCGTGGACGGGATGCGCGACCGCTCGAGGACACGCTTGAAAGCCTCGATCGTCTCGCGCGATGACCCCTCGTACACCCCGGTCGGGTTGTACGGGATGAGATTGACCTTGAAGATCCGCGGTTCGAGGAGGGCCGCCAGATCACGCGCGTGCGTGCTCGAGTCGTTCACGCCCGCGAGCAGCACGTACTCGACGAAGACCTTGCGCCGGCGCAGCTCGAAGTAGCGACGGCACTCGGCGAGCACGTCCGTGAGCGGGTAGCGATCGTTCACGGGCATGAGCTCGGAGCGCAGCTCGGGGTCCGCAGCGTGGACCGAGAGCGCGAGGCGGATCGGCTCCTCGACCTCGTCCACGAAGCGCCGCAGGCCGGGCATCCAACCGACGGTGGAGATCGTCGTCCGGCGGTGCGTGATGCCGAGGTCCGGCAGGCGGCGCGCGGATTCGAGGACCGCGTCGACGTTCAGGAACGGCTCGCCCATGCCCATGTAGACGACGTGGTTCACGTCCTCGCGCCGGCGGAAGTGGAGCGCCTGGTCGAGGATCTCGGACGCGGTGAGGTTGCGGCCGAAGCGCATCGCGCCCGTCGCGCAGAACGTGCACGTGAGCGGACAGCCAGACTGCGAGGAGAGGCAGAGCGAGCGGCGACCGTCGCGGTAGCGCATGAGCACCGCCTCGAGGGGGTGGCCGTCGGCCGTCCGGAAGAGCGTCTTGACGGTGCCGTCACGCGCCTCTCGTTGCGTGTCGACGCTCAGCGTGGAGAGCGGGACGAGCTCGGCGAGCGCCGCACGAAGCGGCTTCGCCAGCGACGTCATCTCGTCGTAGGAGGTGGCGCCTCGCGCCGTCCACTCCCACACCTGACGCGCACGGTAGGCCGGCTCTCCGCGCTCCGAGAGCACCCGCTCGAGCAGCGCGAGATCCATGGCGTGACGGTAGCGTCTCCCGCATGATCGACCTGCGCTCCGACACCGTCACGCTTCCCACTCCGGAGATGAGACGGGCAATCGCCGAGGCCGCACTCGGCGACGAGCAGAAGCGCGAGGACCCTACCGTTCTCGACCTCGAACGGCGGACGGCCACGCTCCTCGGCCAGGAGGCCGCAGTCTTCGTCCCGACCGCGACGATGGCCAACCAGATCGCACTCAAGCTGCACGGGCGGCCCGGCGAGGTCCTGCTCGCGCACGAGACCTCGCACATCCTGGTCTACGAGTACGGCGGCGCCGCGGCGCATGCGGGCCTCGTCACGCACGGGCTCGCGGGTGTGGCCGGACGCGTCACGTCCGAGCAGATCCGGGAGGCCGCCGCGCCGAGCACGAAGGCCGCGGACCAGCGGCCGACCGTGCTCTCGCTCGAGAACACCCACAACAACGCAGGCGGGCGGGTCTGGCCCCTGGGCGAGCTCGACGACGTCGTTGCGACCGCGCGCGAGCTCGGGCTCGCAGTGCACCTCGACGGCGCGCGGCTCCTGAACGCGGCGGTCGCGCTCGGCGTCCCGCCGGCGGAGATCGCCGCGCGCTTCGACACCGTCACCCTCTGCCTCTCGAAGGGCCTGGGCTGCCCGTTGGGCGCGCTCCTCGCGGGCTCGCGCGCGCTCATCGAGCGGGCCTGGCGCGAGAAGCACCTCTTCGGCGGCGCCATGCGCCAGGCTGGGATCGTCGCGGCGGCCGGCGTGTACGCGCTCGAGCACCATGTCGAGCGGCTCGCCGAGGATCACGCCCGCGCCCGCAGGCTCGCGACGCGGCTCGTCGACGCCGAGGTCCCGGTCGACCTCGAGCAGGTCGAGACGAACTTCGTCCAGATCGATCTCGCGCCGTTCGGCCTCGACCGTGCGAGAGCGCTCGAGCGCCTCGCGGAAGCCGGAGTCGGCCTCTCGGCGACGATACGCCCGACCGTCATTCGTGCGGTGACCCACCTCGGGATCACGGACGACGACGTCGATCGCGCGGCAGACCTGGTCCCGCGCGCGCTCGGCGTCGGCGTGCCCGCGGCTAGCTGACGCTCAGCTCGAAGCTCGACAGGCGGCGTGGGGAGTAGAAGACGCGGAGTCTCGTCCCCTTCGGCACGCGCACGGTGCGGCGGAAGTACCCCTTCCGATCGGTCGTGGCCGAGCGTCCGACGTTCACCCAGCGGCCGCGCACTTTCCGTTGGAGGACGTAGCGCTGGCGGCCCTCCCCGGGCCGGACCTGCCCCCAGAGAGTGACCCGGTCGCCGCGCCGGCCGATCTGCGCGAGGGGAAACATCGTCGCGTAGAGCGCGGGCTTCGGGCGGCCCTCGATCGTCTCGAGGCCGCTCTGCCAGCGCGCGGGCTCAGGTTCGTCGCGGTAGAGGTAGTGGACGAGCATGTCGACGCGGCGGGCGGCGTAGACGCGGCGCGCGGCCTCCCCGATGTAGCGCGCCTGGAGCTCGGGCGAGACGCCGAATCGGTCGGGCGGGTTGGTCTGGTACGCGTACTCGGTGAGCCAGATGCGCGCTCGCGGGAACGCCTTGCCGACGATGCGAAGCAGGCGCTCGAGCTTCGCCATCGTCAGGATCGGGCACTTGCAGCCGCCGACGAAGGGCGTGTCCCCGGGAAAGACGGGATACGGATGGTGCGCGTATGCGTCGAGCTTGGCGCGGGCCCGGTCCATCCCCTTGATGAAGCGGACAGGGGACGTTCCGCCGCGGCCGCCGCGGGGGCCGGTGACGCCGCCGGCGACCTTGTCCCGACGGTTGACGGCCTTAACGCCCCTGTACCCCGGATTCAGGATGCGGTTCACGTACGTCCTCGGCGACGCCGGCTCGAGCCACGTCGCCTTGTTCGGCTCGTTCCACATGATCCAGTGCGTCACGAACGTGTAGCGCCGCGCCGCGGCCTCCACGAAGCGCTGGAAATCGAGCGCCCGCCGCGGAGCGACGTTCGGCCCCTTGCCGCCGTTCGCCCAGCCAGGCGTCCCCCAGATCGTCACCACGGGCCGCAGCCCGCGGGCTCGCAGGGCGCGCAGCAGCCGGTCGGGACGACCCCAGTCGTAGCGGCCTGCCCGCGGCTCAGCGCGCTGCCAGCTGAGCGTGACGCGGACGACGTCGAGGCCGAGGCGGTCGAGCTTGGCGACGCGGTCGGCAAGCCGGCCGGGGCCGAACTCGAGCCAGGCGTCGTCCTGGATCCCGAACTGCACGCCCTTCGCGGCGTCGGCTCGTCCCGCGGTCACGGCGAGCGCGCACAGCGACACGAGGACGGCGACCACGATCCGCATGCGCCGGGTGGTACCCGGATCGGCGCCGTCTCAACCGATGTCCTCAGACGATCCTTATCCTCGCTCGGAGTGTCGCGAGCGTCAGCGATCGCCGGCGAGCAGGAACGTGACGACCACGACCGCGTACCCGGCGAGCAGCGCGACGCCGCGGAGACGGCTCGTATGGCCTTTGAAGAGGACGAACGCGGTGAAGACGACCGACCCGCCGAGCGCCGCGATCTCCACGGGACGGAAGCTGAGCGCAAGTGGCTCGATCAGCCACGAGAGAAGCGCGACCGCTGGAATGAGGAAGACGGCCACCTGCGCGGCCGACGAGAGCGCGATCTCACCTGCCAGGGCGATCTTGCCGCGGAAGGCGACGACCACCGCTCCGCCGTGCTCCGCCGCGTTCCCCACGATCGCGACGATGACCGCCGCCACGAAGAACTCGGTCAACCCTGCGCGGTCGGCGAAGACCTCGAGCGACCCGACGAGGATCTCGGCGACGAGGGCGGTCGTGACGGTCGCGAGTGCGAGCGCCGCGAGCGCCGTCCGCAGCGACCAGCCGCGCAGCTCCTCGTCACTCGCGACGTGGAGGCGCGCGTGCCGTCGCAGCGAGAACCACGTGACGACCACGTACACGACCAGCACGGCGATCGAGACCGGCACGGCGAGCTCCGCGAGCGACTCGCGGTCGGGGTCGCCCTCCCAGCCGGGGATCGCCGGAATCAGGAACATCAGGGTCGCGAACGCAAGGAGGCCGAATGCGAGGAAGCTCGAGTAGCGGTCGAGCTGTCCCTTTCCACCGGCAACGAGCGCGGCGCCGAGGACGAGCAGGAGGTTCGAGACCACGCTGCCGGTCAGCGAGCCGCGGACGACCTCGGTCAGCCCTTCGTGGACTGCGATGAGCGCGATGATCAGCTCGGGCGCGTTCCCGAACGTGGCGTTGAGGAAGCCTCCGATGCCGGGCCCCGTGTGCTCGGCCGCGTGCTCCGTGGCCTCGCCGATGAGCCAGGCGAGCGGGATCAGCGCAATCGCGGAGATGACGAACTCCGCGGTCTCTGGGAGGTCCGTCAGGTAGTGGAGCGCGATCGAGATCGGGGCGATCGCGAGCGTCGCGAACAGGATCCTCCGCACCATCGGGCGCCAACCCTATCCAGTGCACAAGACCAGGATCCCCGAGCGGGGATCCTGGTCGCGCGAAGAACTCTCCGGCCGCTTCGCGGACGCCACGCGGAAAAGAGTGCCCCTGACCGGGAGCCTCGCGCGCGATCGGCGATCTGTCGCCATAGCCTGAGCACCCCACCCTTGTCAAGTCTTGCGGCGGGACCCATGGGGAGAACACAATCGGACTCATGAGCGAGGCGCAGACCGCGGTCGGCATCCCTCTCCGGGCCCAGGACGAGGTCGAGTGCCGGCACTGCGCCGTCCACTGCGAGAAGGTCGTGTACCCCGGCGCCTGCCTCCGCATGGGGTGCCCGTTCGTGTACTCGTACGAGGCCTGGGGCCGGACGTACATGGGGTGCATGCAGAAGGTCTTCGACGTCGAGATCGACCTCTCGCTGCTCGAGGAGGCCGAGTCGGAGCGCGCCGGGTTCGGCGCCGTGAGAGCTCGCCGGACGCCGTTGCCGATGTGCGAGGTCGACGTCGTCGCGACCTACGGCGGTCGCGAGGACGACCTCGGGTGCCGCAACCCCGAGTTCTACGAGCTCCCGCGCGAGCGCGCCAGCTTCCGCGTCTTCGCTCGCGTCAGCGACGCGAGCTAGCGGGCCGCTTCCTCCGCCGCCCGCGGCGGTAGAGGTTCTTCAGCAGGTCGACGTCGGCGCGGCTGAGGCCATCCTTGGGATGGGTCTCGAGGACCGCGGGCAACTCGCGAAAGGCCGGATGCCCGAGGAAGGTCGCGAGCCCGTCTCCGAGCACGCCTTCGGCGACGACCTCGTGCCGGTCGACGTTCGATCCGAGCGGCGTCCTCGCGTCGTTCACGTGCAGCAGCCGCAGTCGCTCGAGGCCGATCCGCGAGTCGAGCTCCCCGAGCGCGTCCTCGAGGACGGCGGCGTCGGTGACGTCGACGCCGGAGGCCCACCAGTGGCACGAGTCGAGACAGATCCCGAGCCTCGGGTGGGCGTCGACCGCCTCCAGGAGGACGCCGAGCTCGTCCACCGACCGGCCGATCGTCCCGCCGGCGCCGGCCGCGTTCTCGAGGCAGAGCCAGAGCCGCTCGCTCGTCAGCTCCAGCAGGTCGCGAAGCGCCGGCACGACGAGCTGCACTGCCTCGTCGAAGCCGAAGCCGAGGTGCGACCCGACGTGGAAGACCACGGCGTCCGCGTCGAGCCCGCGCGCGGTCTCCATCGTCGCGCAGAGAGCGGCGTGCGACTTGGAGCGGATGTCGGCGTCGCGGCTCGCGAGGTTGACGAGGTAGAGCGCGTGACAGGCCACGTAGCGGACGCGTGCCTCGTTCCGTCGGGTGCGGAAGCGCTCGAGCTCCTCGGGCGCGTGCTCGGTCGACTTCCACATCTGCGGGCTCTGCGTGAAGACCTGAACGGCGTCGCCGCCGATCGCCTCGATCCGGTCGATCGCCTTGGCGATGCCGCTTGCGGACGAGACATGGGCGCCGAACAGCACGCGCCTACGCTAACGCCCGGCCGGCGCGAGCGACCGCCGATTACGATCGTCCGATGAGCGTCCGTGTCCGCATGGCCCCGTCCCCGACCGGGCTCCTCCATATCGGAAACGTCCGCACCGCCCTCTTCAACTGGCTCTTCGCGCGGCACGAGGGCGGCGAGTTCCGGCTCCGGATCGAGAACACGGACACCGCACGGGAGGTGTACGAGGCGACCGAGCAGATCCAGGGCTCGCTCCGCTGGCTCGGGCTCGACTGGGACGGCAAGGTGACGTTCCAGCTCGACCGCATGGGCGACACGCGCGCCGTCGCCGAGCGGCTCGTCGAGGAAGGGAAGGCGTACGAGGACGAGGGCGCGATCCGGTTCCGCATGCCCGACGAGGGCGCGACCGCGTTCGACGACGTCGTCCTCGGCCGCATCGAGGTGCCCAACGAGGAGCTCGAGGACCTCGTGCTCGTCCGCTCCGACGGGCGCCCGACCTACAACTTCGCTTCGCCCCTCGAGGACATGTGGGACGGGATCACGCACGTCATCCGCGGGGCGGATCACATCTCGAACACGCCGAAGCAGATCAACGTCCTGAGGGCCGTCGGCGCCGCCCTGCCCGCCTACGCGCACGTTCCGAACGTGAACGGTGCGGACGGCGCGAAGCTCTCCAAGCGGCACGGCGCGGTCTCGGTCGACGACTTCCGCCGCGCCGGGTACGTCCCCGAGGCGCTCATGAACTTCCTCGCGCTCCTCGGCTGGGCTCCGGACGGGGAGACGACGATCATGTCCCGCGACGAGCTCGTCGAGCGCTTCTCGCTCGACCGCGTCGGCGCGAGCCCGGCGACCTTCGACTACGCGAAGCTCGACTGGATGAACGGCGTCTACCTGCGGGCGCTGCCGCCCGAGGCGTACGCCGACCGTCTCGTCGCGTACCTGCGCGAGCAGGGCAGCGAGTGGCCGGAGGAGCGGGTCCGCGCGGCGGCCGCGATCGTCCAGGAGAAGATCGGCCGCTT
>Ga0299907_10001044_pt1 | contig 15127 bp, 20 predicted proteins | sample RVTome_16_FD_198680 | JGI IMG/M metagenome (GOLD analysis project Ga0299907, IMG submission 198680) | Soil microbial communities from uranium-contaminated site in the Upper Colorado River Basin, Wyoming, United States - RVT152D67 (version 2) ... | reverse complement strand
TGACCGCCACCACCCGCGGCCTGAGTGTGGGGTCGACGCGGCACGAGCAGCTCACCATCCTCGCCCCGTTGCGGGACGCGTACTCCGCGGCGAGGTCGTCCGGATTCCTGGCGCCGGCCGGCGGATAAGTGGCCACCGCGGCGGCGAGGGCTGCGGCCTCGGCAGCCGTTGCCGCCCTCTCACGTGCGTCGAATAGGACGCCCAGCGCCGTCGTGGCAACACCGACGGCGGCGACCAGGGCGCAGAGACCGATCATCAGGATCGTCCCGGCGCCCCGCTCGCCCCTCATCTCTCGGTTCGCATCGTCGCCCGGGCCGACAGGTCGACGCCAACACTGGGCGGGAACGGCGGGCCGAGCACGTGCCGCATGGAGACGGTGACGGTCGCCACCGCGCCGACCCTCGAGGGTCGCTCGACCGATACGCGGGCTCGGTCACGCATCCCAGGGGTCAGGGCTGCGAGCACTGCCTCGACCGCCTTGGCCGGGTCAGGTGTCGTCGCCGCCACACGAGCCCCTTCCCGCACGGCACCCTGCAGCTCGATCCGTGCCCGGGCCACCCCTATCAGCTGGATCGACGCCACCAGTACGAGAATCGCAATGGGGAGCACGAGGAACAGCTCCACGGTCACCGAGCCGCGCTCCTCGCTCAGAATCGTCCTGCCACCCAGTCGATCACCTTTCCGAACAGGCTCCCCAGCAGACCTCCGCCGCTCCCCGACTGCAGCCATCTCAGGGCGATGACGGCCAGCGCGGTGGCGGCGAGGATCACCAGGAAGTACTCGACCGTTCCCTGCCCGCGGTCGTCGCGGGTCGCAAGCCAGGTCAGCATCTGTGCCATTTCCTCTCCTTTCCCTCCGGTTTCCGACCGGCGCGGGGAGAAGTGCGGATCTCATGTCAACGGCCCGGACAGATCTTCGAAGAGCCGGAGCATCGAAGGTGCATAGAGAAGAAGAACCAGACCGGGAAGGAGCAAGAGGGTGATCGGGAGCATCAGCCGCACCGGCAGCGAACGTGATCGGGCGATACGTCTCGCCTTCTCTGCGGCGATGTCTGCCTCGATCATCGACCGGACCGTGTCACCGAGGGCGGCGCCCGACTTCTGAGCTCGGGCCAGGTGGGAGAGGACTCCCTTCATCTCGCCGGTCAGCACCAACGCGGCCTGGCTGAGGCCGGAGATGGTGGCAACCCGCGCTGCGAGCGTCAGCCCGGGCTGCGCGGGAAATGCAGTTGCGACTGTCTGGAGCGCCCCGAGCACCGAACGCCCCGACCGAAGCTCGATGAGGAGGACTATCAAGACAGGCCGAATATGAGTTGGTGGCTTCCGGAGCCGATGCCGGAGTTGGAGACCGGCATACATACAAATGGCGATGGCGGCGCCTGACGGCCCCGCCATCACCAGCCCGATCGAGCCCGACACCACGGCGCTCATCTGGCCCTCCGGAGGATCAGCACCGACAATATGATGCCGGTGCAAACCAGAGCCAGACCCGTCAGAATCGCGGCTCTCTGTGCCGGCTGCCGTAGGAGCCCGTCGAGCCTGCCCCGGGTGAAGGCCCAGCCGATGGCGAGGATCGGGACCAGAAGGAGCACCGCACCCGTCGTCCTCGCCGGAGCAGATGCGATCGACACCTCGTGGGCAACCTCCACTTGGGCCAGGGCCAGAGCGCCGATCTCGTCGAACAATGCCGCCGGTGACACCCCAAGCCCGTCGGCACGAGCCAGGAGCGTTCCGAGCTCGGGGCCGATCTCGCTGAACTCCGAGTTCGCCAGCCGGGCGATTTGGCTCATCGGCGCCCCTTTCCGACAGTACCGGGAGATCTCGATCGCCTCCACCGAAGCCGCAGCAGCCTCCACCGAAGCGCGGAGCGAGGCCCCAGCCCGAAGCTCGCCCGACACGGCCTCGCAGAACCTGGTCGCACGCATGGAAAGAGCGGGTCGTGCCCGCCACCAGAGGGCGGTGACCACACCGGCCATCGGAAAGGGGGCGGCCACGACCAGCGCGAGAAGGGCGACACGCCGCCAATCGACCCCGCCAGCCAGAGCGAGCGCAATGAACACCCAGGTCACCGGCCCGCCTCGATGCCGTCGTTCCCGACGATTGCCATGTCGGAGATGACCCGGTTGCCTTCGTGCCGGTCCATCTGTACCACGATGTCGACTGCGGCATGAAGCTGGCGGCGAACGGTCACCTCCGAGGTGTCGCCGGCGGAGAGGGCGAGTGTCTCCAGCCTCCACAACGCCTCCTCCGGGCTGTTGGCGTGGATGGTGGACATCGAGCCTCGATGACCTGTGTTGAGCGCCCAGATCAGGTCGAGGGCTTCCGGGCCTCGCACCTCCCCCACGATGATCCGATCGGGGCGGAGGCGGAGCGCCGACCGCAGCAGCTGGCGGATGGTGATCTCGCCTATCCCCTCCGGGTTCGGCGGGTGGGCTTCGAGACGCACGCGGTGGCCCGGTATGTGGAGCTCGGCGGCATCTTCGATGGTCACCACTCTCTCCGCCGATGGGATGAGGCCGGCGAGGAGATCGAGGAGCGTGGTCTTGCCGGTGCCGGTGCCACCTGAGACAATCACCGTCCGTTTCTCCGTCACCGCCCTGGAGAGCAAGTCGACCTGCTCGCGGCTTGCGGTCCCGACCGTCATCAGCTCTTCGAGTGATCCGACTGCCTTGGTGAAGCGCCGGATGGCGACAATGGGGTGGTCGACGGCGGCCGGAGGGACCACGACGTGGATCCGGCTCCCGTCGATCAAGCGACCGTCCACCATCGGCGAGGACCGATCCACTCTGAGCCCCAGTGGCGCAAGAACTCGCTCGACGGCGGCGTACAGATCGGCCTCCCCGCCGAATCGCGCCTCCACACGTGTCAACGCGCCACCCCGGTCCACCCAGATGTCATCAGGCCCGTTGACCAAGACGTCGGTCACCGTCGGGTCTGCGAGCAGGGGCTCGAGTGGCCCGAGACCCAGGACCCGATCGGCGATGATCCCGGCCCATTCTGCAGCGCGACGGGGTGAAGCGATCGATAGGAGGCGTTCCGCCTCGGCGCTCACCTCGGATCGGCGCAACGGAACCTGACCCACCGCGATGTCCCCGATGACCTGGTCGATCACGCCCACGGCATCTCCCAGACTCTTTCCCAGGCCCGGACCCAGCGGGCACGAACCGCCGACCTTCCCAAGAGCAGGCGTCGGATCAGAGACCCGCTGAGACGCGGCAGCACCGGGCCTGGACCGCTCGGCCTTCCTCCAGCCGCCATCGGCTGCCAGACGGCCGGAGTGTCCTCGACGGGTCGGAGAAGACCGGGGAAGAGGGGCCTGACCGGGATCTTGGGACCCGACCACATCCCGGCCGGGCATCGAATCACCAGGGCGGGCCAACCCTGGGCCAGGGTGTCGATCAGGGGCAACACATCGATGGATTCGATGGGGCCGGAGGACACGAGTGCGACGCCAGACCGCCCGGGGCTGAGCTCGGACGCGGATGGCCCATCCGCGGCCAGATCTGACAGGGTCCGACCGCTCGCGAGCGCCAGATCGCCGCACATGTCGATGACAAGGGCGCTGCCCGCGACCTGGGCCAGGCCCAAGGCGGAGAGCAACGAGAGGACGGGGTCCGGCGATGTGACCGCGATGACGCCGAACCGGCCCGGAGATCTCCCCATCCCCACCATCCCACCGACCGTATAAGACGGTGCAGGCCCCTACAAGGTGGTTGGCCGCCAGCAGAAGCCGGCAGCGCTCACTGCATCAATCAGGTCGAGCGCGGAGAATTCACCGTCCTCGAGGGCGGCGACGATCGTCATGTCGAGGACAAAGCCGTGCACGGCCCATAGCGAGTCACGGTCGAGATCGGCGATGAGTCTCCCCCCATGAACCCGCTTGACCGCCTCGGTCACGGTCCCAACCAGCAGACCGGGCACGGGAAGACCCTCCGGCAAAAGCTCGCGATCCAGGGGCAGACCGTTGTGATCGACAACCACCACCGCATCTGTCGTCGCCAGGCGGTACAACGTCTGAGAGTCGATCACCGGCGAAAAGTACCCTCGAGCCATGATCGATCGGGTGATGGTCATTGTGGCCGCCGGAAGAAGCGTCAGATTTGGAGACGACAAGATGCTGCTGACCGTCGCAGGCAAGCCCTTGGTGGCCCACACCGTGGCCGCCGTGATCGAACATGTCGATCGCTGCATCCTCGTCTGCCGACCTGACCAGATGCCGGTCCTGACGGATCTCGGCATTGGCGCCGACCTGGTTGCAGGAGGCCCGAGCCGGACCGCCTCCGAACGGGCCGGACTGGAGGCCATCGGCGAGCCGGCGCGCCTCGTCGGCATTCACGATGGGGCCCGCCCCATGGTCTCGGCCGATCTGATAGAGACCCTGTTCGAGACTGCTGCCCAGGTCGGCGGGGCCATCCCGGTGTTGAAGGCGTCGGCCCCGATGGTGAGGCGCGCAGACCTGGCTCCGGTCGAAGACGCATTTATCGCACAGACGCCCCAGGTCTTCCGGGGGGAGCCACTCGTCGCGGCCTACTCCGCTGCCGCCGTCGCCGGATTCCAGGCCCAAGACACCGCAGCGATCGCGCGCAGGTTCGCTGAGATCGATATCGAGGCAGTCGCCGGTGACCCTGGCAATCTAAAGGTGACGATTCCCGGCGACTTCGACCTGGTCAGGAACGCGCTAGAACCTTCTCGTAGCGAGCCTCGTTGACGTCAGCACCCCCTATGTTCTCGATCCGGATGGGTTTGCCCGGCACCCATCCTTGGCGCTTGTAGAAGGCCCGCGCCCGCACATTCCTGTCGAGCACCCAGAGCAGTGCATGCCACTGGCCGTCGTCGAGCAGCGCCCGCTCGCCGGCGGCGAGAAGGGCGCGTCCCACCCCTTGGCCCCAACGAACGGGGTCCAGGTAGATCGCATACACCTCGCCCCAGTCGTCCTCCGTGGAAGGTCCCACCGCACAGAAGCCGTCGATCACACCGTTGTCCTCAGCGACCAAAACTCGGCCCCTGGTCTGGCGAAGGATCCGAGTCCAGCTCTCGGTTCGGCTCTCCACGTCCATCGAGTCGAGGAACGCCTGATTGATGAGACCCTGGTATGCCCGTTGCCAGCTGGCGACATGGACTCGAGCCACGCCGGGCGCGTCGGATGGCACGGCCTCACGTATCGTCTGTCTGTCGGACCACTCAGGGAACGTGGGACGGCTCCTCCCCGGGTGGGGCCGGCTCTGGGTGGCCCGTCTGCGATTCGTCTGCCGGCTCGTCTGCTCCATCATCCTCGTCACGCCCACCCAAGACCCAGAAAGCCAGAGCCGACAGCGATGCCGCCCCGAGGGCGACGCCGAGCCATAACCACTGCTGGGTCCCTGTGCTCAGCTCCTCGATCGCGATGGTCGTGGTCGTGTCCGAGGTCGAACTCAGGTCGACACCGAGGTCGGTCAGAGAGACGTGGTCCGACTCGGCGCCGGGGTTTCCGATCGCCTCGAACACCACGATGTAATTCGCCGGCTTCAGCTCGGTGGTGACGCCGTATGAATCATCATCCCGCTCCAGCATCGGAAGGGTGATTGTGTCCTCGTCCGGCAGGGCGAAGTGAGCGACAACCGAGTCGGCCGTGGTTTCCACCTCTACTTGAACGTCGACGATCATGGACTGGTCGGTCATGGAGACGACGGATGCTGACGCTGAGCCGAAGCCGGCCCCCACCTCAACCGCGAAAAGGACAACGGCGGCCAGTCTGATCATCAGCTGCGATGGTACTTGTCGCCCCGAAGAGGGAATCCTCGCCTCAATCCCACTGACCGCGCTCCTCCAGCACCTCCTTGAGCACATCGGGACGGTCGGTGATGATGCCGTCGGCTCCCAGATCGAGCAGTGCTGCCATCTCTGATCGGTTGTTGACGGTCCAGACGTGCACCTGGAGACCGTGGGCATGTGCCGATTCGATCAGCTTTCGGTCGATGACGCGAAGGCCTCTCGAATGGCGGGGAAGCTGAAGGGCCGATGCCTCGCCCCTGACTCCCCGTCCGACTCTCGATGCTACGAGCCACGACCTGGCCAGGGTCGCCCCCGTGGAGGTGGCGACCCGGCCGGTCGAGGCCTGCCGGAACTCCTCGAGCCGCCGATCGGAGAATGAGCCCACTATGAGCCGCTCGTGCAAACCGAGACGCTCGATCAAATGGTGCAGTGGCCCCACCAGGTTCTCGGTCTTCAGATCGACGACGAAGGAGACCTCCGGGTAGGAGAGCACGGCCTCCTCGAGGGTGGGTACCCGGATCCCGCGGCCCCGGAAGACGCGGCCATCGACGCCCATATGCCGGTAACCGGCGTCCAGACTGGAAAGCTCGTCAAAGGCGAGGTCGGTGACGGGTCCCGAACCGTCGGTGGTGCGGTCCACCGTCGGGTCGTGGAGACAGACCAGGACGCCATCACCGGTGACCCGCAGGTCCGTCTCCAGGTGGCGATATCCCAGGTCGACAGCACCGGAGAACGCCTCCATCGTGTTCTCTGGCCAGAGGAGGCGGCTGCCCCGATGGGCGATGGCAACGGGTGGGCGCCAGAAGTCGAGGCTCATGCCGGGCAAAAGTAATGGGCCCCGTCTGATGACGGGGCCCATTGAATCCCGGTTGAGGGCGCTTACTCGGCGACTCGGTCCTTCAGGCCCTTCGAGGCGGAGAAGTGGGCATACCTCTTCGCTGCGATCGTGATGGTCTCCCCGGTGGCCGGGTTGCGGCCCTGACGGGCAGAGCGATGCTTGGTGGCGAAATTTCCGAACCCGGTGATGTTCACTTTGCGGCCCGCATCGAGCTCCGCGGCGATGATTCCCTCTCCCGCCTTGGTGGAGAAGATGTGGTCGATGATCTCCGAGGCCTTGCCTTTGGAGATATCCGCCCTGTCGGCGAGTTTGTCCGCCATCTCGGATTTGTTCACGGCCCCTCCTTGTGGGTCGACTTTCGGCACCGTGTATGTGGTGACGTCCGAGTAACCATAGGCGAAAAACCCAGCATTGCTTGGCTTTCCGGCCCATTAGCCTTCTTCGCCCAGGAGGAGAATGAGCGTCGACTACGTCCTCGAGGATGATATGGCCATCGTCACCCTCAATCGGCCTGAGCGGTACAACGCCATCGATGCCTCTGTCGGCGCGGGGCTGATCCAAGCAGCCAACCGCGCCGGAGAAGAAGCAAGGGCCCTTGTTCTAACCGGGGCGGGCAAGGCCTTCTGCTCCGGTGCGGACCTCACCGATCTGATGGCGGACTACGAGAGCGAACACGGGCCCGACCTGGAACGTTTGCTCGAGGATGTGTTCCATCCCGCTCTCCAGGCATTGCTCGATTGCGAGGTGCCCGTGATCGGTGCCGTCAACGGGGTGGCGGCCGGGGCCGGGCTGGGCTTCGCCCTGGCCTGCGACCTCCGGGTCATGGCCGAGGAAGCCTTTCTCACCTCGGCATTCACCGCCATAGGGCTGGTGCCCGATTCGGGTACGACGTGGTGGCTGTCGCAGCATCTCGGTGTTTCCCGAGCCCTCGAGATCGCCTTCACCAACCGACGGGTCGGGGCGGATGAGGCCCGCCAGCTGGGGCTTTGCGTCGATGTTGTGCCCGGTGATCAGCTGCTCGATCGAGCACGGTCGCTGGCGGGGCAGATGGCGGACCTCGTCCCCGATTCCCTCGTCACCACCAGACGTCTCATCAGAGACGCCTCCGGCGTCTCCCTCGAGGAAGCCCTGAAGGCCGAGCAGACAGAGCAGGGTCGTCTGGGCAGAACCCCCGAGCATCGGGAAGGCGTCATGGCCTTCATCGAGAAGAGGAAGCCCGACTTCCGGGCGTGATCACCCAGGCCAGGTCGGCAAGCGATCAATCAGGCTTCACCAGATAGACCTCGACAGTCAGTGCTCCAGCCTCGCCTTTGCCGAAGGCAACTCCGATCTCATTGTTCAGCCAGGCGAGGTCCTCGTTGCCAGTCTGGAAGGTCAGCAGCTCACGTGGCTCTGCCGATTGGTCCGGGTTGACAATGGAGACCCCGCTCCCCTCATAGGCCACCGTTTCGCGCTTCTCGCCAACGGTGGCGTGTATGTCGAGATCCATGTTCCCATCGGAGCGAACGGTCACGTAATCGATGCCACTCACCGGTCTCTCACCGTCCCAATGGGGACCGGTGGCGGTGCCCTGGAACGGGAAGTCGATCCGCATCCCGGCCGGCGCGCCGCCGATGATCCTCCTACCCATCTCGGCCTTGATCGTGCAGAACAACTCCAATGAGGGCATTCGCTCGTGCTCCTGGGTCGGGTAGGAGAACGCTAGTTCCGGGAGCGCCGCAGCAGCTCGACGACTTCGGCATCCGCAGTCGGGGTGAAGTCGCGGTACCAGGCGCCCACCGCCATGAACCTTCTCGGATGCTCGACCACGATCACGCGATCGGCGACGCTTTCCATCACGGGGATGGTGTCAGCCGGTGCCACGGGGACCGCCAACCACACTGCGAGGGCATCACGGGCACGCAATACGCGGATTGCAGCGATCGCAGTCGAGCCGGTGGCGAGGCCGTCGTCGACCACGACCACGGTACGACCACCCGGATCTATGGCCGGGGCCGCCTCCCGGTATCGGGCCAGCCCCGACTGCAGCTCGGCCTTTTCCGACTCGGCCCGCTCATCGAAGGTCTCCTCGTCGATCCCCACAGCTTCGATGATCTCTTCGTTTCTGATGACCACATCCCCCTCGGCCACTGCTCCCATCGCCAACTCGGGATGAAACGGCACACCCACCTTTCGAACCGCCAGCACATCGAGCTCGCAGCCCAACGCCTCGGCGACTTCGAATCCGACCGGGACCCCTCCTCGCGGTAGAGCGGTGACGAGAGGTTGCGATGGGCGGTGAGCGGCTACCGCCCGACCGAGGATCGCCCCTGCCTCCCGGCGGTCGGCGAACCTCATGAGCTCAGCCGTATCGATCCACGTAACTCCGGAGCCAGGGCATGACCTGAGTCAGATACTCCTCGGCCTCCCCCATGGGCAGGGTCCGGGCCGCGTAGTTCATGAGCATTATCTGACGTGCGGCATGGAAGCCGTCCAATTGCTCCACGTCCTCGATGGGCCAGGGTGCGATCTCCTCGTATCCCTGACGGTAGGCCACCCTGATCTCATCGCGCCGCTCACTGGTCCGTGACGAATAGAGGCACACCGAGACGTCCTGGGCCGGGGTGGCGATCATCACGTCCTCGAAGTCGAACGCGTGGAGCCGGGAACCGATCAAATGGACGTTCCATTCGTGGAGATCGCCGTGGACGACGTGGGCGACCCCCGTCGCCCAGGCGTCCTTGATGACCCGCTCACTCAGCTCCGCCGCCTCGATGATGGTGCGGCGGCGATAGGAGTCGAAGAGATGGTCGTATCTCGGGCTTTCAATGACCACCGGATCGAGCTCGGGGCCGTAGTAGAAGATGCGGTCCCAACGCCTCATCCCGTCGGGGTTGGCGACCTGCCAGGTGCGGCCGTGCCCCTGGAGCGAAGCACTGACGCGGCCCAACAACCGATATCCAAAGCTGCCCGCCCCGTCGGCCAGAGGTGCACCAGGAATCCAGCTGAATAGGACACACGGCCGCGTATGGTCCGAGCCGGGCTCTTTGGCATCGACGATCATGGTTCCGTATCCGGTCTTGATCGGCGTGACGATCTCCAGATCGGTGTCGTTGTTCAACGCAGCCAACCAGGCAACCTCGTAGTCGATGTTGGCCCGGGAGTTTGCCCCCGGGCCCCCCACCCGGAGGACACACTGGAATCCGTCGGAAGAGACCACCCGATACATCACATTGGAGTGTGTGGCCAGATGGGCGACTTCCCTGACCCGGAACGGATAATGCTCGAGCACTCCTTGGGCGAGGGGCAGCAATCGCGCTGCCTCGTGGCTGATTCGATGAAGATCCATTCCCGCCCGGAGCCCTCCACTCCCGAAGGGGGCCTAGTGGCCTCCCACCAGACCATTTTCGCCGATCCTGGCAGCCGACACCACTGGTCCTAGCGGCCCATTTGCGAGCGGCTGTTCAGATCACGGCCAGAACGTCGTCCAAAGCCTCGACGAACCGCTTGTTCTCGTGCTCCGCTCCGATGGTCACCCTGAGCCACCCATGGCCCATCGGGCGGACGATGACACCTCGCCTCGTAAAGCGCTCTGCTGCCTGTTCGGCGGGAATCTCCAGGGCGAAGTAGACGAAGTTGGCCTGGCTTTTCGTGTGGGGAAGGGACCTTTCTGCCAGTACGCCTAGCAGTTGATGGCGCGCTGCCGCGTTCGCATTGGCCCTTCGCTCCAGCTCGCCCCGGTGCCGGAGCGAGGCCGCTGCCGCCACCTGAGCCACTTGGGTGACGGTGAACGGAGGCTGCGCCTTGCGCAACTCGCTGATCGTGCCCGGCTGACCGATCCCGTAGCCCACCCGATGGGCCGCGAGGGCGAAGATCTTGGAGAAGGTGCGTAGCACCAGGACATTCGGTCGGCGTAGTGCATCCGGGATCGCGGTCGCATAGCTTTCGTCAGTCACGAAATCGTGATAGGCCTCGTCGATCACGATCAGCGTCGATTCAGGCACGGCATCGATTAAGGACGTCATCTTCTCCGACGAGACAATGGTCCCGGTCGGGTTGTTGGGGTTGCACAGGTAGACCACCGTCGTGTCATCACGAATCGCCTCGCTCATCGCATCGAGGTCGAGCACGTGCCGCTCGTCGAGCGGCACCTCGATTGGCTCGCTCATCGCCCAACGGGAGGCGATGCGATACATCACGAACGACGGCCAGGCGTAGATGGCGCTCGTTCCGGGGCCGCCCGTGGCAAGGGCAATGTGAGTGAGCAAGCCCACGCTCCCATTCCCGAACCAAAGGTGGTCTCTCGGAATGGCGAGGTAATCCGACAGCGCGGCGGTGAGCTCACGCAGATCGTCATCGGGATAGCGATTCGACTCGGCCAGGGCCATGGTCGCGGCCTCGACCACCCCGGGAAATGGGCCATCCGGGCTCTCGTTCGACGCCAACTTGACGATCTCGTCCGGCGTAATGCCGTTCTCGGAGGCAACCTCGTCGATCGATCGGCCGGGGACGTACGGGCTGAGAGCGGCGACGTCCGGCCGAAACGTTGGCATTGGGGGAAAGGTAATGGCGTTGGCACGGGGTTGTTGCCGTTCGGCCGAAAGTATGGTTTCGCCGGAATTGGAGACATCGATCCCAAGCGAGAACTCGATGACGGCACTCGAGGTGATCGATCGGCGGGGCCGGCTCGTCGGCGAAGACCCGGGGCTCGACCCCGACCTCTATCAGCGGATGTATCGCAACATGGTCCTGTCCCGTGAGCTCGACCGGCGCATGCTCGCCCTCCAGCGTCAGGGTCGGATCGGGACATATGCCATGCTCGAGGGACAGGAGGCGGTCCAGATCGGATCGGCCCTGGCCCTCGGAGCCGATGACTTCGTGTTCCCCTCTTACCGGGAGCACGGGGTCCAGGTCACGCGCGGGCTCCCCATCGAGGTGCTCCTCGCCTACTGGAAGGGTCTGCCCAATGCGCGTTGGGACATGGAGAAGTACCGCACCGGGATCGTCTCCGTCCCCATCGCCAGTCAACTCCCCCATGCCGTCGGGTACTCCTATGTCACCAAGCTGAGAGGGGAAAGCACCGTCACTGCCGTGTACTTCGGCGACGGAGCCACTTCGGAGGTGGATTTCCACTCGGGCATGAACTTCGCCGGGGTCTGGAAGACACCCACCGTGTTCATCTGCGCCAACAACCTGTATGCGATCTCGGTGCCCTACGAGAAGCAGACGGCGTCCGCGACCATCGCCCAGAAGGCCGGTGCGTACGGATTCGACGGAGTCCGGGTGGACGGGATGGACGTGGTGGCCGTATATCTGGCGACTCGAAATGCCGTCGCCCGGGCACGGAATGGCGATGGTCCGAGCCTGATCGAGGCGATGACCTACCGGTATGGCCCCCACGCCACCGCTGACGATCCCACCCTCTACCGGTCGAGGGAAGAAGAGGAGTCCTGGCGTCAACGCGACCCGATCGACAGACTGCGCCGGTTCCTCGAGGAACGTGGCGAGTGGGACGAGGCGGCGGAGGAGAAGGTGACGATAGAGACCTCCGACCTGGTCGCCGCCGCCATCACCGAGATCGAAGCACAGCCCCTTCCGGGAAGGGATGATGCCATCCGACACGGCTTTCACCGGATTCCTGCCCATGTCGTGGAACAGCTCCATTCCATGCAGCGCTCTCATGGCGAGCCGCCTACTCGATTCGACCCCGACGAGATCTGGTCGATCGGGCGGGATGCCATTCCCCCAGGGTCGACCCGGTCGATGACCATGGCGGACGCGATCAATGCGACGCTCCACGAGTCGATGGAGCGCGATCCGACGGTCATCGTCCTCGGCGAGGACGTCGGCCTGACCGGTGGGGTCTTCAGGGTGACCGAGGGCCTCCAGCAGGTTTTTGGCGAGAGTCGCGTGATCGATACCCCACTGAACGAGTCGGGCATCGTCGGGGCCGCGGTGGGGATGGCGCTGGCCGGGGCCAGACCGGTCGCCGAGATCCAGTTCGACGGCTTCGTGTACCCGGCCTTCGACCAGATCGTCAGTCATCTGGGCAGATATCGGTTCCGCACCCGGGGTAACTCCGAGGTCCCGGTAGTGGTGCGTTTCCCCAACGGGGCCGGCATCGGGGCCCACGAGCACCATTGCGACTCACCCGAGGCCTATTTTGTCCACGCGCCCGGGCTCGTCGTGATCTGCCCATCCACTCCTGTCGATGCCAAGGGGCTGCTCGCCTCCGCCCTCACCGGGCACGATCCGGTGATCTTCCTCGAGCCCAAGGTCCTCTATCGGGCCGGTCGGGAGGAAGTCCCAATCGAGCATTACACCCTCCCTATCGGTCGCGCCCGGGTGAGGAGCGAAGGCACCGATCTCACCTTGGTCACCTATGGAGGGATGGTCCCGGTTGCCCTCGAAGCCTCCGAGCGACTCGAATATTCGGTCGAGGTGATCGACCTTCGCACGCTCTTCCCGTGGGACCGGGAGACGGTTCTCGACTCGGTGAGGAAGACGGGGCGGCTCCTCTTGGTGCAGGAGCCGCAACGGTCGGCAGGTGTCGCCGCCGAGATCGCGGCCGTAGTCGCAGAAGAGGCCTTGTACGACCTCAACGGGCCGATAGTGCGCGTCACCGGCTTCGATGTGCCGTGGCCGCAATTTGCCATCGAGACCCATGCCTTGATCGATGTCGACCGGGTTGTGTCGGGCATAACGGAGGCGATGAGGGGGTGACCGACAACGGTGTCGCGGTGTTCGGATCTTCCCAGACCGAGCCAGGGTCTCTCGAGTGGGACGATGCACATCGAGCGGGCGCCCGTCTCGCCGAGGAGGGGTACGCCGTAATCACCGGCGGTTATGGCGGGACCATGGAGGCCGTGTCGAGTGGAGCGGCCGGCGCCGGGGGGCACGTGATCGGTGTCACCGCTCCGGTTCTGTTCCCTGATCGTGCGATGGCCAACCCGTTCGTGCATGAAGTCATAGAGGCCTCCAGCCTGGCCAATCGGATCGACATCATGATGCTGCGATCGGGGGCGACATTGGCGTTGCCGGGATCGATCGGCACGGCCGCCGAGCTCCTGATCTCCTGGAACACGAATCACATCCTGCGCCGGACTGGTGCCAGGCCGAGGGTCAGCGTGGCCGTCGGACCGGGGTGGAAGGCGCTGGCAAGGGCTTTGGTCGACATGAATGGTGCCCTCGAGGACGACGTGGTTTGGGTCGACACCGTGGATGAGGGCGTCGAGCGGATCCTGGCCCGACTGTCTGACTAGTCATATCGAGCTTGCCTGGGAGGTGTCTTGACTTTCGGTTGTCGTGCGTGAGCCTCATGACCACTCATGACGCACCTCCGCCCCGGCGACGTCTCGTCTGTACACCGCAAGTCGTGGTGTCGGCGAGGAATTCATCAGTTCGAATCGCCGCGACATGTGGGAGGGGGGATCCTGCGTCAGGTGTGCCTCTCCTGTGGATCCGTGACCATCGATCTCCGCGAAGCGACTGCAGTCGATGACGGGGTGGTAGCCAATCGCTTGGAGAGGTAGAGGGCCGCGGATCTAGAGTCCCCGCCGTGACACGTGTCATTCGTGCGGCCGGGGGCGTCGTCTTCCGCAAGACGCCCAAAGGCAAGATCCGGGTCCTGGTCGTCCACCGCCCCCGGTACGACGACTGGACACCTCCCAAGGGCAAGGCGGACAAGGGTGAATCGCCGGAAGAGACGGCGGTCCGCGAGGTGCTCGAAGAGACCGGCTATCGCTGTCGGATCGTCGCTCCACTGGGGCCCACCCGCTACCGAGTCCCGGGTGGTGTGAAGGAGGTGCACTGGTTTGGCATGAGGCCACTCCCGGACAGTCCCGGCTTCAAGAGGAACTCCGAGGTCGACAAGGTGATGTGGCTGTCACCCCGCAAGCTGGTGGACAAGCTCAGCTACGACCAGGACCGGGAGCTGATCGAGGGGACCGACTTCAAGAAGCTGGCTCAAACCGGGAACTTGTACCTGATCAGACACACCACCGCCGGGGAACGCTCCAGATGGAAGGGCCGCGATGAGGATCGCTCGCTCACCAAGAAGGGTTGGCGAGAGGCCGACGCCATTGCCGGCTATTTGGCCGGCGCCGGCATCGAGCGGATCGTCTCCAGCCCCTTCGAGAGATGTGTGCAGTCCGTCAAGCCGTTGGCGAAGCTGATCAAGGCCCCGGTCGAGATATCGCCGCTGCTGGGCGAGGAGCCTGACATCGACGCGGCCTACGCCCTGGTCGACGGCCTGGTCGGCACCAACGCCGTCGTCTGCTCTCACGGCGACGTCATACCTGCCCTGATCAACCGCATGATGTGGGCGGGGCTCACTCTCGATTCCCGGTTCTACTGCTCAAAGGGCTCCATCTGGGTGGTCGGGGTGGAAGAAGGGAAGTTCACCAACGCCCATTACCGGCCGCCTCCCGAAGTCTGATCCGCCGCGGCGAAGGGCCGTCCGGGCCGGTGGCATATATTCCGGTGGATGGACGTCCAGAAGGGCCATCTGTTCATCGGGCTGGAGGCTGGTGGGGCCAAAGAGCCGCTTGTCTATGACAGC
>Ga0299907_10001043_pt1 | contig 15134 bp, 16 predicted proteins | sample RVTome_16_FD_198680 | JGI IMG/M metagenome (GOLD analysis project Ga0299907, IMG submission 198680) | Soil microbial communities from uranium-contaminated site in the Upper Colorado River Basin, Wyoming, United States - RVT152D67 (version 2) ... | reverse complement strand
GAGGCTGCGTCGCTGATGAACGAGCTCGGCGACATCGACCAGCTCGAGAACCTGATGCGCAGCGCCACCAACCCGGGCGCGCTGGCCGACGTCGACGTCGACCGGGCCCGCGAGCTGTTGGGCGACGACGCAGCGCGCTCGTTGGAGCGTTTGGCCGAGCTTGCCCGGTTGCTGGAGGAGGCGGGGCTGATCGAGAACCGCGAGGGGCGGTTGGAGCTCACGCCGCGGGGGCTGCGGCGCATCGGGCAGAACGCGCTGTCCGACCTGTTCCAGAAGCTCGCCCGGGACCGCATGGGCCGCCACCAGGTCGACCGGTCGGGCGTCGGCCACGAGCGGGCGTACGAGACGAAGCCGTACGAGTTCGGCGACCCGTTCAACCTGTCGATCGAGCGCACCGTGCGGAACGCGCTGCAGCGCACGGGTGGCGGCACGCCGGTGCGGTTGTCGCCCGACGACTTCGAGATCGAGCGCACCGAGTCGCTCACGCGCACGTCCACCGTGTTGATGCTCGACCTGTCGTTGTCGATGCCGATGCGCGACAACTTCCTGGCGGCGAAGAAGGTGGCGATGGCGCTGCACTCGCTGATCTCGACGCAGTACCCCCGGGACTTCTTGGGGATCGTCGGGTTCAGCGAGGTTGCGCGCGAGCTCAAGGCGGAGCAGCTGCCCGAGGTGTCGTGGGACTTCGTCTACGGCACGAACATGCAGCACGCGTTCCAGATCTCGCGCCGCTTGCTCGCCCGTGAGTCGGCGGCCGGCACGAAGCAGATCATCATGATCACCGACGGCGAGCCGACCGCGCACATCATGAGCAACGGCGAAGTCTTCTTCAACTACCCGCCGGTGCGCGAGACCGTCGACGCCACGCTGTCCGAGGTCAACAAGTGCACACGCGAAGGCATCCGCATCAACACGTTCATGCTCGACGCCACGTCCTACTTGCGGGACTTCGTCGAGAAGCTGACCCGCTTGAACCGCGGCCGTGCGTTCTTCACCACGCCCGAGACGCTCGGCGACTACGTCCTCGTCGACTTCATCGAGCAGAAGCGCGCCCAGCGCGGCGGCCGCTCCTCGCGTTCTGCGTAACACCAGGGTCGAGCACCGACGCTGAGACGCGCAACTTGCGCGTCTGAGCCGCGAGTACCGCGGCCCAGTCGCGCAAGTTCGCCTCGACCAGAACGCCGGTTAGGCCGGGCACGCGCGAAATCTCCACTTGCGTTCTGGGTAACGAGGGGGGAAGATCACACCAATGTAATTACAACGGTGCTATGGGAGCCCGCCACACGGGGGCTCCGGTGGCCCCGATGAGGGGAGTCCACCGTGGAACTGTCCCTGCACAGGTTCCTGCAAGAAGACCGAAGTTGGCAGCTCAAGGCGAATTGTCTCGGGGTCGACCCCGACCTGTTCTTCCCTGAGCGTGGCGCGTCGACGAAGGAGGCGAAGGAGGTGTGCCGCGGCTGCGTCGTGCGCGAGCAGTGCCTCGAGTACGCGCTGGCCAACGGCGAGAAGTTCGGTATCTGGGGCGGCATGAGCGAGCGGGAGCGCAGGCGCATCCGCCGTGCACGGGCGCTGGCGAGAAGGAACGCCGCATCGGCCTGATGTCGCCGCCGGATCGGCAACACCAGCAACACCAGCACTACGCGCACCGGCAGCAACAGCAACACGATCACTGAGGACTTCCCCCGTCGAGGCCCGCCTGCGCAAGGCGGGCCTCGATCGTTCTCGAGGGGTCGAGGTCGAGCTCGGCCCACCGCGCCGGCGGCAGCGCGTCGACGACGGCCCGGGGCACCAATCCCACGAGCTCGGCGCGCTGCACCGGCCCACGCGACGCGACCGCGTCGTACACGAACGCCGGACCGACCGACATCGGGTCGACGAGGTTGCACGACACCTGCGTGCTGCCGTCACCCATCACGAGCGCCAGCGTCCGCACAGCCGGACCGCGCAACGCCGCAGCGATCGACCGGGCGACGTCGGGCGGCACCGACGGCTCCAGCCACACGTTGTACGCGACCAGTACGTCACGCGCGCCGACGCAGCACGCGCCCGCGGACGCGTGCGGCTCGGCGGGACCGAAGTCGGGCGCGAGCGACGTGAACGCGAGCCGCCGCACCGACGGCAACGGGCGATCGTCGCCGTACAGGAAGCACGGCACGTCGAGCTCGCGCGCCACCCGCGAAGCGAAGCGATCGCGCGCCGCAACCGCGCCGTCGATCGTCGCACCCATGAGCGGCACGAACGGCACGACGTCGGCGACGCCGAGCCGCGGGTGCACGCCCTGGTGCCCGCGCAGGTCCAACACCCGCACCGCCTCGGCGACGACGGCGAACGCGCGCGCCTCCACGTCGGGCCCCGCCAGCGTCACCACCGAACGGTGATGACCGCCGTCGGAGTGAACGTCGAGCAGGTGGTCGCCGGCACACGCCGCGATCTGCTGGACAACACCAGTGCGCCGGCCCTCGCTCACGTTGATGACGCACTCCAGCACCGCCCGTAGGCTCGCACGCGATGCCGCACCAGCCGATGCGCTGCGGGTTCGCGCTGCCCCAGTACGACTACTCCGTCCCGGGCGAGTCGCCGCTCACGTGGGCGACCGTCGAGCGGTGGGCCGACCACGCCGTCGCCCGCGGCTTCACGAGCCTCTGGGTGAGCGACCACCTGTTCCTCGGGATCGAGAAGTACGGCGGTCCTGCCGGGCGGCCCGGCCGGCGAAGCTCGGCCCCAAGTGGGTACGGCTGCTTCGACGCGATCGTCGCCATGGGCGCGCTCGCGGCGCGACAACCCGACGCGACCATCGGCTGCCTGGTGTTCGCCGCGCCCTTCCGCCCGCCCCGCCTCCTTGCCAAGCAGCTGCACACGCTCGGCGCGCTCGCGCCCGGCGGCATCGTCGCCGGCCTCGGCGCGGGATGGTACGAACCCGAGTTCGCGGCCGCAGGCATCCCGTTCGGCCCGCCCGGCGCCCGCCTGCGCCAGCTGGCGGAGACCGTCGACGAAGTGCGCGACTTCTTCGCCGACCACCCCGAGCAGCGCCCGCCGCTGTGGGTCGGCGGCAAGGGCGACCGCTTGCTCACCGACGTCGTGGCGCCCCACGCCGAGGGCTGGAACACGGTGTGGTCCTGGACGCCGGACGCCTACGGGGCCAAGCTCGAGGTCCTCCACCGGGCTTGCGCACGCATCGAACGCGATCCCGCCACCGTCACGCTCTCGCTCGGTCTCACCGCACTCGTGGGGGAGGACGAGGCCGACCTGCGCCGCCGCTTCGACCGGCTCGTCACCCTCACGCCAAAGGGGGTGCTCGACGGCGTAACCCTCGAGGGCTGGCGGGTGGGGCGCCTCGTGGGCACCGTCGAGGAGGTGCGCGCCCAACGCCACGAATGGGAGGCACTGGGCGTCTCGCTGTTGGTTGTGAACCTCGGGGCGCTACCGTTTTCTGTAACCGACACCGACGACCTCGACCTCGTGGCGTCGGCCCTCAGCTAGGAGAACACCATGGGAATCGGAGCACCCGAGCTCCTCATCGTCGCCGGCCTCATCGTGCTGCTGTTCGGCGGGGCGAAGCTCCCGAAGCTGTTCCGTGCGCTCGGGCAGGCCAAGAGCGAGTTCGAGGCCGGCACCCGTGAGGGCAGCAACGCCGACAGCGACACAGCGGACGATGCGGACACCGGCGCCAAACCGGCGAAGTCCTCGAAGAAGGGCTGAGCGCTAGCGGTTGGTCCGCTGCTCGACCCGGCGCTGGCGGAGGATGCGTCGGCGCTCGCGCTCGGACGCACCGCCCCACACGCCGTGGTCGATGCGGTTGCGGAGGGCGTATTCGAGGCACGGCTCCTTGACGGGGCACGTCGCGCAAATCCGCCGGGCGATCTCCACGCCGACGCCGTCGCTGGGGAAGAACGTGGCGGGAGGCTCCTCCGCACAGTTCCCCAGTGCCATCCACTCCGTACTCATCCGCACCACCTCTCGCCTTTGACGAACGGCGGGGTCGAAAGGTTGCACGACCATGAGCGATCGCACGCCCACCGACGAGACCTACCTTACCGGCGACCGTCCGCCTACTGGCCCGGCCGGCGAAGCTCGGCCTCCGGCGGGCCCGGCCGGCGAAGCTCGGCCTGGAGCGGGCTCAGCCGGCGAAGCTCGGCCTACAGCGGGCCCGGCCGGCGAAGCTCGGCCATGGTCGTTCGACCCGCCGCCCGAGGGGCCACCCTCGATGACGCCACCCGCGCCGCCCGCCCCGCCCGTTCCGCCCGCACTCGCCGCAGAGCCCAGCCGGGGACGGGCCCGCGTCTGGCCGGCCGTCGCCCTGCTCGCCGCCGTCGTGGGTGCTGCGGTCGGAGCGGGCACCTACGCGGCCGTCGACCAGGCCACGGGGGACGACGCGAGCACGGCCACCGCCGGCACGGCCGCCCAGACCGCGGCCCGCAACGGCACCAACTTGCGCGTGCGGCCGGCAACCCCGCTCGACATCCAGGGCGTGCTGGAGAAGGTGCAGCCCGGCGTCGTCGCCATCGGTGTCACCGGCCTCGACGGGCGGGGCGCGGGCACCGGCATGGTCCTCACCGCCGACGGCGAGGTGCTCACGAACGCGCACGTGGTGAGCGGAGCGACGCGCATCCGCGTCACGCTCTTCGGCGAGAACGAGCCGCGCGCCGCCGACCTGGTCGGTGCCGACGCGCTCATGGACCTCGCGGTGCTGAAGATCCAGGGTGCGCGCAACCTGCCGACCGTCGAGCTCGGCAGCAGCGACGCGGCGCGCGTCGGCGACGACGTCGTCGCCATCGGCCACGCGCTGGCGCTGCCCGGCGGTCCGACGGTCACCGAAGGCATCGTGTCGGCGAAGGACCGCACCGTCGAGCAGCTCGACGGCCTCATCCAGACCGACGCCGCCATCAACCCGGGCAACTCGGGCGGGCCGCTCGTGAACGCGGCGGGTCAGGTCATCGGCGTGAACACCGCGGTGATCCGCGGCCCGGCGGAAGGCATCGGCTTCGCGATCGCGATCGACAACGCCAAGCCGATCATCGAGCAACTGCGCAAGGGCGGGCCGCCGCCGGCTGCGACCGCGTTCCTCGGCATCAGCTCGCAGACGCTCGACGCGGACATCGCCGCGACGCTCGACGTGCCCGTCGAAGCCGGTGCGATCGTGGCCGAGGTCGTGCCGGGCGCTGCCGCCGAGCAGGCTGGGCTGCGGCGGGGCGACGTGATCGTGGAGATCGACGGGCGGCCCGTGCGGTCGTCGGCAACGATCAGCACGATCATGCGCAGCAAGCAGCCGGGCGACACCGTCACCATCACGTACTACCGGGGAGACCGGCGGCTCACGACCAAGGCCACCCTCGGCACGCGGCCCGACGCCGAACGGGGCTGACCGGCTGACCGGCGGACGTCGACGTCGACGCTGGCGGCGGCCGGCCAGCAGTCACCTAGGCTGGCACCGCCATGTCGCAGCAGACCGCCCCCGACCAGGAAGCCCCCCAGCCGCCGCGCGGCCACGTGCGGGTCGTGTACCTCGGGCCCGTCGCGCCGCACTGGGAGGTGCACTCCGACTTCGGCGACCGGTCGGTGATCGAGGAGTTCCGGCAGCGAGCGCTGGCGCGGCTGTTGCTGCTCCCGCCGCACGACCCGCAGTTCCGCCGCAACCGCGAGCGCGTCAACCGCGACGCCGAGCGCGAGAACCTGCTCGTCGACTGGGAGCTCGGCATCCCCGAGGAAGAGGACCTGCAGGCTCCTCCCTCGTGATCGCGTGACCGGCGCGTGACCACGATCGGTGTCGACCTCGGCGGCACGAAGGTGTTCGCCGTGCGCGCTGGCAGCGACGGCGCGGTCATGGCCGAGGCGAAGGCGAAGACGCCGGTGCAAGGCGGGCCGATGGCGGTGGTCGACGCGATCGTGAAAGCGGTCGCGGAGCTCGGCGGCGCCGGCGGCGGTGATGACGAGCTTCCGGTGGGTGTCGGTGCGCCAGGGGTCGTGGACGTCGAGCGCGGCATCGTGCACGCCGCGCCCAACTTGCCCGGGTGGACCGAGCCGTTCGGACTCGGCGCCGCGCTGTCCGAAGCGCTCGGAACGCGCGTTGTCGTCGACAACGACGTGAACGTCGGGACGCTGGCCGAGCACCGCCTCGGCGCGGGACAGGGCGCGTCCAACATGCTCGGCGTGTTCGTGGGCACCGGCGTCGGCGGCGGGCTCGTGCTCGACGGCGCGCTGCGGCGCGGGCCGACGGGGATGACGGGCGAGATCGGCCACGTCGTGTTCCGGCCGCACGGGCGCGTGTGCGGCTGCGGCGGTCGCGGCCACGTGGAGGCGTACGCGGGCCGCGCCGGCATGGAGCGCAGGGCGCGCGAGCTCGAAGCGAAGGGCCACGACACGGTGCTCACCGAGCTGGCCAAGGCCAAGCGCATGACGTCGTCGGTGTGGGCCAAGGCGCTCGCCGCGGGAGACCGCGTCGCCATCGAGCTGCTCGACGAAGGCGTCGCCGCGCTGGGCCAGGCGATCGGGGGCGCGGTCACGCTGCTCGACGTCGACCTCGTCGTGGTGGGCGGCGGGCTCGCGGACCGGCTGGGCTCGTCGTACGTGGCGCGCGTCGGCCAAGCCGCCCGCGCCCAGGTCTTTGCGGGCCACCGGGTCGAGGTGGTGCCGGCGAAGCTCGGCGACCGCGCCGGCGCGTTGGGCGCTTCCTTGCTCGTGACCTGAGTCAACTGACGGTCTACAGCCGCTCGTTCACCGGCCGTTCACGAAGGTCGCCCGGTAGGGTGAGGACGATGTCGACGGCCGGGTCGAACGCGCTGCGGGTGATCGGCAGCGACGACGCGCCGCCCGCGGCGCGGTACCTCAACCGCGAGCTGTCGTGGCTCGACTTCAACGAGCGGGTGCTGGCTCTGGCGGAGGACGCGGCGCTGCCGTTGCTCGAACGGGCCAAGTTCCTCGCCATCTTCTCGAACAACCTCGACGAGTTCTACCAAGTGCGCGTCGCGGGCTTGAAGGACCAAGCCGCGGCCGGGCTCGCGCAGAGCGGTGCCGACGGGCTGAGCCCGGTCGAGCAGCTGAAGGCGGTGCGCGAGCGCGTGCTCGACCACGTGCGCCGCCAGATGGCGTGCTTCTTGAAGGACGTGGCGCCCGCATTGTCCGACGGCGGCATCCGCTTGTCCGACTGGGAGTCGCTCGACGACGACGACCGCGCCTACCTCGTCGACGTCTTCGACCGCCGCATCTTCCCGGTGCTCACGCCGCTCGCCGTCGACCCCGCCCACCCGTTCCCGCACATCTCCGACCAGTCGCACAACCACCCGGTGATCGTGCGCGACCGCGACAGCGGCGACCGGCGGTTCGCGCGTGTGAAGGTGCCGCCACTGCTGCCGCGGTTCGTGGTGATGCCCGACGGCGAACGGTTCGTACCGCTCGAACAGTTGATTGCCGCGCACCTCCCGCGCCTGTTCCCCGGCATGGACATCGAGTGCCACTTCTCGTTCCGGGTCACGCGCAATGCCGACCTCACGCTCGACGAGGACGAAGCCGACGACCTGCTCGCCGCGGTCGAGATCGAGCTGCGCCGGCGCCGCCGAGGTCGCGCCGTGCGGTTGGAGATCGACGACGCGATGTCCGACGAGGTGTTGGAGCTGCTGCGCCGCGAGCTCGACCTCGACGACCACGACGTGTACCGCATCGAAGGCCCGCTCGACCTCGGCGGCTTGTGGGCCGTGTACGAGCTCGACCGTCCGGACCTCAAGGACAAGGCGTGGTCGCCGGTGACCCAGCCCCGCCTGCTGGCCGAGGACGACGAGTCCGTCGACATGTTTGCGGTGTTGCGTGAGGGCGACGTGCTCGTGCACCACCCGTACGACTCGTTCGCGACGTCGGTCGAGGCGTTCATCAAGCGCGCCGCCGCGGATCCCGACGTGCTCGCCATCAAGCAGACCCTCTACCGCACTTCGGGCGACAGCCCCATCGTGAAGGCGCTCATACGCGCAGCCGAGCGCGGCAAGCAGGTCGCCGTGCTGGTGGAGGTGAAGGCGCGCTTCGACGAACAAGCCAACATCGCCTGGGCCAAGGCGCTCGACGACGCGGGTGCGCACGTCACCTACGGCGTGGTCGGCCTCAAGACGCACAGCAAGACCGCGCTCGTCGTCCGCCAAGAGCCCGACGGCATCCGGCGCTACTGCCACATCGGCACCGGCAACTACAACTCGAAGACGGCGCGCTTGTACGAGGACATCGGCCTGCTCACCGCTGACGCGGAGATCGGCGCCGACCTCACCGACCTGTTCAACTTCCTCACCGGCTACAGCCGCCAGCGCCGTTACCGCAAGACCGTCGTCGCGCCGCTCACGTTGCGCGATCGCGTCGTCGAGCTCATCCGCGCCGAGGCAGCGCGGGGTCCCGAGGGCCGCATCGTGATGAAGATGAACGGCCTCGACGACAAGGCCGTCATCGACGCGCTGTACGAAGCGTCACAGGCGGGGACGCCCGTCGACCTTGTGGTGCGGGCCATGTGCTGCCTGCGGCCGGGGGTGCCGGACCTGTCGGAGACGATTCGCGTGCGCTCCGTGGTCGGACGCTTCCTCGAGCACTCGCGCATCTTCTACTTCGCGTCCGACAACCGCGGCGCGGGCGGCTGGTACATCGGCTCGGCGGACCTGCGCGGCCGCAACCTCGACCGCCGCGTCGAGGTGGTGGTGCCGGTGGAGGACAAGCCGCTGCAAGCCCGCCTCGCCGACATCGTGCGTGTGAACTTGGGGGATGAGGCGTCAGCGTGGACACTGCAGTCGGACGGCACGTGGACGCCTCCTGCGGGTGAGGGCGTGGGCACGCACGACGCGTTGATGGCGGACGCGTTGCAACGTGGCCGCCTGCTCGTGCAGCTGCCCGACCTGTGAGCAGGCCGATGTCGATTTCGGTGGAGCGCGAGGTGAAGCTGAGCGTGGCCGAGGACTTCGAGCTGCCCGCGTTCGAGGGTGTGCAGGCCCTGAGCGATCAACAGCTGCGCACGGTGTACTTCGACACGCCCGACCTGCGGCTGGCGCGATGGGGGCTCTCGCTGCGATGCCGCACGGGTGAGGGTGACGCGGCGCGCTGGACGTTGAAGGTGCCTGGTGACGAGCCCGCACTGGCGCGAACGGAGGTTGTGGTCGACGCGCCCACGTCTGCAGTGCCCGACGAGCTGGAGCGGCTCGTGCGTGCACACGTGCGCGATGCCCGGCTCGCGCCCGTTGCCGTCCTCGAAGCACGCAGGCGCAGGCTGTCGGTGCCGGGCGTCGCGGAGATCGACGACGATGACGTCGCCGTGCTCGACGGTGAGCGCGTCGTACGCAGGTTCCGCGAGGTCGAGCTCGAGCTCGTCGACGGCGCCGACGGTGACGCGGCGTCTTCGTTCGTCGACAAGCTGCTCGCGGCTGGCGCGTCCCTGGCAGAGGCAACCTCGAAGCTCGAGCAGGCGCTGGGAGACGTCGCCCATGCACCGCCGGAAGTGGTCGGGCGCCGTGTCGATGCCACGTCGACGCTCGCCGAGGTCGCGCGTGCCGCGATCGCCGCGGGCGTCATCCGCCTGATTCGCCATGATCCCGGCGTGCGCATCGGTGAAGACGCCGAGGATGTCCACCAGGCGCGTGTCGCCACCCGCCGGCTGCGCTCCGACCTCAAGACCTTCGCCGCGGCGTTCGCCAGCGATGGCGTCACCGCGTTGCGGGACGAGCTCAAGTGGATCGGGGCGTGCCTCGGCCACGTGCGTGACGCGGACGTCCTACTCGAACGCCTCGGGGCGGCGGGCGCGTCGGCCCCAGTCGTGCGGCGGCTGCAGAGGGAACGCGAGGCGGCCCGTACCGAGCTGCTCGCGGCGATGGATGGCGAGCGCTATGTCGCGCTGGTGTCCACGCTGGTCGACGCCGCGAACGGGCACGCGTTGAGCGATGGCTCGTCGGCGGGGGATCGCGCCGGTGACGTGCTGGCGGGCGTCGTACACAAGGAGTGGCGCAAGGCGAAGCGTGTACACGCGGCGCTCGGGGCGCACCCCGAGGACGCCGCCCTCCACGAGCTGCGCATTCGTGCGAAACGGGCGCGGTATGCGTCGGAGGCATCGGCCGCGGTGCTCGGCAAGCCCGCGTCACGGTTTGCCAAGGCGCTCGCCGGGTTGCAGGGTGCGCTCGGCGACCTGCAGGACGCCGTCGTTGCCGAGGAGTGGCTCACCCGTACGGCGAAGGTGTCCGCTGCCGGCGTCGCCTTCACGTGCGGGCTGCTGGTCGCGCATGAGCGGGCTGCGCAGGAGGACGCCAGGCAGGCATGGCTGCCCGCGTGGGACGACGTCGTAGCGGCGAGGAAGCGTTGGCGGAGCTGAACGAGCATGGCGAGGTGAGGGCCGCCGGTGGGGTCGTGGTGCGTGGCGGCGAGGTGCTGGTCGTGCACCGCCCGAAGTACGACGACTGGTCGCTGCCGAAGGGCAAGGCGGAGCCCGGTGAGCCGGACGAAGCGTGCGCCCTGCGCGAGGTGGAGGAGGAGACGGGCCTCGTTTGCGAGCTGGGCGACGAGCTGGGGACCGTCCGCTACCGCGACCGCCTCGACCGGCCCAAGGCCGTGCGCTACTGGGAGATGAGGCCGGTGTCGGGGGCGTTCGAGCCGACCGGCGAGGTCGACGAGATCCGGTGGATCCGCCCGGCGGATGCCCTGCGCGTGCTCACCTATGCGCATGACGGCGAGGTGCTCGCCCCTTACGTGCGCCACACTCGGCTGACGTGATCCTGCTCGTACGCCACGCCGTCGCGTTGCGACGCCACGAGTGGGACGGGCCCGATCGCTACCGCCCGCTCTCGCCGCGCGGGCGAGAGCAGGCGCGTGCCATCTGCGACGCCTTGTTCGGGTACTCGCCGCCGGCCATCGTCAGCAGCCCGGCGACGCGGTGCGTCGAGACGGTCGATCCGCTGGCCAAGGCCTCCGGCGTCGAGGTCAACGTGGTGGAGGACCTGTTCGAGGGGCACGGCACCGATGCCCTCGACCTCGTTCGAGGTCTGCACGACGCCGAAGGGGGGATCGTGGTGTGCTCGCACGGCGACGTCCTGCGCGAGCTGTTGCTCGCCTTCACCACCCATCTGCGCGACGACGTGCCGCCCGACCCGCCGTTCGCAAAGGGGGCGGCGTGGATTGTCGAAGATGCCAGCGCCCGGTACGCGGCGCCGCCGGCATGAGTGCCGTCGTGCCGATCGTGCGGCCACGGCCGACCCTGCGGATCGCCGCGATCGACCTCGGCTCGAACTCGTTCCACCTCGTGGTCGTCGAGGCGCACCCGGACGGCAGCTTCGACACGCTGGCGCGCGAGAAGGAGGTCCTCCGCCTCGGGGACGCGGTCGCCCGTACGGGCCGCATCGGCGACGAGCACACGGAGCGGGCGGTGGACACGATGCGCCGGTTCGTCACGATCGCCCGTGGCCTTGGCGCGGAGGAGGTGGTGGCGTGCGCCACGGCAGCGTTCCGCGAAGCCGAGGACTCCGCCACCGTGTGCGACGCGATCTTCGACGAGTGCGGTGTCGGTGTCGACGTCATCAGCGGCCGGCGCGAGGCGCGCCTCGTGTTCTCCGCCGTGCGGCGCAGCATCGCGATCACCAAGCCGCCTGTGGTGTGCCTCGATCTCGGCGGCGGGAGCCTCGAGATCGCAGTCGGCGATGCATCGGGGCTGTTGTGGTCCGCGAGCGTGCATCTGGGCGTCGGAAGGCTGGCGACGACGTTCCTCGCGTCCGACCCACCGACCGAGCGTGAGCTACGCCGCCTGCGTCAGCACGTCGTCGAGGTGCTGACGCCCGTCACCGCGGATGTCGACAGCTTCGAACCGCGCAGCCTGATCGGCACCAGCGGGACGTTCTGCGACCTCGCTCGCATGGCTGCGTCGCTGCGCGACGGTACCGTGCCGTCGTCCGTGAACCAGCTCACGGTGCGCCGCCGCGACCTCGCGGAGACCCACCGCCGCCTGGTGGCATTGACCGCAGCCGAACGTGCGCGGCTCCCCGGCCTCGACGGACGCCGCGCCGACCAGGTCGTCGCCGGTTCGGTGGTGCTGCTCACCGCCATGAAGCTTCTCGGCCAGCAGGAGCTCACCGTCGGCGAATGGGCCCTGCGCGAGGGCGTGCTGCTCGAAGCGATCGCCAAGCACGATCCCGCTGACTGGAGCGATGATCCCGAGGCTGTGCGGCGCGCCTCGGTGCTTGCTCTTGCGCGCCGCTGCGGTTGGGACGAGGCGCACGGCTCGGCCGTTGCGCGCCTCGCGTGCGACCTCTTCGACCAGCTCTTGCCGCTGCACCGCCTCCGTGCTGACGCGCGGCAGCTACTGGAGTACGCGGCCCTGTTGCACGACATCGGCGAGCACGTCTCGGTCGACGGCCACCACAGGCACACCGCCTACCTGATCGCCAACGGCCGCCTGCGGGGGTTCGAGCCGTGGGAGGTGGACGTGCTGGCAACGCTGGGCCGCTACCACCGCCGCGGCAGCCCTGGGTCGTCCTTCGAGCCGTGGCGCCGCCTCGGCACCGGTCGCAGGCGCGACGCGCTGGTGCTCCTGGCGCTGTTGCAGGTTGCCGACGGGCTCGACCGCGGGCACGCAGGTGTGGTGGTCGGCATCGACGTCGACCCGAGGATCACAGCCGAGCGCGTGCGACTGCAGCTCCACGTCGGTGGCGACGCCGACCTCGAGGTGTGGGGCGTGCGCCGCAAGCGGGTGCTGTTCGAGCAGGTGTTCGAACGGCGGCTCGACCTCGTGGCCATGGACCATCCGTCGGTGTCCACTGCTCAGGACGTGGGGCCGACGTGACGACAGAGCTACGCCGCGGGTTCCACGACGACATCGCGGCGTTGCACGAGCGTGTGTACGATCTAGCGGTACTCGTGAGCGAGGGGATCACCGACGCGACGGTCGCGTTGCTCGACGGTGACGTGTCCCTTGCGGACGCGGTGGTGGCGGCGGACGCGCAGGTCGACGCGGTGTACTCGTGGGTGGAGTCCGAAGTGTTCGGATTGGTGGCGCGCCAGGCGCCGGTCGCCAGGGACCTGCGGTTCCTCATAGCGACGCTGCGCATCGCGCAGAGCGTCGAGCGGGCCGGCGATCTGACGGCGTCGATAGCCCGGCGGACCGTGCGTGTCGACCTGGGTGCGATGTCGCAGCGTGTGCGTGCCCTCGTGTTGGAGATGGGCTCGTCTGCCCAGGCTGCGTTCCGAGCCGCGGCCGACTGCTACGCGGTGCTCGACGCGCAGGGCGCGGCCGCGTTGCCTGCAGCTGACGACCACATCGACGACCTTCAGCGGCGCCTGCTGCACGAGCTCGTCGCCAGTGCGCCCGAGGCGGACCTCGTCGAGTCGGTAGTGGATCTCGCGCTGATCGCCCGCTTCTACGAACGCATCGGCGACCACGCGGTCGTGGTCGCCGAGCGGGTGCGGTTCGTCGCCTCCGGTGAGATGGACGCGAGCGACCGCGACGAAGCCACCTGACGTCGGTGCTGCCGGGAGCCAGCGGATGGGTGTCGCCGTCGCTGGACGCGTCGTCCTCGTACGCCATCGCGGGGTGCCGCTTGGGCTGACCCGTCACGGCAAGCATCTGCAGTCGGCCGCCGGCGAGCAGGTTCCACCGGGTAGCGGTAGAACCCGGAGCCCCGGCCCGACCCTGCGTCGACATCCTCCTGCCAGGCCTGCAACGCTGAGGCACGCCCATGCCGCTGTTCCGCCGACGCCGTCCCAAGAACCTTGCTCAGCTCGTCGCCCGGCGCGACCAGCTCGCCGCCGAGCTCGGTGCCATCGACGCCGACGCGGCATGGACGGCGGCGAGCGACGACCCGATGGAGCTCGCGGACTCAGCCTCGCTGCGCCGTCAGGCCGACGCGCTGCGCCGCTCGATCGCCGACCTCGACGACGCCATCGCGGCCGAGATCAGCCGAAACGACCCGTGACGTAGTCGTCGGTGCGCTGGTCGACGGGCGACGTGAAGAGCGTCTGCGTCGGCGCGTACTCGACGAGCACACCGGTGCGCTCGCCCTCGTCGGTCACCTCCGCGGTGAAGAAGGCGGTGCGGTCGGACACCCGAGCGGCTTGCTGCATGTTGTGGGTGACGATCACGATCGTGTAGTCCTGCTTGAGCTCCAACATGAGCTCCTCGATGCGCATCGTCGAGATCGGGTCGAGCGCGGAGCAGGGCTCGTCCATGAGGATCACCTCGGGCTGCACCGCCAGGGCGCGGGCGATGCACAGCCGCTGCTGCTGCCCGCCCGACAGGGAGAACGCGCTCTCCTTCAGCTTGTCCTTCACCTCGTCCCAGAGCGCAGCGCGGCGCAACGAGCGTTCGACGTGATCGCCCATGTCCCCCACGTCGATGCCCTGAACCCTGGGGCCGAACGCGACGTTCTCGAAGATCGACTTCGGGAACGGGTTCGGCTTCTGGAACACCATTCCGATCCGGCGCCGCACCTCGATCGGGTCGACACTGTCGCCGTACAGGTCGATGCCGTGGTACTCGATGCGACCCGCAACTCGCGTACCGAGGATCAGGTCGTTCATCCGGTTGAGGCACCGCAAGATCGTGGACTTGCCGCAGCCAGAGGGGCCGATCAGCGCGGTGATCTCGTTGCGGTACACCGTGAGCGTGACGTTGCGCACCGCGCGGAACGAGCCGTAGTAGAAGTGCAGATCGCGCAGATCGAACACGGGCTCGCGGGCGCTGTCAGGCATTGGCGCGTCGCCCGTAGCCTGCACCTCGGGCACAGGAGGGCTCACGACGTTGTGCTCGTGGTGGAGGGCATCGGGCATGGGGGCGGTCACCACCGAGTCGAGTAGCGGCTTGCGGACGGATTGGGCGACGCCGGTTACCGGCAGCAGCACGGCGAGGACATCATGATGGCAGCCGCGGTGAACGCCTGCAGACGCCCCGCGAACCCTCATGCTCCAGCCCTGGCCATCGAGGCCTCGAGTGACCGCTGGGAGGTGTGCTGAGTACGGCGTTTCGTCATGGACTGGCTTCGAGTGGCTCAGTAGCGGCGTTTCTGGAAGTGGTTGCGGATGAGGATGGCGGTGGTGTTCAGGGCCAAGAGCAGGATGAGGAGGACGACGATCGCCGCCGCGGCGACGACATGGAACTCGGCCTTTGCGTCGGACGCGTACTTGAAGATCAACAGGGGCAGGACCGT
>Ga0299907_10001042_pt1 | contig 15136 bp, 13 predicted proteins | sample RVTome_16_FD_198680 | JGI IMG/M metagenome (GOLD analysis project Ga0299907, IMG submission 198680) | Soil microbial communities from uranium-contaminated site in the Upper Colorado River Basin, Wyoming, United States - RVT152D67 (version 2) ... | reverse complement strand
ATTCGATCCGCACGCCGAGGCTGCCTACCCGACACAAGAGCTGCTCGAGGCCGCCCGGCGCGCCGCTACCGCGGACGTTTAGTTGCGCCCTGCGGGAGCACACGTCCGAAGTTCGCTAACTTAGCCGCGTGACACGCAAGAAGCGGGACAACGAACTCATTTACGCCCTGGCCTATTCGGCGGTCATCCCGTGGGTTCGACTTTGGTTTCGCTGGCACATCGAGGGGCTCGAGAACATCCCGAAACACGGACCTGCCATCGTTGCCTTCAACCACATCGCGTATCTCGATCCGCTGTGCATCGGCTACGTAGTCGCCAAGTCTGGTCGCCGGCCGCGTTTTCTTGCCAAGGCGGAGCTCTTTCAAGACAAGAGGATTGCGTGGGTGCTTCGGGGGGCCGGTCAGATCGAAGTGAAGAGAGGGACCCGGTCGGCGCCGGTTGCACTCGACCAAGCACTCGAAGCTCTGGAGATGGGCGAGGTCGTGGTCATCTTCCCGGAGGGCACGGTTACCACGGATCCCGATCTTCACGCAGGGCCCGTGAAAACCGGGGTGTCCCGCCTCGCTCTCAAGGCCGGAGTACCAGTCGTCCCGTGTGCCATCTGGGGAACGGCAAACGTCTGGCCCAAGGGATATGCCCACAACTGGCGCCCCGGACAGGACGTCGTGGTTCGTATCGGGACGCCGATGAACTTCACGGGCGACTTCTCATTGCCGGACGACTGGCAGAAGGCCGGCCGCGAGATCATGGACGAGATCTCGGTCCTGGTTGCAGGATTGCGGCCATTGGTGCCGGACCGCAGGCGCCCGAAGAAGAAGGTCGGGAGCTAGCCGAGAGATTGCCGGCTGATGGTTCCGGCAAGGGCACCCCGGCCCGTCCCGAATCAGTCCGCTACGCTGGTGAGTCGATGGACTGGCGTAAATTCGACCCGTCGTGGGCTCGGCGCCCCCTTGCCAGGTTCGCGCGTGAGGGCATCCTGAGAGGCATCCTCGGCCCGCCCATCGAGTACTACACGCAGCCGAGAGTGGTCGGCCTCGAGCTGTTCGACGGGCTCAAGCCGCCGGCGATCTTCATCGCCAACCACTCGAGTCACCTGGACACCCCAACGATCCTCCGTGCTCTTCCCAAGGACTGGCGGACGCACACCGCCACGATCGCTGCCGCCGATTATTTCTACAAGAATCGTTTAGTGGCGAGCCTGGTGACGCTGTCATTCGCAACCATCCCCATCGAACGCGGTCGTGGCGGATTGTCCAAATTGACGTCGGAGCGCCTGGCGAAACTTCTCAGCGATAAGTGGAACATGCTCCTGTATCCGGAGGGTACCCGGTCGCGCACCGGCAAGCTCGGTCGCATGCGATCGGGAGCGGCGTTCCTGGCCGTGGAACATTCCATCCCGATTGTCCCTATCTATCTTCGAGGAACCCACGACGCGATGCCGGTGGGCCGGCCGTGGCCTCGCAAGTATCCGGTGACCGTGTTCTTTGGTCGGGCCCTGTATCCCGCGCCCGGCGAAGACCACCGGTCATTGACTCTGCGCGTGGAGCGTGCCCTCCGTCAGATGAGAGACGAAGCTCTCGCGGACTGATATCTGCCATTCGGCCCCAAGGTTGCGGGACCTAAAAGTTCTTGACGAGTACCCCCAATAGGAGTTTTCTGGCGGATGGGTCTGCTTGCTTTCTGCGCAATGGAGCGCATCGGCAAGCGCGGAAACGGGAGGAAGGGGGAATATGAACATATTCACTGCCGAGGTCTTCGGCACCGCCATCCTGATCCTGCTCGGAGATGGTGTTGTCGCGGGTGTCCTTCTGAACCATTCAAAGTCCCAAAACGGCGGCTGGATCGTCATCACGTTTGGATGGGGTATCGCCGTTGCCACGGCCGTCTACGCGGTCGGCCAGTTCAGCGGCGCACACATCAACCCCGCCGTTACGATCGGGTTTGCGTCAATTGACGTAATCGATTGGAGCGACGTACCCCAGTATCTCGCCGGCCAGTTTGTGGGTGCCTTCCTGGGAGCTGTGCTGGTCTGGCTGGCCTACATGCCGCACTGGCAGGAGACTGATGATCCCGGCCTGAAGCTCGCAGTGTTCTCGACAGGTCCGGCGATCCGCAAGTTCGGTCTGAATGTCGTCACCGAGGTCATCGGCACCGCGATGCTGGTGCTCGGCGTTCTCGCGATCGTCGACTCCGGCAATGCAGGCAACGCAGCCGCCGGCCTCAACCCGCTGCTTATCGGACTTCTCGTCGTGGGTATCGGGCTTTCACTCGGTGGTCCCACCGGGTATGCGATCAACCCTGCCCGAGATCTGGGACCGCGCATCGCGCACGCGGTCCTGCCGATCGCAGGCAAGGGAGATCCTGACTGGGAGTACGCATGGGTTCCGGTAGTCGGACCCATCGTCGGCGGAATCATCGGAGCATTCGCTTACGACATCTTCTGGACTTAAGCAACAATTGACGTTAAAGGCCCTCGCCCCCAGTGGGCGAGGGCCGCGCGTAAAGGAGACCGAGCGTGAAGAAGCTCATCAACAAGCCCGAGGACGTCGTTAACGAAGAACTCCAGGGGATCGAGGCCGCTCATCCCGATCTTGTGAGGGTCCACTACGACCCCAATTTCATCGTCAGGGCCGATGCGCCAGTCCAGGGCAAGGTTGGGCTCGTCTCCGGCGGAGGATCGGGTCACGAGCCGATGCACGGCGGTTTTGTCGGTATGGGAATGCTCGACGCGGCGTGCCCCGGTGAGGTTTTCACATCCCCGACCCCCGATCAGATGCACGAGGCCACAAAGGCCGTCAACGGCGGAGCGGGTGTAGTCCACATCGTCAAGAACTACACCGGCGACATCATGAACTTCGAGATGGCCGCGGACCTCGCCGGGAGTGAGGGAATCGAGGTCGAAGCCATCGTAGTCGACGACGACGTTGCGGTTCAGGACAGCCTTTACACCGCGGGCCGGCGCGGAGTCGGGACGACGGTGCTGGCCGAGAAGATCTGCGGGGCCGCGGCGGAGCAAAAGCGATCGCTCAAAGAGGTCGCAGATCTCTGCCGCCGGGTGAACGAGAGCGGCCGTTCAATGGGAATGGCACTTACGTCATGCACCGTCCCTGCAGCAGGTAACCCTACGTTCGAGCTTGGCGACGACGAGATGGAAATCGGAATCGGCATTCACGGTGAACCCGGCCGCGAGCGGATGAAGATTGAGCCCGCGTCGTCCATCGTCGGCAGACTGACGGAACCGGTCGTTGAAGACATCGGACTGAGCAGCGGAGACGAGGTTCTCGCCTTTGTGAACAGCATGGGCGGAACGCCACTCATCGAGCTCTACATTGTCTACAACGAACTCAACAAGCTTCTGTCGGGCCGCGGTATCAAGATCAGCCGCAACCTCATCGGGCCGTACATCACGTCGCTCGAGATGGCCGGGTGCTCGATCACCCTCCTGAAGCTCGACGATGACATGACCAAGTTGTGGGACGCGCCCGTTCTCACCCCGGGTCTGAGGTGGGGAGCCTGACAGGAGAAGGAGCTAGCGCCGAGGTGGCCAAGTGAGCGTTTCCTACGATGATGTTCTTCGGTTCATCCAATCGTTCCAGGTTGTCGTCGCGGAGAACAAGGAGTACCTGACCAAACTCGACGCAGCGATCGGTGATGCCGACCACGGCATCAACATGGACCGAGGGATGAAGGCGGCCGTGGTAAAGATAGAGGGCCACCCGCCGGGGGACATCGGGGGTCTCCTCAAGACCGTTGGTATGGCCTTGGTGTCTTCGGTGGGGGGAGCCGCCGGCCCCCTCTACGGCACGCTGTTCATCCAGTTCGGAACGGCGCTCAGCGGCAAAAGCGAGTTGGATCTCTCCGACTGGTCGGCTGCAGTCGAGGCCGGAGTCAAGGGGTTACAGATGCGCGGCAAAGCCGAGCTCGAGGACAAGACGATGGTCGATGCGTGGATCCCTGCCCGCGATGCGTTGAAGGCTGCGGCCGACGACGGCCTTGCCATGGGGGAGGGCCTGAAGCGGTCTGTCGCGGCGGCAGAGGAGGGCGTGAATGCCACCATCCCGCTTGTAGCTCGAAAGGGCCGGGCCAGCTATCTCGGAGAAAGAAGCGCGGGCCATCAAGACCCGGGCGCAACGTCAACCTATCTATTGCTCAAGTGCGCGGCGGACACATGGAATACCGAGTAGAGGAACACCCGTCTAACGCAGGAAGGAAGGGGGCAGTATGGCTGACTATGTAGGCGCGCTGGACCAGGGAACAACCAGCACGCGCTTCATGATCTTCACCCATGGGGGAGATGTCGTCGCCGCCGACCAGAAAGAGCACGAGCAGATCTATCCGAAGCCGGGATGGGTCGAGCACGACGCCAACGAGATCTGGGAGCGGAGCCAAGAGGTTATCGCCGGAGCCCTGCAAAAGGCCGGCATCCAGGCGAGCGACCTCGCGGCGGTTGGTGTCACCAACCAGCGCGAGACGACGGTCCTGTGGGACAAGTCCACGGGACAGCCGGTCCACAACGCTTTGGTGTGGCAGGACACCCGTACGGACAAGATCTGTGACGAGCTGAGTGCGGACGGAGGTCAGGACCGTTTCCGTGAGAAGGTTGGCCTTCCGATCGCAACCTATTTCTCCGGCCCGAAGATCCGGTGGCTGCTCGACAATGTCGAGGGCCTGCGGTCGAAGGCCGAGAACGGCGACATCTTGTTCGGCAATATCGACACGTGGTGCCTGTGGAACCTTTCCGGCGGCACCGACGGCGGCGTTCATGTCACCGACGTGTCGAACGCAAGCCGCACGATGATGATGGATCTGCAGACGCTCGACTGGGATCAGGGCATGCTCGACGCACTCGGTGTCCCGCTCGCGATGCTGCCGGAGATCAAGGCGTCGTCGGAGGTCTACGGGGAGGCCAAGGGAACCCTCGCGGGCATACCTCTGGCCGGTGACCTCGGCGACCAGCAGGCCGCGACGTTCGGCCAGGCGTGCTACGACGTGGGCGACGCAAAGAACACCTACGGAACCGGCAACTTCCTGCTCCTGAACACCGGCAGCGATGCGGTCCAGTCGAAGAGCGGTCTGATCACCACGGTCGGTTACAAGATCGGCGACCAGCCGGCCGTGTACTGCCTCGAGGGCGCGATCGCCATCACCGGCGCCCTGGTGCAGTGGCTCCGAGACAACCTCAAGATGATCTCGTCTGCTCCGGAGATCGAGCAGCTCGCGGCGAGCGTCGAGGACAACGGAGGCTGCTACTTCGTGCCGGCGTTCTCGGGTCTGTTCGCCCCGTACTGGAAGAGCAGCGCCCGAGGCGTGATCGCAGGCCTGACCCGTTACGTCAGCGCGGGCCACATCGCGCGGGCGGTGCTCGAGGCGACCGCGTGGCAGAGCCGAGAGGTCGTGGACGCAATGAACGCCGACTCGGGCGTGGCGCTCAAGGAGCTCAAGGTCGACGGCGGCATGGTCGGAAACGAGCTGCTCATGCAGTTCCAGGCCGACACGCTCGGTGTCCCGGTCATCCGGCCGAAGGTTCCCGAGACCACCGCGCTCGGTGCCGCATACGCGGCCGGGCTTGCCGTGGGCTTCTGGAAAGAGGTCAACGACCTCCGTGCGAACTGGCTCGAGGACAAGCGCTGGAACCCGGCGATGGACTCGGCCGAGGTCGAAAAGGAATACGGCTACTGGAAGAAGGCAGTCACCAGGACCTTCGACTGGCTCGAGTAGTCGAGACGTCAAGTAGCGTTGGAGGCCGGCGAAGCTTCGCCGGCCTCTGCGCGATGCTTTCCGTCTGCCGAGAACCGCGGATTCCGCGGTTCTGAGCGGACAGAACGATTTGGGGGACAGGGCGTTGCAGACCATCGAGACGGACGTTCTCGTAATCGGGGGTGGAGCGACCGGAGCCGGAGTGCTTCGCGACGCGGCCATGCGCGGGTTCAAGAGCGTCCTCGTGGAGCGGACCGACCTTTCGATGGGGACCACGGGCAGGTTCCATGGGCTCCTGCACTCTGGGGGCCGCTACGTGGTCAAGGACCCGGAAGCGGCCCACGAGTGCATCGTTGAAAACGTCGTCTTACGCAAGATCGCCGCCGACTGCATCGAAGATACGGGTGGCTTCTTTGTGACGACTCCGTGGGACGATCCCGCTTATGCGGACAAGTTCCACGCCGCTTGCGTGCAATCGGGCGTGCCCGTCCAGGAGGTCGATCCGGCCGAGGCGCTGCGGCGCGAACCCCGCTTGAACCCGGACATCTCGCGTGTCTTCGAAGTACCGGACGCGGCCATCGACTCCTGGAAAACCGTTTGGTCGTGTGTGCGGTCGGCCCAGGAGTACGGCGCCGAAGTCTTCAACTATCACCGTGTGGTCGGCATCAACCGGAACGGTGACAAAGTCGTCGGCGCGCGGGCGATCAACGAGCTCAGCGGTGAGGATGTCGTTTTTGACGCCGCGTTCACCATCAACGCGTCCGGAGCATGGGGCGCCCAGATCGCATTGATGGCCGGCTGCGAAGGGATCACCATCCTTCCCGGCAAGGGAATCATGATCGCTATGAACCACCGGTTGGTGAATACCGTCGTAAACCGTTGCCAGATGCCCACCGACGGCGACATCATCGTCCCGATTCGCACGGTCAGCGTTATCGGGACGACGGACATCCGGGTCGACGATCCTGATGAATTGTTCATTACGCAGGACGAGGTCGACCGGATGCTGGATGACGGGGAGAAGCTGGTCCCCGGATTCAAGCAGTCCCGCGCGCTTCGAGTTTGGGCCGGAGTCCGGCCGTTGTTCAAGGACGACAGGGCGTCGGCGGTAGCCGACACTCGGGACGTGAGCCGGTCGCACGCTCTTGTCGACCATCAAGCTCGAGATGGTGTTAGTGGTTTCCTGACGATCACCGGCGGGAAGTTCACCAGCTTTCGTTTGATGGCGGAAGACACGGTGAGCCGGATGTGTGAACAGCTCGGTGTTGACGTGGAATGTCGCACCCACGAAGAGCCGCTCGCTGATTCGGAATCCGGCAAGTTCTACTGGCTTGGTTCGCGCTTGGTCGCTCGAGAAAAGAATCTGCATGACGAACAGGCGATCTGCGAATGTGAACTGGTGACCAAGGGCCGGCTGATCAACGCAATAGAGCGACGCGACACCAAGGATCTCGACGACATCAGACGGTCCCTCCGGCTGGGCATGGGTCCCTGTCAGGGAGGCTTCTGCATCTACCGGGCGACGGGCATCCTTCACGGGGTTCAGAAACTCGACGGCCGGGCCGCAAACGCGTCGCTCCACAACTTCCTTCAAGAGCGGTGGAAAGGCGTGCACCCAATTCTCTACGGCGACCAATTGCGCCAAGCGAGGCTCGACGACTGGATCTTTCAAGGACTTCTCGACGTGGAACACGCGCCACGGTGACCTTCGACTGCGTTGTCATCGGCGCCGGACTTGCCGGAATGACGGCGGGCGTGCGCATCGCAGAAGGAGGAGCGCGCGTCGCCGTCATCGCTAAGGGTGTCGGTTCCCTGCATCTTGGCGGGGCAACTATCGACGTCCTCGGATACGCTCCCGAACCGGTCGATTCTCCGAGGGCGGCTCTCGATGATTTCATCGCGGCGAATCCCGACCACCCCTACGCGCGCGTCGGGACAAACGCCGTGTCAGGCTCAATCGAGTGGCTGAGGGATCACCTACCGGAGATTGGCTTCGTCGGAGACCTTGACGCCAATCTACAGCTCCCAACGGCGGTCGGAGTGGCGAAGCCGAGTGCCGTAGTTCCGCGCTCCATGGCAGCGGGGGACCTGCGCGCAGGGGGTGACTTCGTCATCGTCGGCTTGGAACCACTCAAGGACTTCTATCCCGCCTACTGCGCCGACAACCTTGCCGTCGCTCCGCTCACGAACGGCGGCAGCCTGCGGGCGCGGGCGATTTCGATCGCTCCACCTGTGGCGGGAGAAGCAGACGTGAGCCCGCTGGGCTTGGCCCGCAGGCTGGGGGACCCCGAGACTCGGAAGGAGATCATCCGAACGATCTCCAATCGTCTCGAGCCCGGGGAAACCGTCGGCATGCCCGCCGTGCTGGGAGTAGATGATTCCCCTGCCGTTTGGACCGACCTGAGCGAAAGCCTCGGTACCGGGGTCTTCGAGATCCCGACCCTCCCACCGTCGGTTCCCGGCATCAGAGTCTTCCGGAAACTCCTGTCCCTTCTCCGGTCCGCCGGTGGGCGCCTATTGGTCGGTCCCGAAGTCCTCGGTATGGAGGCGGAAGGCGGGCGGGTAACCGCAGTCAAAGTGGACACGAGCACCCGGATCGTCGAATACCGAGCCGCCGAGTTCTTGCTGGCATCGGGCGGGGTATCGGCAGGGGGTATCAAGCTGGGGTCGGACTGGAGGTTTGTCGAGTCGGTTCTAGGACTTCCGGTTGCCCTTGCGCCGGAGCCGGGCGGCGAGCGCTTCCTGCCGGACTATTTCGGAGAACAACCGGCGGCCCGCGCCGGGGTGGCCGTCGACGACGCACTGAGGGCTGTGGATTCGGAAGGAAACGTAATCTACGAGAACGTCCGCGTTGCGGGAGCAACCATCGCCGGCTCGGAACCCTGGCGTGAGAAGTCCGGCAACGGGATCGCTCTGGCAACCGGATTGGCAGCCGCGGATGAGATCCTCGAATCGGTGAAGGGAGGCGACTGATGGAATTGATGCGTGCGTCGCTGGACCACTGCGTGAAGTGCACGATCTGCGAGACCTACTGCCCGGTCTCTAACGCAACCCAGTTGTTCCCCGGACCGAAGTACGTGGGGCCGCAAGCGGAGCGATTCCGGATCGGGGACATATCACCCGATGCATCCCTCGACTACTGCTCGGGCTGCGGAATATGCACGCAAGTTTGTCCCCAAGGGGTCAAGATCGCCGAGATCAACTCCCAGGCGAGATCACTGCTCAAGGAAACGAAAGGCGTGCGTCTGCGCGACAAGATCATTGCTCGGCCGGCGGTCGGAGGGCGTCTTGCGACTCCGGTGGCACCGGTTGCGAACTGGGTGCTGCAAAACCGCCCCATTCGCCGCGTCATCGAGCGGGCAATCGGTATCCATCGATCGGCGCCCCTCCCACGTTTCGCCGGCCGGACGTTCCAGCGCTGGGCAAGGAAACACCGCGGACCGGCTGCGACGAAGTCGGTTGTCTATTTCCATGGTTGTGGTGCCAACTACTTCGAACCCCGGCTTGGGGAGATGACCGTCGGGGTGCTCGAACACAACGGGTTCGAGGTGATCGTTCCAAAGCAGGACTGTTGCGGCCTCCCCCTGCAGTCGAACGGCTTGTTCGACGCGGCGCGGGGATACGTGCGCCGATTGGCGGCCGCCCTCGCCCCGTATGCGCGCCGCGGCCTTCCGATCGTTTCTTCATCGACCAGCTGCGGCCTCATGCTGAAACGCGAGGCGCGCGAAATCCTCGAAGTCGAGGACGACGACCTGCAGGTGGTCTCCGAGCACATGTACGACATCTGCGAGTTCCTGATGATGCTCCACGATGAGGGAGAGCTGAAGACCGACCTCGGATCCCTGCCGCTGACCGTTCCGTACCACGCTCCCTGCCAGCAGAAAGGTCACGGGATAGGCAGCCCCGCTCTCGATCTCTTCGGGCTGATCCCCGAACTGAAGGTGGTCGAGCAGATCGCAGAATGCTGCGGCATTGCCGGAACCTATGGAGTCAAAAAGGAGAAGTACGGCATCGCGATGGACGTAGGCGAGACTCTATTTCAGGGGGTCAAGGCCGCGGACCCGGACGTCGCCGCATGCGACAGCGAAACGTGCAGATGGCACATCGAACACGCGACCGGCGTGCGGACCGTCCATCCCGTTGAGCTCCTTCACCGGGCGTACGCGCTGGACCTGAGGGCCGGCGCTTCGCGGGGATAGCGCGTGGTTGGGATCGTCCTCGTCTCCCACAGTGCCACCCTGGCCGCCGGGGCAGCGGAGCTGGCGCGGGAGATGGGTGGCCCCGAGGTTCCGCTTGAGACGGCCGGCGGTACGACCATGGGCGATGCTCCGCTTGGGACCGACGCCATGCTCGTGATGGAGGCGATCACGAAGGCTCACTCGCCGGACGGCGTCGTTGTCCTCATGGACCTCGGGAGCGCCGTCCTCAGCGCGGAGATGGCCGTCGAGATGCTTCCCGACGAGGTGAGGAAGTCGGTCGTTCTGTGCGAGGCACCGTTCGTCGAAGGTGCGGTTGCAGCCGCGACGGCGTCCAGGATCGGTCTTGGCTTGGAGGATGTCGCGGCCGAGGCGCGGGGAGGATTGAGCGGCAAAGTGGCCCACCTGGGAAGCGGACCCGGGGAGGAGCAGCTGCCGGTCTCCGAGCGCTCTCCTCCCGGGGGCGAGGACGGCGAGGTCATCGAGATCGAGGTCGCCAACCGGCTCGGTCTGCACGCCCGTCCCGCGGCTCGATTCGTGAAAACGGCGGGCGGCTTCGACGCCTCCGTCCAAGTCGAAAACCTCACTACGGGAGCAGGGCCGGCGAGCGGAAAGAGTCTGAATGCAGTCGCCATACTCGGCGTCCGCAGGGGACACGTGATCCGAGTGCGGGCGATCGGTCCGAACGCGACGGAGGCTCTCGCCGCGATCCGGGCGCTCGCCGAACAGAACTTTGGCGACGCCGACGAGGAGGAGACCGCAGGAGCAACCCAGACTTCCGCCGATGTCGTTCCCTCGCCGGCCGAACTCCCGAAAGGGTCCATCAGGGGTCTTCCTGCTGCACCGGGCATAGCGATCGGCCCCGCGCGGCGTTACGGGCGCGCCGAGCCGCCGGTATCCGACGAGCCGGCAGGGCCTCCCGAAGAGGAATGGGCCGGTTTGCAGAAGGCGATCGAAGTCGCGCGAACCGGGATACAGCGAACGCGCGAGGAAGCGGCGGCAAAAGTGGGGGAGTCCCACGCGGAGATATTCGACGCACACCTGTTGATGCTCGAAGACGAAGCGCTTCTGGACGAGGCCCGGCGCGGCGTATTCGAGGAGGGTCTAAACGCCTCGCAATCCTGGGCCACGTCGGTCGCCGCCGCCGCCGGAGCGCTGAGGTCAGTCGAGGATGAGTATCTGGCCGCCCGCGGTGCCGACATCGAGCATGTAGGTGCGGACGTCCTGAGGGCACTTCAGGGCGCCGAAGACGGTGAGCCGGTCTTATTGTCCGGAGTGGTCGTGGCATCCGAGCTCACTCCGGCGGACACCGCTCGATTGAATCCCGATGTCGTCCGGGGATTTGTAACTGCGAGCGGAGGGCCGACGTCGCACAGTGCCATCCTTGCCCGCGCGCTCGGTGTTCCGGCCGTCGTGGGGGCCGGCGTCGGCGTCGAGGAGATCCCCGAGGGGGCCGAGTTGATCGTAGACGGAAGCCACGGGGTGGTGATGGTCGATCCGCCCGCGGGGGTACTGGACGAGTACCGCGCGAAACACGAGGCAGAGCGCGCCGCGCGCGTTCGGGCGAGCGAGGAGGCTCACCGGGAGGCGATCACCGAGGACGGCGTGCGGATCGAAGTCGTAGCCAACATCGGTGCACCCGCCGATGTCGCGCGGGCAGTCGAGCTTGGAGCCGAAGGAGTTGGCCTTCTTCGCACCGAGTTCTTGTACCTGGACCGGTCACGAGCGCCCGACGAAAACGAGCAGTACGAAGTCCTCAAAGACATCGCCGAGAGACTCGACGGTCGTCCGATGGTCGTGCGCACTCTCGATGCCGGGGCCGACAAACCCCTTCCTTTCGTTCGGGGAAGTGCAGAGGAGAATCCCTTCCTCGGCGTCCGGGGCGTGCGGCTCTCACTCGCGCATCCGGACCTGTTCGGGGCCCAGCTCCGAGCCATCGCGCGGGTTGCTGCGGCGTGGCCGGTCAAGGTCATGTTTCCGATGGTCGCGACCCTCGGGGAGTTCGAACGCGCGGCCCTGCTCTTGAAGGAGGCGGCCCGGACGGCCGGGGCAAAGACCGGCGGGTTCGAGGTGGGGATCATGGTCGAGGTGCCGGCGGCGGCTCTAGGCGCCCGCTCCTTCGCACCCGTGGTCGACTTCTTCTCGATCGGCACCAACGACCTCACGCAGTACACGATGGCAGCCGATCGGGGGAATGAAGGCGTGGCTCCGCTCGCCGACCCCCTGCACCCCGCGGTTCTGCGACTGATCGCCGAGGTGACCGCGGCCGCGTCCGATCACGGGAAGTGGGTGGGCGTGTGCGGCGAACTTGCCGGCGATCCGGCCGCGACGCCGGTCCTGATCGGGCTCGGGGTAACGGAACTGAGCATGAGCGCTCCCTCGATTCCCTTCGTCAAGGAAGCCGTGCGAGCTTGCGACCTTGGTGCCGCCCGCGATCTGGCTCGGCGCGCCCTCTCGTTATCGTCGGGGTCCGAGGTGCGTGCTCTGATAACGGACGCCGCCGGCGACGTCCGGGCCGGTCCATGAGAACAGAGGGTGGACGCTCAACTGCGATCCTCATGGCGATCACCTATCTCCGGATGGTCCTCGTTCCGGTGGTCATGGTCCTCATCCTCGTCGGCGACGAGACCGGCGGCGCCTACGTAGTAGCGGCCATACTGTTTGCCGCTGCGGCCAGCACGGACTTCTTGGACGGTTTCCTTGCCCGTCGGTGGGAGGTCACCAGCACCCTGGGCTCCTTCCTGGACACAACCGCCGACAAGCTCCTAGTCTCCGGGGCATTGATCGCGCTCGTTGGTGTGGGGCGGGCCTCGCCGTGGGCCGCGACGATCATCGTCGGACGCGAATTGTTGATCCTCGGGTTGCGAGGATTTGTTGCAGCGGATGGAACGGTAATCGTTCCATCCATCTGGGGGAAGCTGAAGGCAGGTGTGCAGTTCGTTGCCATTACGCTTGCCATCGTCCGTATGAGCGAGGAGTGGGGTCCGCTGTTTCTTGATGAGTACGTCATGATCGCCGCGGTCGTCATCACTGTGATGTCTGCGGTGGAGTACCTGGCACGCTTCCGCGGCGCTCTTACGCGGGAGGCTCCATGACGGTCTCCGCGAAGGTCCTGGTGACCGGGGGAACCGGAACTATCGGACGCCCCCTTATCCGGCGATTGGTGGCCGATGGCCGCCAGGTAGTCGGACTCGCCCGCAGCCAGGCTTCGGCAGATGCGCTTAAGGAAATGGGTGCCGACCCGGTGCGTGGAAGCGTGGAGGATGCGGACTCGATCCAGGTTGCTGCAGCGGGATGCGGAACGCTGTATCACGCAGCGGGTGTGAATGCCTTCTGCCTGCGCGATCCGTCCCCGCTGTTTCGCGTGAACGTCATTGGCTCACTGAATGTGGTTAGCGCGGCAGCACGAGCCGGTGTGGAACGGGTTGTTTACACATCCTCGGCCGCCGTCTTCGGAGAGCGTACCGGCACTGTGGGAACCGAGACATCGGAGCATCGCGGATCGTTTATGTCGGAGTACGAACGGTCGAAATTCGAGGCTGAACGGGTTGTCCTCGAGACAGCCCGACCGCTTGATGTGGACGTCGTGTGCGTGAATCCGTCGTCGACGCAGGGCCCCGGGCGCGCCGGCGGAACGGGCAGGATCCTCGTGCTGTTTCTCAACGGGAAGCTCAAGGTTGTCGTGCGGACTCGGATCAGCCTGGTGGACATCGCGGACTGCATCCAGGGCCATGTCCTTGCGGAAACGAAGGGCAAGCCGGGCGAGCGCTACCTCCTCAACGGGGCGGCTCTCTCGATCGAAGAGGCACTTGCAATCGTGAAGCGACTCACCGGCGTGTCGCATCGTGTCCGGTTCATACCGGCCTTTGGTGCGATGGGGAGCGCAGCGATCGCCGACGTGATCGGGCGCGCGCGCCGGAAGGATCCGAGTGTTTGTCCCGAGATGGTCCGGACGCTGCTCCACGGCCACACGTACGACGGCTCCAAAGCGGCGCGTGAGCTGGGCCTGGAGTACACACCGGTAGAAGAAACGCTGGCGCGCACGATCGAGTGGTTGCACTCCGAGGGTTTGGTCCCCCGTAGTCCCTGAGATGTTAAGTGAACACCGGTAGGTGGTGGCTGATTCACATCTCGGGACTCGAGCGAGCCGGCGTCAGCTGGTGCGCTTCTCCTGGCCCTCGCTGAACCGGCGCCCCACGTTCTTCTCGGGGGCCGATTCGGGGGTCTCCTCCTGGCCTTCGCTGAAACGTTTGTGGGCCTCCTTCTCCGGAGTCTCACCGTGCTGCTCCTGGCCCCGGCTGAAGCGTCCCTCACGCTCGGATTCGGGGGTGTCGGTGTGCTCTTGGCCCTCTTCCCAGCCGTGCTCAGTCTGCTCGGGGCGTGCGGGATGTTCCTTGTGGTGGTGGTCCATTTGATCCCTCCGGTTGTTGGGTGTCTCGTCTACTTACCCAGGAGGGCGCGAGTCCAAGCAACGACGTGCTTCCGGCGCTACAACGCGTCCAGGTAGATCTCGTAGGTTCCCCTGCCGCCCTCTTTCACCCTGTACATAGCGGCGTCGGCGTTGCGCATCAACGAGTCCGGATCGTCGCCTTCCTGCGCGAAGGCAATCCCGATGCTTGCCGAGATGGACAGCGACTGCGAGTCGAGCTTGAGGGGATGCTGAAACGCGCTGCACAATCGCTGCGCGACGACGACGGCGTCCTTTTCGCTGCGCATGTCTTCACACACGACGGCAAATTCGTCGCCACCCATTCGCGCGACGGTGTCGGAAGGCCGCACCGCTCGGAGGAGTGTCTCGGCAACGGCGTGAAGCACAGCATCTCCGGTGGTGTGCCCGTACTCGTCGTTGACCGCTTTGAAATGGTCCAGATCGACAAACAAGACTGCGACCGGAGCGGGCAGCCGCTCGCTCCGAGCAAGTGCGTGAGTCAGCCGGTCCATGAACATCAGGCGGTTGTGAAGTCCGGTCAGCGGATCGTGCAGTGCTTGTTTCAGGAGGCGCTGTTCGACCTCTTTTCGATCACTGACATCTTCCAGCTGCGCGATGAAATGAACCGGCGCGCCGGCCTCGTCGCGGACGACGGCCACGCTGAGCCTCCCCCACACCGTCTCGCCCCGGGCATGGGCATATCGATGTTCGAGCGTGTAGTCCCTGAGTTTTCCGGCGAGTACCCGGCGCATCATCTCCGCGTCCGACGCAGTGTCGTCGGGATGCGTTAGTTCCCGAAGGCTTTTTCCGACCA
>Ga0299907_10001041_pt1 | contig 15139 bp, 10 predicted proteins | sample RVTome_16_FD_198680 | JGI IMG/M metagenome (GOLD analysis project Ga0299907, IMG submission 198680) | Soil microbial communities from uranium-contaminated site in the Upper Colorado River Basin, Wyoming, United States - RVT152D67 (version 2) ... | reverse complement strand
GCGTGTCGGACGCCGACAGGAAGAGCACCTTCGCCTCCGGCTGATCGGCCAGAAGCTGCCTCGTCGCCTCGACGCCGTTCATGTTGGGCAGGTCCATGTCCATGATGATCACGTCGGGCTTTTCCTTACGGGCGATCTCGAGCGCCTCGGCCCCCGTGGACGCCTCGGCGACGATCGTCGCCGCCTTCTTGTGCTCCAAGAGCTGACGCAGCGAGTTCCGCCAGAGCGGATGGTCGTCCACGATCATCAGCGTGATCTCGCGAGGCCGCCTCGACGCAGTACGGGGCTTGGGGGCCGCGGCCTTGACCTTCTGATCGTCCTTGAGCCTGAACACACGCCACTTGCCGGGAACCCCGCGCAGGGAATGCGTCCCACGGGTGACGAAGGGAAGCTTCGAGCCGGTGACGAGCTCCTTCACGGTCTGCGACACCAGCACCTCGCCACCTTCCGCAAGGTCGGCGATCCGAGCTGCGATGTGGACGGCGATGCCGCCGAGGTCCGTCCCGCGCACCTCGCATTGACCGGTGTGCAGGCCGGCGCGGATCTCCAGGCCCATGTCCGACAACTCGTCACCGATGGCCTTCGCACAACGGACGGCGTTCTCGGGGCCCTCGAACGTGGCCAGGAAGCCGTCCCCGACGGTCTTCACCTCACGGCCGCTGTGTCGCCGGAGCTGTGCACGCGCCGCCGCGTCGTGGCGATCGAGGAGCTCCCTCCACTTCCTGTCGCCGAGCTTGGAGGCCAGACGCGTCGATCCGACGATGTCGGTGAAGAGCACCGTCAGGACGTGGCCGGGAGCCGAAGCTTCGTCCTTCATGGAAGCAGTCTCGCAGACGAAACTGCTCGACAGCCGGGTCGAGCCGCGCCGCTACGGTAGATCCGGCAGGTCGGGAAGCTCCGGATAGCCGGGCCCGGGACACGGCTCCGTCACGCAGACGATGATCGGGCCGCACGGCTCGCGCACGCAGACGATGAAGGGATCCTTGATCGCGTGCGCGGGCAGTCCCGCGCCGATGAGTAGCCACAGCGCCGCGGATACCGTGACCACGAGCCGGACCCAGCGCACGATCGCTCCTCCTTCGACGGAAGATCTCAAGTGACGTTACGCCGGTGCGGGGGCCGGGTCAACATCGAAGCGTCTTGCCAGGCATCATGAGAACGTGAGCGACCAGGTGAGCGACCGGGCGGTCTATGCGTACTACCCGGTCTTCCGCCGGACGCCGGTGATCGCTCTGCAGGGTCCCGGCTTCGCCGAGAAGCAAGCCGAAGAGCTGGCGGCGCTCTTCGAGAAGTTCGCGGACCGGGTCACCGTCCGGGGTGTGTACTCCGCGACGGGATTTCGTCCCGACACGGACCTGTTGTTCTGGTGGGTGGCGTCGTCGCCGGACGACGCTCAGGAGCTCCTTGTCGAGTTCCGTCGCACACCTGTGGGCCGGGCGCTCGAGCTCACCCACAGCTTCCTCGGCGTCGTGCGTCCGGCCGAGTTCAATCCGGACCATTTGCCCTCGTTCCTCAAGGGGGAAGCGCCGCGGCGGTACCTAACCGTCTATCCGTTCGTGCGGACCGAGGAGTGGTACCTCCTGCCCCCCGAAGACCGCGGGCGGCTGCTGCGGGAGCACGGCCAGATGGGGCGGGAGTTCCCCGACGTGCTCCCCAACACGACGGCGGCCTTCGGCCTCGGCGATTGGGAGTGGATCCTGGCCTTCGAGGCCGACGATCTGACGAAGATCGTCGACTGCATCCGGCGGCTACGCGAAGCCGAAGCGCGCCGCTACACGAAGCTGGACATCCCCTTCGTCGTGGGCATCCGGACCGAGCTCGTCGAAGCGCTGCGTAACCTCGCGTAACTAGACCGGTGCAGGCAGGAGATCGGTCCCGTCCAGATGTGCGGCGTCGTTCAGTCGTACGAGGGCCCAGCTGTCACCCTCGCGCACCCACTCCGTGATCGATGTGAAATCGACGGGGACGTCTCGGTCGTCGCCCGTTAGCAAGACCTGACGCGACGCCCACACGATGCCCCCGTGGCACGCCGCCACGACCGTCTCGGCGTCGTGGGCCGCGGCCAGACGGTCGAGGAGACCCCGGACCCGGGCGCGGAACGCCGTCAGGCTCTCGCCGCCCGGCGAGAGCGGCCGGTCGGGCTCGGCGCTCACGTCGAACCTGCCGGCCCACTCGTCCCAGCGCGTGCCGTCGATCTCCCCGGGCACGAACTCGCAGAGGTCGGCGTCCTGGACGATGTCAAGGGCGAGGACCTCCGAAAGCACCTCGGCCGTCTGACGCGCGCGAGGCAGCGTGCTCGCGAGGAGGACATCGGCCTGCAGCCGCTCGGCCGCAAGCCGGTCGCGCAGCGCTCGCGCCTGCGCGAAGCCGCGGTCGGTGAGGCCCGTGCAGCCGCGCTCACCTCCGACGATCCCGTTCACGCCGCACACGGATTCACCGTGGCGGACGAGGAGAAGCCGCACTACTTGCGGGCCGGGCGTCTCGTCGTCTTCCGGGACGCCGGCTTGGCCTTCGGTCGCGTGGTCCTCGGCTTGCTCGCCTTCGCTACGCCAGCGGCCGCTTCGGGGATGGCATCGCCGGGAACGAGCGCTTCGCCCTTCCGGACCTTGGAGATGACGAGGGCGATGACGATGCCGAGCGTCGCGGCGATGCCGACGATGGCACGGACGGCCGGGTCGTCCTCGTAGCGCACGACCTGAACCGCGATGAGCAGCGCGACGAGGTTCATGACCTTGATGAGCGGGTTCAGGGCCGGGCCGGCCGTGTCCTTGAACGGATCGCCGACGGTGTCTCCGATCACGCCCGCCTTGTGGGCCTCGGAGCCCTTCCCGCCATACAGGCCCTCTTCGATGAGCTTCTTGGCGTTGTCCCATGCGCCGCCGGAGTTCGAAAGGAGGACGGCCAGCAGCTGGCCAGTGAGGATCACGCCGGCCAGATAGGCACCCAGCGGCGCGATGCCGAAGGCGAACCCGACGGCCACCGGGGTGAGGACGGCGAGTAGTCCCGGTGTGATGAGCTCACGCAGGGAGTCGGCGGTCACGATGGAGACGACACGGCCGTATTCGGGCTTCTCGGTCCCCTTCATGATCCCCGGGTGGTCGCGGAACTGGCGGCGGACCTCCTGCACCACGCGCCCGGCTGCGCGTTCGACGGCCCGGATCAACAGCGAGGCGAACATGAACGGCACCGCTCCACCGATCAACAGGCCCACGAGAACCAGCGGGTCCTCGATGGGCACCGTGAACGCCCTCCGCGTGATGTCGACCACGGTGTCGCGGAACGAACCGAAGAGCGAGGTCGCGGCGAGCACAGCTGTGGCGATGGCCATCCCTTTCGTGATCGCCTTGGTCGTGTTGCCGACCGCGTCGAGGTGCTCCATCTTCTCGTCGGCGTCCCCGCCGAGCCCGCCCGACATCTGCGCGATGCCCTGCGCGTTGTCGGCGATGGGGCCGAACGTGTCCATGGAGACGATCACGCCGACCGTGGTGAGCATCCCCATGCCGGTCAGGGCGATGGAGTAGAGCGCGAAGGTCACGTCGCCGTCGCCGAGGAGGTACGCCCCCGTGATGGCCGCCGCCACGACGAGGATCGCGTAGACCGTCGATTCGAGACCGACGGAGAAGCCGGACAGGATCGTCGTGGCCGGCCCCGTGCGCGTCGCGTCCGCGATGTCGCGTACGGGCTTGCGCCGCGTCGAGGTGAAGTGCTCGGTGAGAAGCTGGATCGCCGATGAGAGGACCAGGCCGATGATGACGGCCCACGCCACGCGCAGATCGTCGACGTAGGTCTGAGCCACGAAGAACACCCCGACGGCGGACAGGATCGCCGAAAGGAAGAAGCCGCGGTTGATCGCTCGCATGCCGGGTTCGGTCTCCGACCTCGGGCGGACCGACATGATGCCGATCATCGAGGTGATGACCCCGACGGCACGCACGAACAACGGGAACATCACACCGATCGCCGCCCCGCGTGGATCGGCGTCGCCGCCGAAGGCGAAGAACCCGAGGATCATCGCGGCGACGAGCGTGACTTCGTAGGACTCGAAAAGGTCGGCGGCCATACCGGCGCAGTCGCCCACGTTGTCGCCGACGTTGTCGGCGATCACCGCCGCGTTGCGCGGATCGTCCTCGGGGATCCCGGCCTCGATCTTGCCGACGAGGTCGGCGCCGACGTCGGCGGCCTTCGTGAAGATCCCGCCGCCCACCCGCATGAACATCGCGAGGAGCGCTCCGCCGAAGCCGAACCCGACGAGGACCTGAGGAGCACCACCCTTGTAGCCGAGGAAGATGGCGGTGGCGCCGAACAGACCCAACCCGACGGTGAACATCCCGGCGACGCCGCCGGCCCGGAACGCGATCGAGAACGCCCCCCGATAGCTGTTGCGCGCCTCGGCCGCCATGCGGACGTTGGCCCGCACGGCCAGCGACATCCCCACGTAGCCCGTCAACGCCGAGAAGCCCGCCCCGGCGATGAAGGCGACGGAGCGCGCGATGCGGATCCCCATGTCGGGCGCGGGCAAGGCGAGGAGGACGAGCGTGAGCAGGATGACGAACAGCCGCAGCGTGGCAAACTGGCGGCCGAGATAGGCGGCCGCGCCTTCCTGGATCGCCTTGGCGATCTCCTGCATGGTCGGCGTCCCCTGGTCGCGGCTGAGGACCGAGCGCACGAGGTAGGCGGCGAAGCCCAGAGCCAGAACGGAGATCGCGAGGATGACCCAGAGCGACGCGATGTCGAAGTCGCTCAGATCGATGTCGAGGCGCCTTGCTTCACTCATCGGTCATGAATCTCCCTGGTCGTCGAACCTGACACGGTCTCTCGGTGATGGGAACCGGGACGGATTCTATCGTCGGAGGGCGAGAGCGCGACTGAGCCGACGACCAGCGGGTTTGGGGATGCTGCGCTACTCGTCCCAGCCGAACCAGCGCGTGTACTCGGAGGCCGACGTCCTGGGGGTCAGGCTTCGATCCCCGGTCGGATGGCCGATGTAGACCATCCCCACGACGCGCTCCTTCGGGCCGAGCACGAGCTGCTGCCCGATGGAGTCGTGGTAGGCGACGGGACCGGTTCGGAGCATGGCCCCGAGACCAGAGGCGTGGGCGCCGAGCAGGAAGTTCTGGATCGCCATCGCGACGGATGCGATCTCCTCCTGCTCGACGACGTCGTCCTCTTCTCCCGGGAGGGTCGTGAAGATCACGATCACCGGGGCACGCGCAACCTTGCGCGCCCCGTCGGCCTCGGCCTCGTCGGGGCTCACGCCGCGCGCGATCGCTTCGTCGGCGATCGCGCGCGCCAACCGGTCACGCTCGGCCCCCCGCAGCACGTAGAACCGCCACGGCTGGGTCAGGTGGTGATTGGGAGCCCGGACGGCGAGATCGAGCAGCTCCTCGATCCGCTCGCGCGTCGGAGGCTCCGCGCCGACTTTGGGAAGCATCCGGCGGCTCCGGATGGCCTCGAAGACGTCCATCAATCCGGGGACTGGCCTTGTGCCTCTTCGACGGCTCGCTGTCCGGCTTCGTTCTCCCGCTGGTACGTCGCGAGGTCGCCATCGCGGAGAGCCTCATCGGCCCGGCGGAAGTGCTCGAGGGCCTGCTCGAGGAGCTCGTCTACATCGCCCGTGGGCGCGGCGGGCTCTTCGGGGGGCTCAGGACTCGGCGCTTCCTCGTCCTCGACGACGGTGGGACCGCGCCCCTCCAGCGCCGCCCGCAGGGACTCCTCGAGAGTCGCCTCGAAGCCGATCTGATCGCCGGCGACCACTATGACGCGGCGCAGCTCGGGCAGAGCGCGTTCGGCTTCCTGGGCTCGCAGGTATATCGGTTGGACGTAGATCAGCGACCTCTCGATAGGGATGACGAAGATCGGTCCTTGGTCCACTTGCGACCCGGCCTGGCTCCACAGGGTGAACTGCTCGGCGATCTCGTCGGTCTGATTGATTCGGGCCGAGACGTTCTGCGGGGCGTCGATGGCGACCCCACGCGGGAACGAAAGCCCGACGAGCTCGCCGTAGTGCTCGCCGTCCATGCGGGCCGCCATCCAGCCGTTGAGGACGGGACGGTCCCTCGGGGTGAACGGGAGCATGAGCAGGAACTCTTCCTGCTCCTCCCCGGGGAGCTTCATCATGACGTAGTACGGCTCCATTATCACGCGGCTCTCGCCGCTCGAACTCACCGGATCGATGGGGATGTCCCACGCATCCTCCCGGGAGTAGAACTGCTCGGGCTCGTTGATGTGGTAGAGGCGGTACTGCCACGACTGCACCTTGAACAGATCCTCGGGGTACCGGATGTGTGCCCGGAGCCAGTCGGGCATCTCTTCGCCGGGCGTGAACAGCTCGGGGAAGGTGGCCTGATACGTCGACGCCAGAGCATCGGACGGATCCATCAGGTAGAACCACATGGTTCCGTCGAAGGCGTCCACGACGACCTTGACCGAGTTCCGGATGTAGTTGATCTGACCGCCGAGGTTGGACGCGCCACCGAAGAGCTGCCCGAGATCCAGACGGTCGGAGTACGGGAACCTGTCGCTGACGGTGTAGGCGTCGAGGACCCAGTAGAGCTTGTCCTCCCCGGCCACGATGTAGGGATCGGCGTCGTAGCGCAGGAACGGCGCCGCGACGCTGGCTCTCTCGACGATGTTGCGCCTCATCATGACCCGCGATTCGGGAGTGATGAACCTCGACAGGAGCAGGTCGGTGTCGCCGAAGCGCACCGCGAAGGCAAGCCGCCGCAAGATGTTGGAGAGGGCGATGCCGCCCTCGCCTTCGTAGGACGTCCTCTCTAGCTCTTGCTCCCCGGTGGGATAGTCGATCTCCAGCTGCCGGGTCCGGACCACCGAATAGTCCCGGATCCGTTCGCCGTAGTAGATGCCCGGCTGGTCCGGGATGAACTCCTCCCGGCCCTCCGGCGGCAGGTCGCCGACCGCGAATCGCGGGTGCCCTTCGGGAGTTACTGCGTTGGAAGCGTTCGCCGCGATCCCGTAGCCGTGGGTGTAGGTCAGCTTCGTGTTCACCCAGTTCTGCGCGCGAGCCTCCAGCTTCGTGGGGTCGACCTCGCGTGCCGAGAGCATCACCTGCCGGAGGCGTCCGTCGAGCTCGTAGCGATCGATGTCGATGTCCTCGAAGTCGTAGTACGTCCGGATGGCCTGGAGGCGTTGGTAGCTCGGGGCCAGCACCTCGGGGTCCCATACGCGGATGTTGTCGATCGTTCCACGGTTGTTGTCGACGGCTTCCTGGTCGAGCGGCTCGGGGCGGAAGTTCGCCACGTTGATGTCCCGGAGCCCGAACGCCACGCGGGACGCCTCGATGTTGCGCGCGATGAACGGGCTCTCCCGCACAGACTCGTTGGGAGTGACCTGGAAGCGCTGCACGGCGGCCGGGATGATCGCGCCGAGCAGGATGGACGAGAACGCCCACAGGGCGAGAGCCGCACCGGGTAAAAGCCAGCCCTGGAAACGGAACACGTTCAGGAACAAGATCGCGGCGGCAACGACCGCGATGATCATGAGCAGCCGCAACGCCGGCAGTTGGGCGTTCACGTCGGTGTAGGACGCGCCGGTCACCGTTCCCCGAGGCGAGTACACGAGTTCGAACTGGTCTAGGCGATACGCCCACGCCTTCAGCAACGCGATGAGCCCCAACAGCACCGACAGGTGCACCTTCACGACGGTGCCGATCCGGATCCGATTCGTTTCGGGCTGGATGGATCCGTTGAACAGGTGCGCAACGGCAGCCAGCAGAAGCGACACGACGAGCACGCCGAAAAGCAGCGACAGCACGGCGCGCTGGAACGGGATGGAGAAGACGTAGAACGACACGTCCTGGCCGAACGGTGCGGGGGCCCGGATCCCGAAGGGCCGAGCGTTGCGCCACAGCAGGTACTGCTCCCAGGCTCCCGAGACGGACAGCCCCGTGAACAATCCGACGACCGCGGCCATGACGATGCTCGCGAGCCGGGCGTACGGACGGAAGGCCGTGCGGTATTGCTCGGTGATGTCCCCCCCACCGGCGGTGACGAACCGATACTGGGGCGCCGCGCGGCGAGCCACCTCGAGGTTGGCAAAGACGACGAGGGCGGCGAGGGCGCCGCCGACCAGGCCGACGCCGACACGTGTCCAGAGGATCTTCCAGAACACGGTGGTGAATCCGAGCTCGTCGAACCACAACACGTCCGTGTAGAAGCGCACGATCGAGCTGATCGAGATGAACAGCAGGAGCACGATGCCACCGATGACGAACCAACGGCGCTGGATGCGAGGTCGCGGCTGCTGGCGCATCAAGAGCCCGCTTCGGATGAGCGAGCGCCGCGTCTTCCCGTCCGGGCGGGCATGCGGCTAACCATACTCGCTGTCGCCAGAACGAAGGAAAACGTCGTTCCGCCGCCGGGCTCGGCGTGCACGGACAAGCTGGAATCGTGTGCGGCCACCACCGCCGAGACGTACGCGAGCCCGAGTCCGAGTCCACCGAACCGTCTCCGGTCGCCGGAGTCCACTTGGGCGAACGCGCGCGTCAGCTCCACGGCCAGTTCCGGCGTCAAGCCGATACCTTCGTCGGCCACGGCCATCTCGACTCCGTCCTTCGTCCGCCGTGCCCGAAGCTCGACGCTGCCTCCGTCGGGTGAGAATTTCACCGCGTTGTCGATGAGCTCGTCGAGGACGCGAGCCAGAGCGTCCGGGTCTCCGTAGACGCGTGGAAGTGACTTCGGCGCGGTGACGCTGATCGGATGCCGTCGCCCGGCATGCGCCCAGCGGTCGGCCGCAGCGTTGAGAATCTCGTCGGGACGCGGGTCCCTGGCGTCTATCCGGAACCGGCCCGCCTCCTGTGCCGCAACGTCGAGGAGCAACGTCACGATCCGCTCGAGGCGTCCGGCTGCCTCCCCGATCTCGTCCAGGTAGTCGGCTGCGCGTCGAGCCGGCACCCGCCCGCGGCGAAGGATCTCCGTATATCCGCGGATCGGGGTGAGTGGCGTACGAAGCTCGTGCGACAGGCTCGACAGGAAGTCGGCCTTCACCTGCTCGGCCCCCGCCGCCAGATCAAGGATCGGCCGGGTGACCCGGCTGCTCAACCACAATGCGATCATGACAGCCAGCAACGCAGCCGTCAGGATGGCCAGGAGCAAAGCCCGCAACAGACCGGTCGCGGCGTCGACGGTGTCCGTGTCGGAGCCGACAACGACGAAGCGCACGTTCTCGTCGAGCACCGTCGTCGCCACGGGCCGTGAGTCCGAACCGGTCTCGACGCGCTCGAACACGACGTCCCCGGGCGCATCCGCGATCGGGTGGATGCCGCCGAGCGAGGGATCGCTGGCGGCCGACGACCGGCCCAACAGGACGACCTCAGCGGCCGGGGCATACGCGCGGACGGCCTCGCGAAGAACTCGCGGTGATTCGGTCTGACTGATCGCCACCGCGCCCAAGACGTCGGCGGCGGTCTGCGAGGGCCCGAGCCGGAACACCGGCACGGCGGCCAGGATCACCAGACGTCCGCCGGCGACCTCGAAGCCTTTGCTCCCACGTCCGGCCAGCGCGGTGGCAACGATCGGGCTCGCCGCCACCCTCTCGCCGCCGAAGGCCGGCTCGGTTCGACCGCTCCAAACGAACGCGCGGAGCACCCCTTCGCGCCCGACGACGGTGATCGCTTCTGGTTCGTCGGTTCTCAGGCCCGTCCGCACCTGGATGGGTACACCGCGGGCACTGAGATCGTCGGCGAGCAACGGCGATAACAAGGCCGCCCGTCGCTCGAGGCCTCCGGCGGCCTCGGTCAGCTCGCCGCTCAAGGCTTTGGCGGCACTGCCGAGCTGCCTGAGTTGCTCGTTGCGCTTGTCCAAGGCGGCCACGCGCGAGACGGCGCCGCCCGCGACGACGACGGCGATCGCCAGCATCACCACGAGGGCGGTGAGCACGCGAAGACGAACCGAGTCGCGGGAGACGAACCATGCCCACGCCGCGAGAAGGATCGCTCCCGCGGCCAGCAGCGCGTGTGGGCCTCCAGACGGGTCCGCGATCCCGCCCCCGGCGGCCGCACCCCACACCGTCGCTCCGACGACCACTCCCGCACCGGCGGCATACAGCCGGCGAGCCATCGACGTTCGGACGGCCGCCACCGAGAGCAGGGCGATACCCACAAAGCGGAGGACGACCAGGGCGGGGTCGTCGTCGGTGGCGAGGAACCGACCCGCATGCAGTCCCTCACCCAAAGCGAACATCGCAGCGCCGACTGCGCCCACCCACTGTCGTCGCACAAGCGACCAGGCCAGCAACAGGCCGCCGGCCGCGATGGCCAGCGCCTGAAGCGTGAAGTGGACCGGGATGGCGGTGGTTGGATCCATGGCAGCCGATGTCAGCGGCACGACCGAACGGTCGTGCCGCGCGTGCCGCGAAGCACGTCGATGGTCTGCTTGAGGTTCTCCACACCGACGACGGCCATCTCCTTGGCCACTTTGCAGGCCTGATCGAGCTCCGCGAGCGGCACGACGAACAAATGAGCGCGCTGATGCCGTGCCGACTCGACCTTCTGGCGGATCCCACCGACCGGCCCGACATCGCCCGTTATCGAGATCTCGCCGGTGCCGGCGATGACCCGTCCGCGCGTCAGATCCCCCGCGTCGAGAAGATCGAAGATCCCTACCGCGAACATCAGCCCGGCGGACGGTCCTCCGATGCCGAGCGAGTTGATGTCGATGGCCAGCGGAAGGCTGACCCGATCGACAGTCTCGACGCCCACACCGATGGCTGGCACGGATGGATCCTCGGCGAGACCGACGGTGCGAGTTGTGACCTCGAGCGTCTCGGTCCCCCGCATGATGCGCAGTCCGATCGTGTCGCCGATGTTGTGTCGCCGGACGGCCGCGCGCAGATCGATGTCCTGTTTGACGGCTTGACCATCGACGCCGATCACGACATCACCGCGGCGCAAGGACTCGGACGCCGGGACGTTCGCATCGATCGTGCTGATGCGGACCCCCGATGGCTCAACCTTGACGTCGTAGCCGAGCAAGCTCAGCGCCGCGGCACCCGCCAGGAAATGCGACTCCTCCATCTGCACGGTCGTGCGTTGCTCGACCTCCTGTTCAGAAGAATCGGACGGGATGATCGCCGATTTAGACAGGATGGCGATCGAGGGATCGAACCATCCTCGGACCGCCTCGAACACACGGATCTCGTGCAGCGACACGGTCGTCAAGAGGAGTTGGCCGTTCACTGAGGTCGTCTTCGCGCCGTCGATCGTGATCAGCCGGCCGACGTCCTGCGCCGGGCCGGGGGTGAGCGCGAAGTACGGCACGCGCGCCATCAGCACAGCGACGATCAAGATCGCCGCAGCGGCGACCGCCGCGGCGCCGCTTCCGAGCGGAGGGGCACCGCGTGAACGAGAGGCGCGTAGGCTTTCCACGTGACCGAGTCCCTAACGCCTAGGATGCACGAACCAAGGCCCGCTCATCGCGCCCCCGACACGCCGGGCCCCGGCCCCCTGGCCAGACTCATCGCTTTCATCGTGTCGGCCGGGCTCGCCTGGGCCATCGGCGTCGCGGTCTGGGCGTGGCTGATCGGTCTCGTCTTCGCTCGCGGCTGACCTATCGGCCAGCCGGGGCGCGGCTGAGCTACCGGCCAGCCGTGCCCCGCCGGTAACGTAGGTACAGCAGCGCGGCGCCGGCCACGGCCGCCGCACCGACGCCGGCCAGCACGAACGGCCACGCTCCGATCCCGTCGTCGTCGGTGACCTGCGCCAAAGGTGGTCGGCGCGTCCGCGACGGCGTCACGCTCGGGGTGGGCTCATCCGTCGGCTCCGCGGTGGTCACGCCCCCACCGCGCCGGACGAAACGCTCGCCGGGAGCCCCTCGCGTACCGCTCGCCGACGCGCCCGGTTTGCCCGTCGCCGATGCTCCGGCAGCCGATGACCCGTCTTGTCCGGCCGCCCCGTCCGATCCCGCTTGCGTCGCGGCCGCGACGTCCAGCCGTCCGTGACCGAACGTGTTGTCACGCCCTCGGCTACCCAGGTCCTTTGCGGTATTGAGCAGGCGGTCGACGGTCTGCTGGGGAGACAGGCCCATCCCCCGCAGCAGCGCGGCTGCCCCGGCCACGTGCGGTGCGGCCATCGACGTTCCCATCGCGTACGCGTACCGCTTGCCGTCAGCAGCCCACCACGTGGAGAAGATCATGTTCGCCTGGCCGCCCTCGTTCGTTCCGCCCGGCGCGGCCATGCCCCATGGCGCGAATCCGACACCCGTCGCATATGACGCCTTGCGGTCGTCGGGCGTCGTCGCAGTGACCAGGATCGCTTTGGCTTTGCGTAGCTCGGAGCGGAAGAGTTGGTCGTTGCCGGCCGAGACGACGGCGATCACCCCGTGGCTCCACGCGAAGTTCACGGCGTCGGTGAGCGTGCCGCCGGTCAGAAACTCGGTGAAGAAGTCCGAGCTCAGCGAGAGATTGACCACGTCTGCACCGTGCATGACCGCCCAGCGGACACCCTCCTCGATATCCCTCAAGCTGCCCGAGCCGTCGGCGTCCAATACGCGGACGGGCATGATCTTGGCGCTCGGAGCAACACCGGCGACACCGAGCCCGTTGTTCGCCACGGCCGCGGCGATGCCGGCCACGTGCGTGCCGTGCCCCGCCTCGTCTCTCGGATCGGAGTCCTTGTCGACGAAGTCGTACCCGGCCACCATGTTCGCTTGCAGATCTTCATGGAAGGGATCGACACCGGAGTCGACGATCGCGATGGTCACGCCGCGACCCGTCCCGGCGGTCCAGGCGGCCTCGGCCCGCACTTTCTTCATCCCCCAGAGCGCGCTCGTGTATTGGTCACCAGACGCTTGGGCTCGCGGCGCGACGAGACCCACCAGGGTCAAGACAAGGCAACAGGCGCTCAGGCGCAGGATCTTGCGAGCTGTCATCGGGTTCGTCTAGCAAACGCTACAGCCAACCAGCAGGGTTCGGGTCCCCTCGAGGCGTCCCGCTCACATCGCTGGACAGACGCGGCCCGAATACAATCGTGCACGTGATCCCCAAGCGGGCGTTCGGGACGTCTGGTGTCGAGGCCTCCGAGGTCGGTTTCGGCGCCTGGACGCTCGGTTTGGACTGGTGGGGCAAGGTCGATCCGGCCGAAGCCGCCCGGCTCGTCGCGCGGGCGATCGACCTCGGGGTCACGTTCTTCGACACCGCGGACACCTACGGCGCCGGCATCGGCGAGGAACGGCTGGCCGAGGCGCTGGCCGGTCGACGCGACCAGATCACCCTCGGGACGAAGTTCGGCTACGACATCACCGTCCCTCACGATCAGTCCAGCCACTCCGAACGGCCGCAGCGCTGGGATCCGGGCTTCATCCGCGAACGCTGCGAGGGATCCCTTCGCCGCCTCCGGACCGAGGTCATCGACGTCTACGAGCTCCACAACCCGCGCATGCCGCAGATCGCCGACGACGAGATCTTCTCGACGCTGGAGGATCTCAAGGCCGACGGAAAGATCCGGACGTACGGAGTCGCCCTCGGCCCGGCCATCGGGTGGGAGGAAGAGGGCGTCGAAGCGATGCGCAATCGCGACATCGACGTGCTGCAGACGGTATTCAACCTGCTCGAGCAACGACCCGGAGATGTCTTCCTACGAGAGAACACCGGAAGCACCGGCATCATCGCTCGCGTCCCGCATGCGTCCGACGCGCTCACGGGCAGGTTCACATCCGAGACGCTGGGTGACGACGTCTTCCCGGCCAACGACCATCGATCGTTCCGGAAGCGCGCGTGGCTGGCGCGGGCGCTGCAGAAGGTCGAGCAGCTCGATTTCCTCCTGGAGCACCGCACGATCGGACAGGCGGCCATCGCCTGGATCCTCGCCAATGAAGGGATCACAACCGTCCTGCCCACCGTGACGACGGAGGCGCAGCTCGAGGAGTACGCGGCGGCCGCCGCTGCGCCGCTGACTCAGGAGGAGTTCAACCGGGTACAAGAGTTGTACGACCGGGACTTCGATCTGCCGCCCGAGACGGCAGAGGAGCACACGGCATTGCGTACGTCGGTTTGATTACGGGGAAGAGGGGGCTAATGTGACGTTACCGCTCGGCGAATTGATGACACCGGATCCGCTCACGGCACCGCCCGTCGCCCCGCTCGCCGAGGTCGCGGCGTCGATGCGTGAGCGTGAAGTAGGTTCGGCGATCGTCGTGGCCGACGACGGTGAGGTGGTCGGGATCCTCACCGAGCGGGACTTGGTCAAAGCCACAGCCGACGGAGCACACCCCACCGAGGCGCGCGTCGAGCATTGGATGACGCCCTCGCCCGTCACCATGCCTCCCGACGGCGATGTAACCCACGCTCTCGACCAGATGATCGAGCGACACTTCCGGCACATCCCGATCGTCGACGGTGACAAGCTCGTCGGCGTCGTATCGTTCCGCCAGCTCATCGAGGCATCCAAGATCCGCAAGGTCGACCCGTGGGCCCCCGGCACGGGGAAAGGCCTCGAGAACATCACCGTCGCCGAGACCGAGCTCTCCTACATCGACGGCCAAGCCGGTCGCCTCGTCTATCGCGGTTACAACGCCGTCGACCTCGCGCTCAACAAATCGTTCAGCGACGTATGGCACCTCCTGCACTTCGGCGACTTCCCTGGAGACGACTCGTTCGCCCGGCGCATCGCCGAGATGCGGCGCTCCCCGCTCGACGTCCCCACGCTGCGGGACCTCGCCGAGGGGGCCGGGACGTTCATGGGCACCCTCCAGGCGGCCATCGCCCAGTGCGGCGCCACGTGGGGCCTGAAGTCCTGGCTCGAGCGCGACGTGGACGAGGTCCAAGAGGAGGCGCTACGCGTCGGTGCCGTGATCCCCACGCTCGTGTGCGCGCTCTGGCGCCTGTCTCAGGGCCAAGAGCCCATCGAGCCCGATCCGAGCCTGGACGCCGCCGCCAACTATCTGTGGATGATGCACGGCTCCAAGCCCACCGACGACCAGGTGCTCGCCACGAACCAGTACCTCACCCTGCTCGCCGAGCACGGCATGAACGCATCGACGTTCACCGCTCGTGTCATCGCCTCAACCGGTGCCGATGTCGGCTCGGCTGTGGCCGGCGGGGCCGGTGCCCTGTCCGGGCCGCTGCACGGCGGTGCGCCTTCGCTCGTCCTGGACATGCTCGACGAGATCGGGACGCCGGAGCGTGCGGA
>Ga0299907_10001040_pt1 | contig 15142 bp, 16 predicted proteins | sample RVTome_16_FD_198680 | JGI IMG/M metagenome (GOLD analysis project Ga0299907, IMG submission 198680) | Soil microbial communities from uranium-contaminated site in the Upper Colorado River Basin, Wyoming, United States - RVT152D67 (version 2) ... | reverse complement strand
GCGGACGCCGCGGGTCGAGGACGTCTTCGCGGCCGCCCGCCGCGGCGAGCGGATGCCGCCGAAGAGCACGTACTTCTTCCCCAAGCCGCTGTCCGGTCTGCTGTTCCACCCGGTGCGCCCGTGACGGACTGGATAGGCCTCGCGCGGCTCTGCGTCGCCGACATCCGCGACGTGTTGGAGCGGATGCCGACCCGGGCCGAGCGCGAGCCCGTCCTTCGCCGCGGCGAGGGCGGAGACGACACGACCGCGATCGACCAGGCCGCCGAGGATGCCGTCGTCGCGCGCCTGGCCGCGCTCGATCGGGATTTCGTGCTCGTCTCGGAAGAGCTTGGCATGCGGACGTTCGGGGACGGCGGCGACCTGCGGATCGTGGTCGACCCGATCGACGGGTCGATCAACGCGAAGCGCGGCATCCCGTTCTTCTGCTTCTCGCTCGCCGTCGCCGAAGGCGCGACGATGGACGACGTCGGCTTCGGCTACCTCTACGACTTCGGGACGGGCGAGGAGTGGACCGCGGAGCGAGGTCGCGGCGCGTTCCTCGACGGCGAGCCGCTCGCGGGCCCCGGGCCGAAGGACTCGATCGAGATCCTCGGCTTCGAAGCGACGACCACGCACGCCATCGCCGAGAGGATCACCGGCTTGCTCGACTCCGTCGGTCGGGTCCGGGTGATGGGCTCGCTCGCGCTGACGCTCTGCTACGTGGCCGCCGGGAGGATCGACGCGGCCTGCTCGCTCAAGCCCGCGCGCTCGGTCGACATCGCCGCGGCCCAGCTGCTCGTCCGCGAGCGCGGCTTCGCGATCGAGCTCTTCGAGGACCCGCCCTTCGGAGCCGCGCCGCTCGATCTCGTCCCGCGCTCGCGGGTCGCCGCCGCGGGGTCGGAGGAGCTCCTCGCCTCGCTCACGGCCGCGCTGCGCTAGCACACTCGACGCAGGTACGCTCGTCGGGATGAGACCCGATCGCGACGCGATCCTGAAGGCGCTCGAGGGCGTCATCGACCCCGAGCTCAAGAAGCCCGTGACCGAGCTCGACATGGTGCGTGACGTTCTGATCGACGACGACGGCACCGTGTCCGTGACGATCGCGCTGACCGTCGCCGGCTGCCCGCTCCGGCACTCGTTCGAGGAGCAGGTCGGGCGTACCGTCGGAGCCGTCGAGGGCGTCACCGAGGTGCACCTCGGGTTCGACGTCATGACGCCCGAGGAGCGGGCCGCGCTCGCGACACGCCTTCGCGGCGGGCGTGCGGAGAAGTCGATCTCGCTGTCGGCGGGGACGCGCGTGATCGCCATCGCGTCGGGCAAGGGCGGGGTCGGCAAGTCGACGCTGACCGCCAATCTCGCGTACGCGCTCTCGACGTTGGGCGAAGAGGTCGGCGTGCTCGACGCGGACGTCTACGGCCACTCCATCCCGCACATGCTCGGCGTCCACCAGAAGCCGATCGCAGTGGACGACATGATGGTCCCGCCCGTCCGTGGCGACCTCAAGCTGATGTCCATCGGCTTCTTCCTCGACGAGAACGCGCCGATCATGTGGCGCGGGCCGATGCTGCACAAGGCCCTCGAGCAGTTCCTCTCGGACGTCCACTGGGGCGACCTCGACACGCTGCTCGTGGACATGCCTCCGGGCACGGGAGACGTGGCGATGTCGCTCGGCCAGCTGCTCCCGCGCGCCGAGGCGCTGGTGATCACGACGCCGCAGCCGGCCGCGCAGCAGGTCGCGGTTCGCGCCGCGCAGATGGCGCAGAAGATGGGGATGCGCGTCATCGGCGCGGTCGAGAACATGTCCTACCTCGCCGGCACCGGCCAGGAGCTGTTCGGCGCGGGCGGCGGTCAGGCGCTCGCGGACGAGATCGGCACGACGCTGCTCGCGCGCATTCCGCTCGAGCCGGCTCTGCGAGAGGCGGCGGATGAGGGCACGCCGCTCGTCGAGATCGCGCCCGAGTCGGAGGCGTCGCAGGCGATCCTGGCGCTGGCGAAGTCCGTGGCGGCATCGCGTGCCGGAACGATTCGCAAGCCGCTCACGGTCCTCTAGCCGCGCGTGACGAGCCAGGAGGCGCGCCGCCGGCTGGAGGCGCTCGGGCTGGACGACGACGCCGTCGGCGCCCTCCACGCGCACTTCGCCGACGCCGAGCGGCGAGGCAAGGCCGGCCACGGCTTCTCGCGCGTGGCCTGGCTCGAGACGCTCGACTTCGACGGCGATGCCAGGCCCGCTCGGGTGCTCGCGGAGGAGGGGCTCGAACGGTGGGACGGCAGCCGCGCGCTCGGCTACCTCGTGCTCGAGGACATCGTGCGCTCGGTCCTGGCCGAGCCTCCCGCCCACGCGCGAGTCGTCGTCGCCGAGCGCTGCTTCCCGACCGGCGCGCTCGGCTACTGGGTGAGGAGGCTCGCGGAGGGCGGCCTCGTCGCCGCGCTGACGGCGACGTCTCCCCGGCGCCTACCGCATCCGGCCGGCGGCCCGCCGCTCACGGGGACGAACCCGCTCGCGATCGGGATCCCGTCGAGCGACGGCGCGCCCGTGGTCGCGGACGTCTCGATGGGTGCGGTGACGCACGGAGATGTGCTCGCGGGCCGTGCGCGGCCGGACGAGCTCGTCCCGTTCGGCGGCGAGCACTCGCACAAGGCGTTCGCCCTCGCGGTCGGGCTCGAGCTCCTCGTCGCCGCTCTCGCCGGTCCCGAGCCGGGCGCCGTCCTCGTCGTCGCGAGGCCCGAGCACGACCCGGTTCCGGCGCTTCGCGAGCTCGCGGAAGGGCGCCGCCTGCCGGGCGAGGGCTAGCCCGCGTCGTCCGACTTCTCGCGCAGGCGCTCGAGCACGAACGGGTCGATCGCCTCCTCGCCGTCGACCCGCTCCTCGAGGTTCTCGACGCCGGCCCAGTCCGCGAGGGTCTCGTACCCGAGCCTGCCCAGGCGCTCGTCGAGCTCGGCGCGGAGCGCGTCGTCGACCTCGATCCACTCCTCGCGCGGCGTGCTCCCGAAGAGCTCCCAGTGGATGCGGTAGATGCGCCGCAGCTCCTCGATCGGCCGCTCGTGGTCGTCCACGCGGAGGTCGACGAAGACGTCCGAGAGCCCCGCGTAGCCCTGATCCGGCCCGACGACGAGGAGCGAGGCCGACTGCTGCCCGCGGCTGTCGCCGCCGGCCTCCTGCGCCGCGGTGAGGCAGTCGAGCAGTCGCTCGGCAAGCGGCGCGCCGGCGGTCGCCACGAACGTCTCGGCGAGCGCGTCCACCGTGTCGCGGGAGACGAGGATGTTCCCCTGCGCCGCGTACGACGGCCCGACGAGCCCGCCGGCCCAGTCGTGGCACGCGTCGCCCGTGTACGTGGCGCCACGACCTTCGGCGTCGACGACGCCGAGCTGGCGCTGGGCGCGGCCGTCGTCGGCCGACGTGAGTCGCTCCACGACCTCCTCGGCGCTCAGCTTCTCACGGAGCAGCGCGAGGCCGTCAGGCCCGTAGCGCGGGTTCGCGTAGGACTGCGTCGCGACGGCGCCTGCGAGCGGCTCCGCCCACGGGACGACGGACCCGACGGCGAGGAACTTCGACTGGACGGCGACGCCCCACTGCTGGGCGTCGAGGTCGCACGCGCAGATCGAGTACGTGCAGACGGGCCTAGCCATAGGTCAACTCCGCGAGGTCGACGTCGAGGAGCGCCTCGTCGCGGACGAGCACCGAGGCGACCTCGCCGAGCGAGAGCGCGGCGATGATCTCCTTCTTCGAGCCTGCGCGCACGACGATCGGGGTGCCCGCGAGGTGGGCCTCGCGGATGCGCTCCACGTCGGAGAGGTCGTCGAGCACGAGCGCGTCGTCGAGCTCGAGCGTCCCGTCGAGGGCGATCTCGGGCACCTTCCGGCCGGTCGCACCGAACCAGCGCTCGCGCATCAGAACGTCAGCGTCTCGCCGGGCTCGGGCGAGAGCACCTCGACTCCCGGCGGCGCGAGCTCGCGCAGCGTGTCCGGCGTCCCGGTCAGCAGCGGGAACGTGCCGTAGTGGCAGGGCACGCAGCGGATCACGCCGAGCAGCTCGAGCGCGACCGCCGCCTCGCGCGGGCCCATCGTGAAGTGGTCGCCGATGGGCAGGATCGCGACGTCGGGCTGGTAGATGCGGCCGATCAGCGACAGGTCGCCGAAGACGTTCGTGTCGCCCGAGTAGTAGAGCTTGAAGCCGTCCTCGACCTCGATCACGAACCCGCAGGACTCGCCCGCGTAGTTGAAGACGCCGTCGGCGAACACGCTCGACGAGTGGTTGGCGTGGGTCAGGGTCAGCTTGACGCCGGCGACCTCGATCGTCCCGCCCTTGTTCACGGCCTGGGTCGGGTCCGCCGAGAGACCGTTCATCGAGAGCCAGCCGCGGAGCTCGACCTGCGCGATGACGGGGCAGTCGAACCTCTGGGCGATCGCGACGGTGTCGCCGAGGTGGTCGTCGTGCCCGTGCGAGAGCGCGATCAGGTCGCACCGCTCGGGCTCGACCTCACCCTCGGGGCAGGTGGGGTTGCCGTTCAGGAACGGATCGACGTACACGCGCTTGCCCCCCGGCGTGTCGAGCCGGAAAGCGGAATGTCCCAGCCAGGTGAGTTCGGTAGCCGTGGACTGGAATCTAGACCAAGCCGCGAAGCGGCTTGTCCGCGAAGCGGACCAGTGGAGGGGGTCTGGGGGAACCGGAAGGTTCCCCCAGCTCCTGCACCGGAGCGGTGGAGGGGGCCCTGGGGGAACCGGGAGATTCCCCCAGCGCCTGCACTGCGCTCGCAGTGGAGGGACCGCGGACCAGTGCAGGGGTCGCGGTGAAACCGTCGAACCACGGAGACGATGAACGATCAGCTGCTCTGCGGTCTGGCGCTCGCCGCTGCGGGCATCGCAGCGGTCGCGTCGGGCGTGTACTGGCTCGCGACCGGTGCCTTCGTCGCGGCGATCCCGTTCCTCTCGGTGGGCGCGCTCCTCACGCTCGGCGGAAGTCCTCCGCTCGACGAGGATCCGGCGAGCTCGACGAACCAGGCCGTCTAGAACGGCAGCGACGCGGCGGCGTTGCCCGCGACGTCGAGGATCGGCTCCACGACGATGAAGGAGCCCACCGTCACCACCGCGGCCGCCGCGACTGCGAGCCCGAGTGCGTACTCGCGCGGCGGCGACCCGCCTGCAGGCGCGAGCCGGAGCTCCGATCCCGTGCGCATGTACATCCAGCGGACGACGTTCAGGTAGTAGGCGAGCGAGAGCGCGGTGGCTGCGACGCCGACGAGGACGAGCCACCAGTCCCCCGCGTCGTACGCGGCCGAGAACACGAAGAGCTTCCCGAAGAAGCCGCCGGTGAGCGGGAATCCCGCCATCCCGAGCATGAAGAGCCAGAGCGCCGCGCCGAAGAGCGGCCGCTCCCAACCCAGCCCGGCGAGCCCGTCGAGCTTCACGGGAGCGCCGAGCTCGCGCTCGCGTGCCGCCACGACCGCGAACGCCCCGACGGACATCGCCGAATAGGGCACGAGGTAGAAGAGGAGCGCCTCGCCGCCCCGGTCCGTTCCCGCGGCGATCGCGATGAGCAAGAAGCCCGCGTGCGAGATCGACGAGTACGCGAGCAGGCGCTTCACGTCGGACTGCGCGAGCGCCGCGAGGTTCCCCCAGGCGAGCGAGACGCAGGCGATCACGGCGACGGCGATCGTCCAGATGTCGCTCTCGTCGGGGAACGCGGTGACGAGGACGCGCAGCGTCAGGACGAGCGCCGCCGTCTTCGTCGCCGCGGACATGAACGCGGTCACCGAGGTCGGGGCGCCCTGGTACACGTCGGGCGTCCACATGTGGAAGGGTGCCGCCGAGACCTTGAACGCGAGCCCGGCGACGATCATCGCGAGCCCGGCGACAAGGAAGACGTCGTCGCCGGCTCCGGCGGCGGCGATCTGCGAGAAGCCGAGCTCCTCCGTCGCTCCGTAGACGAGCGCCGAGCCGAAGAGCAGCACGGCCGAGCCGAAGCCGCCGACGATCACGTACTTGAGACCCGCCTCGAGCGACGTCTCGCGGTCGCTGTCGATCGCGCAGAGGACGTAGAGCGCGAGCGAGAACCATTCGAGGCCGAGGAAGAGCGTCATCAGGTTCTCGGCTCCGACGAAGAAGACCATCCCGGCTCCCGCCGCCGCGAGCAGCGCGTAGTACTCGCCGTGGTTGTCGCGCCGCCGCTCGCTCCACGCGACGAGGACGACGACGACGCCGGTCACGGCGAGGACGAGCTGCGCGAGCCCTGCCAGCTCGTCGCGGATCATCGACTCCTCGAGGAGCGGGGTCGGCTCCGGGCTCGAGTCGAGGACGATGCCGGCGAACACTGCCGCGACCACGAAGCCCGCGAACACGACCACTGCGGAGACCGTGCGGCGCATCCAGTCCGGCACGAGCACCGAGCCGAGGAGCGCGACTCCGGATGCTCCCAGGAGCGCCAGCGTCGGCGCGAGCGCGAGCCAGTCGACGTCGGGCTTGTCGATCACGGCGCGGCCTCGGACAGCGTCTGAACCGGCTCGTCGCCCGGGAAGGAGCTCTGGCTGACCAGCGCGGGCCACACGGAGAGGCCGACGAGGCAGGCGACGAGGGGAAGCACGAGCGCGAGCTCGCCCGGCCGCAGGTCGAGCGCCTCGTCCCGCACCGCCAGGCCCGGCTTCACGTGCAGCACCGCGGAGATGAGCCGCAGGACGTACATCGCGGCGAGCACGATCCCGAGCGCGACGACCGCCGCGTAGCCCCAGCCCTCCTCGTAGGCGCCGGCCATGATCAGGAACTCGCCGGCGAACGTGACGGAGCCCGGGACGGCGAGCGCGATCATTCCGGCGACGAGGAGCACGGACGCGAGCACCGGGCGGCCGCGGGCCATCCCGCCGAGCGCGTCCAGATCACCGGTCCCGCAGCGACGCTCGACCGTCCCGACGAGCAGGAACATCGTCGCCGAGACGAGCGCGTGCGCAACCGACTGGAGCACGGCGCCGTCCAGCCCGAGGTCGTTGAACGCGAACAGCCCGATCGTGATCAGACCCATCTGGGCGAGCGACGAGTACGCGACGATCCCGCGCAGATCGGGCGCGCGGAACGCGAGCACGGACCCGTACACGAGCGCCGCCGCCGCGAGGACGAGCGCGAGCGTCGTGAAGTCGTCGACCGGCTCGGGGAACTTCGCGAGGACGATCACGAGGAAGCCGTAGACGGCCGTCTTGGAGACCACGCCCGACAGCACTGCCGCCACCTCGACCGGTGCCTCGCGATACGACAGCGGCAACCAGCCGTGGAACGGGAACAGCGGTGCCTTCACCGCGAACGCGATCGCGAACCCGAGGAAGATCCACTCGTTGTCGCTCGTGCCCGAGTCGAGCAGGCTGAACGTGTCCTGCGTCACGCCGAAGGCGACGACCGACGCGAGCATGAGCAGCGACCCGGCCATCGTGTAGATGACGAAGGTGAGCGTCGCGGCCGCGCGTCTCGCGCCGCCCCAGACGCCGATCAGCACGTAGAGCGGGATGAGCATCGCCTCGAAGGCGACGTAGAAGAGGAGCAGGTCCTGGGCCGCGAAGGTGGCCACGATCGCGCCCGTGAGGAAGAGCATCAGCGCGTGGTAGCCGCGAGCACGATCTCGCCCGACCCAGAGCGCGTAGCCGATCGCCGCCGCCATGACCACGACGGTCACCCCCGCGAGCCAGAGCGAGAACCCGTAGAAGCCGACCGTGTACGAGATGCCCAGGCTCTCGACCCATTCCTCCGTCGTGCCGTGCTGGAGCCCTTCGCCGTCGAAGTCGAACCGTGAGACGGCGACGATCCAGAGGCCGACCTCGACGAGCGCGACGAGGAAGGCCAGTCCGCCCGCCGCGATCTGTGGCAGCGGCAGGATCGCGACGACGAGGGCGCCGGCGAGCGGGAGCAGGATCAGCCAGGTCGCGAGCATTGCGGCTAGCGCACCGCCACGAAGACGACGATGAGGACGCAAACCGCGAAGGCGATTGCGAGCGCGTACGTGCGCAGGAGCCCGGTCTGCGCGCGCGCGAGCCCGTCGCCGGCCTGGATCGTCCCGGCCCCGAGCTCGCCGAGCGAGCCCTCGATGACGGGCTCCTCGACGTTCCGGCGGAGCGCGTTCGAGAGCGCGACCGCCGGCCGGAAGAAGAGCGTGTCGTAGAGCTCGTCGAAGTAGAGCTTGTGCTCGAGCCAGCGCCACGCGTCCGGCTGGATGACGAGCTGGCGTCCCTGCTGGAAGGCCCGCCGGGCGAGGAGGAAGCCGACGAGGCCTAGCCCGACTGCGATCGCGCTCACGAGGTACTCCTCGCCCGTCGAGGGCTCGACGAGGGCCTCGCCGGTCTCCTCGACCCAGTGCGTGAAGGGATTCCAGACCCCGGGAACCGAGAGCAGGCCGCCGATCGTCGAGCCGACCGCGAGCACGCCGACCGGGACGAGCATCGAGAGCGGTCCCTCGCCGTGACCGTGGGCGGCAGCCGCCTCGCCGCGCTCCCCGTGGAAGACCGTGAGGTAGAGGCGGAACGCGTAGAGCCCGGTGAGGAGCGTGCCGAGCAGCCCGGCGACGAAGAGGGTCCAGCCGAGCGCGCTGCCGTCGGCGAGCGCCGAGGCGAGGATGGCGTCCTTCGACCAGAAGCCGGCGAACGGCGGCAGCCCGACGAGCGCCACCGTCCCGACGAGGAACGCGAGGTGCGTCCGCGGGAGCTCGGCGCGCAGCCCGCCCATGCGCCGCATGTCCTGCTCGTTCGCGAGGTGGTGGATGACGACGCCGGCCGCGAGGAAGAGCAGCGCCTTGAAGAAGGCGTGCGTGAAGAGGTGGAAGATCGCGAAGCCGTAGGCGCCGATCCCGGCGCCGAGGAACATGTAGCCGATCTGCGACATCGTCGAGTAGGCGATGACGCGCTTGATGTCCCACTGCACGAGCGCGACGAGGCCTGCGAGCAGGAGCGTGATCGCGCCGAGGATCGCGGCGAGCGCCTGGATGTCGGGAGCCGCTTCGAAGATCGGGTGCGCGCGCACGAGCAGGTACACGCCGGCGGTGACCATCGTGGCGGCGTGGATGAGCGCCGAGACCGGCGTCGGGCCTTCCATCGCATCGGGGAGCCACGTGTGGAGCGGCACCTGCGCCGACTTCGCGACGGCGCCCCCGAGCAGGCCGAGGGCGACGAGATTCACGGTCGTCGGCGAGAGCCCCTCGGCCTCCTCGAACACGGACGCGAAGTCGAGCACCCCCGTCTCCCAGATCAGGAGAACCGCGGCGAGCGCGAACGTCGCGTCGCCGATCGCGTTCATCACGAAGGCCTTCTTCGCCGCCGCCACTGCCTCGGGCCGGTGGTGCCAGAACCCGATCAGCAGGTAGGACGCGAGCCCGACGAGCCCCCAGCCGACGAGCAGGAGGAGGAAGTTCCCCGCCTGCACGAGCAGGAGCATCGAGAAGACGAAGAGCGACATGTACGCGAAGTACCGTCGCTCCTCGTCGTCGCCGGCCATGTAGCCCATCGAGTACCAGACGATGAGCCCGCCCACGCCGGAGACGACGAGCATCATCACGACCGAGAGCGGGTCGACCAGGATCTCGAGGCCGACCTCGAAGTCGCCCGCCGCGAGCCAGGTGTAGGCGGTCGACACGTGCTCGCGCTCCTCCGGGTCGCGGCCCCACAGCGCGAGGAACGCGATCGCGGCGCCGCCGAAGGCGAGGAACGTCGTCAGCGTCGACACGTAGCCCGCGATCCGTCGCGAGATGAACCGCCCGGCGAGCGTGATCGCGAGCGCGCCCCCGAGCGGGGCGAGGAGGCAGAGCCAGGCGCCGAAGACCACTCGTTAGCCTCTGAGGGCGCTCGCCTGGTCGACGTCCAGGGGCATGTCTCGGCGGGCCATCGCCACGATCAGACCGAGCCCGATGGCGACCTCGGCCGCCGCGACCGCCATCACCGCGAGCGCGAAGATCTGGCCGTCGAGGTTCCCGTGCTGCCGCGCGAACGCGACCAGGGTCAGGTTCGCCGCGTTCAGCATGATCTCGAGCGAGAGGAGCACGATCAGCGGGCTGCGGCGGAGCATGACGCCGAGCGCCCCGACGCCGAACAGCAGCGCCGCGACGATCAGGTACCAGCCGACCCCCGGTCCGCTCACGGAGTCGCGCCGCCCTTCTCGCGCGTCGCGCCGAGCACGACCCCGCCGACTGCCGCGATCAGCAAGACGATCGAGGTGATCTCGAAGGCGAGCAGGTGGTCGGTGAGGAAGAGCCGCCCGATCTCGGCCGGGCTGCCGAACGAGTCGGCGATCTCGGCGGAGCCGTTCAGCTCGTCGCCCCACGCGAGACCGAGCACGACGACGATCTCGACGAGGAGCGCGGCCGCTGCGACGACGGCCGCTCCCCGTAGGAGCGGCGAGCCGCCCGCCCAGGGCGCGTCCGCCCGTCCGCCGAGGTAGGCGATGACGAAGAGGAACATGACCATCACCGCGCCGGCGTAGACGAGCACCTGCGCGGCGGCCAGGAACTCGGCCGAGAGCAGGAGGTAGAGGACGGCGAGCGAGGCGAGGTTCCCGATCAGCGAGAGGGCGGAGTAGAAGGGGTTGTTCATGGTCACGACCGCGATCCCGCTCCCGAGGCACGCTCCCGCGGCCACGAACCACACGACCCAGACGAGGAAGTCCCCCATTACCTGGCGCAGAGCAGAATCCGCTTGCGCGGATTCGGCTCGCGGAGAACCCCTGAAGGCGCCCGTTTCGCGGCCGCGGCGTCGGTGGTGTACAGCTCAGCGCGCATCTACGAGCTCGACTTGTAAACCGGCTCGGGGGTGTCGAAGCGCTTCCGGTCGGCGACGGGCACGCGCTTGATCGGCTCGGCGAGGAGCATGTCCTTCGTGTAGATCAGGTCGTCGCGCGAGTACTCGGAGAGCTCGAACTCGTTGCCGAGCGTGATCGCGTCGAACGGGCACGCGAGCTCGCAGTAGCCGCAGAAGATGCAGCGGCTCAAGTTGATCTCGTAGATGCGCGCGTAGCGCTCCCCGGCGGAGACGCGGTTTCCGGGTGAGTTCTCCTCGGCAACGACGCGGATGCAGTCCGCGGGGCAGGCGGCGGCGCAGAGCGAGCAGCCGACGCACTTCTCGAGCCCGTTCTCGTGCCGGTGGAGCCGGTGGCGCCCGCGGAAGCGCGGGTACACGGGGCGCTTGTACTCCGGGTACTGCTGCGTGATCGGCTTGCGGAAGATCTGCCTGAAGGTGACGCCGAAGCCCTTCAGCGTCCCGAACGGCTGCATGCTCACAGCCAGACCACCAGGATCGCGGTCACCACGGCGTTGATCGTCGCCACGGGGAGGAGCACCTTCCAACCGAACCGCATCAGCTGGTCGTAGCGGAGGCGCGGGAGCGTCGTCCGCATCCAGATGAAGACGTAGAGGAGGACGAAGAGCTTGAGGACGAACCAGATCGGCGCGAGCCAGGTCGGGCCGTCCCAGCCCGGCCCGTGCCACCCGCCGAGGAAGAGCGTCACGCAGAGGCCGGAGAGCGTGACGAGGTTGATGTACTCGCTCATCGTGAAGAGCCCGAAGCGCATGCCGCCGTACTCGGTGTGATAGCCCGCGACGAGCTCCTGCTCCGCCTCCGGGAGGTCGAACGGAGCGCGCGCGGTCTCCGCGGTCCCGGCGAGGAGGAACACGATGAGCCCGACGAACTGCGGGATGCCGTACCAGAGCGCGTCGCCCTGCTCGGCGACGATCTCGGTGAGCGAGAGCGTTCCGGCCATGATCACGACGCCGAGCACCGAGAGCGCGAGCGAGACCTCGTACGAGACGAGCTGCGCGCAGGTGCGCATCGCGCCGAGCAGCGAGTACTTCGAGTCGCTCGCCCAGCCGCCGATGATGAAGCCGTACACCCCGACGGAGCCGATCGCGAAGACGAGGATCAGCGCGATGTCGATGTCCGCTACCTGGCCGGGGATGTAGACGCCTGCGACCTCCCAGCCGGGCCCGTACGGGATCACCGCGAACGTCGCGAGCGCGGCGAACGCGGCAAGGAACGGGGCGAACAGGTAGAGGCGCGAGACGGCCGCCGCGGGGCGGAACGCCTCCTTGTTCAGGAGCTTGATCAGGTCGGCGATCGGCTGGAGGAGGCCGTAGGGCCCCGCGCGATTCGGGCCGTAGCGGAGCTGCATGCGGCCCATGATCTTGCGTTCGGCGAGCGTGAGGTACGCGAAGGTCGCCATCACGAGGTTGATGATCACGAAGGCCTGGATGAGGCTCACGTACCACTCGGCCTGCATCAGGCTCTCACCACCTCGACGTCGGCGTGCAGGTCCTCGGCGTGCTCCTCCGCGACCCGCACGACGCCCTCGAGGAGCGTGCGGTCCACGCGCGCTCGGAGCTCGACGGAGGTGCCGTTCGAGCGGAGCTGCACGGCGTCGCCCGTCGCGATGCCTCGCCGCTCGGCATCGGCGCCCGCGAGCTCGACCTCGGGCTCGGGTCGCAGGAACTGGAGCTCGTGCACCCGCTCGACCGCGGGGCCGGAGAGCAGTGGGCGGTAGCGATGGAGCCGCAACCGGCCGACGAAGGGCTCGCCCGGCTCGGGGAGCGGCGGCGGCGCCGGAGTGGACGCCGCAGCCGGGGCGACGTACGGCTTGCGGGCGGGGAGCGGCGCCTCGAGGCCGATCTCGTCGAGCCGGAGGTCCACGAACAGGTGCGCTGCAAGCTCCTCGTACACGAGGGACGCCGTCGGGCCGATCTCGACATCGAGGCGCTCCGCGAGCTTCGAGATCCAGGCGAGCTCGTCCGGGCAGGGCGGCAGGACCGTGCGGCGGAGCCGCTGGAGCCGGCCTTCGAGGTTCATGGTCGTCCCGTCGCGCTCGAGCGCGTCCGTCGCCGGGAGGATGAGGTCGGCCCAGCCCGCGGCGAGCTCCTGGAACATCGTGATCGCGATCGTCGACTGCGCCTGCTCCGCGAGCGCGCGCACGTTCGGATCGGCCGCGGCGGTGTCGCCCGAGACGACAAGGAGCGCGATCGGCTCCGGGCTCGTCTCGTCCTCGTTGGCGGCGACCGACCACGCGGCGGCGATGCCGCGTCCGTTCGGCGTCGCGGGAAGATGGAATGCCCCGGACCCGGGCTTGCCCTCGAACCCCAGCGCGTGCGCGAGCTCCGCAATGCGCGCTCCGCCACCGCCTCCCGGGCCCGACCAGACGAGGATCGCGCGCTCGGCGGCGCGCAGGCGCCGTCCGAGGTCGTTCTCCTGGCTCGCGAGGTCGGAGCAGCGCGTGCCCGCGTCGCCGGGCTGCGTCGGGAGATCCCCCGTGGGCGAGCACACGACGACGTCGGCTCCGCGCCGCCGCGCCTCCTTGATCCAGAGGTCGACGATCGGCGCGCGCTCGACGACCGGGTCGTCCCCGAGCACGACCACGAGCTCGGCCTCCGCGATCGCCGACAGCGGGAGGCTGAACGCCGCGAGCGCCTCGGAGGTCGCTTCCGGGAGCACGGCCGAGTGGGCTCCGAGGCCGCCGCGGAGGAGCCGGCCCAGCGCGTACGAGATCTCGGTGGTCTCGGTGCCCGAGAACGCCGTCACCGTGGCGACGCCCGCCTCGCGGAGCATCTCCTCGGCGGCGTCGAGCGCCTCGTCCCAGGACACTTCGGCGAGGCCTTTCGGTCCGCGCCGGAGCGGCGAGCTGACCCGGTCGCGCGCGCGGAGGTGCGGGTATGTGAAACGGCCCTTGTCGCAGAGCCAGCCGCGATCGACCTCGGCGTGGTTTCGGGACAGGATCCGCTTGACCTTTCCCTCGCGGATCGTCGCCGAGACGTTGCAGCCGACCGGGCAGCCCGTGCAGACGGTCGGCACGTTCTGGATCTCCCAGGGTCGCGCCTCGAAGCGGTAAAGCGTTGAGGTGAGCGCGCCCACCGGGCAGAGCTCGATGACGTTCCCGGAGTAGACCGAGCGGTACGCCTCGTCCTCGAAGGTCGCGATCTCGGTGCTCGCGCCGCGGTTCCGCGCGATTAGCTGCCCGTCCTCGGCCACCTCCTCCGAGAAGCGCGTGCAGCGGTAGCAGAGGATGCAGCGCTCCCGGTCGAGCGCGATGAGCGGTGAGATCGGAATCGGCTTGTCGGCGGTCAGCTTCGGGAAGGTCATTCGCGTCCGCCCCGGCCCGTAGCGGAATGTGAGGTCCTGGAGCGGGCACTCGCCGCCCTTGTCGCAGACGGGGCAGTCGAGCGGATGGTTGACGAGGATGAACTCGAGCGTCGACTCCTGGCCCTCCGCCGCCTTCACCGATGTCTGCGCCGTGCGGATGACCATGCCCTCGGTCACCGTCAGCGTGCAGCCGGCCTGGAGCTTCGGGATCCCCTCGATCTCGACGAGGCACATCCGACAGGCACCGACTGGCGGCCCGAGCCGCGGCTCGTAGCAGAACACGGGGATCTCGATTCCGGCCGCGAGGGCCGCCTCGACGAGGCCCGTGTTCGCCGGCACCGCGACGGGCCGGTCGTCGACGGTGACGTTGACGAGCTCCTGCACCGGGCTTTCCGGCGCCGCGCTCATACGACCGCACCCTTGTGACACTGTGTCACCAACAGCCGCCGGCCGGTGTCCGTGGCCAGGTTGCCGCGAAGGAACCGCTTGTGACACTGTGTCACGAGCAGGTTCACGTGAGCACCGCGAGCGTTCACGCCGGCACCGCCTCGGGCTCGGCGGAATGCGGGTGGGCGTGCTGGTCGACCGGCGCGAAGATGCCCTCGATGGAGCTCTGCCCGTCGAACGGGCAACGGCGGAGCGCGACGTGCTCCTCGAACTCGGCGCGGTACTTCCGGAGGTAGCTCGAGACCGGGTAGACGGCGAAGTCGCCGAGCGCGCAGAGCGACTTTCCGAGCATCCGATCGCAGACCTTGTCGAGCAGGTCGAGATCGGTCGCCTCCGCGTGCCCGGACTCGATCTTCGTCAGGAACTGAACCAGCCAGCGCGTGCCCTCGCGGCAGGGTGTGCACTTCCCGCACGACTCGTGCATGTAGAACTGCGCCGCGCGCAGGGCGAGCTGCACCATGCAGCAGCGGTCGTCGACGACGATGATCGCGGCCGAGCCGAAGAACGACCCCGCGGCCTGGATCGCGTCGTAGTCCATCGGCGTGTCGATCTGGTCGGGCGTCAGGATCGGCACCGAGGAGCCGCCGGGGATGACGCCCTTGAGCTCGCGGCCGTCCGGGACGCCGCCCGCGACGTCGTAG